>Ga0307516_10005884_pt1 | contig 14514 bp, 9 predicted proteins | sample 19_EM_MG_FD_203310 | JGI IMG/M metagenome (GOLD analysis project Ga0307516, IMG submission 203310) | Populus trichocarpa ectomycorrhiza microbial communities from riparian zone in the Pacific Northwest, United States - 19_EM | ecosystem: Host-associated > Plants > Roots > Unclassified | place... | reverse complement strand
TGCCGGCCGGGCGCTTGTGCAAGGCGCGCTCCAGGCTCGAGCGCAGCTTGCGTTCGTCGAAGGATTCGCGGCGACCGTCCTGCTTGACGATCGCCGGCAACTTGAACTCGACCGTTTCGAACGTGGTGAATCGCTCCCCGCATTGCTCGCAGGCACGGCGGCGACGCACCTGCGCGCCGTCGTCGGTCAGCCGCGAATCGACGACGCGGGTGTCTTCGTGATGGCAGAAGGGACAGTGCATGCCGTGTTATGCGTTTCCGTTCCGAGCATGGCAGCGCCATCCGGACATGGACCGGCTCATACGTACACCGGATGCCGGCGGCACTGCAGCGTGACGTTGTCGCGCACGCCGGCGAGTACCGCGTCGTTCTTCGGATCATCGAGCACATCGCAGATCCAGTTGGCGAGGGCGACACAGTCGGGCTCGAGATAGCCGCGCGTGGTGATTGCCGGCGTACCCAGGCGCAGGCCGGACGTGATGAAGGGCGAGCGCGGATCGTTCGGCACCGCGTTCTTGTTGACCGTGATGTGCGCCTTGCCGAGTGCCTCTTCGGCATCCTTGCCGGTCACGTCGCGACCGATCAGGTCGACCAGGAACAGATGGTTCTTCGTACCGCCTGACACGATGCGGTAGCCGCGCTTGAGCATCGCGTCCGCCATCGCCTGCGCGTTGAGCACCACCTGGTGCTGATAGCGCTTGAAATCCGGTTGCAGCGCCTCGAGGAAGGCCACCGCCTTGGCCGCGATCACGTGCATCAGCGGGCCGCCCTGGGTACCGGGGAACACCATCGACTGCAGCTTTTTCTCGATCTCGGGATTGGACTTCGCCAGGATGATGCCGCCGCGCGGTCCGCGCAGTGTCTTGTGCGTGGTCGAGGTGACGATGTCGGCATGCGGCACCGGATTGGGATACTCGCCCGCCGCCACCAGGCCAGCCACGTGCGCCATGTCGACGAAGAAATACGCGCCTACGTCCTTGGCGATCGCAGCGAACTTCGACCAGTCGATCAGCTGCGAATACGCCGAGAATCCCGCGATGATCATCTTCGGGCGATGCTCGCGTGCCAGGCGTTCCACTTCGGCATAGTCGATCAGGCCGGTGCCCGGGTCGATTCCGTATTGCACCGCGTTGAACAGCTTGCCCGAGAAATTGACCTTGGCGCCGTGAGTCAGATGACCGCCGTGCGCCAGGCTCATGCCGAGAATCGTGTCGCCCGGACTGAGCAGGGCCAGATACACCGCGGCATTGGCCTGCGAGCCCGAGTGCGGCTGCACATTGGCATAGTCGGCGCCGAACAGCTGCTTCACGCGTTCGATCGCCAGGCGCTCGGCGACATCGACGAATTCGCAGCCGCCGTAGTAGCGCTTGCCGGCATAGCCCTCGGCGTACTTGTTGGTCAGCACCGAACCCTGTGCCGCCATGACCCGCGGGCTGGCATAATTCTCGGACGCGATCAGTTCGACATGGTCTTCCTGGCGCTGGGCTTCGGCCCGCATCGCCGCATCGAGTTCGGGGTCGAACACGCTGATCGGGCTGGTTTCCTTGAACATGGGCAGGTTCCTGAAGATTCGGGGCAGGCAGGCATGTTAGCGGACCGTCCGTGGGTGGCGAAATGTTTGCGCCTGGGCGCATCGTTCCGGACGCGCGATGCGCAGCACTACCGCGCAGGTCGGTTCACCGCATCATGGCCGTGCTCAGGGCGGCAGGTCGTCACTCCAGGATCCAGGCATGATTTCAGTGATTGCAGAGGCGTTCCAGCAGGCCGTACAGGCCGGCGACATCGATCACGCGCTGTCCCTGGCCGAGGCGCGGGTCGGCCGCGTCGGCAATGATGCCGGCGCCTGGCACCTGCTCGGCCACGCGCTGGACGCCAAGGATCGGCGCGATGATGCCGACGCGGCGTTCGCCACAGCGCATCGGCTGCAGCCGGCATTGATCCGCTACCGGTTTTCGCTGGGCGGCAATTGCTTCCAGCAGCGCCAGTGGACACGCGCGGCACATCACTTCCAGGCCTGTGTCGCGGCGCAGCCCGGCTGGCTGGATGCCTGGATGAACCTCGCGCGTGCACGGCTCAAGACCGGTGCACATGGCGCAGCGCTGGCCGCAGCGGCGCGCGCTGCCCTGCTGGCACCCGCGGCGGTGGAGCCGGTCAAGCTGCAGGCGATCTGTGCGGAGCTTGCGAACGCGCCTGCGAACGACATACTCGCGATCCGGATGCGGATCGCCGGGCTGCAACCCGACGATGCCGAGGCGCAATTCCTGCTCGCCATGGCGCACTGGAGCCTGCGCGATCACGCGCACACGCACCAGCACCTCGAACGCTGCCTGCGGATCGATCCCGACTATTTCAGCGCGCGCTGGGCCAAGGCCCAGCTGCCGCGCCAGTCGCAGTTTCTCGACCAGCAGGAGCGTCGCCAGTTTCTGCAACAGTGGCGCTCGGACCTGGCGGAAATCGCTGCGCTGCCGCTGGAATCGCCGGCACTGCACGCACACTGCGAAGCGGTGATGCAGATGCACACCAATTTCCACCTGGCCTATCTGGGCGAGCCGTTCCGCGCGGAGCAACAGCGCTACGGCGCGGTGGTCGAACGCATGGCGCAGGCGGTCTGCGCCGATCTGCAGGTCGTGCGCCGGCCCATCCAGCGGGCACGACGCAGGATCGGCGTGATCTCCGGAATGATGCACCGGCATTCGGTGACCAAGTTGTTCATGCCGGCCTTCCTTGCGCTCGACCGATCGCGGTTCGAGGTCATCGGCTTCGGATTGCGCGACGTGCGTGACGACTGGACGACCCGCTACGAACGGGAGCTCGACGGTTTCTACCAGGGTGCCGCCACGCCGCGGCAATGGGCGCAGCGGATCGCGGCCTGTGACCTCGACGTGCTCGTCCATCTCGACGTCGGCATGTTCGGCCTCGCCAGCAGCCTGGCGGCTCTGCGGCTGGCGCCGGTGCAGGCCGTGCTGTGGGGCCATCCGATCACCACCGGCCTGCGCACGATGGACTGGTTCCTCAGCAGCGCGGCGATGGAGCCGGCGGATCACGCGTCGCACTACACCGAGCGCGTACTGGCCCTGCCCGGTATCGGCTGCGTGTTCGAGCCGCCGGATTTCACACCCGATCCGGCGATGCTGCAGCGACTCGGTGCATCGTCCGCTGTGCGTGCCGCCTGCCTGCAGAACGCCGAGAAGCTCTCTCCGGCGCACGATGCCCTGTTCGCCGAACTGCTTGCGCGCGTGCCAGGTCTGCACCTGAGCTTCGTGCCCGGGTTGCTCGACGGCGCGTTGCCTACCTTCAGGCAGCGCCTGCGCCGCGCCTGCGCGGCACGCGGCGTGGATGCCGATACGCGCGTCAGCGTGCATGGCCGCCTGAGCCAGGAGGAGTTCGCGGCGGTCACCGCCAGCCAGGATTTCGTCCTCGATTCGATGGAATGGTCCGGCGGTGTCACCGCGCTGGAGACCTTCTGGTTCGACAAACCGATCCTCACCTTGCCCGGCGCCCTGATGCGCGGTCGCCACACCGCGGCCATGCTGGCGCGCATGGACCTGCCCGAGCTGATCGCGAGCGATACGAACGATTACCTCGAACGCGCCGTCCGCCTTGCAAGCGATGCGGGCTGGCGCGACGGCCTCGCGGCGCAGGTCTCGCAACGAAAGTCGGTGCTGTACCGCGATCCGCTCGCCCAGGCGGCCTTGTCCGACTGGCTGGCCAGCGTGCAGGTCGATTGAGCATGTCGCGCTCCGCCCTGGAAGCTGCGATCCGTGGCCGCGACTACGCCGAGGCACTGGTGCTGAGCCGCCGCCTGCGTGATCCGGCACGCCCCGATCCCGACCTCGACGCGATGCACGGCCACGTGCTGGCGCAACTGGGCCTGCACGCCGAAGCGCGCGAGGTCCTGCTGCCCTGCACGCGCTCGCGGCCGCACCTGCCCTCGGTGTGGATCGACCTGGCCCAGGCCGCGATCGGACTGGGCGACTGGCCAGCCGCGGCGCAGGCCATCGCGCGGTTTCGCCAACTGGCGCCCAATGCCAGCGCCGGCGTGTTCGCGCAGGCGCGGATCGCGTTCGCGCTCGGCCAGTCCGATGAGGCCGAGCGCCTGTTTCTTCAGGCCGCGCGCGCGCATCCGGCGTGGATCGATCGGCGCTTCGCGCTCGGCAACGAGGCCTTCGACGCCGGGCAGTTCGCGGTGGCGGCCCGCCACTACCGCGCGTGCCTGCGCGATCGTCCCGATGGCATCGATGCCCGGCTCAACCTGATCTCGAGCCTCACCCACCTCGGCGAACACGCCGATGCGCTGGCACTGGCGCGTACCGGCAACGCGAAATTTCCCGACGACGTGCGCTTGTTGCAGCGCTACTCGCAACTGCTGGATCTCCAGCCGAGCGCGGACGAGGAACGCCTCGACGTCAGGCGCCGCTGGGTCGCGCTGGCTGCCGACTCGGCCAGTGCGCAGCTCGCCTACGCCAATGCCCTGACCGCGATCGGCGAGAATGCACAGGCGCACGAGCACTATGCGATCGCGATGCGCCTGGATCCGCAGGCCTTGCAGGCGCGCTGGACGGCGATGCACCTGCCGCGGCAATCGATCTTTGCCGACGAGGCCGAGATCCAGTCGTTTGCGCGGCAATGGCGCGACGACCTGAGTTTCTTCGAGTCCCTCGACCAGACACCCGACGCCGACACCTGCCGACGGCTGATCGCCACCTGCACCAATTTCAGCCTCGCCTATGTCGGCGAGGACATGCGCAGCGACTACGAGCGCTACGGCCGCTTGCTCACCCGGTTCTGCGATCAGGCCCTGTCGGCCGCAGCGACGCCGGCGGCCAGGCCACCCCGCCGCGACCGCCGCCGGCGCGTCGGCGTGGTGTCCGCACATTTCCACTGGCACTCGGTGTCGCGCGTGTGGCGCGACCTGATCCTGCCGCTCGACCGTGAGCAGGTCGAGCTGGCCTGCTTCCATCTGGGCAGTGCAGACGACGATTCTGTCGCCGCATGGCGCGGACGCGCCGACCACTTCGTCGATGCGCCGCGCGATCTGCATGCCTGGCATCACGCGCTGCTGGAGGCAGCACTCGACGTCGTGATCTTTCTCGACCTGGGCATGCATCCGCTGAGCCAGGTGCTGGCCTCGCAGCGGTATGCGCCGGTGCAATGCACCACCTCCGCCCATCCGATGACCAGCGGCATGCCGCGGGTGGACTATTTCCTCAGCTCCGATCTCGCCGAGCCCGCCGACGCGCAGGCGCACTACAGCGAGCAGCTGGTGCGCCTGCCCGGCCTGGCCTGGGCGTACCAGCCCAGCACCGCCGCTGCATCCGGGCCACCCGTGGGCCAGTACGCCGAGCGTGGCGGCATCGGCTTCTACTGCGCACAGAACGGGGTCAAGCTGCTGCCGGTCCATGACGCACTGTTCGCCCGCATTCTTGCCGGCGCGCCGGATTCAGTGCTTGCGCTGACACCGGGCATGAACAGCGGCGCCAGCGCGCGCCTGCACGGCCGGATGCGCATCGCGTTCGAGACGGCCGGTGTCGATCTGGTCCAGCGCGTGCAGACCTTCAACGACCTCGCATTCGACACCTATCGCGGCTTGCTCGCGCACACCGACGTGATGCTCGACACCCTGTTGTTTTCCGGTGGCCTGACCTCGATGGATGCCTTGAGCATGGACATCCCGATCGTGACCCTGCCCGGACGGCTGCTGCGCAGCCGGCAGACCATGGCCATGCTGCGCCTGCTCGAACTCGACGCGCTGATCGCGCGCGACGCGGACGACTACATCGCCATCGCACTACGGCTGGCCCATGACCACGACTGGCGTGCCGAAGTACGCGCCGTGATCCGCGACCGCAAGCATCGCCTCTATGCGACCAGCGACGCGCTGGGCGGACTGCAGGCCTTTCTGCTGCGCGATCATCCGCCGCGCTGAGCGGCGATCTCCAGCGCCGCCAGCCAGTCGGTGCAGAACTGCGCGGCATCGAACAAGGGCGATTCGCGGCGCGCGCGGGCGAGATGTTGCCGCGCCTTCTGGCGTGTTCCGCTGTCCGCCAGGGCCACGACGCGCTCGACATAGCCGGGCATGTCTTCGGCGATCCAGTCGGCACAGCCATGCGCCGCCAGCAGCGAGGCGCTCTGCCGACCGACCAGGCTGCGACCCCGCAGCGCAATCACCGGCACGCCCATCCACAGCGCATCGAGCGTGGTCACACAGCCATTGAACGGAAACGGATCGAGCGCGATGTCGACGTCGCGATACCGGGCCATGGCGTCGTCGCCACTGCCGAAGCCCTCGCACTCGAGTCGCGCGCCGTCGATGCCGCGATCGGAAAACCGGCGCCGTACCTCGGCCACGGTCTCGACTTCATCGAGCGCGGCCGCCTTCAGCAGCAGGGTCGCACTGGGCAGGCGCCGCAATACTGCCGACCAGCATGCCAGCGTCGCATCGCCGAGCTTGGAGAGTCGATTGAAACTGGCCAGCCGCAGTGGCACCGACGGGTCGCGCGCCACGTCGAACGGCGCCACCGCACTGACCGCGGCGTAGACGAAGCGGGTGCGCGGCAGGCGGATGACACGTTCGGTGTATGCGCTGACCTCGTCGGGCGGGATCAATACCGCATCGCCGAGGAAGGCATCCATCGCCGGGACGCCGGTCGTCGCGAACCAGTCACCCCAGCTCAGTTGCAGCGGCGCCATGCGCTCGGCGAACGCGCGCAGGCGGTTGCCCGGCGCATGACCGCACAGGTCGACCATCACGTCCAGCGAATCGCTCCTCGCCTGATGCACGAGGCCGGCATCGGGCGCGCCCGCGCAGTCGCGCCAGACGCTGGCTGCATTGCGGAAGGCCGGCGTCATCGCGTCGACGTGGTCGAAACCCGAATAGAGATACACGGCGATGCCGCGCAGGCGCAGCTCGCGGAGCAGAGGCAGTACCAGGCTCGCCATCGGCCCCATCGAGAACCGCGGCGAATAGAAGCCGATGCGACCGGGCTGTACGCGCGCGACGGACATGCGCGCGGGCTCGATGGCGTTGCAGAAGCGTGCTGCCCACGCGCGCGCAAGGCGTCCCTGAGCCTCGGCATCGCTGTCTTCCTGATAGCAGGCGGCGATCAGTTCGGCACTGGCAGGGTCGGGATCGCCGGGCGCGCGGCGTGCCGCCTGCCGGTAGCTCGCCAACGATGCCGCATGACGACCCAGATCGGCCAGGACATTGCCCTGCAGGAGCCAGGCGTCGGCAGCATCGCCGCCGATCGCGAAGTAGCGCGACCAGGCCCGTTCGGCCGCACTCGGCTGCCCGCCGAGACTCAGCAAGCGCGCCTGTGCGAACACGACACGCAGGAGCGCGTCGCGGGCCGCGGCGGCGGGCCGCAGCTGGTCTGCGACCTGCAACGCATCGGCAGCCGCCTGGTGGCGTTGCAAGGCTTCCAGTGCGAGTCCGAGGTTGAACCAGGCCGGATAGTGGTCGGGGCGCAGCCTCGCTGCCTCGGCGGCATCGTGTTCGGCGCGCGCGGGTGCTTGCAAGGCGAGCTGCACCGCGGCGCGATTGGCCAGCACCGCAGGGTCGGCGGGACGCCGCTGCAGCGCGTGATCGAGGCATGACAAGGCAGCGGCCGGATCGCCGGACTGATGGCGCAGCATGCCGAGCATGTGCCAGGCATCGCCGTCATCGGCGAGTTCGATCGCCTGGCGATAGGCCTGTTCGGCGATGTCGTGTCGACCCGCCCGATGAGCTTCGAGCCCGCGCGCCAGCCAGGCACGTGCCTCGGTCATCGCTTCGGCCGCCGGTTTGTCTGGACTTGCCTGGCCCAAGCCCGGACAATTCCCGCCCTTTCCCCGAGTCCACCTGAATCCGCCATGCAATACATCTACACCATGAATGGGGTGAGCAAGATCGTGCCGCCCAAGCGCACGATCATCAAGGACATCTCGCTGTCCTTCTTCCCGGGCGCAAAGATCGGACTGCTGGGTACCAACGGTTCGGGCAAGTCCACCGTGCTGCGCATCATGGCGGGCGTGGATACCGAGTTCAATGGCGAGGCCAGGCCGCAGCCCGGCATCAAGGTCGGCTATCTCGAGCAGGAACCTTCTCTGAATCCCGAGAACACGGTGCGTCAGGAAGTGGAGCTAGGACTGGGCGAAGTCGTCGCAGCCAAGCAGCGCCTGGACGCCGTGTACGCCGAGTACGCCGAGCCCGATGCGGACTTCGATGCCCTGGCCGCCGAGCAGGCCAAGCTCGAGGCGATCATCGCCGCGGCGGACGGACACAACCTCGACCATCAGTTCGAGATCGCGGCCGATGCGCTGCGCCTGCCGGCCTGGGACGCCAAGGTCGGTACCTTGTCCGGTGGCGAGAAGCGCCGCGTCGCGCTGTGCAAGTTGCTGCTGTCCAAGCCCGACATGTTGCTGCTCGACGAACCGACCAACCATCTGGACGCCGAATCGGTGGCCTGGCTCGAACAGTTCCTCACCCGCTACACCGGCACCGTGGTCGCGGTCACCCATGATCGCTACTTCCTCGACAACGCAGCCGAGTGGATTCTCGAACTCGATCGCGGCCGCGGCATTCCCTGGAAGGGCAACTATTCCTCCTGGCTCGAACAGAAGGACGCGCGCCTCGCCCAGGAAGAATCCGGCGAGAAGTCGCGCAAGCGCGCCCTGCAGCAGGAACTCGAATGGGTGCGGCAGAACGCCAAGGGCCGCCAGTCCAAGAGCAAGGCGCGCCTGGCGCGCTTCGAGGAACTCAACTCGGTCGAGTACCAGAAGCGCAACGAGACCAATGAAATCTATATTCCGATCGGCGAGCGCCTCGGCGACAACGTCATCGAGTTCAAGAACGTCAGCAAGGGTTTCGGCGATCGCCTGCTGATCGACAACCTGTCGTTCCGCCTGCCGCCGGGCGGCATCGTCGGTGTGGTCGGCCCCAACGGCGCCGGCAAGTCCACCCTGTTCAAGCTGATCATCGGACAGGAGAAGCCCGACTCCGGCGAAGTGCTCAAGGGACAGAGCGTGCAGCTGGCCTATGTCGACCAGAGCCGCGAGTCGCTCACTGCAGAGAACAACGTCTGGCAGGAAATCTCCGGCGGTCGCGACATGATCACCGTCGGCAAGTACGAGACGCCCTCGCGCGGCTACATCGGCCGCTTCAACTTCAAGGGTGCCGATCAGCAGAAGCTCGTCGGACAATTGTCCGGCGGCGAACGCGGCCGACTGCACCTGGCCAAGACACTGATGACCGGCGCGAACGTGCTGCTGCTCGACGAACCCTCCAACGATCTCGACATCGAAACGCTGCGCGCCCTCGAGGATGCCCTGCTCGAATTCCCCGGCTGCGCAGTGATCATCTCGCATGACCGCTGGTTCCTGGATCGCATCTGCACGCATATCCTCGCGTTCGAAGGCGACTCGCATGTCGAGTTCTTCCCGGGCAACTACAAGGAATACGATGCCGATCGTCATCGCCGTCTGGGTTCGGACGCCGACCAGCCGCATCGCCTGCGCTACAAGGCTTTGAAGTAAGAGCGACGCTCCCACAGGAGCGGCGATGGCGGCGATCGGCGCCGCGTTGAACCCGATCGCGGCCAGCGCCGCTCCTACGACGTGCGGATCAGGAAGCGCCGCGCGAAAGCCAGGCCTTCGGCAGGCCGCGCAGCAGGAAGGCGGCGCCGATGCCGATCGCCAGCAGCACGCGCCCGGGCAGCGAGTGAACCTGGTGCCGGGCGAGAAACCGGCCCAGCCCCAGATGCTTGTGCCAGGCCACAAAGACCGGCCGCGACCTGCTGGAGCTGCCCTGTCGATGGACCACGCGCACTTCGTTGGCCACGACCACGTCATGGCCCGCAGCGCGCACGCGCGCGCACAGATCGAGGTCTTCGCCGTGCAGGAAATAATCCTCGTCGAAACCACCGACCTCGGCGAACACAGTACGCGGCATGAACATCAGCGCACCCGAGCAGGCATCCACGCGCTGAAGCGCATCCGAGCCGCGCGCCTGATGTACACCGGCACCTGATCGCCGACGCAGGGGAAGATGATCGTGCAGCAGTCGCGCCGGCGTGGGATCGAAGCGCCGCGCCGCGGGTTCCTCGCGGCCGAGCGCATCGCGTACGTCGGCACCCAGCAGGCCGATCCGGCCATCCGCCGCGGCGATGGCGCAGAGCATCCGCAAGCTCGTCGAATCGACCAGGCAATCGGGGTTGAGGAACAGGATCCAGCGCGCCTTGCCGCCCGCGGCAGCGCGATTGCAGGCGGCCCCGAACCCGATATTCCGTCCGCCCGGGGTCCATTGGAATCGCGCATCGTCCGCGAACCGCGCGGCAACCTTTTGTGGCCAACCGTCGCTGGATGCGTTGTCGTAGAGCCGCAACGAAGTACAGCCTTCGGCCGTCAGCACGCGCGCGACGCAATCTTCCAGCAAGGCGCCGCTGTTGCAGGAGACGATGACGACATCGACGCCGTCGGCGAAGGTGTCGGCGGCTTCCGTCATGCCGAGCCTTCCGGCCGTCCTGCCGTTTCAACGATGCGCTGCCAGAGCACGGGCCAGGTATCGAGCGCATCGGCGGTGGCATCGAGCTGTCCGCGCAAGATCGCCAATGTGCCGCTGCCCGACAGCTGCGCGGCATCCGCGTCGATCAGCGCGCGCCCGTTGAGGGTGACGATTGCGCGGAGATCGGCGAGCCAGTGCAGGGGCGCGTCCTTGCCGGCCGCTTCCGCGGCGCGTTGCAGGCGGCTGACGAGGTCACTGCGAACGAACTGCACGTATTCCGACACGTAGCCTTTCAGGCTGGCGTCGCTGGCAGCGCCGAGGTCGCGCAGTCGTTGCGCGGCCGCGCCGAGCCGCGCGGCAGGCGCTGCTGCGTGGATGTCGTCGGAGCGACCGACGAGATAGTCGGCGACGAACGCGTCGAACTCGGGCGTGCGCGCGGTCTTTGCAATGCCCGCCGCGTCCGGATCGGCCGCGGTGACGGCCCAGGCATCGGGCATGTGCATCAGCACGCCATCGGGACGCGCAATGCCGAGCATTGCGCTGAACGAGCTGCCGGCCCCAGCGCCGAACGGCAGGGCGAACGGCAGCAATTGCCGCGCGTCCACGCTCGTCGGCAATGTCCGGCTGCGGCGCGCCAGCGCGGCGCGTCGGACCCCATACCAGAGCGCACCGCCATCGAGCTGACGCAGATAGGCCTCTCGATCGGCCGACAGCGCATTGCGGCTGAGCTCATCGAGCAGGAACAGGTCCTCGGCATGGATGCCGTGTCGAACGCCGCGCGTGCCGCTGTACGTGGCGAGCACCGTCTCGGCCGGGCCGGTGACCACACACTCCGACAGGGACACGCCGCGTAGATCGCCCGCCTGCCAGGGTGCCGCGGCGTTGTCGGCCAGCAGGCTGCCCACCGGTGCACCACAGGCACGGCGATGGGCATCGAGCAGTTGACCGGATTCGACCGTCGCGTCGCCACTGCCGAGCGCACCGGCCGTGTTCGCGTAAAAGCGCGCCGACAGCTGTTCGACCGCGCGCAACTCCATGCCACGTCGATACTCGGCGTGCCGGCGCAGGGGTGCCCGCATGTGCTGATCGACGATCAGGCTGCGCCGTCCGGCGGTCAGTGTCAGGGCAAGATTGAAACGCTGGCTCCCCGTCGCCGCTGTATCGGCACCGAACAGCGTGTCGGTCATCGCACGCAGGCGCGCCTCCTTGCCGGCGATCCGCTGCAGCGAGGCGCGCTGTTCGGAGGCATCGACCATGCGCACCGGCACGCCCGCCATGCCCAGCAGTTCCGGCAATGCCGACTGCAGGCGCTGGCGCGCTGCGCTCGAGCTCGCTTCGTTCAACAATACGACACTGTCGACGATACGATCGGCCGCGGAACTCGCGATCGACTGCAACAGTGGGCGCAGGGCGTCGCCGCCGTCGCCGAGCCGGACGAGCAACTGCACGGGCCTGGACGAAGACGCGGCGTCCGGCCGCAGCGTGGCCACGAAATCCTGTTCGCTGATCAGCAGGCGGCGCGCGACCAGGCTGTCGAGCACACGGCCGATGCCGTCGGCCGGCACTTTCGGAAGGATCTCGCGGACCGCCTGCACGTGCTCGGCCAGGCTGAGGAATGCCCGGCAGCGATCCAGCGCCTGCAATACCTGGTGGGTCATCACATGGGTCTGGCCATCGCGCGTGCGAAACACGCATTCTCCGCCGCCGAGGTCGGCGGCAGCGCCCATCACCGACGCGTACAGCGGTGCCTTCGGGTCGATCAGCGGGCGCGGACTGGCGTCCATCGAAAAACTGAATTCCATGACATTCCTTGGTTCGTCAGGGCCAACGCCGCCACCAGGGCCGCGTCGTCGAAGGCGTGGGCTGCGCGAGCGCCGCGTCGAGGCGCGCTCGGGTCTGGGCATGCGCGCTGCGCTCGGCAACGAGCTCGGCATCGGCGTTCTGCAGCAAGGCACCGGCCTGCATGTTCTTGCGGATCTCGTGCTCGTAGTGGCGGTAGACCGATTCGGCCGCGTCGCCGAACAGATCGAGGTCAGGCAAGCGCGGCAGCGCAGCTTCGTCGCGCGCGCAGACGGCGATGTAGTACATCGGCGCATAGTCGGCACGATCGACGATCGCACCGCCTTCGCCGACCGTATGCGCCACCGCGACGGCATTGCCCGGGACATCCTCGCGCCACAGGACCGACTGGAACAGCAGCTTCTGTCCATACAGCCGCACGGCGCCGAAATGCCGGCCGAGCAGGCCGAGCAATTCTTCGCGATAGAGTTCGCGAACGTGGAACTCGTTGGCGTATCCGCGCAGGTCGCTGTAGGTGCGCTTGTCGGGCGACGAGATCAGCAGCACGCCGCGTTCGTCGAGCACGCGGGCGAATCCCGCGACCAGGGCGTCCTGCTCGTGCAGGTGCTCGAGCGTCTCGAACGATGTGACCAGATCGAGTGAACCGTCCGGCCAGCACAATGTGCTCGCATCGCCCAGTTCGAAACGCAGATTGTCGTGACCGGCGTACCGCGCCCGCGCATGCGCGATCGCCTGGTCGCTGATGTCGAGTCCCACCACGCTGGCGGCCGTCTGCGCCAGCAGGGCCGAGCCGTAGCCCTCGCCGCAGGCGACATCCGCCACGCGCTTGCCGGTGGCCAGCGCGCGCGCGAACGCGTAGCGGTGATAGTGCTCGTACCACATCTCGCGCACGCACTCGGGCGTGAATCGTTCGCCGGTGAATGGAAGATCGCTCAAGAATGCCTCGCTTGGACGCCGCCGGGCGCTTGCTCAGGATGCCGGCAATCGCGCCCGCAGCGTGTCCCGGATCGAGGCCAGCGGGTCGGCGCGAATGAATTCGGCGACCTGGGCATTGTAGCCGGGGTAGCGCGCGATGAGCCGCTGCAAGGCCGTGCCGCCGGGGCGCTCGCCGGTCAGCGCGAATGAAGCGCCGCCCTGGTGGACCACATAGGCGTTGTCGCACAGCACATTGCGCCAGCCGTGCGCCCGGGCGCGCATGCAGAAATCGTTCTCCTCGCCATAGCCGCGACCGAAGGTCGCCGCGTCGAAGTCGCCGATCGACTCGAGGGCGGCGCGCCGGATGTACATGCAGAAGCCGACCGCGGTGGGGAGCTCGGGATAGGTCGGCGAATGCGCCGCAAACCGCTGGGCAATGAGATCCGGATCGGCGGGCGGTGGGTTGTTCCTGCAGAACTCCGGAAAGGAGCAGATCTCCGCATTGTTGGAGAACGGCGTGATGGTGGCGATGCGCCGATCCGAGCGCGCCGCCTCGAGGATGCGCTCGAGCCAACCGACCGTGGTGATGGTGTCGGAATTGAGCAGCAGCACGTCCTGGCCCGACAGCGCCATGCCGCGATTGACGGTGCGCACGAAGCCGAGGTTGGCGGCGTTGCGCTCGATGCGTACCGGGAAAGGCGCGACTCGTTGGAACGACGACAGGATGTCCGCAATACCGGATTCCGTGGAGGCATCATCGATCACCAGCACACGATCTTCGGGTACGAGGGTGCGTTGCAGGCTGGCCAGCGCGGCCGCGACCATCGCGCCGGCATTGAACACCGGCACGATCACCTCGGCGCGCCCGGATGCGGACATCAGCGCGCCCAGCGATGCGGTAGACGAACGAGCCCCATCTCGCGGCTGCTGCCGCGTACGGTGAGTCCGCGCTCGAGCGTATCGAACAGACGCACGCCTTCGGGATCCAGCGCATGCACGGCAAGCACATAGCTGCCGGGCAGCAGCGGCGGTGCATCGAAGACGAGGCGCCAGTGGTAGAGGTCGCCGGTCACCGTGGTGGGCGCGGCGGCATCCATCTCCGATGTCACGCCATACACCGCGGTGCCGTCCGCGCGTTTGATGCCCACGGCGACCACCGGTATGCGGCGGTCACGCGCACGCAAGGTCACGTCGAGCTGCAGCGCTTTGGCTGCAGTGAGTGTGCGCGGCGCCGTGCCCGCATCGCCATCGACCAGCAGCTGGGTGATCGCGTAGTCGCCCGCGGACGCGGTCGCCCTGCCCTGCTCGTCGAGCTGGGCGGAC
>Ga0307516_10005883_pt1 | contig 14515 bp, 15 predicted proteins | sample 19_EM_MG_FD_203310 | JGI IMG/M metagenome (GOLD analysis project Ga0307516, IMG submission 203310) | Populus trichocarpa ectomycorrhiza microbial communities from riparian zone in the Pacific Northwest, United States - 19_EM | ecosystem: Host-associated > Plants > Roots > Unclassified | place... | reverse complement strand
AACCGGTTATCATCGACTTGTATTTTTGCACTTAGTTACATAACTGGAGTCGAAGGTCTGTGAGAAATACAAGAACTGGAGTCGAAGGTTCAGTCTTCATCGGTTTTTTTCGGTTTTGGTCCAGTTCGGTTTCGACTTTAGAACTGAACTTTTGAACACTAGCCAAAATTGTCATCAGATTGATCTATAGGATCATCTGGGTATCTATTCTCAGTGGGCGATTTGTCATCTAATTCTGTAAAATGTCACTGTTTGCTGTCAGGGCAGTGAGAAAAATAGGTTTCGTTGAATATGGTGGTAGTGCCAATGAAAATTCGCCCATTTGTGATGTGATAGAAGCAAAATAAATCCCTTATAGCCAACAGGCTGTTCAAGATAAACCATAGTCTCGGATTTAGAGGATAATTTATTTGCTCTAATATCTTCCAGTAGGAAAACATAAGCACCACATCCAAATACACGGAGAGGAGACATCAGGTTTATCATTCCTGAGTGCCTCAAAAGGGGTCTGCCATTTTAGGTGACATATGGGAGTGCGATTATAGACATGTATCATGTGGTCCCATAAAAATTCCCACATGGTATCAGTGAGACAGGCATGAAAGTGCATTGATTGCGCCTTGTCCATGATCGTGTGATTTAGATGTTCAGCACGACTATTTTGTTGGTGCTGGTAAGGCACGCTGGTCTCAGATAAGATACCATTATCGCGTAATATAGTTTCAAATGTGTCATTGAGGAATTCAGTCCTGCCATCAAATTGCCAAGTGCCGATAGAGGCATTGTGTTGATTTTTAGCATAGGCAACAAACTGCCAAGCATGGATAATTGTATCAGATTTCTTTTTTAGATTAAATGAGTATGCATGGGACATAAAATCATCAAGTATGGTAAGAACATAATGATAGCCATTAAAAGATCTTTTGATCATATCCTTCAGGTCTGAATGGACTATCTGGAAAGGCTTCATTGCTCACGATACTGATGGAAGGAAAGAGCATGATGGCATCTTTTCTTTCGCACAAGCTTCACAAGGCTTCTTAGCTGTGGGTATAGTGATAAGCTTTGGTGCCTCTTTTACTATATCAGGTAATTTTCAGAAAATGTCATCATCCAGGTGACCCATCTGTTGATGCCAAATGCTGTAATCAGCGGCATAGACCGTTCTGGTCTTGGCAGATAATGACTGAACAGACTCGATCGTTGAGTTCAGCCAAAATGTTGTTGAGCCAACAACATGTGGTTGATATGTGAGAACAGGTAGTTTATTCCTTAAGAATATAAGCTGGCAATTATTGCCAGTGATGAGCTGTTTGTCATTCAGAAACTCCCCCATAGAGAGTAAGTGGGTGTTTAATCCGTTAAGGTAATATATGGGTTGTAGGCATGTTGTTTTCTCATACACCTTACTGTTCTGCAGATGAACAGTGTGTGTAATGAATACTGTTCTGGCCTCTTCGACTTGAGTAATATTATTAGCCATCTGAATTATCAGTGGCTGTGCCAATTTAAAGGCATCTACTAAGTCGGATCGTTGGCCTGTGAAGTGCATTGATGCACCAGAGTCCAATAGCCATTGAGGCTGTTGTGGAGGCTCAGATCACTTACATCTTGAACATGAACATTTATCAATGAAATTATATTGCACCCCCATAGGGCATGTGGATGCTACAAGGCTATAAAGGCCAACTGGTACAGAGCATGTAAAAATATTTTTAATAGAGCCGAAGTAAAAGAGCGATGTCACATTACATCACCAAATAAAGCTCTGCTCGATGTAGTCAGCAGTAGATTCATGATCAATAAAGATGGGGACTGATGCAAAATAGTCCAGGTCGAAGTTCCTAGCAAAGGTTGGCAGCAGTATAGGGCTGCCAAGCGACACAGTTCCATCATCAATGTGTTGACACTTTGGTGGTGTCTCACTTCCCAGAAGGTAGGGGAAATTGTCTTTGGTGAAGACAAAATTTGGAGAGGGCGTTCACCATTTCAGGGAATGATCCTGAGGCAGGAGAATGATGTCAGTGATGTGTGTCTCAAGATGTTTGAGCATTGAGATTGTCAGAGTTACCTCCATGTGATCGGCTAGATTGCGTGCCTTCTTGGCATTGACCTATACAACAGGCCTTGTTTCCATCGAGCCGGTGTACCTTCTAGGTATAGGCTTGGCAGCAATAGCTGCCAGAAGTCCTTTTGGGACAAAGGCAGGAGTGGGGATGATCATCAGGTTTTCAGTGAGGGTCTGGTATAATTTGGTTCTCTTGACCATCAGTTCACACACTGAGGTTGAAAATAAGGCCTTATCTGGCTGTATAATTAGCTGCCAGTCTGGGGTTGAAGTATCAGTTGCTGGTGCTTTGCCCCTCAGATTGGCACCTCATGAGCAGTGCATATAAGTATTGAGCTAAAAAAGAAGTGATTCTAAGACCTTACACTTGGCCACCAGTACTGAATTCAATGATTAGTTACTGACACTTACCCCAACAGAATGGCACCTCATGAGCAGCATATGCACTTATCAGTCCAGAATATAAGGTATTATCAGAGAATGAGCAGTAAATATAAGTATTGAGCTAAAAAATAAGGGATTATAAGACCTTACACTTGGCCACTGGTACTGAATTCAATGATCAGTTACTGACACTTACCCCAACAGAACAGCACCTCATGAGCAGCACATGTACTTATGAGTCCAGAATATAAGGTATTATCAGAGACTCGCAATCAATCACCAGGATTGGGTTGGTGTATCATCCACTGATGGTTGCTGACTCAATTCAACTTTGGTCTCTTTGGGTTCCTTCTCAGTTCCATCAGCAAATCCTGATGACACAAGAGAGCACTAGGGAGCACTACATAGCACTATAGTAGCACCATAGTTCTCTTCTTGGAGTCACACAGCCTTTAGTCTATCATATATCCTCACAGTCATCACAATAGTATAAAAGCCTGTACTATTGTATTTCAGATTCAATAGTAGATGTTGTGCATTGGGTTTTCAGTGAGGGTCTGGTATGCCTTGGTAGCCTTGATCATCATTTCACATGCTGAGATTGAAAATAAGGCCTTAACTGGCCGTATAATTAGCTGCCAGTCTGGGATTGGGGTATCAGCTGCTGATACTTTGCCCTCCATTTTCCGATTTTGGCACTGATCTGGTATGCCTCAGTAGACTTGGTCATTGGCTCACACATATGCTACAATGTAAGGCTTTATAAGGCCTTACTGTGTTATTACAACCAGATGTTCACCAATTTGGAAATTTTTGATAAAAAAAAAATCCAAAAGAAATCCAAATTCAAAAGAAAAATATTTTGGGTGAGGGATTTTTTGGCTGTTATGTGTGACCAAACATCTGGTTGTAATAGTGCAGTATAAGTGGCCATCAGTATTAGATTGAACTATCAGTTGCCAACACTTCACTTAGTATAATAGTATGAGCAGTAAATTTAAATATTGGACCGAAACACCATAACAAATTAAGTGAATAATTTGCATGGTTCATGAGTGCTATATTCATGTAATGGACTCGGCCCAGAAAGATATAAGGCATAGCAGCTGCACCACCCATCAGATCAAATAGTGTAACTGTCAATGATATGTTTTTATTTGGTATCTAGTGATAATTCATGTTTGCTGTCTTGTTGGTGTTCTCATAATCTCCTCTATCCTCACCAGAAAATACAGGAATTGGGAACTCCAGCATTTTGTCCGCCGATTCATCTGCCAATCTATCCACCGGCAAAAGCCAGCACTGAGTCACTCATACTTTTCTTATGTCAGCTGAGGGAGGTGTGGTGTGCCAGGAAATTAAATTAAATAATGAGGAAAGTACAGCATCAATAGCAGTAAAAAGGTATAGAGGGACACAGAGGTGATAGGACAGCACGCCCATACCAGGGCATGGATAGGGCATCAAAAATGCCAACAGTGTTGATGGAGGGGGTTGCAGCCTCTGTTGTCACATATCCTGCCCTGTCATCACATCTCCCCATCTCCCATCCTGTCATTGCATCTCCCCTGCCCCATCTCCCATCTCTCCCTGATGGTCACAATCCTGGATGTCGGGAGTGGGCGCTGTCTCTCATTGGCATTCACAGCATTGTGGTTACTGGGGGGTAAGGGTGGTAATCTCCTGCTGTGTTCTAATGTCTTTTGGGCTGCGGCGAATGGGTGGTGAGAGGCCGGAGTGGGGGAGTGGGTGGTAGCAACTTCACGGGGCATGCAAGCAGTCCCACCTTGGCTGTCATTGGCTTCTGAGTGCCGGGTAACATGTGTAGGTCAGTGGAGGTTCATGGTGGTGAGTCGGAGTTGGAGCTTGGAGGGTGTTGGGGGAGGAAGTACTTACTGGGCAGCAATCAGGGTGTTGACAGTTGTGAATGGAATGGAATGAGCATATGGTTATATCAGCATGCTGCGGGATTTGCCAGTGGACAGATCGGCGGACAATTTCATGGAATTCCCATTTTCTGTAAGCCCTCATCCTCACTGTCCTCATGCTTCAACATTTATAGTTGTAGCTAGTCTCAATAGCAGTATGCAGTTTGTCGCCTCGAAGGAAACATCAGCATGAGAACATCAATGATATGTTTTCATTTGGTATCTAGTGATAATTCATGTTTGCCATCTTGTTGGTGTTCCCATGACCTTCTCCTCCATCCTCACTGTCCTCATGCTTCAACATTTATAGTTGTAGCTAGTCTCAATAGTGGTATGCAGTTTGTCGCCTCAAAGGAAACATCAGCATGAGAATATCAAGGAAATATTATAAACCAAACACACCCATCAAAATCCAGAGCTTGATCCCAGTGCAAAGCAATAACTCGATGGCCTCTGGCACTCCCTCCTCCAGCTCATCCTCCAGTGCAGTCGCCCCCAAAATCTCCAACAAATGCTTGAGCCTTGTCAATCTCCTCCCTCCCCTCAATCATATTCATCGCATTGTCATACTTCTTTGACCAAGTCAGATACTCCTCCATCATGTGCCATCCTCCAGCCAGCTTTGTGATGGCATGTCTCATCAATGACTCCATGTCGATAGTCTTTGATTTCATCTTTGATGGCAGTAACTGTGAGGCTAAACGCCAAGGAGAAAACTGATATAGAGCACGAAACATGAAAAAGACTAAAGATGGGGTGTTAGAAACGGATAGAGAAGGATATATTGACCCTACTAACGCTGTAAAATGACCAATGACAGGAAGAATAATTTGGCAACTCTATGTATCATTTTAGATGCATGAACCTAGAAGGAAGGAAGGACAAACCGTTGAAATTGCTGTCTGGACGGTTTGTAAACATACTTCTGGGTGGCATGTCAGAATGGCACAAAAGGGAGGATGAAGTGGGTTTCAGAAAAGGGATATACCTGGTGTTATACTAGTACAATTAGTGTCAAATGCTTTGTCATCCAGCAGCTTCTCATTCTACATATACTCTAAAAATCTAAGTACAAAAAGGAAGAAATTAGCTTGATAACACAATCAAATCATTCAAAAAAAAACCACATACAGTGAGACTAATGAAAACGATCCAAAAAGAGGACTATGATGAGGATGACTGAGACTATGAACGTCAATTTCCACCCTACAAGAATTAGTGGAGGTGTGAGCATCGGACATATTGAATTCACATACCAGATGTGTGGCTATTGTAGACAGGGCCATTGTGGATGGGGCCATTGAAGACGGCATCATTGTAGACAGCGCCATTGTAGACAATAGCTGAAATGGGTGAACACATCAGAAATGTTGCTGCAAAACGCTAAGTTACATATCATCTCTCTTGGTTTCGTAAAACCCACTTTTCAATATGTTGGTAGCATGGGGGATGTCTGACATCATGGTGGTGGTGGTGGTTGTGGCGGCTGTGGTGATGTGGCAGCGTCGATCCATGTCGCAAAAACACTGAGTTACGTACCATCTCTCTCGGTTTCATAAAGCCCACTTCTCGATATGTTGGTAATATGAGGCGCATCTGACATCATGGTTGTGGTGGTTGTGGCAGCTGTGGTGATGTGGCAGCATTGATACATGTCACTAATCACAGCTGATTACAAGGATCTGTGATATGGGGTGACATGTGGGTGGGTGGTGCAGGGGTAGATATGCTCAACTGGTGTCAATGGTGTCAATTAGAGGAATCTCGATGTTTAATCATTGTGGCGGCTGCAGAGTTCATGGCAGAGGGAGTGGCTGTGTTGTTGTGGACATAGTCATCACTGTAGTCATGATGTCCTAACAGTGAATATGCCACCAAGGAATATTGTCACAGCAGTAACAATGTTCACATTCCTTGACAGCTTTTCAGGCACCAGTATGTGCATTTGGTACAAATTCCAGTCCAGCTTTAGCTTCATATCCTCCCATAGATCCCAAAGAGTTACCGCGAGAATGCTGACCAACCCTCGTCTGCAGCATGGAGTGCTGACCATCTTTGGGATGTGTGGGGTATGCAGGTCAGAGCAGATGAGGGCACAGCACAAAGGGCAATTTTTGGGAGAGGAATAAGGTCCTTTTTGGAGGATGGAGTGTCAGGAGAAGGCAGCAACACAAGTTGACCAAACGGGCAACAGCTGTCAATGGCATGGTCAGTGTCATTGGATACTGCTAAAGCTTTGAGGGTGTGGTGGTGTGGCATCCTTTGCTGCTGCTGGAGGTGCTGGAGACAACTGACATGCAGTCAACCCAGAACTATGCAGGTATTGACAGTGTGGGGGTGGGGGTTGACAAAAGCATGGGGCCACGTTGACAGTGGGCTGTGATTGCAGTCATTGATGTGGATGGGAGCTAGCTGGTGGACGATGTGTCGTCGATTCAGGGGGCTACAGTCATACACTTTCGCATGACGACAGGAGTATAAGGGCAACAGGTTGGATTATCATTCGTACATCTCTTCAAAATCATCTTCTGATTCATTGTTGCCATTGCCACAACTTGTCTCCAAAGTGTTGCTTTCCATGTCATCCCAGCCCTCCAAGTCAAGCTCATCCAAGGTCATCTCTGGATTGACTAATTTATAGCATGCATTGCTGTCAAAATCGGTGACATGTGGTTCAAGGTCACCTGTCGGGTCTTCAGAATTTGTAGATGAATTGTCCGGAATGTCAGTATGGTCTGGAATCCAGGAGGAAGTGGATGTCAGCCCATGCGCATGAAGATGACCAACACCAAGGCCCCAATGGTATCACATGAGAGCATCTTGGTCAGAAAATCTGCAGTTTAGATCTGAGTCAATTGCAGGAAGCATCAATAATGTGGTTGAATATCCCTGCCCACATAATATAACTTATAATCTTTGCTATCCTGAGCACATTGTGATACATCGACTCCAGCTTTGTTTCTTTTGCCTTTGGAAAATGCTGGAAGAAGGTGACATCCTCACAAGATGTTTATTAGATCCACAAAGCCAAAAGAATCGCCATCATGTAAAGGAGAGAAGCGAATGGAATCTAGTGCATGATTTCTCCACCCAGAAGACTCTGGGTCAACAACGTCATACCATTGGACCCATAAAAATTCAAAGTGGCGGGCCTTGTAGTCATGCACCCCAGGTCCAGTGTAGATTATATTTGCATGATAAGCTCCTAAGACCCATGCATACAAAAAGTTGTGTGAAGGTGGGGCAGAGCTGTCCACAAGATCTGCAAGTAGCATGATATTGCTTCCTGGCCTGACAATGTCAGTCCCACGCCGCACGTCATATGTCATGAAGTTGAATCGAAGAAGCTTGTGGTGGTAAAGGCAATCATTCTTAAAGAATACAAAGTCGCATGATGTTTCATCCAGAATAATGGGCGACGTGGGGTCAGGAGCTGAAGTGCCGCAAGCGGGTGCATGGAGATCAGTCTCTCGCTGAATTGTTGCTTGAACGCGAGGAAGTAGATGGCTCCTGAGCTTCGGAAAGAAGTTCTGCAGCACAGATGTCAGAGAGAACCACCGGAAGGTGATAAGTCTTTTCACCTGGACAGCAGGGTCACTTTTGTTCTGCTGCAGGAAAGTCGGGATATGCATGGGGAAGTTCTGCGATGTACCCATATTATAATGAGCACCAGTGTCAACGACTATGCTCTCCAGCTCTGTTTGGGAGCCAGAGACATTCAGGTTGTCATAGATCATGCAAATTTGGCATTGTCATTGTTCAATCTGGGATAGTTGGTGTGGTATTGATTGACCATTAGTCCGAAGGTGCCGCCCTTTTGAAGTCCTGTATTTTCATTCGCTCTAACAAATATTTAATATTAAGCAGCTCAACTGCAGTATCAAGGAGGCTTACTGGTTGAGTGGAGTACAAATCTATCGTACCAAACCGCCGGATAGTGTAGTGGTAATCACCAAGTGAATGGAACTTGTAGGTCCTCAGGTTCAGCTTTTTTGGTAGCCTCGCACCGCTGTTCCGAGGTTTTGGGTTAGAGGGCCCCAGTTCCTTCAGGTTAGAAGGCACTGGGTTTGCTGCGACTATGTTTTTTGCCTGACAACATAGTCAGGCCATCTGCTTGCATTGTAATTCCTGCGTTGGAAACACTGAGCAAGTTTGTTCTTGAAAAGTGTGAAGTGTGTTGCCAAGTGCTGTTGTAACTTGTGAGAAAACATTCAAAGTGGAGTCCATGTGCATCCGGAGCTTGGCTAGACCATACCAATTGGCCAGATCAAACAGAACTTTGAGAACACGTGTATTATGAGGCTCAGATAGAAGGCTATCAAAAACAGGTATAGCACACTGTCAATCTCAAGATTAATCAAGTTTGAGTTAAGATTCGCTTTTGGTCCAACTTACTTGCAACATATCTTTGTAATCATGGGCGGTCATCTTCTTGAGTTCCAACCAATTTGTCATTGTTCTCCTTACACCACTGACCCCGAATGGTGGAATCTCTCAAAAGCTAAGCAAATGTTTAGTGTCAGGTCCCAGGAATTCAACCAATCCTTACTGTCTATCTAACTCATGTTTCAAATTTTCGTTTTCATAGTCAAGAAGATGTAGCAGGTGGATGAAGACGGCTTTCCAAATGCCGAGCTCAACATCATGCAGTAGATCTACCACTAGTGTGTCAAATATATTGAAGTTGAAGGTCAATAATTTAGCTGAAAATGTGTTCTGAAATAGTGAACACAAGACCAACCACATGATAGAGAGAACACTCACTATTGTTGAGACCAACGAGTCCTCTTTCAGGAGAGTTTGCACAGCCACACCGTCAACTGGAGAATTCTTCAGATATATAGCCTCACATGCAGACCTGATGTGGCTGCACTGCTTCATGTCATCAATGCATGCCAGGGATTTGCACTGCATCACATCCCGGTACATTCCCATATTACCCACCTGATCCATTGGTATAAGACAATGAGGACATGAACAGCAACCCAGATTGCGAATGCAGGCTAAAAGTATCCTAAGATATGGTTTAGATCTGTGAGATTTTCAAGTAGCATAGTGAGAACATACTTCTCCTTATAATCTGCAGAATGGGTAAATATCTGAGGGTAAAAGTGGCAGGAGATTTGATCATAGCATTTCACCACCATTCCATGCCTATATGCTTCAAGAAATTCATTGTTGAGGATGATTGACCACTGAGCGTGATACATTTCTCGAGCACAGTGCACTAGAAAACTGGGATTGGGTCCTTTGCCCCCAATATTCTCTGCTGCAAAGGCCGTAAATGTGTTAGGAAGCTAAAAAAAACAGATAAGGCCCTTGTAACACTAGCATAAAGATTCGCGCACCGTTTCTAGATAAGCAACATGCTCAAATGCATGACAAGAAGGCTTTGACCTCCACTCTTTCAACTCGTTCCCTACCATGAGATAGACAGGCCATAATTGTGCAGTGCTGAACGACGTAAGCTGGGTGCCATCAGAGGCAAACATAAGACCCAGCAGAACCCTAGGAAGGTCACATCCTGGTTCTCCAGGAGAATCTTGGAGCTCACAATGAGCCTGGATGAACGCCTCTGATGTGAATAGTTCGCCATGAACTCGGACTGGCTCAGAGCCTTCATTTGGTTGCCAAAAGAGCTTGTAAGGTTCGAAATAGAGGTGTGTGTGCGAGGTGGCTCATGTGATTTTCTCTCTGATTAATGACGTCAACCAGCGATGATGAAGGGTGCCTGCATTGAACTATTTTTGTTCCAGATACTGCATCCTCTTATGGAATGGAACATTGATTTTGATTGGCATTTTGATCCAGGACCCAGATCTACTATCTTGTGTATCTTCCCAACCATCCTCCACATTTGAGACCTCGGAGTGTTCTCGACTCAGTTGAGCATCGATGTCCCGCCAGTTTATGCCAGCAATATCTTCTGGATGGAAGTCTGGGTGGCCGACTATCTTGAGAAGGTTCTGGAGGCTTGACTGTGATTTCTTTTCACCATCATTCCAATACCATTCTTCAAGTAAAAATGAAGACTGGTTGGGATATGGATAGTACTTGTGAGCTGGAGGGTTAGACGACAATTGTCAATAAAGGCCAAATGCATTGTTCAAAGACTTGAGGATTCTTCTGATGGGTAACCCTTGCACTGATGATTGTTGGGCTGAAGAGCAAGACACTGCCAAACCTGCCTCTGGACATTCAGGCTGTGAAGATAGTGAGGGGAGGGGTGCCGGAGGTTTGAGTGCTATCTGTCGATAATGCTTTGGAAGCCAGCGATTTAAGCGGCGAGTTCTCCGCTCTGCTACAGGTCGATCGAGATCTTCATAGTCCATAGGAGGCATGTCAGTCTGATTAACACAAGGACCTGACTAAGTAAAGAACTTGGGACAATGAGATAAGAAAACTGACCTGCTGGTGGCTAGAAAAGTTCACCTGATTCAAATGCGGCTTAGGAACAGGAGGACCTGAAGTCTCTGTAGCTTCTCGCTGCGCCCCAACTTCTATTTTATGGTGTTTGTTCACCTGAAAGACATCTTTAGCCTTTAGCAGGGCAGAGGAAAGTTGTTTCTTTGTCATCGGGCAACTGCGTGCATGGCAGGTGTATGCTTGTGGTACTGAGAATGTCTGTCCACATATGCAAGCTTTAGACCAAGCAGGGGGTACGTCCATTGCATAAAATAGCACCTAGAGAAGTGCAGGCCTGTCTGATGGGCAATGGAGGGTCACGCTGTTGAAAGAGGTGCAAAGTACCTTTCTTGACTCAAAAGAGTTGCGGCGATGTGGTGAGTCATTACTGTAACTGATGCCATCATATTGGATGGACCTAATACTAATGTACCAAGTACCATAAATTGTGTAAAAGCGAAATCTTAAGAGAAGTTGACTAACTGTTGGCTGATGCGGACAAATGTTGCAAAGTGAACCCATCCGTCTTGTCTCCCGGTTCGCAGTTTCCACTGCATTGGATCGGAAGGATTCATTGGCATGTCTTCTCGGTGTTCTTGGAGTGAAGCGAGTGTCGAACCCCACTGCTCTGCTTCTTGCGCTTCTTTGCAGCACATGCGAAGAAGTGATACTTGCAGCCTTGTCATACCGAATCTGCAAGTCCTTCTTACAGGATTGGCATCTAGGATTGTGGGAGTCTGGAAATTGAGGTCAATAAAATCTCAGAATGAAAGGGAAAATGAGACGCACTGAGAATGAACATTGGTTATTCCTGGAGAAATGAAGGAAGGCCAAAAGGAATTTGAGGATATTCGGGGATCGAACCCATGGTACACCCATGGAATGACTGACACCAGGTCAAACCATTTGGGTAGGTAGAATATACCATCCGCAAGGACATAGGCACGTCTCAGTCTTGAAGGCATGTAAGAAATGTTGGAGTCAAAGGATCTGCCCTCATGCGCAGAAAACCAGACTGATGAATCAACCCACACCACATGCCTGATACCACGAAGGACTGAGACGGAATCTGAGTGGCTAGAGTGCAGCTCGAAAGTGCTGCTGGTGTTGTTGCAATCAAAGCGGAGCATTGACGGTGGTGTGCATATGAGGCCTTGGCAGAAGCGCATTGTATTGAAGTCGTCTGAGTGGGGCCAGCCCAGTGGCACTCAATGATCATGGCCTCCGATGGCTTTGATGAGTCTCTCATCCCAATGCTATTCCACCAGTCTATGCAACACCCTTCAAGCTGCTAGAGCATGTTCACAGAAAATCCCACCACTCCCAACACCTCCCAAAATTCCAGCACTGATGGTGCCCGCATCATGTATCAAGTAGTCAGATGAAAAGAGAGAGAGTACTGACTCAACACCAGGTTGAGTTGTAGGATAGGTAACATACCATCTCCGCCAAAAATGCAGCACTGATGACACCCGCATCAGTTGGGATATGGGTAGTAATCGTGCAGGGCAAGGGTGCAAGATGACTCTGGTGATGAGTCTATCGAGTCATTCTGCACGATGTTTTTGTTGGGATCGTGATGCAGGAAGCATTCTGCATAGTATTGTCGGAAAAGGCCAAATATGTTGTGGTGGCCACTCTTCCCTGTGTTGAGGCTATTCATTGACCCCTTCAGTCTGCCAACTGGGCAACCACCCCTTCCAGCATCCGGCTTGTTCTTCGTACCAGGGGGTCAACCAACAACACATTTTGAAGCACCATCACTGGGTGTCTTCAGCAGGATCAGGTTGATCTGTAGGTGTGCTCATGGAGTTTTTATGGGGCATATTCTTGAAGTGGGTGAGTTGGCCTGAAAGACCAGTAACAAATTGAAACCCAGTTAGCTTACATGCACCCTACACCTATAGTTACAGTGCTGATACATTCCCGTTGCCACCACCAGCATCGCCCACAGGTGACCACAAGGGATTGATCTAATGGCATTCTGGAGATCAAGAGATGGTGATGATTTTGAATTGGGTATATCATTCAAAAGTTGGTAATCTCAGTCTGATATCTTGTAGATGGACACAAAGCCCAAGTCATTCCCTTGATCATCAGACAATGCAAGATTCATGTTAGTGATGAGGGGCATGAAACAGGCTACTCATGCTTTCTGGGATGTGGTCCCCCTTACTACGTACTTGGGAGGCCGGGGGACATATTCGTGGACATCACTGAGGGGGCATATAGGATATTCATGAAGGAAGCCGGTCACTGAATGGAGTGGATTGGTGTCATAAAGCTCATCGGGAGAGAGAGACACAGCAGGCTCACCGTGCTACTACATCCCCAGAATGCAAGATTGATAGTATGGTGTACAAAGCAGGAGGTTCTCTGGATTGACCGTGCGAAGTTAACGGTGGTGCATGGGGCTCTGTTTGTCCAACACCCGTGTCAATCGATCATCACAGCTAGGGAGATGATTGAAGAATCGCTGGCATTAGTGACTGAAATTGGAGACATGTATAAAATGGAACGGAAATGGCAAAGAGAGTTGGAGCGTGAGTTGGCAAGTGCTTATTGGTACTGTGATTTGCTATTGCCACCTACTGTATAAGGTCTATGTAATTTTTCTGGCCCAAAGGAAGTCAAGAGAGATCTCCATCCATGCTGTCTCGATACTTAGATTTCTCGATATGTTGCATCCTCCTCATACATATTAACCTTCAATGCTAGAGGGTGGTCATTGCAACCTGCTCCCATGGCAGGTGTCAGTGAGTCATTGTCATTGTCATTATGGAGGAAGAAAGGGTGCTGTTGTGGAGGTATGACTGGACATGGGTGTCCACGTGTGTCGACGGTGAGGCTGTGGGCTCATGGTAACATGGCAGTCATTCAAGGTTGGGTGTTGGGGGGCATTGATGCAGTAGATGTCTGGTCATGGGCATCCATGTGTGTTGTAGGCACACGATGATGTGGCAGTCGTTAAACAATGGGCATTGTTCATACCCCATGAGATGTGGGAGGATGGGGCTACTGGGCATGGGTATCTGTTTGTGTTGATGGGTGAGGGTACAGTGACATGGCAGTTGTTGAAGGGAGGGGCTGCGGCATGGATGTCATGAATGATGCTGTAGAGGTGGATGGCGGCACAGCACAGTCGGCCATTCAAGGGTGGAGACACATTGTGGGATTGATGTTGGCAGTTGGAGGTGGGGCTAGTGGGTGTTGGTGTTTGAGGTACAAGTTGGCATTTACATGTGGCATCGGGTTTTGGGGTGTTGGATGTGGTGGCAGTGTCCACATGGGATTTTGGCTAAGCCTTCTGCAGGAAAGTAGTTGTAGGATGAGTCGATCCAGTGCAAGTGAGACATGCTGTCTGTACTTACTTTGTGGTGTGGTTGGTCTTCTTGATATTACCAAAGTCTTCCACTATGGCCTTGGCAAAGTCGAACAGACTTCCGCCACTTCTGAACAACTCCCCGTTTTCATGACAGGCGTTCAGTCCGAATTTGGTCTTGTTCATTCTAATTGGCCACTAGACCGCCATTCCTGATCCTTAAGAGAAAATATGAACAAGTTAGAGGTGCTGGAGTTGAGCTCACAGTACTGACCTTGTGCACTGTTGGATTGTAATAGTGATAAAACACTTTTGGAATGATTTATATCACTGTTACATATATGCTAAACATTGAAAAACGCGTTTTTACATATAAATACACATTCCCAATGATTGTACATACTTATA
>Ga0307516_10005882_pt1 | contig 14516 bp, 14 predicted proteins | sample 19_EM_MG_FD_203310 | JGI IMG/M metagenome (GOLD analysis project Ga0307516, IMG submission 203310) | Populus trichocarpa ectomycorrhiza microbial communities from riparian zone in the Pacific Northwest, United States - 19_EM | ecosystem: Host-associated > Plants > Roots > Unclassified | place... | reverse complement strand
GGACGTTCCGGCAAATCCCCCGGATTGTTTCCGTTCCTGGGTTTGATTCATCGACCTGTGTGCGAGTCGGCTGGCTGTGGCTGTAACTAGTAGAGATGTCCTTGTATGCAGGAGCGGGTCGTCTTATTCGGTTCGGAATTTACTAGTAGTCCCGTTATGTAGAAAGAAGTCTGTGTAGAAAGAAGTCGGATCAAGCCGTGGAGGGGATACGAGTTTTGGAGGTTGCGTCCATCAACGAAACATCTGAACCCGGTAAACTATCCATTCCTTGTACTTACGTGCCAGGGGAGCAATGAACTCAATCTCTAACATCAATGATCGTGGCCGTCAACAGGATTACAATTTTATTTCATGAACCATATCCACAGCATAAAACGAGGGAGGAAACGTCAAGTACAACCATGCGCTAGCCAATGAGAGCGGCTCCCGTATATATCATCACGATAGTCTCAAGGTGGTCTCTTTCGCCTTTCTCTTGAAGGAACTGATTCAAACTTCACCTATTTATTCAACGAAATGATTCACCGTTGCCCGAGGCGTGACCTCCCCACAGCTAGTCAAGAATTGGTGGCTGATAAGTACCAAATCAAAGCACGCCGGCGCCTTTCCTCTGAATACAATAATATCCTCTCGGAAAAACGACCGTGCTCCGATGAGATCTCCAGGATTTTTCTGCGAGGAAGCGATGTGTTTAATTCAGCAATGCCGAGATATCGGATTCCCGGCACGGGTGGAGATCTCCCGACCAATTGTTGCATTCCAGCGCCGATCATCCCGTTTTGAAATTTCAGCTGTCCGACTCGAGTAACACGTTCACCCTCTGGATATTTCCCTACACCCAATGATGGTGGTTTCCATGAGCGGTTCGCTCCTACCAACACGATAACGGTTTGATGTTGGGACCTGAAACGCGGCCGAGGCCGGGAACGTCCTCTCCTGGTCCACCGGCGGGGCCGGAATGAATAGCACCAGGACAAACGCGTGGTTGTTTAGTATTACCCCTCCTCGCTAATGATGGCTCCTTCCGACATCGCTCTCACGACACCCCGTCAAAACCTCTCTTCCCGTGGGGCATAATCCCCCAACGGGTAGGATTGAACGGCTGCCTAAGTGTGTGGAGATGTCTGCCATCGTCAACAAACGTTTGAGGCACGAGGTCCAGCTAGTGTGGGGGTTACTCACTGTGACTCCATTATCCCGCTACTCCGTTCACGACCGGCCACCGGTCGCTTCCTGCCAGTCCAATAACTTTGCTCGTGACAATGAAGAAGTGGGGGTTGCTGGCTCCGTTCACACCCGAATCACCGAAGCTAAGCGAGGACGGTGGGTCCCCGGCATGGGGATTTGGAGAGGAGGGTGGCGCGTTGTGGTTTGCGGTTGGTGGACGTCGAGTTCACGTGAGAGGGAAGTTGCATCTTGATTACAGCCCGCTGCAAAACGATCGACCGAATCCGAGAAAAATAGGGTGTCCGTATATCCCCACACCATCCCGTCCATCTCTGGAGTTGGTGCCGGAGTCGGGGCCATGTTTACTATCGGCGCGGGATGTTTCGGGCGTAGGGACTGGGGCGAGGCATGTGGGTGGCTGGTGAAAGCGCTTATCGACTTTGCTGGTCGCCCTACCGGGTTTGCACGAATATTTGTTTACATGACATGATATAAACAGAAAAATCCCATCTGTTTTGCCTGGACCGTGTGTCGTTACTGGATCGCCGAGATAAATTGATTCTTTGTAGAGACGTCCCCTCCCCCGAAACGCAGGGGTATTGGGATGTGCAGATGGATGAATGCGCTTACTGCCCATGGGATTCGGTTACATCCACTCGGTGCCCATTTGCACGGACTGGCACATCATTGTATGTTATGTAACAGGAGTATCGACTGTGCTTTCCATACGTTTGAATTGTTTCTGGTACGTGTGACCCATAGCATTGGCGAGCCTGGGATAGTCTAGCTCATGAGGCGGAAGACGATCGGTGATCTCTACTGATCGGCCTGTAACTCCACCCCGCCGCTTACTCAACATTACTGCCCCCCCTCCAACTTGTCAGATCATTCGACTCAGCAACTGAGCTAATCCGGTTCGTTCTCTGGGGAAATTTGGTTTTTCTCGCTCCCGCGACACGCCCTGAGCGCGCCGGAGGGGCGTGTTTGATCACCAAATTTGAGATGTAAGCATGGGACTGGCATGGTGTCCTAACTTACCAACGGTTAATCCACCTTTCGAACGGCTTGCCTCATGCCCCTATCTATTCTACTCCGTTGTTATGGTTACGTTGCTGTACCGCCTTTCAACTCTCACGTCTCCCTCCGGTGTGAAACTGAAACAGTAACCATTGGCCTACCTCGCCGAATCGGAGGACCTCCTGCCACACCCATCTACCCCAGGTTTGATCGATTTGATCCTTCCCTTCTTCTCGTATCCTGATCGGCGGTCACCCCCACACGGGTTGATTAAGTTTTACCGGTTGGTGTCAATCTCCGAATCAGTGGGAAAGTCCGACGTCAACTTCGCCTGTCATTTCCTGGGCCCTGGAGGAGCGTAGGTTTCCCGGGATTATGGAAGATAAAAAATGCGGCCTTGAATACCATCAGGGTTGGTAAGGCATGGAAGGTAAGGAGAGAGGATAATTAGGGGCACCACTCTTGGTTTGTCTCTCCCCACCTCCCCCTCAATCGGTCTTCGTCTCACTCTCAACGCTCCCCCATAGTACACACACACACATCATCCGATCTATAATACTGAAATGGAGTCCCATCCAACCACCATTTGTTTCCTTTCCGATGAGCTTGATTTTCGAGACTTTGCACCGTATCGACACTCCGAGGAAGAAGCACCAGCGCCAGCAACGAACAGCCCGTGGATGCAGACGGTGTTCGACCGACCCGACTGGAACGCACGGCTATCCACTGACCAGCATGCTGAGCCAGCGGCGCCGTGCTTCCCCGAGGTCCCCCAGGTTCTCCAGGCTCCGGCTCTCCAGGCTCCTCCGGGGGTGTTATGGCCTTACCCAGACCAGTCGCTAGTAAGCCTTCCCTTGTTTGAACGTTGAACGTTTGAACCTACGAGCTGATCACCGGCGATAGACTGGGTCCTCGTTTGAGACGAGTGTGATAAATCCCATCGGTAGCACCGATATGGATGTCGGCCCTCATCTAAACACCGCGCAGGGCACCCAGACGCGTGCACAGGTACGCAATGTCACGCTCCTCGTTTTCCTATTATTGACTTTCCTTAGCGCCAACTGTCCGCGCGGCGAAGGTCCAAGGACCCAGCGAAACGTCGGGCGCTCACCTCAAAAAAGAGCAAGTCGCTGGACGTACTTCGAAAGACCTTGGGAATGAGTCTTGGGACCACGAAACTCGACATCCTCAATAAAGGTACCAACGCCATCCTAGTTTGGGTTGTGGGGTCCACAGCTTCTTAGTATCCCCTTCTAGCTATCGAGGTGCTCGGAGGACACATAGCCGAGTCCAAAACAATGGCCTACCTGGAGCTTCATCGGCTCACGGGTGAGCAGGGAAGATTGAAGCATGTCGAATGCCTACAGGCAGGTGAGTGGGACTCCTCCCCTGTCTCTAACTTTGGCTCTTACTGACCAACACTCCTCGAAGCTCACCGCACCTTGAGTCGCTGTCCGTCACATGTACACTGGTTATGAGGCATTACCAATTTTGTACGTCTGATGCCCTGTATGTGCGAGCTTGGGCCACTTTAGCGTGATTTCCTCATCATCGATGGTCCATCACAGGCCAGGAGCGCTCGTGGTTTACGTTTCTCCATACAGAACCGAGTTACCTTTTTGTATTTTGAAATTTCCAGTTGTTACGACAAATTGGGGTTTCCGCGTAAAGATTCGAATGCGTATCAGGGGAACAAACTCAATAGATGCAAGCCCGTGCTGATGAAACCGCCGAGGCTGGAGGGACAAGGGTATACACAGATGCGATCGAATATCCTTCTCGCTCGGATTCACCAACAACTCGTGATGACGGTAAACAGCGCACATCACCAAATCCACCCCACAACGTGTCTTCGGCGGCTGTAGACATGAGCGAGCTGTGGCGTACCGTAGCTGGCGCTTGAGGGCCATCCATGAGAACCATGACTACTGCAGTGGTTGCCACTCCCTCTGTATTCCCCCCTCCCACACAGCGAGTTCCTCTCGAATTTTGCTGGCGCCCATCTCACGGACGCTCAACCGTGCTCCGAGGCTCACAATAGCAAAGGTGGCAGAGCTGGGGAGCCCGGAGTTTTAGTGTGCCACGGTCATGAAACCAGCCCCAGGCTCTCTTATTTGCGCATGGATAGTTGTGCACCATCCATCGGAGGTGAAGTCGACCGATTACGTCTAGTCATTGGTGAGACCGCACTTTTCTCCTACATTTTAGGTGTTGACGAGGCTGGAGGTGCTGGAAGTTGAGGGTACGCTCAGGATTATCCAACCCCTCGAAGACAGACGTAACCCTATCGCACCTAATACCCCACCCCTCCTGAGCCCCCTTGTGCCCGACGCCACTGCCACTTCAGTCGCCTCAAAGGACCTTCCACTGGAGGCCTTGGAAGGATCGACGTGTTAGTCGATTGCGCGGGGTGCTTATTACCACCATGGCCATCTGTCGTCCCAGTGGTCAGCTCAGCATCAGCCTTCGTACGTGTGGCACGAAGTCTCTGGTCACAAAGGGCCTCAAGTTGAGTCTTGTGAGCGAGGCTGAAGTGGTGGGGACGGTGCTCGGTTGCAACAACGGGACGATTGAACCCCCCCCCGGAGACGATCGGGACGATGTTCTGCGACGAGGTCGAGTGACTGGGTTGTTATCCTATCATAGAACTCTGATTTTTTATGGGACAGTTTGGTTCGAATGCATTCCTAACATGTGTTGTAGTGTCCAGGTTGCGTGGCTGATTCGTTGAGTCCCTCAAACCCTTGTTCCTTATGTCTACCATGGGGGACGCGGGTCGACGTCGTTGTTACCCGCCCTGTCCTTCGGTGCCCCCACAAGCCTCAATGACAACATCTCAAATTCCTCAATGGTGCACGAATTGCGGCGCACGGCATGGTCTGGACAGACCGTCTCCAGAAATTTAATTCGTGGAGGGTCTCCATCGGAAGTCCGACGTCAACCCACATTTGACAGCCTAATATATGATTTTGCGTGCCGTTTCTTGCTGCAGCAGGATACGTCGCAATTCTGGAGTTTCCTTGATTCTCCTTTCGAAGTTATTCGCCTTTGATCGTTGTAGGAGTGGGGAGGGGACTGAAACGGTGTTCCCAGTGACCCCGAGCTCTACGTTAACCCAAACCACCAATTCCGTCGTCCACCCGTTCTAGTAAGTGTGTTGCGACAAGCTCCCCGACATCAGCTTCTGTTCATTTTTCTAGCAGCCAAACAGATCCCAGAGCTCAGAACAAATGTAAATAAGCCACAGGGCTGGCGACCGAGTTATCATCCGCTCGGTTTCATCTTTTTCGACTTTCCCGTTCATTGTTGGAGCCCGAGTCACTTGGTCTGGAATTTGCCGTGGGCGAGCCCGGGGTTTAGTAAACAATGCTGTGCCATGCCCACTCTGGCGAAGGCACGGGTAAATCTGCACGGGGCCAGTGGATGACCGTTCCAGCGCTCTCCGGTCGGGATAAAATTAGTATCACATATTCCGTGTGAACGCATCCGATCTAACGCCGTTGTTTCTGAATTCCACCTCCCGCGATACGGAACCCAGCGGCGACGTCTGTTTGTCCCACATGTCGCCCGTTTGAACTGTATGGTCCACGCGTGTGCATGGGTTGATAAATCTCGTTTCATCTGTCACCCAACTGAGAGTCCACATATTGGGTCGAATGCCTCGAGGCGTCGGTGCCTTTTCTCCGTCGTTAAGTTTCAACAACGTTTCCTCGAAAAGCCACCATGTCTCGTTGAGGTCTGGTACAGAATGAAGGGAAGCCTTGACCGTGCGAATTCCCAATTTAGTGGTGCCTCTTTCGTCCCCCGGCTGGAGCGGGTTACAGATTGAGACTTAGGCCTTAGGGCGTACCCGTTCATGTGTACACGGGAACCTGGAGTTCTGTGATTGGGTGATCTTTTTGGTGGGACGAGGCTGGTACTGCCTTGGGGTAAAGGTACGGACGATGGTCCGTAGCCCAGCAAACCCACAGCGGACAGGGCTGACCAGTTGCATGGGCGCATCTCGTCACATGTTCCCTAGCATAGGTTTGGGTTCACTATTGCGCCGAGGCGAATCAACCTGTAATCTAGTTTGTATGGAGAGCATCCCCCGAAGAGCGGGGATGGAAGGGGGGCAAGGTGGCGTAGGCGGGTGAATAAATTGACTGCGCACTTGGGATTCGGTGCTGCATCTCATCCGTATGCGCACACTAAGTGATAAGCCCAACGGATACACCAAGCGCCCTCTGGCGCGGTACATCCTGCACGACTCGGAGGGAAGTCGTGAGCGCTTCTATTTTTTCCCACACCTTATCCCCGTTTCCCTTATTCCGTTGTCGAGATACACCCCCGTACCCCCACGCGCGCGGCTCACCCTCCCTGACTGATACCGAGCCACGACCACCAACCGATCCTGACTACCCTGCTGAATTGGAGGATTCTTCGCCATCAACAAAGTCCCTCGTTTTCGGTTTTTTCCCTTCCTTCCTTTCTTCCTTCCTTCCCGCCTTATGGTCCGCAGTAGCCTTCCCACAGGACGATAGGATCCGACTGCCGTAAGTGGTGCCGAATGGCTGGACCAACAGTCCCCCAGGCAGCGGTCAAAGGACCCAACGAAACGCCGGGATCTGACCCGCCAAAAGGCCAACCTCCTTAGTGAGCTTCGCACGGTTATGGGGATAGAGAGCACAACCACCACCCTCCACGTTTTGAATGCAGGTACGGGCACTGAGTTGGTAGTGCCTTCCATGGTTCTCATGAGCCTCGTTTCTCTTCCAGCCATCGAACGACTCGGGGGCGTCGTGCCGGGTGGGGATTTCGAAAGACGGGAGGGAATCAAGTTGGCCTACACTACATTGCATAGGCTCACTCCGGACAGAGAAGGTAGGCTGAAGCACATTCGCTGTCTGGAAAATGGTGAGCAGATTCTATGACCCCCTTCTCTCTTCTTTCCTCGTCTGACAGTACCGTATTGAAAGTCATCGAAGCGTTGAAAGAAAAACGCACGTTTGACCCGATTTTCTATCCGGTGCCCAGTGCCCACTCAAGCTCAAACGCCATTTGAGACGGTCCTCTCTGTTTCCTGTTTCTACCTCAACCAGCTGTCCATTAGGCGTACCCACGACAGACTTACACTTTCTCATTGGTCGAGTGGGAGAACTTCCTCATCAGTCCGGCAGGCAAGTGCCCGTGGAGCAGGTTTCCTTCCTTCCTCCCCTACTGGAGAACCAGACCATCATCTTATTAATATTACATTTTTAAAACTAATTTACTTTGACGCAATCGGATGTGTAGCAGGATAATACAACTGATAGATGGTGTCTGCGATGCATCAAACCTCAGAATCGGAGTCGGTGAAAGCAGTTGGAGATAACGTCGAAGAGATTGCATTCATACCCGTCTTCATTTGTCGTTTTGGGTTTAGTTTTGTCAGGACATTCAAGCGCTTCCATCTAACAAAGGCAGTTAGTCTCCGTAGTCCGGGAAGGGGGACGCCATTGTCTGTTACGCCCCATGGTGTTGATCTCGTGTTTCACAGCAGACGAGCAGGTGGGAGCCAAGGTTGCAAACCCCGGAGAGATCCACTAGACGAGCACAAGGACACTTTGAGAGTATATACTACAGATATTTGATATTAATACAAGGGTTGTCATGACAAGGAGACTACAAGAACAGCATCGAGCCCACATTCCAGCATGGGAGATAGCGTAATCGGGTCCTTCAGCCATTCGGTGTAACCGGCCGTCACTCTCCTCCCCGCGCCACCCATAATGGATCTTGACGATTCCCGTGGCCTTCGCGGGCCCTGCGTAGGTCTTGAATCTGCTGACGCCGCAGGCGTTGAGCATCCTCGCCCTCCTCCCCCCGACCTTCAGTAGCTCTGATCCAACGTGGGAACGGGGGTGGAGTAGTGACCATTCCATCCCCCGGTAATTTACTGGGCTGGAGGGAGACAGCCGGACCTCCCGGTACCAGGTCGCTAAGCGACACCCAACCATCACCTTGATCCATCCCTCCAGCCTCGACGATACCGTTCTCCATCGCGAGAGTGACATAGTCCATGAACCTCGCAACGCCAACAGATGCGTAAGCGTTAGGTCTTCTCCTCAGAAGTGGCGGGACCACCTTGGAGAACCTAAATACCGATTCCCCGGTCGATGCCCGAAGCTCTGTCAGGACCGCAGCGAGGTCCCAGAAAGAGCTCGGTGTCACCTTCACAGGCGGTGGGGAAACTGCAGTCTCCTGAGGGAAAGGATGGGAGGGTGGAGGTGTAATAGAGACGCCTGATTGCACCGGTGGTAGTAGGCTGTCTGGTAACTCCAAGTGGAGAACTGCAAGCACGGCTCCGGAGGTTGTCGTTCCCCCTCCCAGCGAAACGAGTCCGGAAGCGATTGCTGAGTCAATATACTGACCAAAGGTTGTCACACCAGGTATGCTAGTACACAAGGAAACAAGACCAGGGTAACCGAGGGTCGAGACGAAGTGGGCGAAAACATCCGGGGACGAAACCGGCTGACCACCCGTCATTTGTTTGGATTTCAAGAATTCAACCAGCGGGGCGAAGGGAGAAACGGCGCTAGCGGCGAGTGTTGGTGGGGTGCTAGTAGCTCTCGTGGGTGTCGGGGAACACGCAGTGGGGTCACAGTAATCCGGGTGTAGTTTGAGCCGGCCATCACCGTCCCTCATTCTACGAACGGTAACAACACCCGCTTCCACCGCCGCTTCAACATACTCCTCGAACTTTATCACATCTGCGTCCTCATAGATGGAGGGATCCTTTCTCAGCAATCGCGGGCCAACGGTGAAGAACTGGGGTTCAAAATCTCCCGCGAGCCGTAAATCGTCCAGGATCCTAATGAGATCCCGGAATTGCGACCCGATGTGTTGTTGTGGAGTTTGTCGCGGGGGGTTATCGGGGTTGGTGTTCCACGGGTGACGGAGGGTAACCCGCCCATCTCCATCTTGCTGTTGTTCAATGGTGACGATCCTGGTCGACTCGGCGAGTTGAAGATAAGTCTTGAACTGGGCGGCGCCGACTGTTTCAAACGCATCCGGTTTCCTCTCCCTCCACAGCGAGAAAACGGTCGAGAACCGAGGCGTTGAGTTCCCGTTCGTGGATAGCTCGTTCAAGACGACAATCAAGTCTCCAAAACCTCGCCTCGCGTCCGTACGCAAAGGGGATTTCACAACCTCAGCCCAGGAAAGGCGAGGTGTGTTTGGGGTAAATGCTTGGGTAAGGGTGTTCGAGGAGTTTTCATGGGTTGGAGATAATTCCGGGGGTGTAATCTCCCCGGTTGGTGGTGCTACGGTCGGGAGTGGTTGAAAGGGTTCACTAGTACTAGTAACAGTATGGATTCAGCCGAGGACGAATCTTGTGGCAAAGCTCTTACCGAAAGGTAGACTCGGCCCGATGGCCACCCACAATCCCCTGGGCTGGGGTCAGGGGTGCGAAGGGGACAGGTGACTTTCCACGGGTCTTGCACTCGCAAGCTTGTGAGATAGGCTCGACGGTACCCGATGGATGCATGTCCCTAAGGTCATGAGCGCTGGGCCCGACAGAACTTTCCTCATCGATGAGCAGCAGGCGTCCTGGATAGGAGGGGATGTCGCCATCACCCTTTGACAGAGTCATTTCTGGAGAACTCTAAAGCTCTGAGGTTAGCGGCTGAGCAGGGGTACGTCCTAATCCACATGCTCACAAAAGCGGGAGAGTGGAAGGCATCCTCATCGGCTGAATCGATGGTTTTGGGTGAGACATGATCCTGTTGAAATACGAGGTCAGCGATGACACCACAGGGAACCGAAATATGTACCATAATGGATCCGCCTGCCAAATCAGCCACAATCCAGTCGTCAGAGGCGGGGTTTAATGGAATACTGGCCGATGTAACCTCGGCGGGGATCCCTGCCTTTGGGGGCACAGGCGTGGCCTCTAACTCCACGGGAGAAACGTCCGGCAGTGAGGTTGCACGTCTAGGGTGGATTGCGCTGATAGCAGTAGTGCTAACCGGATGAGGGGACAGAGTCGGAGGTCGGTTGGAGGAAGCGACACGCTCGTTCGGAATACCGACAGGGTAGGCGACGGAGTCGATAAAGTTACCCGACTCTTGAGGGGTGATGAGAGATACAACAGAGGATAAAGTCCGAGGTCTGGGCAACGGTGGCTTGGACGGGGGTTGTGGTTTCAAAATGTCAGATCTCCAGTCATACACGACAGAGGCTTGTACGGTCAGGCTCTCGTGAGTCATGAAGGAATTGCTGATGAGCACGACGTTGTACTTTCTCCATCGGACTGTAGACAGAAGATAGGCGAAATCGCGATCGCCGGAGATGAGGATTACTGTGGCTGGAGGTGGATTGTCCTTGATGAATGCCATGATATCCACTGCGCGAGGTATGAGGACTGCAGCGCGGTTTCCTACACGGTGGAAACGACTCGCCAATCATCATCAAGTCTACCGAGTTCTTTCCATTGTGCGGGCAGTCTAGGATGGGAGGTGAGTGAAGAGGTGAGGCTAGCGGGGTGTGGCGGACGGACCCGTCAAGGACAATCCGCAGGACTGAAGTTCAGACCGGAGGGAAGATTGCCTCGGAGAAGATTTGTCTGGGAGTTGGAGGTATGCCTTGAAGATGTTGACCGCCCCGAACTGGCTTGCTAGCGTGCGGATGTTGTCGACGATGTTGTATCCAGAAGCATTGGTGGATGGTTGGCAATTCTCTGTCCGCCGGGGTTCATATTGGGAATGTGTGGTAGGTGAACGAGCTGACCGTAGTCCCAGAAGATGCCAACTGGATCATATGAAGGCGTGGTGGACGAGGGAGCCGGGTCAGGCTGTTCGATGTGTGGCGGGGGGGAGCACGACATGCCAGTGTGATGGGCGTCTACGCGACAGCGTTCTGAATTCATCATGACCGGCGTCAAGAACAAGCATACAGGCGCCTTTGACACTTGTGGCAGCTGTAGTCGTTTATGAATTTGGACGAGGGACGGACACTCCTCCACCTTCGGTCTTCGCAAGGCCAAACATCGAGCCGGACTTCGGAAGCTCTCAGCTCGTCGTCAGACCGGGCCAGCGACGCGATGGAGAACCTGAACCCCGGACTTAACAACCCATGAGTGGCGTACGCTGTTCTCGCTCTCCCTCATTAAACTTGTGCTTGGGGATCCAGGCATTCGTAGCATCCCTCTCAAGATGGATGACCAGACGAAGCCCGACAGGCCCGATCCCCGCTACCCCCAGGCGCTATTAATCCAGTCCCCGAAACCCTTCGATAGAGACCGGCCAGACTCTCATTCAGAGTCAGCCACCGAGCCAAGGTGGAGGTTAAAGAGGGCAAAACGGCCAAAGTCTGGTTCGCACATCGCATATACCCTGCGGTGATCCGTGAGTTGGGTGCAAGCAGAAAAACTTGACGCCCTTCACCAGGTCGTCTTGTCTGTTGGTTTGAGGCAAAGGACCAGGCAGGGCTAGGCGGCCACGGAGGACAAACTATGCACATATCTACTTTAAACGGAATTGACAACCCCCGCCTTTTGTCAGATCGCAGGCCGGCTCTTGTTCACCACGGGTCACAGTCTTCACCCAGCCAATATAACTCGGGAGCCTCTTCAACACGGTAAGCCAGCTCGCCCACAACTTCCCTCAGCAATTCCACCCCTTTGACCAACTCAGCTTCCGGCTCCTCGTCGAAAACGATGGTCATTTCCACAAGTGGCCTGAAATGCTCCTTCCTTGTTTTCGCGGATCGGATAAGGGCCGATACGTCAAAATCCCCATACCCAACGAAGGCCGTTAACCTCCGCAATCCGGGAAGGAGAACGCCGTCGCCCGCTTCCACGCCGAGCGCCGAAAAAAACGGCTCCGTTTGACAGCTGACAATGGTCAGGTCCTCCAAGCTCGTGAGCACCCTAAATGCGCCATGGACGTCAGCAGCAGTTTGCTCTGGAAACCTAAAATTGGTGCCCATATAAGACGTGTTCCGCACGACCCAGAGTTCTCTGATCTCCAAGACGGAGATCGGGGAGAACGAGGTGAAGAATTCCGCGTCGAAACTTCCACGAGTCTCCTCAAAGCACCAGAACCTGAGGTTCCCATTTGGCCCCGAAAGGATACACGAATTCGCATCGCCACCGCTTTCGTGATTCCTCTCGTGACGGGGAGGTGGTCGATGGAGGATGGGTGGAGCCGTGCGAGGAGATCACCATAGTCACCATATTCCTCGTCCCCGAATGCTCCCTTCAACATCACCTCTGTACACGCTGGGAGGGTGAGGTGATCGAGGAGACCGGAAATGCAGGTTGCAGGGTCGAACCTGAGTTCCTTCAAGGCGGCGAGGCAAACCCGTTCCCTGGGAGGAGCAGTGGGTGACTCGGGCATGTCAGCATGGGAAATCTGGATGAATTCGAGTGAAGGGCACCGCCCAAAGAAGGATGCTAGGTCCTGGACGGACACGTCGCCTCCTCCCTCAAAACTAAACCACATGAGGGAGGGGAAGTTGAGATCGCGAAGGTCCGTGTTAAAGTTTTGCAATGTAAGGCCGGTGAGTTTCGGAAGTTGGCCCCCGAAAATGGGGGGGAGTTTCATATCTTCATCGATGAGATTGGGAGTGTTAACGATCAAGAGGTACTCTAACTCCGGGGCTGGTTTCGTGAACTGTTTCAACACGGGCTCGAGGTAGGGGGAGGAGGAGATCATCCGCAACTGCCGGAGGCGATGGGTGTTGCGGAGTGTGGTGGAAAGGAAGGGGTGCATGTCGTACGCGGTATCGAATGACTGAAAGATATCAAGCAGGTGTTCCCCGGATCTGCCAAGGAAACCTTCTGCTTGTTTAGACTTGGGGGTGGAGAAGTCGATCCGGGACCAAAGACTCGGGGCGGAGAGCAATAAACTCCTCCACGACCGACACACGTGCGTCATCGTGATCAGGGGTTTGTTCATAGGAAATACCTCCATTCCACCCTCGAAAAAGTGGGGGATAAGGATGAGGACGTCCTCCGGCAGTTGGTCTATGGGTCTCAGGACCGGCTTAGGAGAACTGATTGCAGTGATCTGCGAACACAGCCGTAAGGAGTGGGTAAACAGAGCTAGTTGTCGAGTTTGACGCACCTCCGTAACCGTTGGGTCGCTGTACTCGTTGTCACTGGTGTCCAAATTCAGTGCCAGCTCGGCGTAACAAAAACATCAGCCCACACGCACCTAGCACCATCCAACTGCTTCTCTGGGAGATGGAGTCGAGACGCGGGTCGGGAATCGCGAAAGTCGGTCACGCCCGAGGAGGATTTCTGGAGGGAGACTTCTGGACCCATGGATGGTTTGGCCAACTCTAACGCCGGCCGGTAGAAGTGGTTACCCGACCCGATGGTTACAGCCGCCGACAGGCATGGACTACGATCGCGCCGGTTGGGATTTATATACGACGCGCCTGAAACGCGTTTTGGGCTTGTGCAGGCCTCCTCAAGGAAACACTAGCACGACAAAAAGTATCGAAGTAGGGTGAACGGCAGCGGATGAAAGGAGAAGCAAGGGGATGATGCACTAAACGTATAGAGGATGTTAGGGTAGAAATTGGAAGGCGGGATGAACACTTTGGAGGATCGGCCAGAGGATCTTTCTGGTCGGGCTGATGAATACCGGGATGAACATGCTACCACCAAGTCCACGAAGGTGCCAAACGTTGACTTGAATGGGACTCGGGGTTAGTATAAATAGGCGAGGCAGACGGAGAGTCCGTAGTATGGATACTCACCACACGGTTGTCCGAGGACCATGATACAAAAGTACACCCAAAGCGACCCAACCCATCCTCGAACCTTCCTTCCCGTCACCATATACCACACACGCTCACTCAACACCGCAACAGCCTGCAACGCAAAGAACAACAGAGGGTTCCAATCAAACCCCCTTCCCAACGTATACGCCGACAGCTCATGGAACAACCCGCTCGCAATGAAAACACCAATAAGCATCATAATCTTCGCAACCTCTGTCGAGATCCATGCGCCAAACCAGTATCCGGGATACCCACCAAAGACGACAAACAATCTGCGAAGGAACTGGTGCCAACCCTTAGCCCAGAGGACCGTCAACGAGTCGGAGGAGAATGGGCGATCGAAGAGGGGTGGCCAGAGAAGAGGGGATTGGCGAATGAGTCCGACGCCTACGAGAGTCGCGAAGGCATAAGCCGCCTCAAGCAGGGCGAAGATCATGCCCGCAGTCATGAATTGGATTGTGGTGGAGACGACGTAACGCTGGATAGGAGGCAAATGGAGGAACATTGACCCGCCTGACAGAGAGCCAACTCCGGGGATGAGCTTCATACACGAATCCAGGAGGTCTATCATGAGGAAATAC
>Ga0307516_10005881_pt1 | contig 14517 bp, 12 predicted proteins | sample 19_EM_MG_FD_203310 | JGI IMG/M metagenome (GOLD analysis project Ga0307516, IMG submission 203310) | Populus trichocarpa ectomycorrhiza microbial communities from riparian zone in the Pacific Northwest, United States - 19_EM | ecosystem: Host-associated > Plants > Roots > Unclassified | place... | reverse complement strand
ACGAGTCGAAGCGATGGCGCGACCCCTTGGGGACGCAAGCGCAGGCCGATCGCACCCGCTGAAGGAAGCGCCGCAGAAGAAAGTGCGCGACGAGCGTCTCGCTCATCCCGACGTGTCATTCGCTTGCAGCCCATCACCCTTTTTGCGGGTGGGCCATCGCTGAACAAGGGCTTGCCTGATCCGTCTTCTCTCCTGAGCACACGCAACGCGCGTGCCGCAACGGGAGAGAAGAATCGATGCACGTCCACGACTTCGTCGCGGTCGGCTTGGGTCCGTTCAACCTGAGCCTGGCCTGCCTGATGGCGCCACTGAAAGAACACGGCGGCCTGTTCCTCGAGCGCGGCAGCGAGTTCGCGTGGCACCCCGGCATGCTGATGGACCGCTGCACGCTGCAGAACCCGTTCCTCGCCGACCTGGTGACACTGGCTGATCCGACCAGCCGCTTCAGCTACCTCAACTACTGCAAGCAGCAAGGCCGCATCTACTCGTGCTACGTGCGCGAGAACTTCTACCTCACGCGCAACGAATACAACCGCTATTGCCAATGGGCAGCGGCGCAGCTCGACAGCGTGCGCTTTCAGCATGAGGTGACGGCCATCGCGCACGATACGGAGCACGGGCTGTACTTCGTGTCGGGTCGCGACTTGCGCACCGGCCGGCCCTTCGAGCATGCCGCGCGCCGGCTGGTGCTCGGCGTGGGCGCCTCGCCGCGCCTGCCGGCATGCTGCGCTGAAGGCGAGGGCCCCTACCTGCACAGCGCCGACTACCTGCATCACAAGGACGAACTGCAACGCAGGCGCTCCATCACCATCGTCGGCAGTGGTCAAAGCGCGGCCGAGATCTACCGTGATCTGCTGCAAGACATCGATCAGCATGGCTACAGCCTGAACTGGGTGACGCGCTCGTCGCGCTTCTTCCAGATGGAGAACGCCAAGCTCGTGCTGGAGCTGATCTCGCCCGACTATGCCGATCACTTCCACGGTCTGCCCGAGTCCGCCAAGGAGCGCGTCGTGCGCGAGCAGAAGAGCGTCTACAACGGCATCAACGGCGAACTCATCAACACACTCTATGAGCTGCTCGACGAACGCCGCGACGAGCTTCGCGGCCGCACGCGGCTGCTGCCCAACATGGAGTTGCGTGTGTGCCGCCGCAGCGGCGCGGGCCACGAGCTGGAGTTCGTGCACACCGAACTCGGGAGCCGCTACCGCCACCAGGCCGACGGTCTCGTGTTCGCCACCGGCTATGCGCCGCGGGTGCCGCGCTTCGTGGAGGGCATACGCCACCGCATCGCCTGGGATGACGCGGGCCGCTACCACCAGCAGCGCAACTATTCCGTCGACGTGGAGGGCCGCGAGATCTTCGTGCAGAACGCTGGCTGCCACAGCCATGGCGTGACCAACCCCGATCTCGGCCTCGCCTGCCATCGCAACGCCTGCATCATCCGTGCGCTGACCGGTGTCGAGTACTACCCGATCGAGACGCAGACCACGCTGCAGGACTTTGCGCCGCGTGCGGACGGTGCCTTCGTGGAGGTGATGGCGTGAGAGATCGGTTGATCGCATCATGGCGGGCCGTGCCCCGGGCCGCTCCCAAGCCGGCCCGTGTCTCCTTGGGGGACCGCACGACGTACTCGTCGGGCGAGGGGTGGTCATCGTGAGCGGCCTGCGCCCGGCCATCGTCGCGATGTCGGCGTTCGCGGTGGTGAGCGACGCCATCCTGATCGCCTTCTACCCGCACTTCTTCGATCGGCGCTACGGCGTGACGAGTGCGTTCCACGTCGGCGCGTACATCGCGGCGATCTCGATCGCGGTGATGTGCACGCTGCCGCTGTGGGCGCGCGTGTCACGTCGCGTGGAGACCATGCACCTGCTGCTCTTCACGCAAGGCGCGGCGGGTGTGCTGTGCCTGCTCAGCTGGTATGCCGACAGCGTGCTCGTCTACTGGGTGCTGTCGATGCTGATGTTCATGTGCAAGAGCAGCTACCTGCTCATGTACCCCTACCTGATGCGCATGCAGACGCCCGACACGCACGCCCACACGATCGGGCTGCTGTCGGTGGTCGTGCACCTAGGCGGCATCTTCGGCGCGGTGGTGGGCGGCTTCGTGCTGCAGCGCTTCGGCCCCGCGCCGTGCCTCGGTTTGATGGCGGCCGGCGACTTTGCGCAGATGGCCGTGTGCGCCTGGCTCATCCGCAGCGGACGCGTGGTGCGGGTAGTGGCAGCCGACGCCGCCGCACCGGCACCGGCGCGCGCTCCCGGCAACCTGCGCCGCATCCTGCAGCTGTGCGGGCTGGTGATGCTGATCGACTTCAGCGCGTACCTGGTCCGCCCGTTCTTCTCGCGCTACTGGGAGCAGGTGTCGGGTTCGAGCGAGCAGCTGGCGAGCGGGGCGGTGTTCGCGATCCCCGGCGCGGTCGCGCTGGTGGCGTTGTTCGTGAACCAGCGTGCCCGCGGTCGCAGCGGCCGGCTGCACGACCACGTGCTGGCCAACCTGCTGCTGGGCACCGCGGGGTTGATGCTGCAGGCCGTGCCGGCCGAATGGTCGATCCTGGCTGGCCGCGTGCTCTACGGCTGGTCGCTGTTCCAGCTGATCGTGAAGTTCGAGGTGCTGCTGTTCCGCTTCAGCACACCGCCTTCTTATGCACGCGACTTCAGCGTCTTCAACTTCTTCCAGAACCTGGGCGTGCTGCTGTCATCGTTCGCGGCCGGCGCGCTGGTCGAGCGCCATGGCATCGCGCTCACCTTTGGCATCGCCGCCGTCGGCCTGGCCGTCGTCGCAGCGCTCGACCGCCTGCTGCTCGGGCTGGACCGGCTCACATCCACGGCGCCCGCCCGAGCCATCCCCTTGGAGGCTTCCCATGCCGGTTGACTTCGCCGCCTGCGACCTCGAACGCCGGCCCTTCTCGAGCGAGGGGCTGTGCATCCGCGCACTCGATCTCGATGCCGACATTCCCTTGATGCACCGCTGGTTCGCGATGGACTACGCGAGCTTCTGGGGCATGCAGCACAAGGCTCAGCGCGAGGTGCACGCGGTTTATGCAGCGCTCGTGAACAGCGGCCACGCGATGGCCTACACCGGCGTGTGGCATGGGCAGCCGGCCTTTCTGCTGGAGTGCTACGACCCCGCGCACGACCCGCTCGGGCGGCACTACCCGGTGCGCCCCGGTGACGTGGGCATGCATTTCTTCGTCGGCCCGCCGACAGTGCCGTCGCGTGGCTTCACGCGTTGCGTGTTCCGCGCGCTGATGCGATTCATCTTCGAGCGGCTGCATGCGCGCCGCGTGGTGGTGGAGCCCGACGCACGCAACGACAAGGTGCACGTGCTCAACCGCGAGATGGGTTTTGCCTATGCGGGCCAGGTGCAACTGGCCGAGAAACTCGCCGCCCTCGCGTTCTGCACGCGCGAGAGCTTTTATCAGACCCAAGCAAGTCGGATCCAAGCAGATCAGACCCACCGAGAGGAAATTGCCGAATGAAGCTCACAGACCCCACCGTCGCCGCCTCGCACCTGGACCCGCAGGTGTGGGCCAAGGTGAACCGCCTGCTCGTGCGCAAGGCGATTGCCGAGTTCTCGCACGAGTTGCTGCTCGTGCCGCAGGCCGTGGGCGCCGCACTGCGCCCCGGCTGGCAACGCTATTCGCTCACCGCGGGGCAGGGCGCGGAGTACCGCTTCGACGCGCAGACCATGTCGCTCCGCCATTGGCGCATCGACGCGGCATCGATCGGCCGCTTCGTGGACGACACCGCGCATGAGCTGGACGCGCTCACCTTCGTGATCGACTTCAAGGAGGTGCTCGGCATCCGCCCCGAGCTCTTGCCGGTGTACCTGGACGAAATCAGCAGCACGCTCTACGGCGCGGCCTTCAAGCACCACAAGGAGAACCCGGGCAGCGACGCGCTGGCCGATGCGGACTTCCAGACCTTCGAGCACGCGATGATGGAAGGCCACCCCGGCTTCGTCGCGAACAACGGCCGCCTGGGTTTCGACGCCGAGGACTACCGCGCCTACGCGCCCGAGGCCGGCACCACCTTCCGCATCGTCTGGCTCGCCGTGCGGCGCAGCTGCGCCACCTTCGCAAGCCTCTCCACGCTGAGCTATGACGCGCTGATCGCGCAGGAGATCGGCACCGCGGCGCGCACGCGCTTCGCCGCCGAACTGCAGCGCCTGGGGCTGAGCGAGGCGGATTACCTCTTCATGCCCACCCATCCGTGGCAATGGTTCAACAAGTTGTCGATCGCGTTCGCCAGCCACGTCGCGCAGCGCGACATCGTGTGCCTCGGCTACAGCGAAGACCACTATCAGGCGCAGCAGTCGATCCGCACCTACTTCAACGTCGGCCACCAGAAGCGCCATTACGTGAAGACCTCGCTGGCGATCCTGAACATGGGCTTCATGCGCGGCCTGTCGCCGTACTACATGTCGGGCACGCCGGCCATCAACGAGTGGATCAACGCGCTCGTCGAGGGCGACGGTTATCTGCGCGAGCGGGGCTTCTCGATCCTGCGCGAGGTGGCGTCCATCGGCTTTCGCAACCGCTACTACGAGGCGGCCATCGCCACCGACAGCCCGTACAAGAAGATGCTCTCTTGCCTGTGGCGAGAAAGCCCGCTGGCCCGCGTGCAGCAGGGCGAGCGGCTGATGACCATGGCCGCGCTGCTGCACGTGGACCGCGATGGCCAGGCGCTCCTGCCGGTGCTGGTGAAGCGCTCGGGCCTGGGTGCGGAGGAATGGCTGCGCCGCTACCTGCGCGCCTACCTGTCGCCGCTGCTGCACTGCTTCTACGCACACGACCTGGTGTTCATGCCGCACGGCGAGAACCTCATCCTCGTGTTGGACCAACACGTGCCGGTGCGCGCCATCATGAAGGACATCGCCGAGGAGTCGGCCATCCTCGACAAGAACGCGCAGCTGCCCGAGAACATCAAGCGCCTTGCGGTCGACGTGCCCGCCGACTACAAGCTGCTGGCCATCTTCATCGACGTGTTCGATGGGTTCTTCCGCTTCCTGAGCCAGACCCTGGTGGACAGCGACACCTGCGACGAAACCACGTTCTGGCGACTGGTGGCCGAGTGCGTGACCGACTACCAGGACACACACCCGCAGTACCGCGCCAAGTTCGAGGCGCACGACATGTTCGCCCCGGAGTTCTTGCACTCGTGCCTGAACCGGCTGCAGCTGGCCAACAACCAGCAGATGGTGAACATCGCAGACCCGGCATCGAGCCTGAAGATGGCCGGCCACCTGACCAACCCGATCGCGGCGTTTCGCCCAGCGCAAAGCGCAGCGCGGGCGCGTGCCGTCGCCCCGGTCGTGTGAGCGAGGCATTGCGCGCGCTGGTGGCCGAGGCCGCGCGCGTGGTGCCGGGTCTGGACGGCCGTGTCGCGACCAGCGACGCGGCTGCGCCATGGCATGCCGGCACTGGGCTTTCAGCCGTGCAGCACTTCTGGGCGTCCCGCTACCCCGAGGCCGGGCCACACTACGCGGCGCTGCGCGGCTGGGGGCTGCTGGTCTGGCAGCCGATCTACGTGGCGGTGATTGCCGCGCATCTGGGCGACGCGCAGCCGGACCTCGATTGCTTGTCGCTCGTCGTGGACGACGGTGAGGTCAGCGGCTATCGGATCGGCACGCACGAGCCGCTGCGCAGCGATGAGGCCGGGCGAATGCGCTTCGGCGCGATGCAGATCGCCGCGGGCATCGAACGGTTGCTGCCGGCGTGGCAGGCGCACGCGCAGCTGCATGCCAAGGCGGCGCGGCGCACCTGCGCGGACTGCGCTCTCGCCGCCGTGCTCGCGGTGCGGCGGCAGCGGCAGTGGTCGTCGGCACACACGCGCGAGATGGGCGCGCAATGGCTGGCCGCGCTGGGTCTGCCTGGCGAGAGCGGCTTTCTCGCGTACCGCGCGGCGTCGGGCACCGAGGCGATGGCTCTGGAGCACAAGGTCTGCTGCCTGCACTTTCGCCGCCGCGATGCCGAGCGTTGCAACACCTGCCCGAAGCGGCCGCTGGCCGAACGAATCGAACGATTGAAGGATGCGGCGAGGGATGAGGTGAAGAGCGAGAGCTGACCCGAACTTGGGACGCTTCCGCGCTTCACTCGGCTCGGGTCATGCGCGAGGCAGGCGGCAGTGCGGCATTCACCCGCGCAGTGCAGCGCGGCAGCGCTCGAGCGCCTCTCGAATCAGGGTGTTCACGGTCGCGGCGGACAGGCCGAGTTCGGCGCCGATCTCGCGTTGCGTGCGGCCTTCGAGCCGGTAGAGGTTGAACACGCGGCGCAGGCGCTCGGGCAGCTCGGCCAGTGCCCGCGTCATGAGCGCGAGTTCCTGGCGGTCGATGGCCATGGCCTCGGGCGTGTGGGCCGCCGGCGCCGCCACTTGCGCGCCGCTGTCTTCGCACTCGAAGAGCTCCGACTCGAGCGCGCTGCGGCGGTACCGGTCGATCGCCAGGTTGCGCACCAGGCGGTGCACGTACGAGAGCGGATGCGCCACCGCCCCCTGCGCACATGCCGTCTCCTTGGCGCGCAGGTAAGCGTCCTGCACCAGGTCCTCGGCGAGGTGTGCATCGCCGAGGATGCGCTGCGCCGCGCGCCGTAGTTGCGCGCGGTGCTTGGCGAAGACCTCGCCGAGTTCGTCTTGCGACTTCAGTAGGTCCATTTGAGCGAAAGCGCCCCGTTGCGCGGTGCACCGTAGAAGCTCTGGTTGGGCCACATCAGGCTGTTGAGGTAGCGCTTGTCTGTCACGTTCTCGACCTTGGCCGTGAGGCTGAGCTGGGGTGTGAACTCGTAGGTGGCCGCGAGGTCGAGCAGCGCATACGAGGCCTGGGCTGTCTTCACTGCGCCGTCCGTGCGCTCGTAGTCGCTCTGCCACTTGACGCTCGTGCCGACCTTGAGCGCCCTCAGCGCGGGCACTCTGTAGCTTGTGGTCAGCCGCAATGTCTTGCGCGGCACATAGGTGCGCACCGCGCTGCCGTCCGACCCTTCGATGCGCATCTGCGTGTAGCCGCCGTTCAGCTCCCAGCCGGAGGCCAGCATGCCGCCGATGTCGAGTTCGAAGCCGGTGGAGGTGGCGTCGATGCCACGGTAATAGGTGCGGCCGGCCACGGCGTCGAAGCCGGCTTGCTCGGCCGTGTTGTCCTGCTTCACACGGAACAACGCAAATGAACCGTTGAGGCGGCGGTCCAGCCATTCGCCCTTCACCCCGAACTCCGTGTTGCTGCCCTTGATGGGACCCAGCACGTTGCCGGCCTGGTCGAGCTGGTACTGCGGGTTGTAGATGCCGCCGTGGCTCGCATACAGCGAGTGGTTGCCATCGAGCGCCAAAGTGGCGCCGATATACGGTGTCGCCTTGGTCGAGCGGTAGTCGTGCGAGACGCCGTACTGCACGCCGCTGCTGCTCGAGCGCGTGACGTTGGCACCGGTGACGAGCTTCAAGGCGTCGGTGACGTTGAAGCGCGAGACCGCATACAGCGTGGTGCGGCGGTTGTCGAAATCGGCCGAACCGGTGATGCCGGTGTCGAAGGCCGGCCGCGGGGCGTTGCCGTTGAGCATGTCGCTCTCGGTGAGAGTGCCGGACCCATCGTCGGTCGAGCGCAATGCGTTCTCGCTCTTGCCCCAGTTGGCGCCGAGCACCAGTTCGTGGCGCCGGCCGCCGAGCGTGAAGGGGCCGGTGACGCTTGCGTCGGCGACCCACTGCGTCTCCTTGCTGCCGTACTTCGAGGGCCAGCTGGTCAGGCCTCCGCCGGTGTTGGCGTCGGGCTGGCCGATCACGAAGAACAGCTCGGAGTCCGACTCCAGCACGCGTCGCGTGAGCACGGCCTTGGCGCGCCACTCGCCGCCCAGTCGCTGGTTCAGCTCGGCAAAGGTCTGCGTGTCGTCGGAGTCCCAGTACGTCCAGCTCGGCGCGGAATTGGCCGAGGTGGGGTAGTTCGTCGGTGTGCCGTCGCTGTAGAACATGGGCAGCGCGCCCCACATCACGCCGTTGGGCCGGTTGTGCTGCTCCGAGTGGCCGAGGGTGAGCGTGCCGCCCGCCGCGAGGTCGATGTCGACGATGCCGGAGAACAGATGTTTCTCGAGCGAGTAGCGGTCGAGGTAGGAGTCGCCCTTCTGCGCGGCGGCGGTGAAGCGGCCGCGCACGGTGCCCGCTTCGTTGAGTGCGCCCGACACGTCGGCATCCAGGCGGCGCGTATTCCACGAGCTGAAGCTCAGCGCGGCACTGGCTGCAAATTCGGCGGTCGGCCGCTTGCGCACGAAGTTGACGGTGGCCGACGGGTTGCCGGTGGGCGACATCAATCCGTTCGCGCCGCGCAGCACCTCCACGCGGTCGTACAGCGCGGTGTCGAGGTTGCCGATCTGGTCGCCAGTGGCGAAGGGCAGGCCGACGCCGTCGATCTGGAAGTTCGACACCTCGAAGCCGCGCACCGAGAAGTAGGTGCGGTCGGGTTCGACACGTTCCACGTTCACACCGGTCACACCGGCGAGCACGTCGTTGACGTTGTTCAGCGAGAAGTCGTCCATCAGCGTGCGCGGCACCACGCTGATCGACTGCGGTGTTTCGCGCAGCGTGAGGTCGAGCTTGGTCGCGGTGCTGGTCGAGCGCGTGGTGTAGCTGCCGGTGCCCTCGGTGGCGCGGTCGGGGTTGGCCTTCACCTTCACTGCCGGCAGCACGGTGTCGGTGGGCGGCTCGGTGCCGGCCTCCTGGGCGGCGCGCGCGTGCAGCGCAACGAAGAGCGGCGCGGCCAGCGCAATGGGGCGAAAGACGGAGCGGGCGCGGCGGCGCATGGCGGATGACACGGAGAGACCTCCTCGGGTTGCGGTTGGAATGGGGACGGGAAAGGGCTGGTGAAACTCAGCCCGTGCGCTGCGGTGGGCTCCGGCCATGGGCCTTGCCGACGGCACGGCGCACGTGTGCGCCGGCCTCATCGAGGAGGGTGGCGCAGTTCGGCCGTGGCAGCGCCGTCGCGTGCACGGCGGCATGACCGATTGGAAGCGCGGCCGAAGCGGGCGCAGGATTGCGCAGCACGATGCTGTCGTCCTTTCAAAGGATGCACGGTGCTGGCGAATCGCTGGCGGATGCGGGAACGGTGGGCTTGCGGGTTGTCGAAGGACCAGGGTCCTGAACGCGATTCCGGCTCACGCCGGTGGCCCTGCAAGCGCCTCACTCACGAAGATTGTAGATAAGAGTCATTCTTATTTGCAACCCTTGACCCACAGCCCTTGGGGTGAAGTTGTGTGAAGCGTGGCCGCAGCCATTTCGCAGCCATTTCTCGGGCTTTCACGGCGCTGTCACGTGTGCTCAAGATGATGCGGGCGCATGTCGATCGACGGAAATCTCAGTTCGCAAAACGTGCATGCACTGCCAGCATGGCGGGCCATGTCTGCTGCTGCTCTTGCCTCCTCTTCCGCTCCCGCGTGTGCGCTCGTTGCCCGCTTTCTTCGCCCCGATGACATCCCGGCCTTGCTGCGGCTCGAGCACCGCCAATGGACTGAGGGGCAGGCCGCCGACGCGGCCGAGCTGCTGCGTCGCATCGAGGCCTATCCCGGGCTGTGCGTCGGTGCGTTCTGCCGTGCCACGGGAGAAGCACTCGCCTCGCTCTTCATGAAGCCCGCGCAGCGCGAACAGATTGCGCAGGCGCGCAGCTGGAAAGACTGCGCCCGCGGCGTTGACGCCGATGTGGAAGCGCCGCGCACACGCAGCCTCTTCGGCATCAGCCTGACCAGCGTCGACCCCAAGGCCGCATGGAGCCTGATCGGATTTTTCTGGCCCTGCGCGCTCAAGCAGGGCTGGCGCGACATCTACCTCGGCTCTCCGATTCCCGGCTTGAAGCGCGCGCTGCAGTGGGAGCACCAGCTCGCGGTCGAGCACTACGCGCGAGCGCGGCGCGGCGGGCTGCCGCAGGACCCGCAGCTGCGCTACTACCACCGCAGGGGCTTTCGCGAGATCGTGGCGGTGCGGCCGGGCTACTTTCCGCATGAAGCGTCGCTCGACTACGGTGTGGTGTTGCGCGGGCGGATTCCGCTCGCGCGCCTGTGGCCGCTGTGGCGCCGCCTGCCGCTGCCGCTGCTGCAGCGCATGTCTCGCTTCATCACGGCGTTGATATGACCGCGGCGGGCCTGGACATCGGCGGTGCGGACCGCGCCGCTCCGTGGAATGGCGATGCATTTCGCACACGCCTGTTCGACGCGCTCTCGCTCTTGCTGCCCTGCGGTGAAGCCTTCGTGATTCAGTCCGTGTCGGACTGGCTGGCGGCGTCGCCGCAGGCCGAGGCCGGCCTGCGCTCCCAGGCCGAGCGGTTCGTGCGTGAAGAGCTGTCGCATCAGCGCGCGCATCGGCTCTACAACGACGGTCTTGCGCGCAGCGGCGTGCCGTCGCAGGCGCTAGAGCAACGCATCGAATCGGCCGTGCGTGAACTCGCTCCACTGGACCTGCGAACGTGCCTGGCCTTGTCGGCCGCCTTCGAGCACCTGACTGCTCTGCTGTCGGCCGAGGTGCTGCGCGGCCCGGTGTGGTTGACGGCATCACCTTGCCGCGAGAGCCGGCTGTGGCGCTGGCATTGCGAGGAAGAACTCGCCCACCGGCACGTCACCACCGATCTGCTGCATGCGAGCGGGGTGAGGTACCTGCGGCGCACCGGCAGCCTGGCGCTCGCCACGTGCTACCTCGGCATCGACGTGGCGCGGCTCGTGTTCGCCTTGTGCGCTCACGACGTTCGCCGTGGCTCGGTGAGCCGTGGCCGCTTGCTGCTGCAAGCCTGCGCGCTGGCGTGGCGCGCCTGTCCCGGTGTGGCGCGCATGGCTGCGGCCTGGCTCGCCTACCTGTCGCCTGCGCACCGCTGAGCAGCCGCTGCTTCGCCGGCCGCGCTGGCGTTTCGCCTGGAGCACGGCTCGATGCCGTGTGAACGCCGATCCTTCGTCCGTATTTGCATCACTGGATGAACGGAGCCGATCGCCATGCCATCTCATGCGCACTTCTTTGCCGAGCCTGGGTTCTCAGCACCCGCGGCGAAACCCACCGAACGGATGGCGCCCCTGCTGACACGCCATTCGCTGCTGTATCCGCCGATTGCTGGCGCAGACAGCGCGCTGCCAACCGATGGCTTGAACGCACTCAACGCCGGCATCGGCACGGTGTGGAAGCCCGCCAGCGGTTCACTCAACAGCGAGGACACGCTGCTGACGGCGCGCTACCTCGCGGTCCAGGCGCTGCAGTTCAGGCTCGAGCAACAGCTGCTGGGTCGCGGCGTGCTCTTCAGTCCGGAGGTGGACCTCTTCCTCCACGGCCGGTTCGACCACGCCTATGTCGACGCGCGCACCTACCGCCGGTTGATGACCGATGCCACCGCTGACCTGCTGGGCGAACCTGAAGCCTTGCCGGTGTTCTTCGACCTGCGCAGCGAGCGTCTCGTCGTCGACACCTCGCGCTTCTTCGAGGCGGGCACGGCACGGCCGACGTCTGCGGCGTACCACGGCATCGTGGTGATGACAGAGTCGCCGCGTTTCGTGGCCTATGTGAAACAGCGCTCGGCGTTGATCGGCCCCGATCTGCTCGAGTCCGAGATCAGCTTGGTGAGCAAGACTTTGCAGGCGGAGTCGCGCTGCGTCGCGCGCTATGTGCTGACCGAGCCCGGGCTCGAACTCACGCGCCCGGCCGAGCAGCTTGCACGCTACGTGGGTGCCAAGGTCGTGGTGCGTGCCCTGTTGACCGGTTCGGTCAACGAGACGCAGGCCACGCTCTCAGCCTTTGTGGCGCTGTGGCAGCAGGGGCTGTGGGCCTCCGACAAAACGGCCTTCACTTTCTCCTGACCTCTTCGCACTTCGCAACTTCGCAAATCCTCATGTCGTTTCGCGCAGCGCATGAGATCAGAGTTTTATGCACCTACTCTGGAAATGCATACGTGGAAGCTGATCGCTGTCACGGTGTCACGCGCTCGCATCAACCACCCAGCCTCTAGGAGTCCCTATGTCATTCAACAACAACATCGGTTCCGGCTCGCATATCGATCCGCTACACAACTATCCGCAGACGCCATTGCCTGAGGCTTGGTTCACACCACAGCCCACGCAACAGGTTCCCCAAGGTGTTCCACTTCGGACCTCAGGAGACGACGGCCAGCCGCCGCGTGTAAATCTTGGTGCTCTGTCGAATGAGGGCGCCCAACTACGAAAGGAAGCAACAAAAGCCGCCAGCGACGATGGCGGTGACGCGATGGACCGCATGATCCAGATGAACAACAAGAGCATGGAATTTCAAGCGATCACTACCATACTGAAGCAGCAAAACGACATGAACAACGCGGCGATGAAAATGGTCAAGGATGGCGCTTCTGCGGTCAAGCAATTGGCCGGCTGACGCCTTTCCAGTTTCCTCAAGAAGGCCCGCGCCGTCTGCCAGACGGCGCGGGCCTTCTTGCATGGGCCGCCGAATTTCATCCGCGCGGCGGCGTGGGCGATTGCCGCCCCGTTCCATCACATTGATGAGGAACGAAGAGAGGATTGGTGAGGATTTCGCTGAAAGCTTGTGAGCCACTTCGGAGCCCTCAAAACCTAGCATGAGCTCATCGGCAAACGCCAACCACTTGGCACTTACGGAGAGATCATGCTTCTACTCGCTTTGACATCGCTGCGGGCCATCCAGGCTCACCACGACCTGGCCCGGCTCGTTCTGGATGGCGACTTTTCCAGCGCCCTGCGCATGGGATGCGACCGAATCGAGCGCTCCGCCGGCGCGGCGGACACGGTGCAGCAGCGCGCGCTGCTGGGCCAGCTGCTGGGCCGCGTGATGCTGGCCTGTGGCCGCGAAGAAGAAGCCGAAGAGCTGTTCCAGCGCCAGCTGAAGATTTACGAGAGCGTGTCGCGGCACACGGTGCGCTGGCATGGGTCGCTCGACCAGGGCGCGCTGCTGCTGCACCTGAACCGATCGACACGCGCCGTGGAATGCTTCAACGCGGTGGCCGACGATCGCCGCGCGCCCGTCGACGTGCGCATCGAAGCGATGGTCGGCTCCGCGGTGGCGATGCATCGCCATGGCGACTGCCGCGCGGCGCTGCAGGCACTCGACGTGGCGCGAGACCTCAGCGGCTCGCTCCCCGACGGCCGCATCGGCCAGCTGGTGGACTGCATCGCCCTTGAATTCGCCATGCTCCACCACGAGCGGGCCAGCGAGGCGCTGGACGACCACGCGTTGAGCGCCGTGTACAGCGAGAGCGCGGGCGAGCTCGCGTCGAACGACGTGCTGATGCAGCAGCTCAGGGCTGCGGCGAATGCCTTCGGTACGTCTGCGCCTCTGGTCGCACTGCGCATGTGCTACCTGCAGAAGTTGATGGCCAAGGACTGCACCGGTGCAGCCGCCATCGCCCACGTCAACGACGGCTTGTCGTGGCTGCGCGACCGCCGCGCCGCAGGCTTCGAGGTGCCGATCCGCATCGAGGCGGCCATGATGCTCATCGCCCGCGGTGCGCTGCGCGGAGCCGCGGACTTGCTGGCCCAGCTGACCTTCAACGAACAGCAGGTACACCGCAGCCGTTACGCGCAGGAGCTCCAGTACTGCCTCGCCAAGATGCACCAGCACCAGGGGCGGCACGCCGATGCGCTGCGCCTCTACCGGCACCACACGCAGCAAGTTGTGCAAGCCCTCAAGGGCAATGCCGCACCGAACAGGACGCCGAACTTCCTGCAGCAGGCCCAGGAGGCGGGGCAGGGCGATGCGGCCCGGGGGCGCCTGCCGCTGCGCTACCGCCGCGCTTATCAGTACGTGATGGATCACCTCAGCGACGAGCACCTGTCGGTGCGCCAGATCGCCGCCCATGTCGGCGTGACGGAACGGGCGCTCCAGCTCGCCTTCCGTGCCCACCTGGGCATGACGCCGGCCGAGCTGATCCGCACGCGGCGCATGGAACGCATCCAGGGCGAGCTGCGCGAGCACGGTGGCCGCGAGGGCGTGCTGGAAGTGGCGTCGCGCTGGGGCATCACGAACCGCTCCACGCTGGTCCACAACTACCGCAGCCAGTTCGACGAGACACCGACGCAGACGCTGCGCGGCGGTGCCGACATCTGGACGATCAAGCAGTAAAGGGTGGTGCCATGAACGCTTCGTCAGTCAAACCGGCCCTGAGCGCGTTGGCATTGCAAGCAGTCGCCCAGCCGGTACTGCGCTTGAAGTTCCTTCTGTCCCAGCACCTCAAGGGCAAGAGCGCGAGCGGCCCCGTCCGCAGCGGGCGCCACCGGCCCGGCAGGTCGTACGCGATCCCGTCGCCACGCGTGCGCCGCATGCGGCATGAGCTCAGCGAGCTGCTCGACCGCTACCCTCCGTCGCGCCTGGCCCTGCGGCACCTGGCGCACCTGGAGCTGGCCCTCCAGCGCGGGGATGCGGCTTTCGGAATGTTGTCTGCCGGCGCACTCGACCAGGCGCTCACGCAGCTCGAGTCGCTGGTCACCGACTGGACGCCGCCGGGCATCTCAGGCCTGCGGGCCAGGTTGGTCGTTGCCATCATGGGCCGCGAATCCGTCGGCCCAGACGCCAGCGGGTTCCG
>Ga0307516_10005880_pt1 | contig 14518 bp, 9 predicted proteins | sample 19_EM_MG_FD_203310 | JGI IMG/M metagenome (GOLD analysis project Ga0307516, IMG submission 203310) | Populus trichocarpa ectomycorrhiza microbial communities from riparian zone in the Pacific Northwest, United States - 19_EM | ecosystem: Host-associated > Plants > Roots > Unclassified | place... | reverse complement strand
GTGTTTTTTTTTTTTTTTGTTCTGGGGTGGGGTTGTGTTGTTTGGTTGTTTGGACTCTTTTGTTCTTTTAAACCCCCCCCCCCCCCCCCCCCCTCCCCCCCACTGAGACATAATCACCTGTGTACACTCCTACACTCCGAATACACTGCTGATTGTCATTTCGGTATCGCCCCTTTTGGTCTTCATACAAGAGACCTCCTCTCAGCTGGTGCGCGAAACCAGGATCCTTGAGAACCTTCGGATTTCAGTGGAAGTTTTGGGAGCTTTGAGAGCTTTGAGGCCCGGCACACAAGGGAGCCGCTGGCAACTAAAAGGCCGTCGAGTGGGCCAAGATCACGGCGGAGGAGCTAGAAGCCTGCGGGGTGGAATGGCTGTTATTTGGACCGGGCCGAGACACGCGCAATGCCTTTCCCAAGATCTCTTGCACACCTCAAGCGGGAGATCTCCGAGAAGAAGTGGGCGGAGGCACGGCAATGGGCGGGAGGTCGGACCTCCGGGAAAAAGTATAGGATGCCGAAAAGCCAGAGGCCAGATGGCGCGGTAGCTGGGAGCTCTAAGAGACTCGCCTCGAGGTTCTACTGTTTTAACGGAGCAAGCGGCATAGAGGAAGAAGGGAGACGGGCACACAAAAGGAGGTAGACGGCAGTATATTCGGTGAGGTCGAGGATGTCTCAGAGCTGGTCTAGCTAAGCTACAGACAGCAAGAAAATATTGGGCGCTGCCGGCACCCTAGTGTGTGGGCCCGAACCCTAGGTTCTCCAACCCAAGCGATGCAGAACAGTTGAGTTTAAGCTCAGAGTATTGTCTTGAGTAGGTGGACGACGGGAATGGTGGATAACTGAAACTTCCAATCAGCAAAAAACGAAACCGCACCGGCGCCCGACGCAGGTAACGCTCGAGACAAGACGGAAAGTCCCTCCTCCGGAAGTTCACTTGCCTTCCACACGGACCTATTTTGCTCCTGACGCGCGCGCGCCGCGTCAACGTCTTGACGGAACCGGGCTCCTGCAGACAGGTTGCGGCTTCGTGCCTCCTCCTCCAGGCATGAGGCTCTCCCTCTCGATGTAGTGTTCACCCCTTCAGACGAGGTGCTTTTCTTCGAGACGTTGCTACATACATACCACTGTGGTCTCACGATCCCATACTCCTGTACTCCGTAGGCACTAGTGCGACGCACTAACGATCAGGTGATCATATTTAACGATAGTTGATATCATTATTGATCGCGTGCGACCTTTTCTGTGATTTTTGTCGTAGAACTCTAACGAACGCACGCTGAGAATTGCCTACCGAGCTAGCCTCACATTAGATATCGTATCAGTCTAATGGATATCGCATCAGGCTCGCATCGCATCGGGGTACAATGCTAGTGTCGTATCAGCAGCTTACAGCTGTGGATATTGCGCCCGGTATCGCCTACCAAACCGGCCTCACGTAGATAATGCGATGTAGCCCGTCTCGCAGTGAGCAGCCGAGCGATATATTGGAGCGGTCTCCGTTCCCCCAGCCAGGGTCGCGCACAGAGTAGGCCATACTGCGGGCGGAGGTCAGGCGGAGGATCCAGAAATAGAAGGGACACGTTCACATACTGAGCTAATGTTTAAGGACTGCGTAATGGTTATCACACGCGGTCGGGCGTTCTTCCACAGGTCGGCGCCGGAAGGGGAGACCATGAATGCCTGCACGTTGCAGAAGCGGCTGGTGCCAACGACTAGAATGGCTTTTTAGTGAGATTGGCGGAGAGCTTATATGGAGACTCTAGTTCGCTGAGGGGTAAGTTACGTGACCGCAGTTGGCAGAATGGTAACGCAGCATTGAGCCGGCGGAGATCAGGATTAATAAGCGGTAGTACTTCTGTTTGTTTTATCGTAATGTATTTGGCCAACGTAAACCATGACACGTAGCGTACAGAAATCCCGCACCCTCCGAGCTGCTCGAAGGCGTCTAGAGCCGATGGGGCACGCCCGCCCTCTCTATCCAAGCAAGAACACACCGCGCACAGTTATTCCCAAAAATTCGCCCCAGATGACTTGCCGGCCCCTTTCTGTTCCTCATCCGCCGCTTCGCCCTTCTGCCCAGCGAGGGACCTGCTGACATCTCCGCCCCCCAGGGTCCAGTATAGTCCGGATTCACTTCCATCCGCAAAAGGGCTTGAATAGCTGGACCCTCCCTTCGATCCTCTGCCGGACCTCGTCCAGTAGAGAGGACCAGGCATGAAATACGATTTTGTTTATTCCGTAGTTTGTTACATGAAATGTCGCTAGTTCTGAGAGAAAGCGCAGTTCTTAGCCACTTGATCCTAATCCCTCTTGTGGTGCCCGTAGAGGACCCGGACGCGAGAGCACACATTCACGAACTGCCCCCACCGGAAGGGTCCAACAGGGGATCCTGTTGGCGGAGGAGGTTGGAAGGGAAGCCAGGAGGGGGAAGAATCGTTTCAAGATCCGAGACCACTTCGCGGACGTGCGATGAAGCCTGGCGATCCTGGAATTCCTGCACTCCACTCATGTGAGGCAGCGGGTAGGGCCGGAAACGACTGAGGAAGGCACCCAGAGCGGCATCGGAGTGGGAGCCCCAGGAGCGGGACAAATAGGAGAGGAGGTTGGAGGCGGAGGATCTAGGAACTGAAGCTGAGGAACGCGAGAAAAAAAACTCTCCCTTTTTCATGGTCTCGGTAGAAGTGGATTAGGGGTTAGGGAGACAGTCTCTTTTGGCCGATTAATTATTAAGCAAAAGTAAAGAAAATATAGTCCTTCGTAACGGCAACTGTCACAAAATCTCACGATCCAGACCCTGTTCCGCAGAGCAGAGCCACCGCTGCCCACCACATCCAGCCTATTTCAGTCTCCCGTCAGCTAATGTCCGTGATGCTGCGAAGGTTGATCACCGTACACGCTATGGACGTAAATACGCAGAGAGAAGCCGGTCGTCTCCAACCGTCTTCTGGCCTCTTGCTGGAACATCACACCCGCCCATGCTTCCGAGCAAAATGTCATCTCGGTCCCGGTTCGTTTGTACTAGCTAGTGGAGTGCTTCCTAATTTGTGCGACTTTCTTGTTCCAACAGCCGGGCGCCTCGCTATGGGCCCACAGCACCGGCGGTCTCCAGGCAGTTTTCGCCGTACTCTCGTAGGAAATCCACTAGATCGATAGTAGCTCCCTCTGTCCCACCTGATATGTACCCATAGGTAGTGCTCTGTGTTTGCGTTAGAACAATGAGAGAAATATGGAACGACAGGCCAATCCAGATGTGTCCAACGAGCTTATGCCGGACCGTACGTATCCGTAAGATACTGGTGAGGCTGCCACACATTGGTCTTGATGCGTACGGTATGTGGAAGGGGGGCAGTTGCTGAGAACAGGGCTGGCGTATCAATCGGTAGCTTGCGTTGAATTTATCGTCTTTCGCGTTCGGTGGTACCAGTTGTTAATGAACAATATCATCCACGTCAATATTTCAGTTCACGTTCGTCAAAAGTGTGCGACCCATCTATGATATGAGTACCTTGTGAATTCTTCCCGTGTCTTCCGCTGAGAAGCCCCGTATCGACGATGATGACAAAGATGCTCCCTCACCCTCCGATTATTCTTCGGATGAGAACGCCATTCTTCCACGATAGAATGTGCCTCGCCTAATATTCCCGATGAAGTTCAGGTTCGTTACTTGATGTTATTGATTGGAGAATGTCCGCCATCTTGGTGATCTACCTGAAAGTCAGCCTCAAATTTGTAACACCCCTATAGTGAATTATCAGATGGAAGACTTACACCCTTTTCCATCTTTCTCTTCTTTTCTTCATCAGCCTCAACCCTTGCCATGGCCTCCTGCCATCCTTCCATGTCCATGGTAAAGTTCCACTTTTTATGCAATGCCTCCTGTGGAGTGTAGAAGTCTGGACCCATCCTGTCCGTCTCCACGGTTCTCGGAGCTGGGGCATGGGCTGCCTGGTTTAATAGGGGAAGCATGGAGTTGAAGTGCAGACAGATGTGTGAGTAGTGCTCCCTTGGCTGGGTCGTCATAGACCAGCATCCCATAGGTCTTTTCATGAATCTAGCACCGTATTTGCCGTGGCGTCCGTCCACAGAAGTAGTGCAGGAATAATCACAATCTCCATGAGGCGGTACCAGACTAGCTGCTCGCTTGGGCACCTCCGCCGGCGTCTTTATTTTCTGCCGCGCCCCAATAGTTGAATCCATCGAACCTTCGAGCAACATCGCTTGACGCCGCTGGCGGCCATACGAATATGTTGTTCCCGTACGAGGCCTGTTGCCATGTGGGCTCTCCTGTGAGGAGTCTGCGTTGGCACGAAGGGCTCCCATAGTCGGCACGCGGTGCAGGGCGCCCCACGGAACGAGGATGCTGGCAACTTCTGTCTTAGCGGCAGCCACAGCCAGCTGGTACTGATAGACCACGTGGGTAGCGCTCGCGCCCTGTGGGCTATCACCGGCGACGATCGGATATTCGAAGGCGGAGAATTCCGGAGGAGTCGGCGGGGAGCGGCGGGGAGGAGTATATGATAGCTGACTCGAGGCCTCTATCGTTGCACTGCACCTCAGACGGGAAAATGGGCCCTCGACGAACAGCTTGCACGCGAAGCCATTGCTCAGTCTCACCGTCGAAGTCGGCACTGAGATAGATCGAGGTCGATCAGCCGCGGAGTCGTCGGGCGCCTGTGGGTCGAAGCGTTCAGGACTTCCATGGCTGCTTGAAAGAACGCGACTTATTGCAGCATTCGCAGATTGTAACCTATTCTGTAACGATGGGTAGTGCGGATAAGAAGCTGGTGTGGTACTCTGGCCCTGCTGTTTTGTGGGAGAAAAGTTTCGTTGACCACCGTGGGTCGCACTGCGTAGCAGTAGTCCAGAAGCCTTTGGCGCCCCGAGCGGCATCTTATGGCCCTTGGTAGTCCCACTATAGGGAGGAGTTGGACTGTCTAATGGCGGCGGTGGCAACGATGCCGACCGGCACCGTTCCGCAAGTCGATCCTGAGCCTCTATTCGTACACCGGCAGGACTGGTAACCATATTCGCTGGGTTCGAAGGCCCTCGAGGTTTCGGCAGAGATGGTGGTGAATTGCTTGTCGTCATCGTTCCACGGATTCGGCCTGTTTCGTGGAAGTGGTGAAAGTGGTGTAGCGGGCGAAGAGGGCTACCACTCTAAGGTAGGTAGAGCGGAGGCATGGAGGAAGAGAACAGTAGCCCACTATCGAGGTGGGGGGAAAATTGGTAGAGGAGCTGAGGAAAGCAGAGCTGGGGTGTAGGCGATGTGGTTGTGAGCGGGCTGCGGGCAGAGTTGTGGGGAGAAAAATTGAGCGGCGAGATGGAGCAGAGGTTGGGCGGAGGGGTTGGGAGGAGAGATTAATGGGCAGAAATTGTTGCTGAGATTGTTGGCAGAGATTGTAGAGTAGGATGTGGTTGTTTAAGAGTGAAAGAGGTGAAGTGGAGAGGTGGATGAGGAAGTTGCTTCCTACACACCTGCCGAGCCCAGAACACATAACATTCTCTGCACCCTATCCAAAGCCCTCAAACCTCGATGTGATTCCAAGACAGGATTGGGAGAGTGGTTCGTGAGGGTATTGTGGAGATTTTTGGGAACCTCATGGGATTAAAGAAATCCAATTATACATAATAGCAAAAAATTGATTCGGTACTAGAAACCTTCTAAGCCGAGTTGATATCGTATTCCCACATTTTTCCTTGGGTGTCTTGCTTCTATATTTTCATTTCCATCCGGCCAACATAGCATCAACGCCCGTTCGGCCTCGCCACAGTATCGAGGCTTTGCTGGGGTGCGCATGCACAAATCCGTGCAGTTCTCCGACATTTGCGCGCTTGGGAATTATGCTAGGTCGAGCGTGCACAATGAGTGTTCACATCTCTTGGCAGTCCAGAAGTGCGGGGGCCTATCAAAATCTATGTATGTAGATAAGTAGCCGAAGACCTCTGGATCCCCACACCGTGCCCCTCGCAGACAAGGGAGCACCTCTTCAAGGTGTGCCCAAAGGGGTGCAGAAGATGCTCTGGGCGGAGGTGAAGAAGGAGACAGGGCGGTGGAAGAGCCGGTGGAGGATCCGGGACCTCCTCGCCGATAGGAGGTGCAGTCAGGCGATTCTGGGCTTTCTCACAACGACAGACGTGGAAAGAATAGTGCCGCCTGTGGAAGAGGAAGCCGATCAGAGGAGCGAAGTGTCGGAATGGGAGCTCCGGGAAGGCCGGGAGCGGGAGGGGGAACGCAGGGCGGAGGCGGAGGGACTGGGGGCCGGGGAAGAACGGCCACTGTTCCTGCCCACCCCACCCTTCATGGCGTCGATGGGGGGGGAGTAGGGGACGGTCGCGTGTTTTCTTTGTCATTTCCTTTGTCTCTTTCCTTGGTGCGCAATTACGGTCGCGGGAAGGCCTGGGTGGAGGGCACAAGGGGAGCTTGCAACGAGCCGCCTCGCGCGGACTGCGTAGAGGAATAACCGGGGTAATGGGGTACGCCGCCACGATCTATATAGGTCGCGTGCGAGTATGAATAAACAAAAAAAAATATCTGGATCCCCACACCAGACTCAACTTACCTGCCTCACAACAAAGAGCAGTAACAATTTGGAATTCATATCTAGTAGTTACGGTGGATGCATTAGAGTCGGAGGGTAGGAAAAATAGAAGGAAGTCAGTTTTTCTTGTGGATATTTTCAGTTGATACAGACGACGGCCCGCTTTTTATGCGGTGTAGTTGCTGTCAGCTAATCAGGTGGTTTGTTTACATCTGGACAAAGCCTTGCGCGCGCAGTTGTGCAGAGCATTAATCCCTGCAAAACCCCTGACTAGCGCCATTGCTGTAGTGAATGCACACACAGCCCTGCAAAACCTCGATAGATTAGTCCACACCGGGAGTCAGCGACTAGCCGAGTGTGGGCGCCAAGCATGGCAGTAATAGCGGCGAGCGAGCAGCTCGGGACTCCATAGACAATACAACTCGCTACTCTTTGATCTGATCCAGTACCATCAGCGCCATTGCGTACATGACTGCTGAGTGGATAGATGCTCAATTATTGCACTTCTGCTTTGCCCATTAGGGCGGAGTCCTATGAAGGAATGGCTCTTCTGATGGATCCCGTTGCACGTATTTATGATCGATCATGTATAAATTCTCATCTTCGATTGATCTTCGATAGACACGGACTGGCTGTTTCGGTGACGCGGTGCGCAGCGCACCGACCACAACCTGATTCGCTACGGCATTCCTAGTAGATTTCCCAAAAAATAAACCCAGATAAGAGTCCTATGTATGTACTTTCGAAACCGGGTTAGCGCGCTAGTCTGCTTAAGGCTAGCGTCTTGGCGACAAATGAACGTCACTTAATTAGGAGGTTGAGAGGCTGAAGCTCGCCAGGCCTCGCAGTCGTCCGTCCTGTCCGTCTTGAGGCCTGCCCGGGACTGGACTACGGCCGCTAGTCCCGGCAGTCTAAAGACGGCCGTCCCGTAGACATTTTCAGTCAGGACTGGACGGACTGCCGGACCCGGCCGGGCCCGGCCCCCCCTGCCCCACTCCGGTCTCCGTTCTCGGGGCGGGTGCGCTGTTAATTCAGTTGTATCTGCGGGGAGCCACAGCGTACCACAACTACTGTCAGAATAATGGGCGTCCGGAGGTGACGGACCGGAGATGACAGCTGCCTGAATCTCCGAGCACCGGCTCGGGAGACAGTCTTCCGCCCTTTCCCCATGGCAGTCCCCGAGGCTCGTTGTATATGGAGAGAATTTTCTGCCTTCGACTATTTATCAATTAATTCTCTGTCTTCATCTCTATCGATCCCTATATTCCAACAAGTACATAGTACGGAAATAAAGTCGATGACTAGCTACCGAGGAGCACAAAGGGGGTGGAAAAATACGTAATTGTCACGGTGATCGGACAAGAGATGGTAGAGAGGAGAAATCGTGCGCTCATATTCTGCGATCTTTGTGGTTTTATATATCACTCACATTGTCCCCACCTGCCTTCGTCTCCTCCACATGCTTCGTCAATTCGCTCAGCATCTGCTCAGTCACAGCAACCTCATAGCTGCTGGTATGTGTCTTCTCTCCGTATGTCCATGACTCACTGCCGCCCATTGGTGGGGAGAGTAATTCGGGATCGACAAGGAGTTGTCGCTGAGAAGCCGAATCCTCGGGGCGAACGACTATCATCGAGTGCTTCGTCTTCGGTATAGGCATCGGTACTGAGATCGCTGTTAGGCGTTCTGAGTGGTGGGGGTAGTGCCGTGGGCTGGATGTCTGGCGTGTCGGGTCGAGATGGCGGTAGGAATACATAGTGGTTGCTGAGTGCGGTCTTGCATACCCCGCCGTAGTAAAGTTTTCACCCTAAACCGAAATTTTTTACACTAGTGGGGTGCCCCGCCGGGCCCCGCCGGGCCCGGCAATCTTCGGCAGTCCGTCCAAATCCTATACCAGGACGGACTAGGGCAGTGGGGACCCTGCCCGGGACGGAACCGTCCTAAAAGACTGCCGGGCCCGGCCGGGCAGGACGGACTATTGCGAGGCCTGAAGCTCGCAGGCGCCCTTAAGCCAGCATCGTGAGAATGTTAGATGTAGACCTTTACGAAATACCTACAGAAACCAAGGCAACGGGAATTACAGAGGCAAAGTCAATTTCACTCCACCAAACGCGCTTGAGACAGCCATATCGAGACCCACCGCTCTTGTTATTACACCTATACTCCAAGAAGCTACCGGCGAAGCTTTAGACGACTAAGATGATGATGGTGATCTTTCGAAGCTGGTTGTCCCTCCCTCTCTATCACTTCGCAAACCAAAACCGAAGACCGGCCTGAGGGACAGGCACAGGCTGTGGGCAACTGTAGACCTCTTGCGCAAGCTCACTCGCTGTTTCCTGCCCACCGTACCTGACTAACTCTATGGATAATCAACTCCTTATAGCTGCCCACCCTTCCTCAGCATGCACGGGGCGTGTTCAACAGGATCGACGTGTTCAGCGCAAACGTTCTCGGTGGACGCATCCTCGACATGCTCAGCGTACGCAGTTTCGGCAGACTCGGCAGACATCCCGCTCAGCAGGCTCAGCGCACACGGTCTCGTCAGGTTCGAAGTTTGGTGCGCGCGCTTTCTGCAGGCACGTTCTCGACAGGCTTGTTATCGGCAGGCTCAGTGGGCGCAAGCACGGAAAAACTTCTTGTTGAACCGGTGGGTTTAGCTTGAAGAGGTAAGTGACTGGGAGAAGTGTGTAGGTAGTATGTGGCTGCAGAGCTGTTTCCTATCACTGATAATGAAGATGGTCGCAGATGATAGCGACCAAATTTTGCCCACTGGCTTGGTGATGGCGAGTGTGTCCTCTCGGTCAGGAGGTGTTGATGGTGACCGAATGGCGCCTTGCTGGCTTTGTCAGATTGCGATCACCCCTATGAGAGAAATTCAACTTGCTCTACAATTAAGGCGGGGTTTCAGAACTGGGAGAGGATCGAATGTGGGGTTTCAAGGTTGGATGTTAGTGTGTGCGGCCAGGATTGGATTTCTGCGTGTTTCGTCATGTAGCGATTTACAATGGTTCCAAGTGTCACCTTCGCTGTCGGCGGGATCGCATGCTCATCGTGCTTCCCCTCCGGGCCCTGGCGTACATAGCTAACCATGTTCCCACGTACGCATATCTATATCGCGTCCGCCGTTGCCAGTTTCCAGTTCACCTCTTTATGCACGTCGGCAGTGCGCCTCACCTCCGCTTATCCGTCACTGCATAAATAGCTGGTGAGATACTGCCGCATGCATTCCCATGGATCCATTCTTAGCAACGGTCGGCAGGCCGCGGCAGGCACGCATGATAATGCCCCAAGACGGCTCCGCTTCAGGCGCAACCCTCGAGCCGCAGCTTGCAGTGTCCGCAGAGGTTCAGACACCCTTTCACGCAGAATCCGTGATCACGTTGGAAGATCAAATCGAAGACAATGAAGCGGCGAGGGAAGCAACGGCCGATGCGAGACGATACGATATCGCGTTCCGCCATCTTAGCGATCGGTATGTACCCTTTCGGCCACGATGGTTGTGTCTCAACAGCTGCTAGATAGCCAGGAGTGTCGGATGGTGACGACACACTCGGTGGCCTGTGCTCGTTCCACCGCGGGCAGGGATTATGTACTCGGCAGTGGAACACGATTAGTTATATATATTCCCCACGCGGTCGCGGCTGAGGGCTCCGTGCAACGGGAGTGACCGACGGTTGGGACTGATTCGTCCCACTGCTGTTTTCGCCCACCCCCGCTCACCCAATCTCGTTTGTGCGTCTCCTTCCGTCGCGTCTCGTTAGCTGGGTGGATGTGAGGGATTGTGGACTACAGAAGTGATGTACTTAAGTGTGGGGGTTTGGTGTATGGTTGCCCGAGATGGGAGGGGCGGATACATCTCATCTTCCCAAGTGTGAATCGTGGCACATATTGCAAACCGACATAACCCTGCGACTCCATTACCCGCGGCTCGGCCGGACATGCCTTCACGCGCGTATGTCTTGGATACTCCCAGTCTGCCAGGGACGAGATACGGGCGACGCGGAAGGCGCAGCAGCCGTGAAGTCTTCAGTCGCGGCTGGTAATCAGTAAACATCGTAGTAGCAGGGACCGGTGCGGCCTTATGCGTCTTCGGCGGGTCCGGGAGTGCCATACGACAGAGCACTCAAGCCCATGCACGACAGAGCCTGACGTCCTCCTTCCCCGAGGTATATGGTTACTTACGGAACCGCAAACGACCGTTCGCTACCGCATCCCGCCAGCGAGACAGAATCACGAGAATCGCGCTTCGTATCTCGTCACTCGGCAGCTGCGAAGCCACGCTCGCCATGGGACCGATGGCGCGTCTCCGAGCTTCGCGTTTGTAGGGAATCGGCCGGAGTGGTTCTTCTCCTCCGGCTTTCGGCGTGGGGCGCAGTTGATTGGAATCTCTTCGCTTTCGTTTTGGCGAGAACACCGGTGCAGGCTTTTGTTTTGTTCAATCATACTCGCCTCCAGCCCTATGTAGACGATGGCGGCGTGCATTTTTCCCCAGTTCCCGTCCACTGCCCGCGCGATGGCACGTTGCAAGCTCCCCGTTTGCCCTCCGCCCAGGCCTGTCCGCCGAATAATAAAGCGCACAAGGAAATTACAAAGGGAATTACAAAGGAAACTTGCCCCCACCTCCTATTCCCCTTCCGTGGTCGCCATGAAGGAGGGCGTGGAGTGAAACAGCGGATGTTCGTCTCCCCCGTCACATAGTTCCTCGGCCTCCCCCCTCCTCTGCTCTTCTCTTTGTCTCCGCCCCTCGAGTTCCCACTCCGACGCCTCGCTCCGCGCGTCGTCGTCCTCAGCCGGGAGCGGGACCCGCCTCCCACATCTGTGGTGCAGAGGAAGGCCAGCACCGGCTCGCTGCACCTCGTGTCGGCTAAGAGGTCCCGGATCTTGAACTGACCCTTTCCTCTCTCACTCTCCTTCCGCGCCTCCGCCCCTAGGGTCTTCTGTTGCGGCTCCAGCGCGGGCGGTTCTTGAACAAGTGCTCCAGCGTCTGCACCTTGTACTGGCACCACCCACGCTTAACGGTGGTCCGGTTCTTCGCCCATCGGAGGTATTATCCAGTGATGCAGCACCCGTCTTCAGCTGGTGATGCCATCCGGCCAGAAGCTTCGAGCATCCAGCCACCATTTTGCTCAGCCGCTGCTTCTTCGGCATCCTGTACTGCTTTACGTTGATCCGGCCTTCCGCCTAGCCCCAGGCTTCGGCCACTTCTTCTCTGTGGTCTGTCGCCTGGTTTTTCTAGGGGCCTGAGGACCCCACGCTACGCGCCATTATTGGTTTTCGACCCGTTCATGGAGAGAGTTAGATCCCGTCAAGAAAGAAATAGGATCACCCTTGATTTTCCCATATGCTTGATGGTATTCCTCAGCGAAAGCCAAATATTCCACGCAAATTCCTTCAACTCGACTTGCAACCGAGCTTGCAAACTCGACGCCGTACGTACGTGAACAATTACAACGAGAACTGGCGCTTGACATTGCTGTCCTTCTAGCTATGTACTGCTGCTCGCTGCATATATCCTCCCATCGGCACCTAAAGCAAAGAAACCCTTTACCCCACTTTCCCCGCTTCGTTCCCGCTTTCCCCCGCTTCGGCGGCCTTCTCCCCAGCACCTTAGCACATCTTCAACAGTATGCCTCATTTGCCGGCGGAAAACACTGCGGGCGGGGAAGGGTGCGAACTGTCTCAACGCGGGCGCCAATCACCATCCGTCTCGTGGCTTGGCAGTGTCCACATGTATCCCAATCATCTGCTGCCTCGAACAGCAGCAAAAGCGGAGAACAGAACGGAATCCGCTACACTGCACCGTTCATCCTACGCCCGCACCTACAGCGGAGCATCAACAAGCACCACCAAGCGCGCCACACCGGTGTCAAAGCCGGCCGTCGCCGTCGCCTATCCATGCCATCGTTCGGTTTCGGCGTTGGCGATTTCATCGCCGTGGGAAACCTTGCAATCAAGACATACGCCTGCCTGCAAGACAGCACCGGGTCTGCAGCTGATTACCAGCGTTTAAAGCTCGCATCCTGTTCCTTCAAGGTGACCATTGCCTTGGTGGAGGAACATCTGACCAAGAACCCCGATTCCCTCTCGCCACCGCTCGTCAATGCCACCAAGAGGCACCTGAGCGAATGTTCTGCGCTGCTACAGAAATTTGCCGAAACCACCGAGAAGTACGACGCCAGTTTTTCGACTGGAGGATCGGGGAGCAAGGGGAAGGACACCTGGCGGAAGCTGAAATGGGGAAGCGTCAAGTACGACACAAGAGAGATATTTCGCTGCCTCCAAGGGCACATCGAGGCGGTAGACACGCTTATGAGCACCTACAATACGTTCACGGGCGCCAACAATACGTGAGTTATGACTGTAACCACTGATGGTGCAAGAACTAATCGCCTTGTGCCCCGCTTCCAGGAAAGTGCTACTTCGGATCGAGAAGAAAACTCAAGAGACTTGCGTCGCTTTAGAGGGAATGCGAGCGGCACAACTCCCGCAAAGCGTTGGTTGGAGCGACAATGAACCCGTCAAGTTTATCGATGCGTTCGACAGAAAGATTACACTGGCGTACGAGTGGTGCGAAACATGGCAGGTACCAGTCCGTTCTGGCAATCGCGATCAAGCGCGGCCCTTACAGTACATTAGGCATTTCGTGAAGCACTACGTGCAAGCGTCCGGGGCCAACCAGAAAGCGCATGGGTCGAAAGCAATTCGTTTGAAGTCTTAGACGAAGACAACGGAGCCGTACTAATTACGCCAGCAAAGTGGGAAGCCGCAATATCACCAGGCAAGATCCTTTCCATAGTCATGCTACTAAGAAAGCAGGGAGAGACGTCGCGAACAGAGCAAGAGTGTCCTACATGCCAGACTGCGTACAAAGGATATGACAAGTGCAAAGACCTTGCTCGGGTTCGATGGTGAGCAGCACCACCGACAGTTTACCATGCTAAACAGATTTAACGAACGTGCGGCAAAAAGTACTGCGTGTGGAACTTGGTTTCAAGTATCATCCGAGCCACGAATCACGGAGCTGGGTTCCGATGACGGAGCCCAAGTTCCAGAGTCGGCAGAATCGACACGAATCCGACGTTGGCGTGTGTTGCTCGAGCAACCTGAACAGCGAGTCTTCATGTGTTTCGCGTAACAAATAATGGGAGGCTAATCCAACCCACGGCTAGGTACACCAGAACGTGAGTCCTTCCGACCGCGGAGATGGTGATGGTGACTAAATGGTGCCCGCCTGGCTTGATTCGATAGCATGTGAGTCCTTTTCAACCTCGAAGATCGTGATCGCGACTAAATGGCGCCCGCCTGGCTTGATTCGATAGGAGGTGAGTCCTTTCCAACCTCGGAGATGGTGATGATGGCGACTAAATGGTGCCCGCCTGGCTTGATTCGATAGAGGGTAAGTCCTTCAGTCCGCGAAGATGGTGATGATGGCGACTAAATGGTGCCCGCCTGGCTTGATTCGATAGCCCGTGAGTCCTTTCCAACCTCGGAGATGGTGATGATGACGACTAAATGGTGCCCGCCTGACTTGATTCGATAGCCCGTGAGTCCTTTCCAACCTTGGAGATGGTGATGATGGCGACTAAATGGTGCCCGCCTGGCTTGATTCGATAGCCCGTGAGTCCTTTCCAACCTTGGAGATGGTGATGATGGCGACTAAATGGCGCCCGCCTGGCTTGATTCGATAGAGGGTAAGTCCTTCAGTCCGCGAAGATGGTGATGACGGCGACTAAATGGTGCCCGCCTGGCTTGATTCGATAGGACGTGAGTCCTTCCCAACCTCGGAGATGGTGATGATGGCGACTAAATGGTTTCCGCCTGGCTTGATTCGATAGCCTGTGAGTCCCTTCCAACCTCGGAGATGTGATGATGGCGACTAAATGGTGCCCGCCTGGCTTGATTCGATAGCCTGTGAGTCCCTTCCAACCTCGGAGATGGTGATGATGGCGACTAAATGGTGCCCGCCTGGCTTGATTCGAT
>Ga0307516_10005877_pt1 | contig 14523 bp, 7 predicted proteins | sample 19_EM_MG_FD_203310 | JGI IMG/M metagenome (GOLD analysis project Ga0307516, IMG submission 203310) | Populus trichocarpa ectomycorrhiza microbial communities from riparian zone in the Pacific Northwest, United States - 19_EM | ecosystem: Host-associated > Plants > Roots > Unclassified | place... | reverse complement strand
GCCCCGTGTCGTCCACTTCGGGATCGGAGCCTTCCACCGGGCGCACCAGGCGGTGTACACCGAGCAGGCCGCCGCCCGCTCCGGCGAGCCCTGGGGCATCACCGCGGTCGCACCCCGGTCGGCGGGGACCGTCCACGCGCTGCGGGATCAGGACTGTCTGTACTCGGTCACCGAGCGCCGGCCGGACGGACACCGCACGCGGGTCGTGGGCGCGGTCGTCGGCGCGCTGGCCATGGGGCCCGGCACCAAGGCCGTCGACGCCCTGCTCGTCGACCCGGAGGTGACGGTGGTGACCCTCACCGTGACCGAGAAGGGCTACCACCGCTCCGCGTCGACCGGCGGCCTGGACACGGCGTCCGCGCCGGTCGCCGCCGACCTCGCGGCGGACCCGGAGGGGCCGCTCGGCACGGTGATCGGGCGCCTCGCCGCCGGACTGGCGGCGCGGATGCGCGCGGGCGCGCCCCCGGTCACTGTCGTGTCCTGCGACAACATGGCGGACAACGGCGTCGCGCTGGCCCGGGCGGTCCACGACTTCGTGCGTGCCTCCACCTGGCCGGACCGTACGGAGATCCTGGACCGGCTGGCCGAAGCCGTCGCCTTCCCCGCGACGGTCGTGGACCGGATCGTGCCCGCGACGAGCGAGGCCGACAAGACGTCGGCCGGCGCCGCGCTCGGGGTGCGCGACGCCCTCCCCGTGACCGGTGAGCCGTACCGGCAGTGGGTGCTGGAGAACACCTTCACCGCGCCCCGGCCGCCCTGGGAGCTCGACGGGGCCCTGTTCGTCCCGGACGTCGCGCCCTACCAGCTCACCAAACTGCGGCTGCTGAACGGCTCCCACTCCGCCCTGGCCTCTCTCGGTACGGCCGCGAGACTCGCCACGATCGCCGACACCATGGCGGCGGAGTGGGGCGAGCGGCTCGTCCGGGCGCTGTGCGCGGAGGTCTCCCCCACGCTCCCCGCGGGCGGCCCTGACCCGGTCGCCTACGCCGACGACCTCGTCGTACGTTTCCGCAATCCCGCCATGCGGCACCTGCTGCGGCAGATCGGCTCCGACGGATCATTGAAGATCACGGAGCGCTGGCTGCCCGCCCTGCGCGCACTGCGCGCCCGCGGCCTGAGCACTCCCGTCCTCGAACTCGCCCTCGCCGCCTGGGCCCACGGCACCCGCCTTGCCGAGGCGCCCGCCGATCCCGCCGCCGCGGAGCTCGCCGCCTGCTGGGGGCCCGCGACCAGCCCCGCGGAGACCGTACGCGCGCTGTTGCGCGTCCTCGGCGCCGCGGACCTCGCGGACGACGACGCCCTCACCGGCGCCGTCGCGGACCGGCTCCCCGCCCTGCGGGCCGGACGTATCGAGATCTGAACGCCCGCCCCTCCCCACCCCTCCCCTCCTCCCCTCCCCTCTTCGCACAGTGTCGCCACCGTCCCCGAACAACGGAGTTCACGATGAAGGACAGCGTCGTAGCCGCTCAGCAGACGCCTCCCGCCCGGCGCACCACCAGAGATCTGACCCGAGCCGCCGTCTCGGGCTGGCTCGGCACGGCCATGGAGTTCATGGACTTCCAGCTCTACTCGCTGGCCGCCGCCATCGTCTTCAACAAGATCTTCTTCCCGGACGTCAGCCCGGCCATCGGGCTGATCGCCGCGATGGCCACCTACGGCGTCGGATACGTCGCCCGGCTCGCCGGGGCCGTCTACTTCGGGCGGATGGGCGACCGGATCGGCCGCAAGAAGGTCCTGTTTCTCACGATCCTGCTGATGGGCGCCTCCACCACGCTCATCGGGGCCCTGCCCACGTACGCCTCCATCGGCATCCTCGCGCCGATCCTGCTCGTGGCGCTGCGCCTGGTGCAGGGCTTCGGCGCGGGTGCCGAGATCGCCGGGGCGACCGTGATGCTGGCCGAGTACGCGCCCGTCCGACGGCGCGGCCTGATCTCCTCGCTGGTCTCGCTCGGCACGAACTCCGGGACGCTCGCCGCCTCCGGACTGTGGGCCGTGCTGCTCTCGGTGCTCAGCGAGGACCAACTGCTCTCCTGGGGCTGGCGGTTGCCCTTCCTGCTGAGCTTCGCCCTGATGATCTTCGCGGTCTGGCTGCGCCGCAGCCTCAAGGAGAGCCCGGTCTTCGAGGAACGCCCGGACGTGGTGGACGGTGTGGCGCTGGCCCGTGACGAGGTCGAGTCCGCGATCTCCACGGCCGACGAGCAGGAGGGCAGCGTCCTGGCGGCCGGTATCCGCCAGCGGAAGGGCAAGGCGTTCTTCCTCGCCCTGGGACTGCGCTTCGGCCAGGCGGGCAACTCCGGGCTGGTGCAGACGTTCCTCGTCGGCTACATCGCCACCAACCTGACGGTCGGCCGGTCCGTCCCGACGGACGCGATCGTGTACGGCTCGCTGGTGGGCTTCGCCACCGTGCCGGTGATCGGCCTGCTGGGCGACCGGTTCGGACGCCGCGCGGTCTACCTCGTGCTCTCGCTGCTGACCGCGGTCCTCGCGTTCCCCGTGATGCTGCTCATCACCTCCGGCTCGACCACGGGCGTGATGCTCGGCATGGTCCTCGGCCTGAACGTCGGAGTCCTCGGTCTGTTCTCGCTGGAGAGCGTCACGATGGCCGAACTCTTCGGCTCCCGCACCCGGTTCACCCAGCTCGCGCTCGCCAAGGAGATCGGCGGCATCCTCGCCACCGCGATCGGCCCGGTCCTCGCGGCCACCCTCACGGCCGTCACCGGCAGTTGGTGGCCCATCGCGGCGATGCTCATCGTCTACTCGCTCATCACCTGCGTCAGCGCGTACCTGGCGCCCGAGACCCGCGGACGCGACCTGGTCCGCCTGGAGGACGCCGTATGAAGACGATCACCGAAGGAGCCCCGGTGCGGGCGGCAGCCGGAGGCCACCGGATGAGAGCGGTGGTGGTGCACGGTCCCGGCGACGTACGCATCGACGAACGGGCCCGGCCGGTACCCGGCGCGGGCGAGGTGCTGCTGGCCCTGGAGTGGGGCGGGATCTGCGGGTCCGACATCGCGTACTGGAAGAAGGGCGCGTCCGGGACCGCCGCGCTCACGCACCCGTTGGTGCTCGGGCACGAGTTCGCCGGCCGGATCGCCGCGCTCGGCGCCGGGGTTACCGGCCTCGACGAAGGTCAGCCGGTCACCGTGCATCCGGCCCAACTCGTCGGCGACGGCGCGCTTCCCGAGCGCATCGCCGGACGGACCAACCTCTACCCGCACGTCCGCTACTTCGGCTCGGCGGCCTTCGACCCGCACACCGACGGTGGGTTCAGCGAGTACCGGGTGGTCGGCGCGCGGCAGATCCGGCCGCTGCCGGACGGCGTCGGCACCGAACAGGGCGCCCTCGCCGAGCCGTTGGCCGTCGCCCTGCACGCCGTGGGCCGGGTCCCCGACCTGCGCGGCCGTACCGTGCTGGTCAACGGCTGCGGCCCGATCGGCTCCCTGGTCGTCGCCGCCGCCCGGCACCGCGGCGCGGGCACGGTCGTCGCCGCCGACCTGGCGTCCTCCTCGCTCGCCGTCGCCCGCGCCATGGGCGCCGACGACACCCGCGACCTGTCCGCCGGCGCGGCGCTGCCCGAGGACGTGGACGTGGTCTTCGAGGCGTCCGGCGCCCCGGCCGCGCTCGGGCCGGTGCTCCGGGCCACCGCCCGGGGCGGCACCCTCGTCCAGGTCGGCAACCTGCCCGGTACGGCCGCACCGTCCGTCCTCGGTGACCTGGTGACCCGGGAGATCACCTGGATCGGCTCGTACCGTTTCGTCGAGGAGATCGACGACGCGCTGCGCGCCCTGAGGGACGGCCTGGACGTGACCCCGCTGATCACCCACCGCTTCCCGCTGGAGCGGGCCGAGGAGGCGCTCACCGTCGCCGCCGATCCGGGCAGCGGAAGCAGCAAGGTCATGCTGCGCCTGACCGACGCCTGACGCCCGGGGGACCGGTCCGCCGAGGCCGGTCCCCCGAGGCCTGTCAGGCGGTACGCCCCGTGCCGTCCCGTACACACTCACGCCCCGTCCGCCAGGAGAACCCTTGCCGCCCCCTCACCTCACCGTCGGCCACCAGCAGCAGACGCCCGACGTCGTGTGCGTCGGCGAGACGATGGCCGTGCTCAGCCCGCCGGACGCCCGCCCGCTCGCCGAGCAGCCCGCGCTCAGCCTGGGCATCGGCGGCGCCGAGTCCAACGTCGCCTGCGGGCTGGCCGGACTCGGACACCACGCCGCCTGGATGAGCCGCCTGGGCGACGACCCGTTCGCCCGTCGCATCCTCGCCGAACTCACCGCGCGCGGCGTGGACGTGAGCGACGTCGAGACCGATCCGGGGCGCCCCACCGGGGTCTACTTCAAGGACCCGGGGCCCGGCCACACCCGTACGCACTACTACCGGCGCGGATCGGCCGCGAGCCGGATGGGACCCGACCTGGCCTCGCATCCCACCCTGCGCCGGGCCCGGATCGTGCACCTGTCGGGCGTCGCCGCGGCCGTCTCCGACACCTGCGCACAGCTGCTGGAGGCACTGCTCCTCGGCCGCAGGGACGCCACGGGTGGACCGGCCGTCTCCTTCGACGTCAACCACCGGCCGGCGCTCTGGCGCGACGGCACCGCGGGCGCCGGACGGACCCTGCTGAGGCTCGCGCGCGCCGCCGACATCGTGTTCGTCGGACGGGACGAGGCCGAGGCACTGTGGGGCACCGCCCGCCCGGACGACATCGCGGACCTGCTCGACTCCGCCTCCGTCGTGGTCGTCAAGGACGCCGAGCACGGCGCGACCTCGTACGCGGGCGGTGTGCGGACGTTCGTGCCCGCCCTGCCCACCGAGGTGGTCGAACCGGTCGGCGCGGGCGACGCGTTCGCGGCCGGCTATCTGGCCGGAGTGCTGGAGTCCCGCGACGAACGCTCCCGGCTGCGCCTCGGCCACCTGGCTGCCGCCGCCGCACTGCGGACCAGGGACGATGTTCCCGTGATGCCCCCGCGCGCGGAGAGCGTCCGGCTGCTCACCGTGGACGACGACACCTGGGCCGCCACGTCTGCACCTCGCTGAGGCCACCGCGGGTGCCCCGCACGGCACTTCGCGAAAAAGCACCTGACAGAGCTGATCGAGGAGCGATACGCTCCGCCGCGATGACTACTCCATCTGTTGACAGATCGGGGGTCCCGTCCGCGCAGGGTGAGTGCTGATGCTCACTCAGATCGCGAACGGGGATTCCCGCCTTTCCCTCTGGCTGCGCGTGCGCGAGTTCGCCGTGCCGCCGTCCATGATCGAGACCGCTACCGCCCGCCGCCGCTCCGGCGACTGGGCGGGGGCGTGTGCCGCCGCGGGCGTCGATGTCGATCTCAGTCTGCGTTCCGTGGCGCGCGCCCACGGCCACGACCTCGCGGGCCGGGTCCGGGCCGACCTCCGCAGCCTGGCTCCTGACCTGCTGCGCTGGCACATGCCGAGGATCGCCCCCGACGGGCTGCTGCGCCCCGGCCTGACTCTCTCCCTGGCTCGCTACGACGCCGCGGGACGGGCCGGAGCGGGTTCGGTGCACCTCGTGGCCCGCACTCCTCCGGCCTGGGCGGACGCCGGTCAGCGGATCAGCCTCACACTGTGGGACGGCTCCGGCACCGGGACCGGTGCCTGCCGTCATCCGCATCCCCGCCCCAACCGCCGGTTCCGGCTCGACCTGCACCGCCACCTGTGGGACGCGAGCCGGAGTGACGAACTGCGGCTCCGGTCCGGGGCCGACCTGCTGCCCACCGACGGCGGTCCGGATCCGGCGCCGGATCCGCTGGGGGTGGTACCGGGGCCGCACGGGCGGCGCTGTGCCGTCGACCGGTGGGCGGCCGAGGCGGAGATCCTGCTCCGTGCCGAGGGGCGGCGTACCGGTACCGGTACCGTCCTCGTCCGGCTCGGGGGCCGGCACCGGCTGGCGGTGGATCTGGTCGCGGACGGCGACGGCGATGGTGCCGGTGGGCAGGCCACGCTGCGGATCGGCACGGCGTCCAGAGCCGACGGCGGCTCGGGACGGCCGATGCTGCCCGACGCGGCGACCTGGGTGCCACCGGACCTGGAGCTCGTCCGCACCGGTGCGATCGCGGCCGACCGGCTGCACCCGCTGGTCGCCTCGGCGCTGGTCCCTGGTCACGTGCCGACCGACACGACCAGGTCCGGCACCGTGACCGGGGCTGGGACCTCCGACCGGGCGGGCCGGCCTCGCCTCGTGGAGTGCCGTGGAGCCCGGCATCGGATCGGTCTGGTCGACGGTGTGCTGGCCCCGCTGGACCACGACCCGGGCGAGATACGGCGCGAGGAACTGCTGGCCGCGCTGACCGGCACACCGCTTCCCTGTCTGCGGGTCATCGACGAGGCGCACCGCCGCCCGGAGTGCCTCGCCGACGTCCGCGAACGCCTCGACCACGGCGACATCGCCGGTGCGCTGGCCGTCGTCGAGGGCCTGCTGGGCCCCGACGCGCTGCTGCGCGGCGGGGCGTTGCGGGACGAACTGGAAGAGGCCGCGCGGCGGCGGATCACCTACGGACTGTTCAGGGCGGGCCTGATCGGCCCCGGGCCCGGTCATGTCCGCGTCCACTCGGACGGTCGCCGAGCCGGTGACCGCCGCTCACGCCCGCGCCACGCGACCCTCGGCTGACCAGGGGTACGTCAGCGCGTCCCGTATCCACCCGGCGAATCGACTCGGCTCACCGGCCGCGTCGCTCGTCCCGTCACCGCGCCCGCCCGGCGCACCACGCGCGTCCACTCGGCGCCTCACGAACCCAAAGGTGATCACACATGCCCACACGCACCCCGTCCCCTGCCACCGGCACCCCCTTCGTCCCCTCCGCTCCTTCCGACTCCTGCGCTCCTTCCGACTCCTCCGCTTCTTCCGACTCCTCCGCTTCTTCCCAACTCGACGTCGCCGGCGACCTGTTGGCCCTGCTCCGCGACACCACCACCGAACCGCGTCCCGACACCCAACTGGAGGCGCTGACGCTGGCCGTGGCCGCCGACCTGCCGGTGCTCCTGTGGGGTGAGCCGGGGATCGGCAAGACCGCGGCCCTGACCCAGCTCGCCGCGTCCCTGGATCTTCCGCTGACCACCGTGATCGCGAGTGTGCACGAGCCGTCCGACTTCTCCGGACTGCCCGTCGTCGGCGACGATCCCGCGGCGCAGGGTGTGCCGATGGCCCCGCCGGACTGGGCCGTGCGCCTGGTACGGGCCGGCCGGGGGCTGCTGTTCCTGGACGAGCTGTCCACCGCGCCGCCGGCTGTTCAGGCCGCCCTGCTCCGGCTCGTGCTGGAGCGGCGGATCGGCGCCCTGCGGCTGCCGCCCGGGGTCCGGATCGTGGCCGCCGCCAACCCGCGGTCCTCGGCGGCCGACGGCTGGGAGCTGAGCCCACCGCTGGCCAACCGGTTCGTCCACCTGCAGTGGACCCACGACCACGAGGTCGTCGTCCGCGGCCTCGGCGGAACGTGGCCCCGGGCGACCCTGCCGCGGCTCGCGCCTCAGAAGCTGAGCCAGGCCGTGGACCTCGCCCGCCGGGCAGTGTGCGAACTCCTCACCGCCCGCCCCAGACTCGTGCACCAGATGCCCAGCGGCGAGACCCGGCGCGGCGGCGCCTGGCCGTCCCCCCGGAGCTGGGAGATGGCGCTCTGCCTGATCGCCTTCGCGACCGCGGCCGGCTCCTCCCGGGAAGTACTTTCCCTGCTGGTCAGAGGCACGGTGGGAGACGGTCCGGGGCTGGAGCTGCTGGCGGGCCTGGACCGGATGGACCTCCCGGACCCCGAGGTGCTGCTCGCCGATCCGGCGAGTGCCGAACTCCCCCAGCGCGGGGACCTGCGCCAGGCCACCCTCGACGGTGTGGTGGACGCGGTCCGCCGGCGCCCGGAGAAGTCCCGCTGGGACGCGGCGTGGGCGCTTCTGGTCCGGGCGCTGGAGACCGGAGCCCCGGACCTGGTGGTCGTCCCCGCGACCACCCTCGCCTCGCTGCGCCGACAGGACTGGGACGTTCCGGCGATGATCGAGCGGCTCGCCGGAGTGGTCTCCCTGTCCCGGCGCGCGGACCACGCGGCGGCCCGGACCGCGGTCACCGCGAAGGCGGGCCGATGAACGCGGAACAGGATCCGCGCCGGGACGTACCCGCGGCCCTGGATCTGGACAAGCTGTTCGCCGCCCGGCTGCACGCCGCCCGGGTCCGGCCCTACCTGGCGACCGCGCTGTTCGCCCTGCACACCGTGGAGTCGCGGCGGGTCCCGACGATGGCGGTGGACCGGCACTGGCGGTGCTACGTCTCGCCGGCCTTCGTCGAGCGGACACCGGTGGAGGAACTGGCGGGTGTGTGGGTGCACGAGGTGTCGCACCTGCTGCGCGACCATCACGGCCGCAGTGACCGGGTCGCGCGGGAACGCGGACTGACCGGCCCGGGGGAACGGCTGCGGATGAACATCGCGGCGGACTGCGAGATCAACGACGACGTGTTCGGTGAGGGGCTGGCCCGGCCCGAAGGCGCCGTCGAGCCGGCGACCTTGAGACTGTCTCCAGGACAGCTGATGGAGGACTACCTGCGTCAGTTCCGGCTCGGACCGGGTATGCAGGACCTGGCCTGGCTGGACTGCGGGAGCGGCGCCGACGGGCTGGACCGGGAGTGGGACCTCGGACCCGACGGCGCGCACGGCCTGAGCGCGCAAGAACAGGACGCGGTCCGGTTCCGGGTGGCGCAGGGCATCTCGGGCCGCCCGGGCCATGCCCCGCAGGGATGGCGGCGGTGGGCGGAGGAGGCGTTCCATCCGCCGCAGCCCTGGCGGGAGTTGCTGGGAGCGGCGGTCCGTTCGGCCGCCTCCGGCACCGGGGCGGGCGAGGACTACACATACGGCCGGCCGTCGCGGCGCTCGGCCTCGTTGCCCGGTGTCGTGCTGCCGAGCCTAAGGCGCCGCCCGCCTCGGGTCTCGGTGGTCATCGACACCTCGGGGTCGGTCAGTGACGCCGAACTGGGCAGCGCGCTCCTGGAGGTCGCCGCGATCGCCCGCGCCGTGGGGGGCCGCCGAGACCTGGTCACCGTGGTCCCCTGCGACGCGGCGGCCCAGTTGGTGCATCCGCTGTGCCGTGGCGAGGGAATTCCGCTGCTGGGCGGCGGGGGCACGGACCTGCGCACCGGCTTCGCCAAGGCGCTCAGGGCGCAGCCCCGGCCCGATGTCGTCGTGGTCCTCACCGACGGCCAGACGCCGTGGCCGGTCACCCGGCCGCCGTGTCGGACGGTGGTGGGCCTGTTCCCCCGGCAGTACCAGACCCAGAGCCAGACCCGGAACGAGGACGACCCCGACTACGTACCGGACACGCCGCCCGCGTGGGCCCGCGTGGTCGACATCGGATCGGTTCCCGCCGCCCGGTGAGCCATGATGGAAGGGCCAGGGACAGGGAACTCGGCACCTTCTGGGCCAGCCGAAGGAGACCGGACCATGACCATTCATCCCGCCGAGCACAGCATCCGCAGCACGCCCGAGGGTCTCCTGTGGGAGCCCAGCGAACGCTGGGTGCGAGGACGCAAGGGCGACGTCACCGTTGTGGACAGCAGGCACCCGGTCCTCGTCTGGGAACCGGGCGTCCCCGTACCGCTGTACGCCTTCCCGCGCGAGGAGGTCCGCGAGGATCTGCTGCGCCCGGCCGAGCGGCCCCTCACGGGCAGCCATACCGGATCGCGGATCTTCTACGACCTCACGATCGACGGAGAGACGGTGGAGAACGCGGCCTGGACGTTCCCCTCCGACGACCTGGCCGGTCATATCGCCTTCGAGTGGTTCAGGCACTGGGACAGCGGTCTCGACCACTGGTACGAGGAGGAGGAAGAGATCTTCGTCCACCCCCGTGACCCGCACAAACGCGTCGACGCCCTCACCAGCGGACGGCACGTCCAGGTGGAGGTCGGCGGTCTGCTCGTCGCGGACACCCACCGGCCGGTACTGCTCTACGAGACGAGTCTGCCGACGCGGTACTACATCCCCCGCGCGGATGTCCGGCTCGACCTGTTCGAGCCCACCGACCACAGCACCGGCTGCCCCTACAAGGGCACGGCCCGGTACTGGACCTGGACCGGTCCGGGGGACGTCCCGCGGAACATCCTCTGGAGCTACCCGGACCCGCTGCCGGCGGTGGCCGCCGTACAGGGACTCCTCGCCTTCTACAACGAGGCCGTGGACATCACCGTGGACGGCGAGCGCCTCACGCGCCCGGTGACGCCGTTCAGCACCGTCCTCAAGGTCTGAACCCGGGGCCGCGGAACGCCGTCCGTCGGGAAACGTTCGATCACTCGACCCCTGGGCCCGTAGGCTCGACCTCGTTGATCCACGAGGAGTGTGGCGGCGAGTGTGCCGCCGCCTGTGCCGGGGGCAGGAACTTGACGTACGACAGTGAGCTGATCCGTCCGTTACCGGAACTGCTGAAGGCGCACGCCGAGACCTCACCGTCACGCGTGGCGTTCGCCGACGGCCATCGCGCCGTCACCTACGCCGAGTTGGAGCGGCGCACCGGCCGACTCGCCGCCCACCTCGCCCGGACCGGGCTTCGGCGGGGTGACCGGGTCGCGATCTGCCTCGGCGACCGCGTGGAGATGGTGGAGAGCGTTTTCGCCGTGGTCCGGGCGGGGGCGATCGGAGTGCCCCTCAACCCCCGGTCGTCCGACGCGGAACTCGCCCACTTCCTCGAGGACAGTGACGCCTCGGTCCTCGTCACCGACCCCGCGCACCTGGCCCGGCTGCGCCGCCCGGGCACCGGGCACGCGCGGCTGCGCGTCCTGCTCACCTGCGAGGACTCCGTCGCCGCGGACTCAGGTTCCGTTCCGGTGGACCCGCCCGACGGCGTCGTCCTCTTCGAGCGTGTGGCAGGCACCGAGCAGTCCGAACCGCCCCGGGACGACCTCGGGCTCGACGAGCCGGCCTGGATGCTCTACACCTCCGGTACCACCCACCGGCCCAAGGGCGTGCTGTCCACCCAGCGGGCGGCTCTGTGGTCGGTGGCGGCCTGTTACGCGCCGCTCTTCGGGCTCTCGTCCGAGGACCGGGTGTTGTGGCCGCTCCCGTTGTTCCACAGCTTCGGGCACTCCTTCGCGATCCTGGGCGTCACCGCCGTCGGCGCGAGCGCCCGGATCAGCGGTGGGCTCCTGCCGCCCGGCGGTCCGTGGGAGGAACTCCGCGCACCCCGTCCGGCACTGGGCGGCCCCTACACGGTCCTGGCCGGGGTGCCCGCCACGTACCACCAGTTGACGGCGTCGGCCGGTGAGTCCGTGCTCCCCGCGCGCCTGCGGACCTGTGTCGTGGCGGGCGCGCCCAGTGCGCCGACGTTGCGTCACAAGGTCGAGAAGGTGCTCGGGGCGCCGCTCCTCGACGCGTACGGCAGCACCGAGACCTGCGGCATGATCGCGGTCAACCGTCCGGACGGGCCCCGGATCGACGGATCCTGCGGACCTCCGGTCCCCGGCATGGAGGTGCGGGTGGTCGACCCCGGCTCCGGCACCGATGTCGAGGACGGCGTCGAGGGCGAGATCTGGGTCCGCGGGCCGAGCCTCATGACCGGCTATCACCACCGGCCCGAGGAGTCCGAGGCGGCGCTGCGGGACGGCTGGTACCGCACCGGGGACCTCGGCCGACGCGTCGAACATGGTCATCTCGCCCTCACCGGCCGGGTCAGCGAACTGATCATCCGCGGTGGGGAGAACATCCATCCCACGGAGGTCGAGCAGGCTCTGCTGCGCTGTCCCGGCGTACGGGACGCGGTGGTGGTGGGCCGGCCGCACGACATCCTCGGCGAGGTCCCGGTGGCCTATGTCGTGGCGGGGCCGGACGGCGTGGACCCGAGGCAGGTGCTGGCCGCGTGCCTCGCCCGACTGGCCGTGTACAAGGTGCCCGTGGAGATCCTGGAGATCGCGGCCGTACCGCGCACGGCGTCCGGCAAGATCGCCCGCCACGCGGTCCTCCCGGAACTGGCCCGGCCCGCGACCCCCACCCCCGCCGTGAGGACGACCGACGGAGCCCTGCGCCGACGGCTGTCGTCCCTCCCGCCGGCGGGACGGGAGCGGGCGCTGCTCACGGCGGTACTCGCCCAGACGGCGGCGGTCTGCGGCCGCGGACCGGACGAACGGCTCGACGGCGACCGGCCCTTCACCGATCTCGGGCTGACGTCCGCGGGCGCCGTCACGCTGATCGACCGCCTCGGCGAGGCGACCGGGCTGCCGCTGCCCTCGACGCTGGTCTTCGACCATCCCACCCCGGCCGCGCTGGCCCGGCGGTTGCACGACCTCCTCTTCGCCCTGGTGACCACCGGGGCGTCCGAGGTGCGCACAGCGGAACACACGGACGATCCGGTGGTCATCGTCGCGATGGGCTGCCGCTGTCCCGGCGACGTCGACTCCCCCGAGGACCTGTGGCGGCTGCTGTCGGAGGGCCGGGACGCCATCTCGGACTTCCCCACCGACCGGGGCTGGGACCTGGCCGCCCTCTACGACCCCGACCCGGACCGGATCGGTACCTCGTACACCCGCAGCGGCGGTTTCCTGCACCGGGCCGCCGAGTTCGACGCGGGTCTGTTCGGGATCTCGCCGCGCGAGGCGCTGGCCATGGATCCCCAGCAGCGGCTGCTCCTGGAGACCTCGTGGGAGGTCTGGGAGCGGGCCGGGATCGACCCGGCCGCGCTGCGCGAGAGCGACACGGGTGTGTTCGTCGGCGTGATGCACGGCGACTACTCCGCCCGCTTCACCCAGCATGAGCTGGAGGCCCACCTGGGCCTGGGCTCGGCCGGGAGCGTGGCCTCCGGCCGGATCTCCTACGTGTACGGTCTGCGCGGACCCTCGATCACCGTCGACACCGCCTGCTCGTCCTCCCTGGTCGCGCTGCACTGGGCGGCGAAGGCACTGCGCTCCGGCGAGTGCTCGCTCGCTCTGGCCGGCGGGGTCACGGTGATGGCGACACCCAAGCCGTTCACCGCGTTCAGCCGCCAGCGGGGGCTCGCTCCCGACGGCCGCTGCAAGTCGTTCTCGACGGCGGCCGACGGTACCGCCTGGGGTGAGGGCGCGGGCCTTGTGCTGCTGGAACGGCTGTCCGACGCCCGCCGCCACGGTCATCCGGTGCTGGCCGTGCTGCGCGGCTCCGCGGTCAACTCCGACGGCGCCTCCAACGGGCTGACAGCCCCCAACGGACAGGCCCAACAGCTCCTGATCACCCAGGCGTTGGCCGACGCGGGGCTGCGACCGCGGGACGTGGACGCGGTGGAGGCACACGGCACCGGCACCACGCTCGGCGATCCCGTCGAGGCGCGCGCCCTGCTGGCCACGTACGGCCAGGGGCGCGGCGAGGACCGGCCGCCGCTGTGGCTGGGCTCGGTCAAGTCCAACCTCGGGCACACCCAGGCGGCGGCAGGGGTCACCGGGGTCATCAAGATGGTGCAGGCCATGCGGCACGAGGAGCTTCCCCGGACCCTGCACGCCCAGACGCCCACCCCGCACGTCGACTGGTCCGCCGGCCGGGTGGAACTGCTGACCGAGGCACGCCCCTGGCCGGCGACGGACGCCGGTCCGCGCCGGGCCGGTGTGTCGGCCTTCGGCATCGGCGGGACGAACGCGCACGTGATCCTTGAGGAGGCGCCGCCACCGCCTGACTCCGGACCGCGCGCCACAGCGCCGCCGGCACCCGTGCCGGCGCGGACGCCGGTTCAGGTACCCGTGCCCTGGCTGCTCTCCGGCGCCGACGAGGCGGCCCTGCGGGCCCAGGCACGCGGGCTCGCGGCCCGTCTCTCGGCCCGGCCCGAACTCTCCGCGGCCGACGTCGGTTTCTCTCTGGCCGTGTCCAGGTCGGCGCTCGCCCACCGGGCGATGGTGCCGGCCGGCGACAAGGACCGCGCATGGGCCGCGCTCACCGCGCTCGCCGAGGGCGAGGACACCGTCGGCTCGATGCGGGCCGTCGCGGATCCGGGGCTGCGCACGGCTTTCCTGTTCACCGGCCAGGGATCTCAACGCGCCCGGATGGGGGCGGAGTTGGCTGCGGCGTTTCCCGTTTTCGCCGCCGCCTTCGAGGACGTCCGCCGGGAGCTGGACGACCGTCTCGAACGGCCGCTGGGCCCGGTGCTGTCCGCCGCGCCCGGTACGCCTGAGGCCGCCCTGCTCGACCGTACGGACTTCACGCAGGCAGCTCTGTTCGCCTTCGAGGTGGCGCTGTTCCGACTGCTGGAGTCCTGGGGCGTGCGGGCCGACTTCCTGTCCGGCCACTCGGTGGGCGAACTGGCCGCGGCCCATGTGGCCGGCGTACTGGACCTGCCCGACGCGGCGGCACTCGTCGCGGCCCGCGGCCGGCTGATGCAGGCCCTGCCCGTGGGCGGGGCGATGGTGTTCCTGGACGCGACGGAGGAGGAGGTGCTCGCCGCGCTCGCGGGCGCCGCCGGTCACGGTGCCCGCCCGGAGATCGCCTCGGTCAACGGTCCGCGCTCGGTGGTGATCTCCGGAGCGCGGGAGGCGGTGCTGGCCGTCGCGGCCCGGTTCGAGGCGCGCGGCCGCAGGACCGTACGGCTGCGGGT
>Ga0307516_10005876_pt1 | contig 14523 bp, 19 predicted proteins | sample 19_EM_MG_FD_203310 | JGI IMG/M metagenome (GOLD analysis project Ga0307516, IMG submission 203310) | Populus trichocarpa ectomycorrhiza microbial communities from riparian zone in the Pacific Northwest, United States - 19_EM | ecosystem: Host-associated > Plants > Roots > Unclassified | place... | reverse complement strand
AGTAGCCTCGCGTATTCGCTGGATGCACTAGTTTACGCGTATGGACCTGTACCATTTGCTATAATTCATTGGCTTTAATTTTTATTGGCAGCAGGCTCTCGCGGCGCGCCGCCTTACCCGATTATACGTGAGTCGAGAGGTGTGGATGATCACGTGCTGGGTTGGTAAGTCCTGCACACGTGCCAGCCGCGTCCTGTAATAGCCGGGTCGCCGCTGGCGATAGCGCGAATTCTCCTTCGTTCATTAGAAGAAAATTCTATCCATTGGCCTACATAAATCTCATTATTCTGCAGGTAGTATTTACGGCGTGATTTAGTGGATGTGGAGAGATACAAAAATGGACCTTTGTTTTCACCCCTCACGTTTCAAATTTCATGTCGTGTGAGGGGCTTATGTGAGCCTAGCGCCGTTGACGATCCCGAAGTTCGCTGATCTGCAAGGGGTTCGATGTTGGGAAGATAAAGAGTGCCACGCGGTCCATACAAGTCAGAGACAGCCGTGGTTTACAGTAAACTGATTGTAAAAATATGATGATAAGATCTGTACCTGCAACACCACCGTTTCCGCCGAGCCGATCTTCGCTTGGCGTCCAGACTCACGACTCGAGCGCACCCCAACATCAAGCTAGGACGAGGTGATAAGAACCCTAGACAGCAACGACGAAGCAAACCGGAAGAAGTACGTGACGAGATCCTCTCTCCTCGCATTTTTTGTTTCGGTTCTGTGTTCCCTTATCGCCTCAAGGCAATATCTCAATGGAAATAAAGCCAAATATGGATTGTCAACGGTTGATGGCAAGGCAGTGTTTGTGCACACGCCGGTGGCCCTCGTTTACCTGGGTTCGCCGTTCCCGCGTACAGCGGGTCCCCTTCGTCCTTCAAGTTTCCATCACATGGCGTCAATCCCGTCATGGTTGAGAGATTACGACCTTGATTTCGACGTCTCCACCGACAGCAGCTCTCCTCCCTCAGGCCGGGATTCTCCCTACGAGAGCCACATCATGCTGGCCAACAGGGCTAGCACTCCCACGAGGATCAGCCATACATTTCCCGCACTCCCTCCCGGCGCTTCCCCCCCGACCCTTGGCAGTCCCCCTCTCATCTTTCCGCCCTCTCCCACGATGCCCTCCGCTTCAGGTAGCCAATTGCCAGAGTCCCCCGGTGCTGAGCCTGGTACAGCCAACCCCAGGATATCCCGGAATGGCTCTGCAAGAAGCATGCCTCTTTATTCGTCCCCCCTCAACCCCGCACACCAGGACGGCTCGCCACCCCCTAACGGCCACTCACCCTTCACCCGCCCCAATTCTCGCAGGAGCTCACAGATCGCACGCATCGCGTCAGAGGAATGCAGGGCACTTGCTGCCTCCCCCAGCGTCCTCGATGGAAACCGTCGCAGTTTCATGATCCTCTACCGCCGTGCCGACTTGGAAGACCCCCTTCTACCACCATCATTCCCGAGCCTTTCCAAACGCCCACATTCCTTATCCGCAGAATCGTACATGTCCCTGTCTTCGGATTCTAAATACCCCGTTGGCCTGGGGTCGGAGCAGGGCCTTGTGGCCTATGCGTATGATCCGTCGTTGGACGAACGGGAACCGTTGGATGAAGAAGATAGGCTGCACGACCCCAAATCTAAAACCGCCAAGGTCGATGGACCCATGTCCTTCCGAGGGTTCAAGAATTTTGGCATGCTGGCATTGATGACCACCGCGCTGTTGGGTTTATTCATCGCATACCCCGTCTTCAACTTCTACACCGACAATGGTGTGAATGCGCGTATCGTGGGGAATACAAGGATCAACTCGACAGGACAGGCGAGTGATCCGGGTCTCAGCATTAGAAGTCAAATTCCGATCCTGTGAGTGTGGCGGTTCTTTAATTGGCTGAATGGAAGCGTCTCCTGACGTTTAATGATCAGCGGATCCATTGAGAGGATCGATCCCTCCACTCCTGAAGACGTAAGGACGAGAAGGACTTTCCGTGGCGATAAGTATACGCTTATTTTCTCTGATGAATTCGATACAGCCGGGCGCATTTTCTCCCAAGGTATGGGCCTCATGATGTGAAGCACACCCTCATCCATTTTACCTATTCCTAGGTGCTGACGATTTGTGGTTCGCCGTTGACGACGAGTTGTACGATCCCCAACAAATAACAACCAGCGACGGAAACCTAGCAATCCACGTGGGCCAAGTCTCTTCTGATGATGGCGACTCTGACCGGCAGGTTACTGGTCTGCTTCGAACGCGGGGTTCGTTTTGTCTGGCAGCCGGTGGATATGTGGACATCAGCGTTATACTCCCCCATACCGGTTTACCTAGCCGACTCTTCGTGAGTGCTTGTCTTTTCCTTACGTCCCGACGTCCTTTTGACACCTATCGGCGTGCTTAGTGGTCCCAACATTGGAGCATGGGTAATGGGGCCGAGGATGTCCCAACCGAAGGGGCGCTGGCGAGAAAACCGCTTGCATTGACCCTGGCTATCTCTATCCCATGTACGCAGCATTCTTTACCCCTGCTTTTCTTTCCCTGATGCTCCGCACAGTCAGCATCGTGGAATCCATGCCGGATCCCACGTCTGCAGTCCTGCTGGTTGAATATATCCGGGTCTACCGGAGATTAAGCGAGCCCATCTCTTCTTGTGGTGAACTATCAATACCCGATATCACCGTTTCTCTCCCATGGACTTGATTGTGCGTCATCCTTCCTTCTCCCTGTTCGTTCCCTGGATCTAACCCCTTCCCAGGTACACGGACTTTTAATAGTATGGACCACCGGGGTGACCCGAACACTACGAACTCGCTACTAAACTTATTTGGCTCATACTTACGACTTCTTCCTACTCATCCCATACGACAGACTTTAACATTTCTCATCACCTTAATGCTTGTCAATATCTCTTTGCTTGGGTGCATTCTTCTTTTACCTTAAACGGAGACTTTGGAATATATCTTACACCCTTATGCAGGCTATAGACTCGTTCTCATACCACTCTTTCATCCTAGGGATCGAGTGGTTCAATCCAAACAGGGACAATGATTTTTCTCGGACTCTTGAATGGAGTTTTGGACTCTGGGCTTGCGCTTTGAGTATCACTGGGCCGGGAGAGTGTGCCTCGTTGATTTCTAGACTCTAGTCATGACCGCTTTGCACCACACGGGTTGTTGTGGAAGGTCGAGCAAGGCTTGGGTGAACCTTACTGGTATCGGTGGGCTCTGGGGGCTCATTGACTCGAGGAAAACCAAGGAGAATGAACTGATTCGTATAGTCACCTTCCACGCATTTAGATCGGGAGCTTGGACTGAACGATGGGTTACACTCGGTGATCGCCGTCCACATCGTGAATGCGTCAAACTCCGAAAAGAATCCTTTCGCCACTCCACCTTGGTACCAGATGCGACCCAACATCCGGGGAGTCAACGACAAATATAATTGCAAGAATCATTGGTGAAAACCTGAAACTCAACCGGGCTTAAGCGGAATCAAACGTGAGGCCTCAAAGTCAAGTTTATCGTATGAACGGACCGTCCCGACTCCCAGGCGCGGAGTTCGCTTGGTCAACGGAGGATATAACTTACAGACTACGATCATGTATGGCTGGTACCTTTCCATCTCTCACCTATCAACCGGAAACGAGAATACGGCGCCAGAGGACGGCCATGCGGCTCAACGTGCGAACCTACCCGGATTCCACTTGGAACTGCGACATGTGGTGGTTAAGATTCATACCCCCGCTTTCCCCGACAAGAGATCATGACGACAGTGGGGCTCGTAAGCATCTGATCTGCAAACCAGGTTCGGCCTGCAATCTGAAAACAATCTTGGCACCAAGTCTTGCAGGACGGGGAGAAGAGGGTGGTCCTCATCCACGTTGATTTGATCCGAAGTGTGTGAGCCGAGGAAGAAAAGCATAAATAGCGGTCCACCATAGGGTTTCCGTTCCCCAAGGGCTGGTCCTTTCACTTACATTTGAGTCCTCACAGCAGTACTCTCTATCTCGAAACCCCAGTAAAAAACATCGCGATGCGCATATCCTGCTCCTCTATAATGGCCATGCATCGTGGGCTCCATCCTCCCATCTTCTGCTTACTCAGTCCCCACACAACAAGGCGTGGCCCTACTCTTCCCCCGAATTGGTCTCCTCCTACCGCCCAGGTGAGTATAAGTCTGTCACGAATCCACCAAACTCACGTCCCCCTTAGGTGTGACGATGGTGGCGGCGTGGAATACTATGCCAAGCATATCGAGCAGTGGAAGTGCTTCGAGGATCCCAAACACACAGGCTGGCGGCAAACCAGGTGGAGTCCGTGCACTTATCCTGCGAACGTGCGTGGAGGAGGACTAGGCATCTGTTATTTTGAGGATCAGTGAGATGGGACAGAGTTTTCTTCAGGAGCGTGTCGGGTCAGCCTGCAGGGTATCAGCCCCACTACTGTTCTGAAGGCCCTCTGAGTTTATGTATGATATCGGTCGTAGCATTGTTAAGCACCAGTGCGTCATGCGAAACGTCATGCATCGACGTTTTTCTAATGTACATGTAAAGAAGCATGAGGGTACAACTCCGGACCTAGAGGACGAAGGAAAACGAAAGTGCATGGACGGAATCAGTGTTCTTGAAAAACCATCCCTAGTCGAAAACATCATTGCGAAACCAATAACTCGTCAAGCTGTCGGTAAATTCGGAGATGGGAATATATGACACGACTACGAGTGCAGCTGGGAGTCGGATCAGCCTGAGGTACTTTGGATTTTGTCACCAATGAATTTTGCAAGATACGTCAACATCTCTCCGGTCTCTTCACCAACGGGACGAATCCAAATCGATGGAAGGACAAACCCGTACTACGCCGTGAATGTGAAGAATAAGTTCTAAAATTAAAAAAAGACGCACAGTGCCAGTATCTCTGAGATGCAACACATACGAGTACTTAATCTTCATTCGCTTATACATCCAGTCCACGATATTTCCTGGCGCGGTGTAAAGCATTTCACAAAGCCGGCCCGTCTGGAAAAAGCGAAGCTCAGTCCCATAAATCACCCGGTTCTAGAGGGTAGAGAAGAGTTACTTACTGCGTATTTCATCCCATGTTCGTTTGTCATCGCTTGTGCCGCACCTAGTGCCGCTTCTATCTGATCTTCAGCATCTTTTGGGATCACGTCGCAGGAATGGGAAAATGGGTAGGATACTGTGATGAACATCCGATCATCGTCTATGGCGACAGTACTAAAAGCGGAAGTCGACATACTCATCTGCCCATAACTCCTAAGATCGATGAAACCGACAGCATTGGGTATCGTGGTCACCCAATTGGCTATGTTGTTTACCTCCGGGGCCTCGAATGGCCGATGGCCGGGATACCAATGCGAGCAGGGGTCGACGAACCGCTTATGTGTGCCGCGAGCGGTATTGCTTGAGGGAACGATGTTAGAGCGTGACCGCCACTTGTAACCCTGTAAGGAAAGTTCGGGTCCGAGTCTAGATTATAGATAAGAGGAAATAGATGACGTACCCAGTTTCTGTTAGGGTTGTCTTGGTTTATCAGACGGGGAATAGTTTTGCGGGATAGAAGCACGAACGAACCGATTCATATCCAGGCCGAAGCACCTCCCATTGGGACCCATCTTCTGACGAGTTTTGTACCTGGTTAGACCCAGCGCGAATTTGAGACCAAATGCTGGTGGGTATATAGGGGACATACCAGTAACGATCAGCCTCCCACGTATAATCGTATCCGTCTGGATTTGGCACAGGAACGATGTGGAAGTCCTAGTAGTAGCAGACGAGCTGGAGATGAACAGGTTTTGCAACGCGGAGGAATACGCACGTATATATCCAAAAGACGTGACAAAGAGTATTTCTCGGTCTCGTTTGCGATTAATGCATGTGAAAGGTAGAGCGCGGTGGATGTCGAGACCCACTGGTGTGTCTTGTATGAGCACACAATAGCTCCGCGAAAGGGACGATGACCAGGAGGATACGCACTTCGCGTGCATGTTGGGCACCAAGGATGACAAAACCGAGCTTCGCACCGCCCCGCAGTGCTTGACCTTTTCCTTTCTTCGCCGGCTTCCTATCCTTGGATATAGTGAGACCGTACATCTCCCTGCCTAACCCACTGTGTCCAAGTTCTTGAAGATTCACCAAATCAGGGCGAGTAGATTTGAGTCCGCGCATGAAGGACTCAATTTCATGCAACGGGTGATATTCTGAATGGAATGCTGTCTCTATTAGAGACGAGAGATTCCATTCCCTCGGATTCGTTGACGTCAAACGATCCCTCCGAGGGTCGCTGATATTTTCGACAAGGGAGTGTGGAAGATGTCTCAATGGCACGGGTAAATCTGGAGCAGATGGGGGCGAGTATATATCGATGTGAGACCGCGAAGTTTGCCATAAATCAAGGTCGTGCTCCTATCAAGGCGGTCGCGTTCGCTCACATCAGTTACACGTAACAAGTAGGGCAGTCCGTTCGCACCTCAGCGAGAGATAAAACTTGTTCCAGAACAGTCTCAGCAGATCCGTGTCCAACGTCGAACCGCCAGAGATGGCCGGACTGTCGGGGTTCGTTTGCCCATTCGTGCGGTGACTCCAAGACGTCTTGATAGAGGACTGGATCTGCACCTGCTGCTAAAATCAAAACGCTCGCAGTAGCTATAAGATGATCAGCTGTCAGTAGCATCGTTGGGAGGCCAATTTGACTGGAAGAGAGGGAGGGATGATGATTGATGCCGGTGGTTTCCACAAATCGGCATCCCGGCAGATGTTAACTCTCGATAAATTTAAATGGTCGCGTGCCACTTATTATCACCCAACTCCATCCAGCAATTCTAATCAACACCCCGCGTTACCTTCTGTTTGAAAAGTATTCATCCGTTATGGCTGAATTGTCACTGAAGAGTCCAAGTCGAACGTTCCTTTGTCCCAAAAATTTGTGCACAAATCACGGTCCACCATTTGTATCATACTCTGGGGCCATTTCTCAAGGTATATTCTTCAATCATTAAGAAAAGTTTTCATTCTGGTAGTGCGGCCCATCTAATAGGATCCGCTACTGTTCAGTTTTGCGGTATTCGTCCGTCGCCGGCGAGAGATACGTAGCAGCCACGAGGCAACTACTACCACCGATGCTGGATAAGAACAGGACCCCTGACATCTCCCTCAAAGGTCTGTTCAAAAAGGTGCGAAATTTTGGATGTTTTGTCCAGACGCCAATTTTCGGTTTTTTCCCAGTTTGTCCGGACTTCCAATGTTGCAGACCACGCGGACCACCCCTCGGTTTTGTCCGGACCATGATTCAGACCTTGTCCAGGACCTCAAAACCCATCAAAAACGCTCCGCAAGCGCTCTTACGGGTAATAGAAGGGTGTAGGTCGCCACAGGAAACAAGAATTCGTAGCTACTGGCGTTACTCGTCCCCAACCGTTTCATCCCCCCCCCTCGCCGCCCCTCGCTTTCTTTTTTGCATCTCCGTTACTACACCCTTGATTTGACCCTGAGCCAAATTCTCCATCGAATTGAAGAGTTTTGACTCATTCACCGAAAGAAGAATGTTGCCCCCTACCTTCATCAGTCAAAAAATAGTCAGGATACAATTCCGCATGCAAGGGGGGGAAATGTCAGTACAGGGAGTCGAACTCATGAGATGCGACGGCCGCATGCCAAAACCAAGCAATCGCAAGGACCAAATCTCTCAATCTAAATTGTAAAACAGACGGGATGATGAACCGGAACTTGACGATGAAGTCACCAACGCCGAGATTGTCCAATTCGGGACGTGTTAGAACGGGCGTTAGTGAGGATGCAGGGGGGCGCATTTCGAAACAGAGAAGGGGTGAGGTGGGCCATGATGATGATAAAGCCTGGTTTAACAGCCACGCCCTGCTGCCCTGAATGTGACCGAGCTTTACTACACATCACAGGAGGAGGAGGCTCGTTCTGCGCCTGGAAACGCCATTCTTTTCTCAAGCTCCACCACCGCACAATTTGTCGGCATCCCTGTTTCAAGCAGCAGTTGGAAAGTTTGCAATGTCTGCAAGAGTTCCTGGAGCTCAGGGTCAGGATTCGGTACTAAGTTCGTTAGGGACTCAATTACTGAGACGGTAGTAAGTACTAGTAGGGCTCCACGCCTTGGCAAGAAGAGCGACGCCCCTAACGGCGTATGCACACACGAAATCGAGGCCTTCGGTGAGCCCTCTGGCTCGCCAGTAACGCAACAAACTAGACAAAAAGAACGCTAGAGGGTTAAGTCCGAAGAATAGCGCAACTATCAAGGCTACCCGTCCGATCCTCCTCATCTGGCATAGTACACGATGCCTGCACAGCTTGCGAAGTATCCACCTAGTCATCCGGATATTTGACGAGGCGGAGTGCATCTTGAGCCAAACGACGATGAGGGTGTCTAGGCCAGAGAAATCGGTGGTCTTGTTGAACGGGCGATCTATTGTCGAGTGTGTCGGTAATTCCGTTGTCTTAGTCGTAGTTGTCGAGCCTGAGAAACCTGTTTTTAAATTCGTTAGTTTGTTCGTTCTTACTTATGTAGTTCGGATTCGCGGTCGTTTTTTGTCGGTGGGCTCCAGATGTGGGACGGGGTGACGTCGGGCCCCAGGGTCGTTGGCCGCTCAGCCCAGACGAAGTCGGAGCGGTCGAAATCGGACATGAGGAGGGAACGAGGATGGGTGGACAAGGTCGTCGTATTCCGTAGATGAGTGGCACAAGAAGGTGGTGGTACAGTAGGCATAAATCGTACGTAGTCGTAACAGAGGAAGAAATGGCATGTAGTAATCTCGTCTACTTCTGGTAGTAGTCAGCAAGTGCCGTCCTCCGTGTCCCCGCTCAGCCCGAGGGCTCTCTTCACAAAAGATCCCTAGAGATAGATCAATTGCTTGTTCATTTGCGGAGGTCCGGGGTCCGTGATTTCTTATCCGTTGGTTATCACCGGACCGTCTCGTTCCTTACGCTGCGGGCTCGGGCACCCGACGACGACGGCAGCATCTTCAGAGGGATTTTATCCATTAATGGATCGATCCGAGGTATTTGATGGGTTGTGGGGGTTGCGAGGATAGTATCAGGTGGAATCGAAGAAGCAACGGCAGTCCGAGCGGGGTGGTGGTGCATATCCTGCGCTGATGGTGCTTGATGATGGGCCACACCCACAACATTGGTACAAGCTGACGCCTCCAGAGGGGAAAGTGCACCACTGGCCGAGGAAACCTTCGTACCGCTGATGGTCTTGAATTCGTAGATCGCGTTGTACGATTCAGCACCCCTAAAGAACAACATGTACTGATCAACCACCGCTTCCCCTTTGCGTGGTCCCATGACTTCCTTGGCTCTCGTACGCAACTCCCTGAGCGAGTCGTCCATCTTCTTTTTCTCATATACAGCAAGTTGCCTCAGTTGCCCTTTAGCCTCGTCTTCACTTAACCCCGCAAACTCGGGATAATGCACAGAATTGATGTTCTCTTCGGCCATGTCTCGCTGTATGCTTCCATGGTCGTTCCACATACGGCATAGGGTGCTGAGGTGTGTCAAGCAATCCTGCGCAATGAACTTGAGCTCTGGAGTGGGGAATAAATCTGTGGTGCCAGGAGATAGGTAGCAAAAGAACATTGAACCACAGTTGAACCCTCCCACAAGAGCCGCAGATATCGTTCGTACCCATTTCATATACGATGATGGTGGATTGTAAATGGTGTTCGAAGGGAGCTGGGCAGCATAACGCACGCTCTCCTCCACCTGCGTGATCATGGCGAGTAGGTATGCCTTGAATTCTCGTCGATGGTGTGCCCTATCATATGGGGAGGCTTTCTCCAGGACGGGATGATACGCAATAAAAGTGATGAACTTGTGTAGGTACCGAAGGATAGTTGGATACGGACTATTGGGAAGTTTCATGTTTGTGATATCAATCTGTTGATTGAGCGCATGGAATAGAGCATCCACGGTCTGGCGGACGAAGGGAAGTGCAGCAGGTCCTTCATCATGAACCATGAAATCAAAGAATTCGTCCGAGTGGAACTGCAAAGAACAAAAATATCATCGTGCGGTCTGTCAATACGCAGGGGCGACTTACGTGAATATGACTGATACTCATGCAAAGGAAGACGACCTCGGGGCTGGAGTACTGTTTGGTTGAGCTGTTCGCGATCGTCCAGGCAAAGGTCGTATTCTCGGCATAATGTTGTGGCGTCATTCCCTCTCTGCCAAATATCGATAGCTCAAGTAAGGTCGGTAGGTATAGAAACCCCTCAGCAAGATAAGCGAGCAGTTGCCAATCTTTGAGATCCTTGTAGATGGGCAACTTGCGGTAGAAGCGCAGGGAGGTATTTACCTTCTGGATCGGGACAAAAACGAGGCGGTCAATCTCGCCAGTGGTAGATGGATAGCCACGAAGCGGACCACATGTGGCATGAAGAGCTGCGAGGACATAAGCGTATGAGACGGGGGGGATGCGGTAATTGACTTTTCCAACCCAGATACAAGCTTTATCATTCGTGTCGTTCGTGTCGTGCGTGTCCCTCGCGGTCTCCGATAGAAAGCGCCGACCGGACTCAACAGCGGCCTGGATGGTGGGGATCATGATGGAAATGAAGGGAAGGGACGACAAGGACACAAGCGCCAGAAGGGCATAAGCAGTCTCTTCACATGAACCCCATGAACCATCGTCACACTGCGCTTGAAGGACGCGGATGAGGATCTGGAAGAGCGCTACAGGTGTCCTGGTTTGTACAAGGGACGCGGGGAAGTCAGGAAAATGACCCTCGTCGAAGAGGAGCAGGAATCTCGTCAAGCTCTGCGCGATCAAAAGAAAGGAATATAGCTCCGAAGTGTGCTATATTCGCATAGTCCATCAGGGATGAGCTGAAGGCAGGATAAGCACAGAAATCGCACCCATTTATCCTTTATGTTGGTCGTGGTCCAGAAAGTGTCAGTAAGGAATGAAGTGAGCTTCAAGATCGAGGAACGTAAACTGGACGGGTCGCAGTCTCCGGTGACGGGACGTTCAAAGGCTGCAAGAAGCATTGAAAGAACGTTGCATTGGACAGAGATGCTCGGATTCCGTTCGAACGCGTAACACCGGAAATATGACTCCAGTTTGAACTTCTCTAGTAGTGGTTTAATGGGAACAGGGAGGCCGAAATGTCGAAGAACTGCTATAGCTCGTGCACTATCATCTGGATCCGCCAAAACATCCGAGGCTGTGGCATGTGTGAATTGATTATTTATCCGGAACAAAAGGCTGAAATACCATATCCTAACACGCCTCCGCCTTCCTCAAGGCCCTGTTGCAAGATTGTCCTTATGGACATGAGGGTTTCGGCCTCGACAAGATCGAAGTCAACGCCGCTGTCGAGAAGAGTGCCGACAGTCTGTTTGTGGAAATATCAAACGGAGATTTATCAGACAACAGGGAAAACTAACCCATGCAATTTCGAAAAATGTCGTGGGCCAAACGGCAGGCACAGATCCCACAGATCCCTCTGGCCCATTCCGCAACAATGCAGTCCTCAAATAAGATTCGCATTCATTATCCCACGCAGAAGCGTTCATGAGATACGCAGCAGTCGCGCTCGGTGACGCCATGAACGAGCCCTTGCGTTTATGATGAGCGACTTTTTCGAAGTCAATATGCCCGACTAGCCCTTCGAGAGAGTGGAAGAGCGAAGTTCTCCGTTCGTAGATCATCTGTGGTTGGATTTTCGACAGCTTAGCTCGGTGAAGATCCATCAATAAAGATTGCTGAGGGAACGAGAACTCCACTCCATGTTTCGAAAGAGCGTCGAGCAAAGCGGAACGATAACCTCAAATGCAACATAGTCGGTGGATGAGACGTCCCAGGTGTTGAGTTGAGACACAAGGAAGACCTCGGCCCTACGGATTGCCTCACCGAGGTCGAGGTCCATATCTGTGGCATGGAGCTTCAAAGAAAGCAGGGAGGACGCGGTGTTCAAGATGGCATCTAGAGGAGAGAAGGGATGTGATTCCCAACCTCCAGAAGGACCTTGATGATCCAAGATGTATTGGAAGGCAGAGGGAAAGAGCCAAGTGTCGTCCTTCGAGACCATAGAGACCCAGGCTGTGTCGTAGATACTCGGACTCATGTGTCCAAAACCGTATCCCAGGCTATAGGATGAGAGGAGCTGGCGCAATAAACGGTTCGCATTCTCGCAAAGAGAAAGTTGGTCAGGCAGCATATTTACCATGCTGGGGGGTCAGAGCATAAAGCGGTTTGCGGCATTAAGCCGGTTTATATATTGGGAAGGTACCTCCTTTCAGAAATTATTCTCTCGTCGGCGGATCACAATAAACGGTTCGCATCCTCAAACGGGGACACTTGGTCAGGCAGCATATGTTGGGACCATGCTAGGGGTCAGAACATAAAGCAGAATGGGGTATTCAGTCGGGTTTAAATGTTGGGAAGGTACTTACCTCCTTTCAGAAATTATCCTTGTGCCTGTAAAGGTTCGAAGGGGGCAATAGTAGCAGGTTGAGCAATCATCCAAAAGTCAGATGGGCTGTCCAAGTTCGGACATGGGGACCTATGGCCGGCCATAGGGTTGCGTGTCAAAGTGGGGGGTTTGTTACGTTATGTAATGTACACATGTTCCGACGTTCTAAAACGAAGTTTTAGGGCTCGTTCGGGTGTCGCGGATTCAGCTGCAAGGAAAACCATTTGATGTCTGAGTTCGAAGTCATTGACTGCCGTGCCGGCGGCTGTGCACTGGTGTCGTCTTCATGACCAGAGATGCCCCGAGATAACGAGGAATTAGCCGCGTTCTACAAGCATCTGACTTCCGTGACTACCCGTCTCACCCTCTACGCTGCGGCCTACTGTACCCACCTTCTTATGCCACCCACTTCAACATCGAAGGGAAAGAAATCTTCGGCTGCTGATCCATCAACCACCACACCTGGGCCCTCCCAGGCTACCTCAGCACCCAAACGAAAGCCGGCGACCAACTGGACGAAAAACCTCGACGATCTCATGATCGATCACTTCCTGGAACATCGACCAAAAATGACAGATGGTGGTGGGTTCCCTGCTGCTGTTCGGAACACTCTTGCAGAGAAATTCAACAAACACGAAGACCAATCGACGGACCCACTCTTGTGAAAGGACGCTAACAATATCATCAGGTTTTCGGCAGGGGTCTGGTATAACTAGTTACAGTTGACCATTGCTTGTCACTGTGTAATCACTATATAAGGCATTACAAGGGTTTACAATACATTGAATTTATTTTATTGAATGGTCATTTGCTGATGCCTGGTCCACAATCCTGGTAGATTATGAGCTATTTATGTCAATATCGAAATCCATGAAATGGAATTAAATGAAAATATTAGTCTTGTTGCTATATGACAATGGCTTAAAAGAGTCTATGATGCATCTGAATTATTTTATTGGCTGATCATTTGCTGACACCTGGTCCACAATCCTGGTAGATTATGAACTATTTATATCAATATTGAAATCCATGAAATGGAATTAAACTAAAATATTAGTCTTGTTGCTATACAACAATGGCTTAAAAGAGTCTACAATGCATCTGAATTATTTTATTGACTGATCATTTGCTGATGCTGTTGGGATAAGCAATGCAATCCGACGGAGGATGACAGAAACAAAGGATGAGATTATCGTTTGGCCTCGGTGAGCTTGAGAGGCAAACGGATGAGGTACAATATGTAGCTAGACTACTTATATAGCACGGAGAACAATATAAATGGTACCTAGAATGACGAGGTAAGCATGACAAAGGAAGAACCTAAAAAAGGAAGGGTGCGGGCAATGCATCACGCATGCTTACATAGATACAGAAATCCAACAGATGCCTGGTCTAGAATTCTGATAGATACTGTCCCATTTTGTTCAATCCATCAGTCATGCATCACGGACTGTCTAATTTTGACGAAAAATCATGGTTGTCACATGTCCCGGAGCCAAATGACAAATCCATTTTTCAACTTTCTATAAGCAGTAATTTTCGCTGTGGAAGCAAAAATTTGCTTGAGTGAGACTCTGGAGAGTTTTCGGTGCATAATCCTTCACCACCCTAAATTTACATAGAACTGAGGATTTACATGAGATCTAGAAGGTAGATTGATGAAGTTTTTTGGCCTGTCATGGCTGCTCTGGACATAGTGAAATGCACGGGTTGTGGGTAAGGGTTGGCTTTTCCATACCCTCCAAAAACCCTTACCTGTGGGGCAGGTTTGGCAGGTATGGGCAAGGGGCAATCACCGATGTGGCAAGTGACAGTGTGTTATGGAACAGCCTCTTGTCTCTTATCTTATCTTATCAACCATGCCTCTCCTATCTTATCAAATGAACTATCCAACACTTCAGTTTGGATGTTATGGAACAGCTCTTTATTTATTCTTTTACATTTTATTATTGTTTGGTCTTGTGGACATTATTATAGGGTTTGACAGTTGCTTGGCATTACTCCACACTGCTGACTCAATGCCAAGCCATTACTTCATACTGCTTACACTCAAACCTTATTCTTATTCAGCCAAA
>Ga0307516_10005875_pt1 | contig 14527 bp, 15 predicted proteins | sample 19_EM_MG_FD_203310 | JGI IMG/M metagenome (GOLD analysis project Ga0307516, IMG submission 203310) | Populus trichocarpa ectomycorrhiza microbial communities from riparian zone in the Pacific Northwest, United States - 19_EM | ecosystem: Host-associated > Plants > Roots > Unclassified | place... | reverse complement strand
TGGTGGGGGGGGGGGGGGGGGTGTAAAAACCCTTTTTTTTACCCCCCCCCCCCCCCCCCCCCCCCCTTCATGGCGCCCGCAGAAGAGTTTCCGTTGTCCTTCCTTTGTGATTTCTTTGGTGCGCACCATACCTATCTTGGGGCAGGCCTGTGCGGAGGGCAAAGGGGGGCTTGCAACGAGCCGTATTCGGGCGGACAGCGGACGGAAGCCGGTCGGAATGCACGCCGCCATATCCAGTCTTTATAGGCTGAGTGCGAGTATGGTTAAACAAAAGAGAACAGGACTGGACGGACTACCCCATACCCTCAGACTAGACCGACTAAATCCAGTTCGGACCAGACTATACGAACACTGCGGCTGGACAGGCACTGTGCCAGGTAGGTGCTTGCGTGCGGTCGAACTCTGTGTGAGGGGATGCGCGGGACCGGGAAAATTCTCTTATATGGAATGGCTTGACATCGAGTGGCCATGGTAATTGGGTAATCGCAGCCGCGATAAGCGGCTGGCGATCAGATGCCAATATGAAATCCGGGGAAAACGTTCCCCCTACATTTCTAACTAACTATCTAGGTAATTACCCACTATCCAGCCATCAACGACAGCGGGTACACGCAGCTCCTCCCTGCAAGTTACCACAGAGAGAGGGCGCAAGGGGGTAGTCCAGCTGCTCCACAATTCAGGGACAACGGACGATCAGCCAATCTCTGTATTTGCCCGGATATTTTCCCTCTAAGTTTTCTTTATCTCTAGGTACGTACGCGATGTGGTTCTTGAAATATTTACACGCAGGTCAAGATTAGCCGTGGACTGATGTAAGCCGGCCGCAGTCCGAAGACAGCAGAGTTTCCGTTTTATTGCTCCTCCTAGATCGCATCTTTTATTTTTGTTGGAACGCACGGTTTCCTTTGCCGAGGGGACGCACTACCGACTTAAGGCGACGGATAACGGACTCGGCTAGGGGAGACGCCCAGAGTGAGGCGTTAGAGTGCCGCATCAGGGATCGGGCAGCGGCTGAAGTGCGCTCTAGGGTAGTCAGGCCGAACGGAGACAACAATCCTGCTAGAGGAGCCGGAGACTGTCGACGCCGACGTCCTGCAGGAGGGCGCGGCGACCACCAAAGCCGAGGCAGAGCGGCATCGACCTGAGTTCAACCATGTTTACGGATGCTTCGCGACTTGGCAGCGGAGCCACAGGATACTCTGTTGTGTGGTAGAACGGTCAACGCTGGCTGGGCATCAAAACCCACATGAGCTACAACCAGGAGACTTACGGTGCAGAGATTGCTGCCCCCGCAGGGGCTCTGGAGAAAGTTGCCAGACAGCGGACAACCCTGGAGAAAGTCACAATCTTCACAGATGCGCAGGCCGCCATCCAACGCATAGCCTCTGAACTCAGCAGAAGAGGGCTAAGGAGGCGGTCTCCCGACTGCTTCTTTTGTTATTTCTTTTGCTGTTCCTCTGTGCGTTCTACAACCTTGGGATAGGCCAGGGCGGAGGCAGGGGGAGCCACAACGAGCCGCCCGCGGGACAGTGGACAGGAACCAGAAAAGTGTGCAAATTGCCATGATCTAGATGAGTTAAACGCAATCAATGATTAGACGAAAAAGAAAAACACTATCTACTGCAGATAGCCGTCAAATGCGTGCTGTTGTAGATCCATCTGGGCTGAGATCAAGTCAATGTCTGTCTTCCGCCCCATCTCACGACACACACGGACAGCTACAAGACAGAAGGTTGGCCACGTAAAGGGGGAACGGCGTTTGCGGGAGGCGTTTGTCAGTCACACGCAATCCGAGGGTGTTTCTTGTCGGTTTTGCTTGGTGAGAGTGGGCACGGGATGTCACTCGGACATACTGGCGCAAGATAAGTGTAGGGTGGAGCTCTTGTCAGTGGGGTGGAGGCCGATGCCACCCCCCAGATCTTTAGCCAACCTGAAGCGGGAGATCTCGGAAAGAAAGTGGGAAGAGGCGTGGACGTGGTCAAAGAAGAGGGTCAGAGGGAAGAAGTACCAGATGCCGAAAACGATGCACCAGAACAACATGGTGGCACGAGGACCGAAGAGGCTGGCAGGAAGGTACCACCAGCTCAAGACTGGGCATTGCCGCACAGGGCAATACCTGAAGTGGACGAAGAACTCGAACACGGCGGAGTGCGGGTGGTGCCGGTACAAGACGCAGACAAGGGAACACCTGTTCAAGAACTGCGACAGGTGGAGGCCGCAACAGAAAATAATGCGGGCGGAGATTCGGAAAAAGACAGGAAGAGGAAAGAACCGGTTCACAATCAGGGAAATGTTTGCGGACGAGCGGTGCACGGGAGCGGTCCTGGACTTCTTGAGAACGACGAAGGTGGGGGCGAGGGTGGGGCCGCGGGAGCTGCCACCAGAACAAACGGGGGAGAGGGAGGGGGGAGATACACGGTCTCCGTAGGCGCGGTTCTTTCCTCTGTCACTCTTTCTCTCTCTTTATCTTTCTCTCTTTCCTTCTCAGTCACTCTTTCTTTCTTTCTCCTTACCCCTCTTTCTTTCTTTCTTTCTCTTCTCTTCTCTTCTCTTTTCGGGGGACAGGCCGGGCGGGGGCAGGGGGAGTCGCCGCGAGCCGCTGGCGGACTGTTCGAGGACGCAGCGGACGGTGAACGGGAAGGACTGTATATAATATCGTCATGATCCAATAGGGTCGCACACGATTAATGAGTCATCATCATCATCATCTTGTCAGTGGGGTACTCGGTATTGCCGCCTACATAGGCCTTGGGAACGTATTACGTGGTGCTTGTAGTTTGGTTTCGCCGTCGGTATTCGGGTCTCCCCTTCCCGAGTAAAGCTCAATTCGCATTTAGTTGCAATCGAGGGCTGCAGAACGATAAATTTCTGGGCTTTATCCATCTTCATCCTTACCACCGCTGCCCGAGATTTCCTTTTCCTTATCCGCTCAACCCAGTACTTCTCGCCATTACATGACCGTCTTTCCTGGCTTCACTTCGACTTATTCCCGTTAGCTCGGGTTGAACGACATCGTACTGTCTTCTCCGTTGCCGTACTTTCCAGTCGGGCCCCGACGATACTCTCGGCGTTCCTGACGCACTCCGCCAACCGTTCCGCTACGAGTCTGTAGGCCGGATCGTTTCTCCTGGTGAATTTCACCATGTTCGAGTGGTCGGCATCAATCCCTATTTGCTGCGCTGGCTCCCCGGGCAGCGAGCAGGTTGCCGATCCCCGCGTGACGAGCAGCAACGAGTGACCACTTCTCGACCAACTTCCATCCGGACGGACGACCACAGCGCGAGTGCCCTTGGTTTCGTAGAACGAGAACATCGGGCAGCCTCCGAGAGGGGCCGCAACCGCACGCACGAAATAGTCGTGCGTGGACTTCAGTAGTTTGGAGCCTTCGCCGAGACTGGCGATGAAGCCTGCGTTCTTTTGTTCCTTCACTAGAGCTTTTAGGTTCTGCGTGTCGATTCCTTGGTTGGGCACTCCGAAGAAGAAGAGACCAGCACACGCGCGCAGGACGGCGCTGTCGCTGTCGCGGCTCTCGGGTAGAGATGCATCCGCGAGCGCCTGTAGAGGAATGAGCCAACAGCACCCACAAAAAAGGACACAATTGCGTCCTACCTGTTTGATCACCAAACCGCCAAGGCTATGGCCCAAGAAGATAATGGGACGGCGCCGTTCCTGCCATAACCTATCAGCCACAGCTCGCAGTACACCTGACGGCAAAGGAATTCGAAAGCCTCCCCTCGTACATTATCCTCAGCACGTGCACGACACAGACTTTCCAGAAGCCATCTCGCAAAGACCCGGATGGTCGGAGTGACAGTCTTATCTCGGAGAGCCGTATCGTAACCAAAGGTGAGGATTCTAACCGCACAACCTTGCTCCCGCAAGTCCGACGGCAGAAAGTCCCTCAACCACATCCGCGGAGGCTTGCGCGCGCCCCAGGACCCATACGCGTTGCCGGCAAGGCCCGTGACGGCGACGATGCTTGCAGTTGTCGTCAGCCACCACAGTCCATTCACGACTACCATGTCGAGAGGGTGCATTACTCCACCGTGGGCTCCTCCGCACTGTACAACGGAGTGATGCCGAAAAAGTCACAGTCAGCCAACAGGCCGTCCTCTGTGCCCGGATAGGGGAGGTCGACATCGTTTCCGGGAGCGCACTTCGAAAGGGCTGCTGGTTCCCCATAGGTGGGAGTAACAGTCGCTGTTATGGTGCACCCATCCGAGACGAACGAGAGCCCGAAGTCGCCATATCCGAGCAGCCCCTCTAGGTACCTCCTGAACTCCACCTCTGTGACGGACAGTGGAATGCCGCGGATCCGGAAGGTTCGAGCTGCGCTCTGTGGCTGGTCGGACAGTCCAGTCATAGTTGCCCCGCGGGCTGGCACCGCTGCCCTGAATTTGCGAATTCCGTACAGGTTTCGGGATTTCACTAGCAGATTCTGGGATGCAAGCCGCACGAATCGTCTGTTATTACTCAAAGGACTCCTGGCGCGGACTCAAACGATTTATACATGAAGAGGGCTTTACCGTCCAATATAACAGCCGTCTATTTGGCTTTCGCTCTAGGTGGGTTCCATCGCCAGAATGAATGGCCGCAGTTCCTAATCTCGAAGGTATATAATGGTGTTTGAATATGTAAATCGCCGGAAGTATGCCATGTAAATTTTTGATAATATAAAGTGCGGAGAAAACTATAATGGTACCCCTACATACACACACAAAAAAAAAGGGGGATATAAGATGTAATAAGTACTTAAATGTGCAGCACACGGACGATCGTCACTCCCAGTCCCCGCTGGGAGCCAGGGCTAATTTTTTGTTTTTAGATTTATCTCCCACGCGAAGACCAGAGGCATTTACTGCTATATCATATGCCGACCTAAGCATGGCCTTTTAGCAACTTTTGCTTTTGTGGGCTCGATGCATCAACAAGATATTTTAATTTGCTAGCTAGAAGCTTCCCTGTCTTTGCAGAAGGCAACCCTTTTAATCTAAACACGCATAGATGGTAAATATATTTATATGTATGAAGTCCAATTTTTTTTTTGCTTCACGTTTGGTTAAGTACCTAGATATGGCAATCTCCCCACGGAAAGGGTGAGACGACAACTACTGCATAGAGCAGCCTCTATTCCGACGGAGGATGTGGGGTGTGGTGCTGAAAAAGAGGAGGTAAAGCTATGAAGGTTTTCTCTCCAGCACCCACTGATTGCGGATGACTAAGCCGCATTATCTGGATATTTATGTAGTATCAGTCTATGCCTGGATGAACCGTATGGAATCAGGCCCCCACTGATCCGTGAAGAAGATTTGACACGACACCACCTGCCGTTCTAAGGACGAAGGGATTGATAAAACGAAGGAGTCGAGAAACGTTTTTCGGATTAGTGGCTGGAGATGAAGCATGAAGAGTTCTGGTTTGGTGTCTGTTCCTTTATCGAAGGGGGAAGGGAGAAGTACAGAGTTGTACACCATTTGCGTTTGGGAGATATCATATACACGATCATTGCCTCTCCTGCACCCCTCAGCCCCACTGCCACCGACTCCCATCATCAACAGAGGGCCGCTGATCGTGTTGGCATTTTACAAGACCAGCCAGCACTACAGTCCAGGGCCAGACATGGCACCATAGCCAGCATTCTAAAATTGCTTCCGCGGTCTTTTCCGAGGCCTCACCTTCTCTTCCAGCGCAGGGTCCTCCGGATGCGCCGCCTCCTTTTCCTTACCCTTTCTTTTCTCCACAACCGTGGGCGCCACTACTTTCACTGTCTCCTTCTCCACCACCAGTCGTCCCCGCGCTTCCTCGATAAACCTCAACTTAATGGCCGAGCTATCGTACTCCTCGATCTCTGCCTCGGGATCTTGGCCGGCGGTGAGGAAGGCCCCGTGTGCGGCAGCGGGCACGGATAGGTATTCGACGATGTGGCCGGACGAGGATGTAGGTTTCGGTTTCGAACGTGTGCCAAGGAGCTGCCTTGGCGCTTTGATTGCGGTGAAGGCCGTCGTGCTGGACGGGAGGTTTTGTAGTGTGCTGCTGGTGGACATGGCTGCTCGATGCGGAGGAGTGAGCGCAGTTGAGAGGGTGTTGTTGAGTGGGAGTCGTTGAGTGAGTCTGGTTAGACGCGATGTGACGCGTTAAGTACCCGTAACGATGATGTCAGCACGATGGTAGGGATGTCTCCACCCATGCGTATTGTCTACATAGATATCTAGATGAGAAAACCTTTTAAATACCCTGCGATCTTGTGCATACCTTTTAAATACCCAGCAACGCAATTCCAACACAACACAACACAACCACAAGCCACAGAGAAAGAGAAAGTCAGTGCGCCCGGGGCGGATGTCTGAGTGGTTAAAGAAGCTAGGTGGAATTGGAAGTAAGTAGGTAGTAAGTATATGGCCAGTGGGCGCGCGCCCGAAAGGTGAGAGAGAAAGGTAATTGTGGGCGTGCGTATCGTGAGAAACAAAGGCGATCAGTGCGCTGACAAGAAGATAATAAATTCTGTGCCCGCACACCTGTGATGGAGACCGTTGCCGATAATTATTCGCATGGCCCTGTACCTTAATCATGTAAATGATTAAGTAATTAAGTAAGAAGTACATATATAAAATAAATAAAATAAAATAAATAGCATACCTATTGCAAATGCGCTCATCTCGTGTTCATGAGCGCACTGACTTTGTCTTGCTGTTGTGGCTTGTGGCTGTGTTGGTTATGTTGGGATTGCGTTGTTGGGTATTTAAAAGGTATGCACAAAATCGCAAAGGTTTTCTCATATCTAGATACATACGTAGGTAGACTATGTACTATGTGCATAGGAGAGAGCCTAAAGTCGGGCGCCTCCATTATATACGGAATATAGGCGCGAGTCAGCACTAAGCCTCATTTGAAGCGTACTAACACCGATGCAGCGAAGTGAGTGAGTGATAATGATCTAATTGTATGAGCTGCAAAAAGTCGGGCGCACCCCCGACCCGCCTCCCAAACATCTACGCATGGGGGGTGGGCCCCAAATACCCTTACACCCAAGTACATACCTCTCTACTTAGCATGCATGAAATGGAGATGCAGCCCGCCATTCCTGATGAACTACCGGATACCTACGCATACAGGTCAAAAAATCTCATTCATACCGATCCGATGAACCAAAGTCCATCATGCGTCAAATATTCGTCAAAATGCCCGCTGCAAACCCGTTCCCAAAGGAAACATCAACAAAAATCCCATCTCTCTCCCTTCGTTTCACCATCAACTCCTAGCCAATAAATGCGATGGTCCCAACACACCTTCGCCATCCATGCCATCACCACCAAGCCATACATACAACACAGCTTCGTCCGGCTGGAGCCGGTGACTTGTTCGAAGTGCAACCTACGAACTCCATTGCTCCTGCTCTGTGCGAATGGTGTTCTCGTGATCGCTTCCTCGACCGTTCGTTCCGACCTCCGCCGCGGGGCCACGCTCTGAAAGGTTGCCGTCGCCGATCTTTCTCCGGCTCAGGTTCGTAGTAGATGGAGGGCATCATGCCGCTGCTTGGTGTCTTCGGATGCAAGCGGGTGTTCAGTGAAAGATCACATTCTTAGCGATATTCCAGCTAGAATAGAGAACCTGTCCTATTACGACATGGTTCGCCGTTCGCGACTGGCGAGTGGTACGCTGCTTGCTGTGGTTGTCTCGGGAGGTGTCAAGGCACTGCCGACACCTGGAGGTGCAGCAAGACGAGAATGGTACAGGGTCGATGGAGCATATTGTAATTCCCGAGACCGGCAGAAATTTGTTAACAAAGGTGCATCGCCGGGGTTTGGGTCGATCGGCGATGCTGGTGAACAGCCGGTGATCGAGGGGGTGAAATAATATTCACCGATAAGGTGGTAGAAGAAAGGCAATTCAGTTGACTGAAAAATCGAATCGAGTCTGATAGCGACTGAGGTCGGGCGGTGTTGTTCATATTCGAAGACGGATACTTTGTTTCGTGTCCGCTCAGACCCCAAGTGACATGCCGAGACGTCCTTGTTCCCACACCATTACACAACGGCACCAGATATCACCCACACTGAGCTCTCCCTAAGGTACAAAGAATGCGGTAAAAGCGCATATAGATTAAATGCAACTCTGAAAGGTGCTGCTAAATGCGCTTTAAATGCGGCACAATAAAAGCGATAGTTGCGCTAATTGCAATATTAAATTGGAGTTGCAGTGTCGGAAGTGCTGTGCGCTACTCAATTCAATTTTCTCGACGTGTCGATTCAGCCAACCCCCATCGCCCCTCCCCCGCATCCAGCAACCAACATTAAAACAAATGAAACACGTGCTGGGCAGCAAAATAAAAACACACATGTGTAAGAACACTGACGATGCAATGAATGCAGAGGGATAAGCTTCCGTACCAACAGTGCCCAAAAACACCTACAATCCGTCGATTGTGTAATCCGTTTAGGCGAATTAACAATTGATCCATATAAAAAAAGTATCAATGCTAAGGGTGGCTCATAAACACATATCATCGATGTTTCACGGCACTGCCGCTATGGAACGACTAACGCCTGGAAGGTTCTTGGCTGTACGGCGAGGAAAGGTTTTTGGGTTCTGGTAGCGCGACGCGAGGAAAGGTTCTGGTTGCTCGGCGTGAAGAAGGCTCTGGATGTTCTGTCTGTCGCATCGTGTGTGTGTTGTGAGGTAAGAATTACAATGTTCACTATACGTAAGGGTGTCTTGCATGTTTCTTCACGGAAAAACTTGTTATCGTTAGACATCGTCGGCCTTGACCATTAGCAACTGTTCCCGTCACCACATCTTGTTCCGTATTGCGCGCCTGTCGCTTTATTCTGCATAACTGTAAATGCAATTGTCTGGTTCGAGTCGACAGTGGTGCCGTAGCATGACCAGAAACCAAGCATGGATAAGAGACTGGGAGTACAGGAGGCGTACGAGAGGTGGTGGAAATAGGAGGCGAATGAGAGGCGGAGAAAATAGAAGGCGGGCAACAGTCGGATGGTACTGGAAATGGGCGAGAGCTTGACAGAAGTTGGGGCCCGGATGGATGCGAGCTTAATAGTGCCGAGATGTTTGCGAAAGGCGCAGCACGCTCCGGTCCTCCCAGCCCATTCCCCGAGATATAGTGAGCGCAGCAAGGAGATTGCACAAAGGGAAGAGCGGTGGGCATGTGCGGGAAACCAGAATGCAGAGTGGAATGGGGTGGGGCCGGTGAAGGTAGTTATGTCAGAATGTATTGGCAAGGGATAATCAGAAGGGGGTTTTTGCTGTTCGCCACACACAGCCACACAGCCCGACAGTCGCACAATTGGAGGTCCAATCCGAACCCTGTAGACACTCGATCTGCAGAAAATCATCCTCATTTACTACGAGTACCGCAATTACTGTTGACTGGATGTGTTGCTAAATGCGGGCATGCGCATCTGACGTCAAAAAGACTGCACTAAATGCGTGAATCACGCATTCATTGTTACCCTAGGGCCTATGGAAAAAAGAGCAGTACATAAAAGCGACGGCAGATGGCGAGGAGCGCAAGGAAAAGGCTGGAAGGGTCTTTCCATGGTATTGGTTCTGGTGATTTCTGACAGATGTGGCCATTTCTGCGTAAGCTATCCGAGTTCGAAGCATATGCCAAGTGCCCCATTCCACTAAAGCATCAGGTCCAAAAACCCACAAGCCCGAATCTTCACAATTTTGTGCTAGCCTAGACCATATCTCACTCAACCACTCCAAAGGTGGTTATCCACAACGAGACACTCCCCTCCTTCCAACATTCAACCCGGAGCTTTCTAGCCATCATTCAACCGACAACATGCAAGCCTACGACCGGAACAGTCGTGGCCTTTCCCCACCAGTGTCCATGCCCGCCACATCTGCTCCGCCATCGCCCAAAACCACGAGGTCCGGCCCTCCCGTAAACTTCTTGCAGCACCGTCGGCGCGCCAGCAGTGCCCGCCGCCGGGCTCCCCCGGCGCGCTTTTACAACGAGGGCAACCCGCTCTTCGGACCCGATGAGTTCTCCGGTGCACAGCACAACATCGCCACCACCAAGACGGCCGACGCCAGCGAGATCACCGGATCTTCCCGCCAGAGCGGACCCCTCCGCCAGAACGGACCGCATCCCGATTGGAAACTTACGCTCGACGAAGAAGAACACACCAGGCTTACCGGCAGGCTGCCGGCCGCGAACATGAACCCCGTGCTCCTCAAGCTGAGATTGAAGAGTTTGAAGCTTTGTGCGCTGGGTGTCGAAGGCGTTGGTGGCGTGGCTGGTGGTGTTGTTGGAATGGGAGAGAAGGTGCGTAGACATGTTACGTGGTAGCGGATGGCGGTTCTAGAACGAGTCGGGGTGCTCGGGGTGCAAGATTTGGCTGAGGGTACTCGCGTGCTTCTCGTTCCCGCCCTTCTCGCCAAATCGAATGGAGGGCTTTTACTGCATCATGTTGGTTTTTGGCGGAGACCTTTTCAATGGCTCTTCCCATGGTCGATATTTGTGCATGGCGTCACGGCGGACAGCAATAAGGCTTAAGTGGGCGGCATCTTTCATTAAACAGCGGCCGAACATTTATTATTACACATTCACAAAACAAACGGCTTCAAAGAGCCGGCAGACGCGGTTCCCCTCCCATTCACCCCTTCGCCCGTCTTTGCCCTTCACCCTTTACCCCTCATCGCCGCCTAATAGACCTCATAGCTAGCGTACCGGGAGCTGGGGGCGTTGTTGACGCTTTCCTTGCCCTTGTATCCGAGGTCGTGGCACCACTCGCCGTGCAAGAGTTCGAAAGTGTCCACCCGCGCCGAGCGAGAAGAGTGAACGCTATTCACGTTGGCATCCGTCTTCTCTAACTGCTTGCAGCCGCTGGCAGTGAGCCATCATAGTGCAGCGCCATTCCGTCGCCGTAAGAGACGGCGAGCGTCCCGCCGCCGCAAGGCCGGTTGTACGCGAGGATGAGCGGGAAGGTTGTGCGCATGCTGGCTGCGCGACGGGTCAGTGAGGTTGCCTGTTTTGCAGCAAGGCGTGGAGACTAAAGTCGGCCAGGGTCCTTTGTGCGCTCCGTGCGAGATTCGCCAACGTTTGGGTGGTTTGAAGAGTTTCCGTACTTGGCCAAAGCGCACCGCGCAAGCATGAAGCACCAGCTCGTTGCGCCGTACCGCTCCGCGGTGGGAGCACAGTGATGTCACTAGTCAATCCTATCCCTTTGTCCTCACCTCATGAGCAGTGCCGGGACTGTGAGCTTGCAAGTTGCAACCATCGTCATATCTGCCAAACGCACCCGGAACCCACACGCCGATATCTCTGCAGATCGTCAAGAGAAGCCCAGGGAGTCGGGAGCAACAGCACCTGCCGAGACGTTTACGTCGTTTTCGCACTGGTCCCAGAGCATGCTGGTGAACCGCGAGTTCCAAAAGGGACAGAGATGCCGCCGCTGGCTATCTTCTCGCTCTACTGGGGTAACGAGGTTGTTATAGCTGCCAATCTCTTCGCCGAGTCAAAACAAAATGGGATACCGCCCGAACGTCGAGACCTCCAATGAGAATGGAAGCAGTTGACTATCACCGAGCTGAAGCGTTTCCTAGGCACAACTATCTTCGTGAGTGTTGCCAAGGTACCGCAGCGTGTCGACTATGTTCCCGGCGGGCGGAGATAGGTATGCACGCTGCCGTGGCGGACGGAGCACGGCGGCTCTCGTCCGTGTGCCGCCGGGCGCTCCAGCTGCTCCGTGGCGGCCGGTTACGCCCCCCCGTTTCAGCACACGACCCCGTCGCAGCAGTTCGTCCCAACATTCGGACATGCGCTCAGACGGAGAGGTCTCCAAGTATTGGTCCTGAGCGTTAAACCATGGCCGAAGGGTTCACTACCACTCAGAAGATACGAACGGAATTGGTTGTGCCTATTCTTCTTTCTTCTCGACATTTCTCTAGCCAACTCGCGTATTCTCGTGCGGTTAGCTTGCGACAAAGTTTTCATTGAGGCCATCGGTGGTGGTTACAATCCAACTACTGGTCCCTTCCGCCAGGCTTCCTCAGTTGCCAGCTTCCGTTGTGAACTTGCCAAAGAGCTCATGGGCACAAGGCATCGAGGAAGCACAGAGTACGCCGCACGTACGTGAAGAAGGCGGGACGCGTTGTCCTCCACGCTAGGACTAGGGATTTGAAATAGGTATGCGCGAAGGATGCAGCTAGGAGCAACACTGGTGGGAGGTAGCAGAGTGGGAGGCCTGAGGGATCTGCATGATTTTGATATCACTCGAGTGTATTAGTCACTAAGCGAGGCGCTATGTTATGCACGATACACATTTTCCACCATATTGCCGGACAAAGGGATCCTTTGTCTACATACTCCGATGGTTCGAGCTTTCCAAGTGGGAACAAGAATAGGGGCTGTATGGTGGTTTGTGTTTCAGGCCTAAGTCGGAGCGACGAGGGGCGCATCGGATATCACTGGGAAGCAGTGAGGGTGGCGAGTGGCGAGTCCTGTACAAGCGGCAAGAAATAAAGTCGCGTACGATCAATGAAGCACCATTAACAAGCGGCAAGAGAGGGAAGAGGACATGAGGCCGGAGACCGAGGAGCAGGGGGGGGGGTAGTGGTGGTATGGGAGCCGATTGCCGTTTTTCCTGTTTTCTGGCTGTCTGGCCCACTCACAAAACCGGTCAGTTTATAAACAGACCAATTTTGCCCAGCAAGCTAGAACATATTGGCTTCCACTTGCTCAAGTTATCTAGTCCGGTGCTGCGTCAGTCCAAAGGCCGTTTTTCTTTACATCACAATGCGCAGCAGAAAAGAAACCTCATTTAATACGTGAACAAGCTTTTCTTTCGTGAAAGAAGCGGAGCTTACGGCTTCTTCACACACGCATGTAAATGCAAGCCTTAGCGAGTACGGTCAATTAGCTCCATTTCCCCCCTTCACCGCAGTTTTGCATAGACAAGTGATGAGAATTTCCAATCGCGCCAATTGCAAGAAGCCCCCCTCTCCCCCCAAACCCAAACTCCAAACCCAAACCCAACCCGCCACCTCGTACATAAGGAAAATGAACAGTGAAACCAGAAAGATCACTTTTCACTCTCACATTTGGTTTTCGCTGGCATCGTGAAAAAAATTTCTACTGACTGGACTGAGTACCACCGGCGGCAGCACCAGTAGCACCACTGCTACTGTAGAGACGGCGGCCAGGTTCGGGCTGAAACAGGACGACATGGATGTTCCCCTCCTGGCCGAAGCCAGCTTCGTCGAGTGATTTCCTGGTGCCGCTCATGAACGACTGACCGAGGAGGAATCCTCCTTCGGTGTGACGCAGAACCTGGATGCGAGCGCCGGGGGCGCCGCCCAACTTCTTAATGAGTTCGTCGACAGAGGAGTGCTTAGACAGAGTAGTAGTGCTGACGAAGTTGCAACCGGTGTCACGCAAAGTGACCTTGATCGCAGTTCCGAACGCACGCTTCTTGCTCACGCCGTTCCAAGATGACCCGGCATACCCGTTGTTGGAAGTGCCGACGGTGTTGGTATTGTTGTTGGCGTTATTGTGCTCGCTCTGGATTCCGGCGTTAGGGCCACCCACGAGGGACTCGCCGTAGACTTTGGGCTTCTGCTGCTGCTGCGGGAGCTGTTGTTGCTGCTGCTGCAGTGCGTGCTGTTGCTGCACGTGGTCATGACAAACCTGAGCATACGTCTTCCTCGGGGGTCCAAACTGTCCCGCGCCACGGCCGCCACCGCGCCCTCGGGACTGGTAGGTCGTGGGGTACTTCTGAAGGGCTTGGTGCGACGGATGGATGTTGTTCTTGTTGTAATCGTCGGCGTAGGTGGTGTCGGTGTTGCCAGAAACCAACGTGAGAGCTCCGGTGACCTTGGAATCCTGCTGCTGGTGCGGCTCGTCCACCTTCTGGATTCTCGTTTCGTCCGTCTGCTGAACCGTCTGCTGCTGGGTGACAGCAGTGGCATACAGACCGTCCAACATGAGATCGGGGGCCAGGTAAAGCTTGGCCCCCGGCATGATAAGGTCTGACCAGAAACGGTCCTTGACGATGGCGCCGGACTCGTCGAGAACCTGCCACGTCCGCTTTTCTGGAGCGGGAGCGCCCTCCGATGGATGACAAAATACGTCATCCGTGGCGAGCTCGTTGGCGACTTCCTGGAAGTCCTAACGACGAATGTTTGCATACGGATCGGACGGATGCATGTGCAGGGGGAAGAGGGTCGATTAGGAACTTACTTCAAAGGTGCGAACGCGTGCGAACGGCACCACATAAGGTCGCGACCAGGCGGAAATGTTGCCCTGGAAGAAATGCAGTAGGATGGGTGGGACTTTCGAAACAGCCAGCTCTCCAGCATTGGTGGTATCCGACATCGTCATATCTTTCGCTGCCATGACGAATTCGCGGTGTAGTAGTTTATTGTGGGGGTGTTTGTTGTGGGTGAAAATGGGATGGGGGATAAGGTAGAGAGTGTGAGGAGATGGAGGTGTTGGAGGAAAGTGCTGTGATTGTCTCTTGGGGGGGGGGGGGGGGGGGGGGGCAAAAAAACCCCGGGGGGA
>Ga0307516_10005874_pt1 | contig 14528 bp, 19 predicted proteins | sample 19_EM_MG_FD_203310 | JGI IMG/M metagenome (GOLD analysis project Ga0307516, IMG submission 203310) | Populus trichocarpa ectomycorrhiza microbial communities from riparian zone in the Pacific Northwest, United States - 19_EM | ecosystem: Host-associated > Plants > Roots > Unclassified | place... | reverse complement strand
GTCCAGATATTCTCCAATGGGATATGATTCTGCTATCAGATGAGTCAGAGATAAGAAGATAAGAAAATAAGATGTGAAAGAAAGAATATATAATGAAATAGCTGAGTAAGAATATAGTTGGGCTGAATAAAGATAAGGTTTGAGTGTAAGCAGTATGAAGTAATGGCTTGGCATTGAGTCAGCAGTGTGGAGTAATACCAAGCAACTGTCAAACCTTATAATAATGTCCACAAGACCAAACAATAATAAAATGTAAAAGATTAAATAAAGAGGTGTTCCATAACAACCAAACTGAAGTATTGGATAGTTCATTTGATAAGATGGGGAAGGCATGGTTGATAAGATGAGATGAGATAAGACAAGAGGCTGTTCCATAACACATATCATTTGGCAATTTGTAGGAGCTGTCTCCACAGTTGTGCTGCTTGTAGTCAAGATAGTGTTGGACTAGTTGAGATATTTTATCTATTCAGGCTCTCATCTGGTTCTTGATATAGTCTCAGCAAGTTCAGTGGTCTGCTCTAGAACTGGGAATAGCAGTAAGACAACAAAAGTGGAAAAAGAAAAAAGAAAAAAGAACTTACTATCCAGTTAAATTGGCTATTCCCTGAGCCAGATCTTCAAATACTTTGTGTTCCCCCTCCTTGTGGCTAATGTCAAATCCTTCATCTCCAGGTGGGAGACCCATTTTGACTTCCAAAAAACTTGTTGTACTTAGGTCTGTATCCATTGCAGCTATATTGTCACAGTCATCTTGAGAGAGTTTTGTGTGGAATGTAAGTTGGACAAGTAATGAGTATCAATAAAGACAAGACCTTGTATTGCTGTGAGTTGCTTAGCATTACTCACAGCCCACCTTTCTGCCTGCTTTACAGATGTCAAGACCACTCTTTCTCTTCTAGATCAACCAGATCTGTGCTGAATAATCAACTTTGAAAGACCAGTGTGCTTCTGAGAGGCGCTGCAATATATTTGACATTGAAGGAAGGAGCCAAGCTGGGAAGTGTGTGAGGAGAGAAAGGACAGGTTCTGAGTTCGTGGCCATCAGCTAATACTGTTGCTCCAAATTGGAAATGAATATAGACCTAGAAGCTCACTTCTGATGGCTGCCAGCTAATACCATCACTTCAGATTGGGAATAAATGAGAAGGATCTAACTAAACCACAGTAGGCCAAATCAATTGAGATTTGGACTAGATGAAGAAAAGACATACAAAGTAATGTTGATAGCAGAAACAGAGCCCTGGAAGCGATATTGAGTGAAGGAAGAGAGGACATCAACGATCTGTTAATGATGTGAGAGATAGTCCTCAAGAGAGACCAGTGGGAGGGATGGATAGAGGCTGGCAGGATGCAATAAGAAAGGGTCCAAGAGCAATGTTGATGGGTCCAGGAGAGAAGGAAAGAGTCCAGAAATAATGGAAAAGGGTCTGACAGCAGCGTTGATGGCAGTTAAAGGGTCCAACAGCAATAGAAAAGTGTCTGGAGCAGCATTGCTGGCAGGAGAAGAGTTCACAAAGGAGAAAAGGGCCCAGGAAAGCGACATAAGGGTCTACGAGAAGTGTTGATAGCAGGTAAGAATCCAGGAGCAACAAGAAAGGGTCCAGCAGCAGCGTTGCTAGTATGAGAAGAGTTGATGAAGAAAAAAAGGGCCCAGAAGAGGCATTGATGGCAGGTAAGGGTCCGGGAGCAATACTGATGGCATGGTAGAGACTGGTAAAGGTCCATGAGAGGGGGGAAGAGTCCAGTAGCAGCACAGGAAGGGTCCTGAAGCAACATTGATAGTGTAGAAGGACTGACCAAGCATCGTTGATGGCAGGGAGAATATAGCTGAGCACCAAACAAACACCGGTGGCTGGGAGGAAGTAGCTGAGCATCATTGATGGCAGAAAGTGAGGTAGCCAAGCAAAGATGATGACAAACAAACACCAGTAACTGGTTATAGCAGAGAAACTTAGAGAAATTATTGCTAGAGGTTCAGAATTATGTGCAGGTTTAATACCAGTGTCGAGCCTAGATGGAAACAAGGCAAATTTGCCTCATTGCAGCACCGGATCAACAAGGCATATTTGTCTTGATTTGAGGGAAGGTCAGGTGGTCAGACACACTCCAGATATCCATTATGATCTATTGGGGTCACCTCAATGGCAATCAGGTGGGCTAAGATCACATTGTTGATCTTGCCTTCATAGCTGGTTGTTGTGAATTGTTGGTTGAACCAGGAACCACAATAAATAAGGAGCTGTGGAATCTTGGAAAGATGTGCTAGTAAACTTGAAAAAAAATCTGGGTTTTTTATAATGTCTTTCTGCATAAGCAATGTATTGAGAGCAGATATTCCCAACTGTACATCTGTGGTGATGACCAGGATTGTGGACCAATTAGTCTCAGATGTCATATCTTGATAGCGAGAAAATACACCAACTGTAAATTCTATCCATAGTGATGGGTAGTTTGGTTTTGCAAGTTCAAACTTGTGGTTGATCATTATATCTAAGTTCAACAAGGTCAGATGACACACCAATAGACACGAACTAGTGAGGATGTGCATACTCTTTGTTACAAAGAGGAAAGAAGTCAATTTGTCAGCAGACAAAGTTAGGTGGCCCAAGTCCCCCACACATGTTGACTGAGTGATAAAGAAGAGCTTGTTCATGTCCAATGCCCTTCAATATTTCTCAGTGCACATGTGGCATACAGAAGTGAAAATACTCACAGCCCCATACTGCCATCATACTTCCACTTTGTCAGAAAAAGCCTCGTAATAGCTTCAGCATCCTTATCTGGGGTTAAACCCAATACAACAAGTTTCAATATGTCAAAAGTTGGATATGTCAAGTCTGGATGATGAATTCTGTGCTACAAGATAAGAAATAATTTGGCTGGCTATATTGGGACATTTGGTCCCGGACTCCAACAACTTATAGACTCTAGCAACATTGATTCCAAGTTCAAGTTTACAAGGACTTGGTCTTTTCAGACCATCACCATCATTTTTTTTCACAACACCATCTATCATGCTCAAGTTTGGTTGTATTTGGCCTATAAATAATATAATTATAATTTCTGAGTATAATAAATGACACATTTTTTATGACACTATCTATTGTGCTCAAGTTTGTTCATATTTGGTTTGGCTTACAGTAACTGACCACATATTTTTCATGACACCATCTATCATGCTCATGTTTGTTTATATTTAGCCTATGGCTTTGGTCAGACCAGTTTTTTGCAACATGCTCAAGTTTGTTCTTATTTGGCTTATGGCTTCAGCCTGACTACCTGATCTCACTAGTACAGTCCAATTGTGCTCATATTCAGTATCCAACTCCTACCATGTTATCTGGCTTATCAACAGTTCTCAACAGTATTATCAACATATCAGTGAGTTGCTGACGGTAGTATCGGCAGTAGAAAAAGTATGGAGGGGTGTCATAAGTAACCCAGAATTAATCAAGTGTTTTGATTTCTTTCTTTGAGCACATCTGGCACCTGGCATCTGCTCTTCTCATCAATAAAAAGCTCAAGCCTGGACAAATGGTAAAAACTGTTGACAGGTCTACATTTTTTGGTAATCGCAGATGTCTTGCACTTATGAAAGGCCCAAGCCTGGACAAATGGTAAGAACTGTTGACAGGTTTACATTTTTTGGCAATTGCAGATGTCCTGCACTTGTGCCTATGGTAACCAAGGATTGCAAGATGTGTCAGGTGATTCCTATCACATCCACTGCTTTACTGGCCTTCCTTTTATTTGCATCTGGGACTGAGATTTACCAATGTGGCCATCTCTGCTTCAATTTTCATCCCAAGCTATGTGGATCTCACCAGAATCTTGATCAACAAGATCATGTGATCGCTTGAAGGCCATTGTTGGCATCTTCTTTGCACTGTCCTCCTACTTCTATTGTGTGTATTTTATCCTCTGTCCCCTCTGCTGAATATGATGTTAAGATTACTGGCAATGTTGTGATGATGATGGTGTTGGCTGGATGCCCCATTGATGATGTCCCATGAATGCCAGCTTCATCCATCTGTGTTTACCTTCTTTTTTATATTGTATGTTCCATCTTGCCCTCCATCTACCACCCCTATCCATGCAGTTGTCAAGTCCCTTGCTCATGTTTACCTCTAGTCTCATTGTCTGTGTCATAAATGTTTATAGCGAGGTTTCACAGTACTCATGAGTTGATTTCCCATTCTTATGATAAACTTATCTTCTTTTCACTAAACAGTCATGCTATTGAATGTGCTGAGGCCATTTATGCATATGAACATTTGGCCTCGCACCTCTGTGAATTCAGCCATCCATCCTGAGAATTCAGTCATCTTCATTGCTCAAAACCATTCTGTCTATATGATTGAAAATCTAGTCATCTGTATGTTGTATATTTCTGCTGCCAGTCCTACAAAGGAATATCCCATTGACTTAGACTCACATGTTGTCTCATCAACTCATCTGATTCACCTATACTGTCAGCACTTCATTTCTCATTTATTCAATACCTTATTTACACTTTTAAGCACTTTGAAACCTGATAGTTCCAATCTTGATCTTTGTATCTTTTCTTGTTATCAACTCTCAATGTCTTACTGCAGGGTGACCTTAATATGTCGCCTACTCTGTTTGCTATGCCAATGCTTTATGATGCTTCGTCATGATTTTCTTGCCCTTTATTCACATATAATTTCTTTGTATATCAAAGTGCCAATGCAACTGAAGATGTCTGCTGTTTTCAGTCACCCAGATTGTGCAATTAAGTTAAATACTATAGCTACTGCTTTTTGTTCATTCCTTTCATATGATATGCAGATATATGGTCACCATTTCTTGAACAACATATTGGATGTTGCTGCACAGTCTGCCACCTTCCCAAATAAGACCTTCCATGTTGGTGGTGGTTGATCACATGTGTTCAGCTATGATGAACTCAGCCCTTACATTATTGCTATCAACAGGGAGGTGTATAAATTACAGTGTTTCTCTTATATATATATGGACCATGCTACGAACACTAAAGATTATCTGTGCAATGAAAACTATGTACATATCAAGATGCCTCTTTTTGAACTAGCACAATCCTTAATAGTTGTTATGCTCTGCAGAGTAGTATGCACCCATCATGTGAAAGTAAATGTTGCATGCATGACAAGGCAAGATCTCCTATCCCTCATTGAGTCACATCACTGTGCTGAATGTAATCAGGTGATTTCCATCTTTTTGACAGTTGACTCAAAGCCTATGGCAAAAAAGACATGCAGTGCATTATCAAGAGCCAAAATCAATGAGAAGAGGCAAACCACTTATCAGACGAGGAAAATGAAACCAGTGCCTTTCACAGTTGTATCTTCAAAAGATGCACTTACTGTTATGGAACAGCCTCTTATCTAATCTTTTACATCTTATCATTGTTTTGTCTTGTGGACATTATTATAAGGTTCAAGGGTGGACACATGTTAGACATATGATAAACACACCAATCTCATTTCATTTGATATACAATGCTGCATACACATGTCTTTCATTTTACTTACTGTGCATTGCTGTGCAATGCCTCACCTATAACGCATATAGAACATTCCAGAACTACTTACATAAGGATTCCATGGAATGCCTCACCAATAACACATGTTCTCTATTTAGTATATATAGTTTATCAAACAGCATACTTGTTCTTTAGTCTTATTCTCTTAGAATTCCCACTTGACTGTGGTGATATCTAAAGTCAATATAAACTGGTGCTTTCCTCCATATCCTCTCTCTCTCTAAGCTTATCTATGTGTGAGCCCACAATGCTTGATTCTCAGCATAGTCTTTGAATTATGCTTTGAGAAGATAGTTAAGTGGTTGCCCTAACACTTACCAGTGCCAATTTTCCTCCACCACATGATATCCTTGGCCCTGATCTAGAGATGAAGATTGTCAGTGATTTTTGCAAAGACCTGGAACCATCGCATTTTGAAGAAGCTGGTTGTGCTGTCTGTGGCCAACTTTCATTGAAGCATGATCTTGTCCATTTGAAAATAATGAAGAACTTCCTACACATCCTAGAGGAGCCAGATGTTACATGTGAGCACATCAGGAGTCAAATGAGAAGATACATGAATATAAAGATCCTGTGTTAGACTGCAATTGCAATTACATGGTATGTGCAATATGCCAACAGAGTCTTAGAAAAAATATCATCCCTCACCTTTCTTTGAGTAGAAATTTATGGATAGGCCCTATTCTCCAAGAACTATCAGATCTGAACATGGTCAAAAGAATGCTTGTGGCGAGAGTGCATTACAACTGCTGTTTTGTCCAGGTAAATTATGGTCTTCCTGATGGATACAGGATGGCTAAAATGATATCCTATGTCATTGCATTTGAGTCTCCCATCCCAAAAATATATGAATGCCCTACCCCCTTCTTGTGATGACATGAGTGATGTTTTAGCTATCATGTTCACTGGCCCATTATCTCCATGCCAGGATGAATATAGGCACCTTAGGCCTCTCCTTGTCCATTGATCATGGATTGTGCATGCCCTGGAATGGTTTAAGTTAAATCATCCAGGTTACGAAGATATTTATATTGATCATAATAACATTGTCAGTACCCAGAAGATGTACCACCACCCATCAATATAGTCTATAAGAAAAGTGATACAAATAAGGTTGTAGAAGCTAAGAGCATTTTCAATATGCACTCTGAAGAAGGGACTGATTCCAGCCCCTGCCCTTTCGTTGTTCATGCTCTCACTGGAGAGCAGCATGATGCCAAGCTTCCTAATGAGTTGAAAGCAATCGCAATGCAATATTGGGTAAAGTGCTTGGTGTGGGTCACTTGCCTGAGTTACAATCCATTTATAAAAATCTGAGCCTCTATCTCCAAATGTTTTCTTGGCTCTTTCCATATGGATTTAGGGGTATCGGTGCCATGATGCACTTATCAGAATATGAACATAAAAAATTTCTTTTAATGTACCATGACAAACATTTTCAACAAGATACCATTTTTCTCTTCGCTGCATTCAGTCACTCGCAAATTGTACAACTGGTGGCTTCCTTATGGCTGAGTTATCCAAGATTGATGCAATCTCGAATCAATTTCGCTTTATTGACAAAATAACGCTCCAGTATATTTTAGCATGAATAGGAGAAGGCAAAGTTATAAAGCAATCAATGCAGGAGGAGAAGGACTGTTTTCATATCTTGACTGATCTTGATCATATTGCAGGTAAAGTCAAAGGCTTAATTACATCAAAAAAAATATCAAAGAAATGAGATTTGGTCATTGATGGCTTACAAAGGCATTCCTTTGTAGTATATCATGCTTTCTCCAGCAGATAGCAAGAATCTGATCTGTTTGTATTTTGCTTCGAGTGATACAGAATTTGAAATAAAGACAAGAAGTTGTAATAAACACCTCTTGCTTGTTGCTAACAACCCTGTGGCTTGTGCCTGTTTTTTTGATTTTATGGTCAACCTTTTCATAAAACATGTGCTTGGGGTGAATTCTGATCATTCTGGTCTATATGGTGACACATCAGGATACTATGGCACAGTCAAGCAGCAAGGGCATTTAACTCTTCATCTGCATATGCTGATTTGGATTAAAGGGTCCCTCTCTCCTGATGAAGTTAAGAGACATCTCTCAGACCCTACATCTGATTTTAAGCAGTGCCTGATAGAGTACCTTGAAAATGTGCATGTCGGTGATTTTTTGACTTGTTTGAAATAGTGTTTGAAGGTCCAGTTACACGACTGCAAATTGACTGTAACTTAACCTAACCTTAACTGGTCTTTAACTGGACTGCAGTTGAGGTTAAAGCAAATTTGGGGCAGAAGCAGTTAAGGTTAAATGATTTCACAGAATTCTCTTAACCAAAAATTAACCAGTTATAACCAGTTATAACCGGTCAATTGATATTTCAACAATATCCAGGGGTTACACCCAAAAAAACCTTCAAAAACAATGAAAATGGCCAAAAACATTGAAATTTGTACATTTTTGGAGGTTTTCTTTACATTTCTTATGGATTATGATCTATAAAATGTTGCACGCATGGACTAATGGGTTTAACCAGTTAAGACTGGTTAAAACTGGTTAAAAATTCCTAATCAGTACAATAGTTAGGTTAACGTAAATTGAGATTTGCAATTAATTTTAACTGGTTAGGACCAGTTATGGTTGGATTATAGGATATTTTGGAGTCCCCTCTAACCGGTTAAGGTCCGGTTAATCCAAAAAAGGCAATTTAACCAGACCTAACCAGACCTTCGAACACTAGCTCTGGGACAAGGCCATAGACAGCTGAGTATCTTATTTTTCTTTGAATCGGGAACAAGAGCACACTTTTCATATTGTGGTCAACCATTTATGCCAGCCTAAATCAGAACAACTCAAAATGTATATTGGAGGTATGGGTGGTACAGGAAAATCACAAGTACTGAAGACTTTAACCAGGCTATTTGAGTTATGGAATGAGGTTCACTGATTTGTTGTTGTTGCCTCTACAGGAAGTGTGGCCACTCTCCTAGATGGGTCAACATATAACTCCATATTTGGAGTTAGTGACAGGAAAGATGCCACCCCGTACCAGTTGAGAGAAATAAGGGCATGGCTTCTAGATGTTGAGTATGTGTTTTTAGATGAGGTGTCTATGTTGTCTGTGTGTGATATGTTCCACTTGAGCAGACAGATGATCCTAATCACTAACAATGAAAATTCACCTTTTGAGGGCCTGAATTTTATTGTCGCAGGTGACTTTGCCCAATTACCTCCAGTTATTGGTTGGGAAAATGCCATCTTGTACAGTTGGACCATCAAAGTATGTTCAAACATATAGCAAGAGCAAGAGGCTGCCATAAAAAAGGCCCTCTGGCATCAAATTATGACTGGTAATTCTATGCAAAAATATGAGACAGAGGACTCAAAGTCAAGATAATGCAAAACTCTGCAAGGCTCTATCGAACATGTGATACAAAGCATGTACTCCTGCAGATATTGCATTTTTATGTACATGTGTAACCAGTGATATTCCTGGTTATTCATCAATTACTGACAATGAATTCATTGGTGTGCCTATCATCATTGCTTACAACACATATAAGGATTCAATCAATACTCTTGGTTCACAGAGGTTTGCTGCAGAGACTGCCCAAACATTGACTGACTTTTTCTCTGATGATAAAATAGTAGTGCCGAACAGTGATAAGACAAAGAAAAGGAAAACTGCTGAAAGTCATAAATTTCTGCCATACCCAATGATGTACAAAGGCTATTGTGGGACACACCTTATAGTACCATCTCTGACTTTACTTCCAGAAAGCTTTCCCTATGTCTTGATGATATGAACCAATGCTGCAACTGAGTTATGTATTACGAAAGGTCAAGAAGAGATGGTGTATGCCTGGCAGTCCACAACAGGTTCACAAGGTCAACACCTTTTAGATACTTTATTTGTTAAGCTCTCAAATCCTCCACAAAACATGAAATTTGATGGATTGCCTGAAAATATTGTATCTCTGGTTCCTACAGTGACCAATAAGAGTGTGAGTGCCATCTGCCAGATGATACCACAATTCATGTTTCAAGGACACAAGTTGAAGTAATCCTTAATTTTGTTATAACTGACTATGCATTGCAAGATAGACCCAGTCTCACAATGTTGTGGATTTGAATAACTGTAGCTCTCACCAGGCTTACTACACTGCATTCTCACACAGTGCTTCTGCTGCAGGAACACTTATTCTCCAGGGCTTTGACTCAAAAATGATAACCAGCAGTGCATCTGCTGCTCTATGTCATGAATTCAGAAATTTGAAAATCTTAAATGTGATTACCTCACTCCAATTTGAGTCAAAACTACCGTGTTGTGTGTCTGGCAAGGTCAGAAGCAAATTAGTCACCTTCTATAGGAAATAGAGAGATTTAGACCACATTTCTAACACCGTTCATCCCACCATCTGATGGAGGCAAAAGGATCCCTTCTTGGAGAATGATATAGAAGATGTAACATCTGCTGAGTTGTTGGGTCATCTTCCTGATTCTGTGAATGGCCATGTTCAGGATCTTATTCATTCTTGTACTCAGGTTAATATTGTTACTCTTGTGGAGGTATACACAACTGGGTGCAATAAAAAAGATGAAATTGAAGCAGCAGCAGCACTTTGGGCACCATTAATACTATTATATACAAAGAGGAAGACTCATAAAGAAGAAAGTACAGTGGTATTATTGATACGACTGCTATACAGCTAGGCACAATTTTGCGTAATTCAGTAGAATCTAGCATCATACACTCTCTAATACAAAAACACTTTGAAATCTTTTACTATAATTTGATGTGACCTAAGGACTATACAAGAGTCATGGAGGAGCTCCGATCTGACAACTATGCTAGCAAAGATGTGATGTGTGCAACATCAGATCCTGGATACAGAATGGTACCACTTGGGCTTGACTGTATCCTTGATCTATTATACCCTACAATGCTCATGGAGTTAGAGAACACCAAGAGGACTTTAAACCTTTTTACTCAAACACACCCATATTCTTTATTTTCTAATGCACACTGCGTGACTGTTCAAAGCACCATTGGCACAGTCTAGCGATCTTGAAACATGGCATCATGCTATCAAACAGCACAAGGAACTGTTAGCAATAGACTTGGTTTCATGGACACTTGACTAGAATGCCAGAATCATAATCTAACACAATAATCGAGATGGACCGCATCTTACTGATGCAATATGAAATGATTGAAAGGTAACCCAGAGTGTTTCGGGGTTACTGTCTGTTCCAATCTCAAATATTTACAGACTATGCTAGTCACCGACATGAATGTTCATTGATAATGCATGCTAGAATGGTAACAGATAGGACATGTGAATTGTGACTGCATGAAGTAGCAGTTACATGCTAGCAAAACATGTGGTACTGTGGTGCAGAACCCCAAAAGGGTTCTTGACAAAACATAGACTTCTCTTTTGAGTATTGGCATGATTATGTTAGAGCAACACCACTAGCAAGCTCAATAGCACACTCAACAGTGACCAGAGCACTAGCATTGTGGGCTCACATATAGAAACAAACAATAAAAGAGTGGAATGAGATAGTATTGACATTAGAGTCACATACTGGTTAGGTGGAGATTCCAAGAGAATACAACTAGAGTTACAGGCTTCTGTGCTACTCTATATATACTATTCTAGCTTAGGCTTATCAACCAATAGGATATAGTCCAGATATCCTCCAATAGGATATGATCCTGCTATCAGATGAGTCAGAGATAAGAGAGTCAAAGATAAGAAGATAAGGTGTGAAATAAAGAACATATAAGAAAATGGCTGAGTAAGAATAGAGTTTGGCTGAATCAGAATAAGGTTTGAGTGTAAGCAGTATAAAGTAATGGCTTGGCATTGAGTCAGCAGTATGGACTAATGCCAAGCACCTGTCAAACATTATAATAATGGCCACAAGTCCAAACAATGAAAAGATGGAGAATATTGGAAAGAGGTTTTAATGCCACTCCCTCTTTAGATAGATGTTATCCCCTCTTCAGGTTTGTGTTACTCCCTCTTTAAGTTCTGATTATATAAGAGGCTAGTGCCATTTCATAACAGATTAAACTATTATTATTATTTATTTCCATATTTTATTGAGATATGCACTTATTTATATATAGAAGGCTTGCTAGTCTGTAGGTTTTCAGTAGTACAGAATTGCCCCCAATCAACTAGTGTTGTGGTAAATGCTAAGTGCGAAGTAAGGAGTTCTGAGACTCATTGGAATCAAGGATTGATTGCTAACTTGACTGGGTTACTGCCATTTGTGTTTTGGATTGAAGTCCAAGGGACTATTTGGATTGCCTTTGTCTGTTGTATCTTGTGGATCATTTGTGGTCTAGCCATACCTTGAAACCAATATCATCAAACTTGTGATGATTCAACTGTTGTGATTCTATCTGAACTTGTGATTCCCTGAGTATTTTGGAGGAGACTTCTTAGACTTTGTCACCCCAAACCTGCCCACTGTTGGAGACAGGCTAGCCAATTGCTAGGTTGTTTTGTGTTGGTTGTTGTGTGTGTTGGTGTGATTCGTCAAACTTGCATGCTCTTTGCCTACCCCAACTGTGTGTATCACCATTTAAGAAGTGCAAGCTAGATGCACCATTGTCACCTACAAGAAACCTACTAAACCAAGGCAAAGGCTCTCCAAGGGGTCTAATATGACATAATAATAGTTGTGCATATGATGCCATTCTTACCCCAATTTACAATCTGTGGACCAAGTCCTGAGAGATTTGGTCAGAGAATTTCAATGCATTAAATGCAGATTATCTGGGCACCTTGGCCACAAATTTTGCCCTCTACAAAGAGAGGCTAAATGGTTTGGAAAAATGATGCACAATATTGCAACAGCATCTGCAATATGATAGGCTCAATCATTTTATCATTAGTGGAGAGACAAATATTCATACTTTGCTTGACCAGCTTCTAAACTCATCCTCTACTGTGTACTCCTCCATTATTCTATATCCTGCTGATCATAGAAATGAGCGTAATGCAACTTCAAACACAAACTGTCTAATTTCCTTGGCAGACAATTATCAAAGTTTGCAAGACTATGTGCACAGGGGCAAATCACAGGTATTGTCTATGTGCTGTATATGTAGTGCTCATCATGTTTGAAGAGTTACTTTCAATTGTAGCTTACCTCCTTTACTTGCATTTGAGGTGTCTCATCATCATAGTATTGCTATTGACCATTCCCTTTATGTCCAGGCCAGTGATACCAATGCCAGATACACTCTGAGAGGTATCATTTACTATGGTAATCACTATTTCATAAGTCATTTCATCTCACCCCATGGAGTAGTTTGGCATCATAATGGCACTGTTACTAGCTCATATTTGATCAGAGAAGGCACTCTCACTGCCATAGGCAACTTGTCAAACCATGGTACAATATCATCCACTACTGTGCTATATGCAAGGAAAATACTGCTGTGATTCATCTGTGAAGGATATTTGAACCCTTTTATTTCTAACATGCAATCCAACTCCCATCTCCAATAAGTTTAAAGCTTTTACTGTAATTCATCTCTCTCTCTATTTCTGTATATATATATGATATACAATCTATCTACATAGAGCTATGCATACCAATTGAACAATTCAGACCTGCAACCCATCTCATGCCCACTCTGTTTCGTTCTGTGATGCAGGCTACAGATCTCCATCCACAGCCGCTCCCAAATCTTCACTCCTGACCCTTTCTCCTTCATGTCTCAAACCTGCTACCATCCACAACCGCCAGCAAAAATGATGATGTGACCAATAGGAACAGCAAAGAGGAGTTGGCCTGGGATGGCACACAAGAGGTGGATATTTGAGAAGTGTCCAACAGTTTTTCGAAGGTGTATATCATTTGAACCCCCCACTGATTTTGTTCTCTCCACTGGATGCTCAAGTTATTGCAAGTCCTGACAAACAGGCAGAATGAAGGAAAGGAAGAAGTCTTAATTTTTTTGGTACACATAGAATAGACTAAATTCATGTTCATAACAAGAGAAACAGAAACAACAGGACTCATGATGACACATGTCCAAAAATAGAGAAATGACATGAGCAACAAAATATGAGATGGCTTACACATACTTCAACACTCTCCATCAATGTTCAAAACTCCCCCTTTGTCATCTCCATCACAGTTTCAAAAAGCATGGCACCAGCTACAAGGTAATTATTTGTGTTTCCTCATTATGATGCTGTTTTGTTGCTGTTTCCATTGTTTTATAGCCAATCCACCTCTTGAGGGTCTTTGGTGCTCCTACCTAGCCTGACATGGTGGGGCCAGCATACATCTCTGTGTCCAATTTTTTTACCAAGGTGTTCTGCTGATCAGCTATTAGCCTGGTTTGCATCATATTAATAAGTGACTTTTCTTTGTGAAGGAGCCATCAAGTAACACAATAGAGCACAATACCACAATTATCTTTTATCTTCCACTCTTCTGTGGGATTATAACAAACAATATCTGGGCCTCTACAATATCTCCAACTCTGAACACCTGTGGTTTGATCAATTCAAAACTGACAGGTAATGAGCTCTAACATATGGCGAGCAAAAGTCTACACACATTTGTGTGGTATTATCTCCACTCCCACAAGCCTTACAGTAGGCAACTTGGTTTTCATTGCTGTAGACCAGGTCCCCTTCCTTAAGAGTTGCTGCGAGATATCCATGGAGGTCCATTCCATTGCTGAATGGAATGTTCAGCATATGAGGTGCATCTTTTCATGGTGTAAAATAACAGTTTGACATGCTGAGTTCACTACCAGGAAGGCCCATTGTGTTATAGAACAGCCTCTTGTCTTATTTCATCTCATCTTATCAACCATGCCTCTCCCATCTTATCAAATGAACTATCCAATACTTCAGTTTGGTTGTTATAGAACAGCTCTTTATTTAATCTTTTACATTTTATTATTGTTTGGTCTTGTGGACATTATTATAAGGTTTGACATTTGCTTGGCA
>Ga0307516_10005873_pt1 | contig 14531 bp, 11 predicted proteins | sample 19_EM_MG_FD_203310 | JGI IMG/M metagenome (GOLD analysis project Ga0307516, IMG submission 203310) | Populus trichocarpa ectomycorrhiza microbial communities from riparian zone in the Pacific Northwest, United States - 19_EM | ecosystem: Host-associated > Plants > Roots > Unclassified | place... | reverse complement strand
CGGCGTTGTTGCGCGATTCCGACCGGATGCGACGCGTCGGCTTCACCGTGCGCGATGGACGCTACCTGTCGGCGCGCTGGCCTGGCGACGCCCACCGGTTCGCGCACGAACTGGTGGGCATGCTGGCCGAGCGCTGACCGGCCAGGCCCCGCCTCAATTCCCGGTCTTGAACAGATCCAGGATGCTCTTCTTCTCGTCGTCGGTCGTCTGCTGCGGTGTCTTGTCGTCCAGGCCGAGGCCGCTGACACCCGCCGCCGGGCCGAACTCGTCGTAGTACCACTCGCCGTTGACGGTCATCACGCCTTCGGGCGGCACCAGCGGCTCCTGCGGCACGTCCTTCAGCGCGGTTTGCATGAACTCGATCCACACCGGCAGCGCGAGGCCGCCGCCGGTCTCGCGGTCGCCCAGCTTGCGCGGCGTGTCGTAGCCGATCCAGACGACGGCGGCGAGCGACGGCTGGAAGCCGCAGAACCACGCGTCCATCGAATCGTTGGTGGTGCCCGTCTTGCCGTAGACGTCGGGACGCTTCAGCACCTGCTGCGCACGGGCCGCGGTACCGCGCAGCGTGACGGTGTTGAGCAACGACTCGATCATGTAGGCGTTGCGCGGCTCGATCGCGCGCATCGAATCGTTGAACGGCTTGGGCGCTTCCTCGTGCAGCACCTTGCCGCGCGAATCGATCACCTTGGTGATCAGCACGGGATTGACGCGGTAGCCGCCGGTGGCGAACACGCCGTAGGCCGTGGACATCTGCATCGCGGTGACCGAGCCCGAGCCGAGCGCCATCGTCAGGTAGGGCGGGTGCTTCTCGGGGTCGAAGCCGAAGCGCGAGATCCACTGCTGCGCGTAGGCCGGACCGACCGACTGCAGGATGCGGATCGACACCATGTTCTTGGACTTCGCCAACGCGTTGCGCAGCGTCATCGGCCCTTCGAACTTGCCGTCGTAGTTCTTCGGCTCCCACGGCTGGCTGCCGGTAGTGCCGGCGTCGAAGAAGAGCGGCCCGTCGTTGATGATCGTCGACGGCGTGAAGCCCTTCTCGATCGCGCTCGAATAGATGAACGGCTTGAAGCTGGAGCCGGGCTGGCGCCACGCCTGCGTCACGTGGTTGAACTTGTTCTTGCCGTAGTCGAAGCCGCCCACCAGCGCGCGAATCGCGCCCGTGGCCGGCTCGGTGGCGACGAACGCGCCTTCGACCTCGGGCTGCTGCGTCAGCGTCCAGTCGCCCTTGTCCGTCTTCATCGCGCGCACGATCGCGCCCGGGCGGATCTGCACCTTCGGGTCGGCCTTGGGCGAGAGGCCCGACGTCACCGGCTTCAGGCCGTCGCCGGTCACCGTCACCGTGTCGCCCGACTGCAGCACGATCAACACCTTCTTGGGCGACGCCTCGAGCACGACAGCGGCTTTCAGGTCGTCGTTGTCGGGGTGGTCGCCAAGCGCCTCGGCGATCCGTGCGTCGATCGCCTTCGGATCGGCCGGAAGGTCGACGTACCCTTCCGGGCCCCTGAATTGCTGGCGACGCTCGAAGTCCATGATCCCGCGCCTGAGAGCGTGGTAAGCCGACAACTGGTCAGTGGAGTTGATCGTCAGCGTCACATTCAGTCCGCGCGTATAGGCCTCGTCGCCGTATTGCGCGAAGACGAGCTGGCGGGCCATTTCGGCCACGTATTCCGCGTGGATCGGCGATTCGCTCGGCGCCCGGTATGTCAAGACCTGGGCGTGCGCAGCCTTGCGCTCGTCTTCGGTGATGAATCCGTTTTCGAACATTCGATCGATGATGTACTGCTGGCGCTGCGCCGCCCGCCGCGGGTTGGCGATCGGGTTGTAGCTCGAAGGCGCCTTCGGCAGTCCGGCGAGCATGGCCGCCTCGCCGATGGTGATGTCCTTCAGGGGTTTGCCGAAATAGATTTCGCTCGCCGATGCGAAGCCGTACGCACGCTGGCCCAGATAAATCTGGTTCATGTACAGCTCCAGAATCTGATCCTTGCTCAATTGCGCCTCGATCTTGAGCGCCAGCAGAATCTCGTAGAGCTTGCGGGTAAACGTCTTTTCGGTCGACAGATAGAAGTTGCGGGCGACCTGCATCGTGATGGTGGAGGCGCCCTGGCTGCGTGCTTCCCCGACATTGGCCAAGCCCGCGCGGATCACGCCGAGGTAGTCGACGCCGCCATGGTGGTAGAAACGCGCATCCTCGATCGCCAGTACGGCGTCGCGCATCACCTTCGGGATCTGGGCGATCGGGACGAACTGTCTCCTTTCCTCGCCATATTCCCCGAGCAAGACGCCGTCAGAAGAAAAAACCCGTAACGGTAATTTCGGGCGGTAATCCGTCAATGCGCTCAGCTCGGGCATGTTGGGATACGCCACGGCGAGTCCGATGCCTGCGCAGATTGCAACACCGAGTAACAGCGCCAACATCCCGCCGGCTATTGTCAAAACGGCGCGCAACAGTGCCCGGGAGGCGCGCGCCCCCCAGTGCGCCGAGGGGGCGCCACGGGGCGTGGGGGGCGGAAGTTTCGCAGGCGTGCTGTCTGGATCGCTCATGAATGTAGGCCGGGGATGTAAGCGCCGATTATAGAAACCGACAAGTCTCGCTTAAGCTGATGGCGAAGGCGTCGAAGTCCATCAAACTGCGGATATGCGATCGTCCGCGCAGTTTCGACCATCCTTTGTGACAGTCAAATGCCTTGAAAATCCGGGCATTCCCGCACACTAACTTTGTTTTCCTGTCGTTCTTGCTGATAGGATTGCCGCAAAATATCAACCCGGCGCTCTCATTCAAGCGCTGTCGGAGCATGTCCTCGTGTCATTTCTCGATCGCATTTTCGGCCGAACGCACCCACCCATGATCGGGCTGGATGTCAGCTCGTCCAGCGCCAAGCTGGTGGAGCTGGGCCAAACCCCTTCCGGGGACCTGGTACTCGAGCGTTTCGCGAGCGAACCGTTCGAGAAGGGCTGGATCGCGGACGGCCAGATCGAGAAATTCGACGAGGTCGCCGATGCGGTGCGACGACTGGTCGCCAAGAGTGGCGCAAAGACGCGCGACGTGGTCATGGCCATGCCGCAATCGGCCGTGATCACGAAGCGAATCGTACTGCCGGCCGGTCTCCGCGAGACCGAGATGGAGATTCAGGTCGAATCCGAAGCTCATCAGTACATCCCGTTCTCGCTCGACGAGGTGAGCCTCGATTTCTGCGTCATCGGCCCGAGCCAGAGCTCGATCGGCGACGTCGACGTGCTGATCGCCGCGTCCCGCAAGGATCGCGTGCAGGATCGCCAGGGCCTGGCCGAAGCCGCCGGCCTGAAGCCAGTCGTGCTCGACATCGAATCCCATGCGTCGCGTCTCGCGATGGGTCGCGTGATCTCCAGCCTGCCCGAGCAGGGCAAGGACATGCTGGTGGCCCTGTTCGAGATCGGCGCCGACACCGCCGGCCTGAAGGTGCTGCGCGGCGACGAGATGCTCTACGACCGCGACCAGACGTTCGGCGGCGCGCAGTTGACCCAGCTGATCTCGCGCCAGTACGGCTTCTCGTTCGAGGAAGCCGAGCAGAAGAAGCTGGCGGGCGATCTGCCCGAGGATTTCGAGTCCACGCTGCTGATGCCCTTCGTCGACAGCCTGGCCCATGAGATCGGCCGTGCGCTGCAGTACTTCTTCACCAGCACGCCGCACCACAAGGTCGACTACGTGATGCTCGCCGGTGGCACCGCGTCGCTGTCGGGCCTGCGCGAGCGCGTCAAGGAAGTGACGGGCTTCGCCTGTCGTGTCGTCAATCCGTTCGAGAACATGAAGTTGGGGAGCGCCGTGCGCGAAGGCAAGTTGCGGCGCGAAGCGCCCTCGTACCTGACCGCTTGCGGGCTGGCGATGCGGAGGTTCGTGCAGTGATTCTGATCAACCTGTTGCCGCACCGCGAAGCGCGGCGCCAGCAACGCAAACAGGCGTTCTATGCCGGAATCGGCATGGCCGTCCTCGTCGGCGCCGGCATCGTCCTGCTCTGGTACACCGCTGTGAACACGCAGATCGGTGCCCAGGAAGAGCACAACCAATTCCTGACCAGCGAGATCAAGCGCCTCGACGCGCAGATCGCCGATGTCGCGACCCTGAAGGCCGAGATTGCGGCCTTGAAGGCGCGCCAGAAGGCGGTGGAAGACCTCCAGGCCGACCGGAACATGCCGGTCTACCTGCTCAATGAACTCGTCAAGCAGACGCCCGAAGGCGTGTTCCTGACGAGCATCAAGCAGGGCGGCCAGCAGGTCGCGATTACCGGCGTGGCGCAGACCAACGAGCGCATTTCCGAATTCCTGCGTAACGCGTCCAGCAACTCGCCATGGCTCGAGAAGCCGCAACTGGTTTCGATCAACGCGCAGACGATGCAGGTGGCGGGTAGCCGTGACCAGCGCCGGATGTTCGCATTCGTCATGGGCGTCACGCTGAAGCGTCCGCCGGCACCGGGCGCCGTCGCTGCCTCCGGCGCGGCATCGGGCGCGGTCGCCGCGGCATCGGCCGCTTCGACGGTTACGAGGTAAGCATGGCAACTCAGGCAAAAGACAGAAGCGCGGATTTCCTCGCCGCGATGCGCGGCGGACTTGGACAATTCCGCGATCTGAACCCCAACCAGCCAGGCCAGTGGCCGCTGCTGCCACGACTGAGCGTCTGGATGTTCGTCGCGATCCTCGTGATCGTCGCGGGATGGTTCGCCCCGAACGGATTGAGCTCCCAGGCCGACGACCTGCAGGTGGCGCGCGACAAGGAGCCGGTGCTCAAGAGTGAGTACCGGACCAAGCTGGCCCAGGCCATCAATCTCGACGCGCTCAAGAAGCAGAAGGAAGAAGTCCAGACCTACGTCACGCAGCTCGAGAAGCAGTTGCCCGGCAAGGCCGAAATGGATGCGCTCCTGACCGACATCAACCAGTCCGGCGTCGGCCGGGGCCTGGTGATCGACCAGTTCATCCCGGGCCAGACGGAGACCAAGGAATACTACGCTGAGCTGCCGATCGCCATCCGCGTGACCGGACGCTTCCACGACATCGGCGCCTTCGCGGCCGACATCGCGGCCCTGTCGCGCATCGTGACACTGCATAACCTGTCGATCACCCCGGACCCGAAGTCGACCGGTGGCGGCCTGTCGATGGAGGCGCTGGCACGGACCTATCGCTACCTGGACAAGGCCGAGGTCATCCAGGCTCGCGCGAGCGCCGCGAGCGGCGCCGCCGGCAAGGACAAGAAATGAACCGTCTTCTCTGCATCACGACGGCCGCGCTGATGTTGTCAGCCCTGGGCGCATGCTCGCCGGACAACGACGAGCTGATCCAGTGGATGGAGCAGCAGCACAAGGAAATCAAGCCGAACATCGCGCCGATCTTCCCGCCGAAGAAGTTCGATCCGCAGGCCTACCTGGGCGTGACCGGCGTCGAGCCGTTCGGCACCCAGAAGCTCATTCCGGTGGGCGGCCCGGGCACCGGCAAGTCCAATGCGCTGCTGGTGGCCGCGAAGGCCCATGCCACGCAGGAACTCGAATCGTATCCGCTCGACAGCATGAGCATGGTCGGTTCGCTCCAGCAGGGCGGCAAGGTGCATGCGTTGATCATGGTCGAGAGCCGCCTGCACGACGTGAAGGTGGGCGACTGGATCGGCCAGAACTACGGCCAGATCACCGCAATCACGGACTCACAGATTACCTTGCGGGAAACCGTGCAAGACCCCACGGGTGAATGGATAGAGCGCGCCAGCACCCTCCAGATTCAGGAGAAGGCGCGATGAACAGCAGTCAGGAGTATCGGTATATGCGGAGTTGGACCGCGGGAGCAGCGCTCGTTCTGGCGTTGGGATTGGCGTTTCCGATGTCGTCGTGGGCCGAGCCCAGGATCACTTCGGTCACGGGATTGCAGCAAGGTGGCACGGATGTCATCCGCGTCGAGCTGAGCGAGCCGCTGACGTCGGTACCCGCCGGATTCGCCGTCCAGACGCCGCCGCGGGTCGCGATCGACCTGCCGGGCGTGACCAATGCGTCGGGCAAGTCGAACATCGAGGTCAACCAGGGCAACGTGCGCTCGGTGAGCGTCGCCAGTTCCGGCGACCGGACGCGCCTGGTCCTGAACCTGAAGGTGTCGTCCAGCTACCACGCCGAGATCCAGGGCAAGACGCTGTTGATCTCGCTCGACACCGGCCCGGCGCAGACTCCGACGGCAGCGAACCCGGCCGCCGCGGCTGATTCGCACTTCGCCGCCAGCCAGAACCCCGACGTCCTCGACCTGCGTGACATCGACTTCCGCCGCGGCACCGATGGCGCCGGCCGCATCGTCGTCAATCTGGCCAGCACGCAAGTGGGCGTCGACCTGAAGCAGCAGGGCAAGGACCTGGTCATCGATTTCCTGCGTTCGACGGTACCGGCCAAGCTGCGCCGGCGCCTCGACGTCGCCGATTTCGGCACGCCGGTGCAGACGATCACCACCACGCAGGCGGGCGATCACGTCCACATGGTCGTCACCGCGGCCGGCACGTGGGAGCACAGCGCGTACCAGACCGACAACCAGTTCGTCCTCGAAGTGCGCCCGGCGCGAAACGATCCGAACAAGCTTGTCGCTGGCCCGGGCTACACCGGCCAACGCCTGTCGTTGAACTTCCAGAGCATCGAGATCCGCTCGCTGTTGCAGATCATTGCCGACTTCAGCGACTTCAACGTCGTGACCAGTGACTCCGTCGCCGGCACGGTCACGCTGCGACTGAAGGATGTTCCCTGGGACCAGGCGCTCGACATCATCTTGCAGAGCAAGGGCCTCGACAAGCGTCGCTCGGGCAACGTGCTGCTGATCGCTCCGAAGGACGAACTGGCCGCCAAGGAACAAGTCGATCTCGAGGCGAAGAAGAAGATCGCAGACCTCGAACCGATGCACATGCAGGCCTTCCAGCTGAACTACACGAAGGCGCTTGAAGTGGCCAACGGCCTGACAGGCACGAGCACCGGGGGCGCCGCGGGCGGCTCGAGTGGCAACACACGATTGCTCTCGAGTCGCGGCTCGGTGGTTGCGGAATCGCGCACGAACCAGTTGTTCGTCACCGACATCCCGTCCAAGCTCGAAGAGATCCAGGCCCTGATCGCCCGGATCGACATCGCGTCGCGGCAAGTGATGATCGAGGCTCGCATCGTCGAAGCGAGCGACAACTTCGGCCGTGCACTCGGCGTCAAGCTGGGCACGAACTCCACCGCGTTCCACGTCGCCGGCAGCCAGTACGTGGGCGTGGGCGGCAACTACAACGCGGTCGCAACCGAGACCGGGCAGACGGTGGCCACCTCGTTCCCGCTGGTGGACGGGCAGTTCGTGAACCTCCCTGCGCAAGCCGGCGTGGTCAGCAGTACCGTCACGAACGCGGCGTCGTTCGCCCTGTCGCTCTTCAGCGCCAGCGCCAGCCGTTTCCTGAACCTGGAACTGTCGGCGCTCGAGGAAGACGGTACGGGCCGCATCATCTCCAGCCCGCGCGTCATCACGGCCGACCAGGTACAAGCTGTCGTCGAATCCGGCGAAGAGCTGCCTTACCAGCAGGCCACCTCCAGCGGTGCGACCTCAGTCACGTTTGCGAAGGCCCAGATCCGCCTGCAGGTCACGCCGCAGATCACACCGGAAGGCAATGTCATCCTGGACGTGGACGTCAACAAGGACAGCATCGGCCGCAGCACCAGTGCCGGTTTCGCGATCAACACGAAACACGTGAAGACCACGGCGCTGGTTGAAAATGGCGGCACCGTGGTACTTGGCGGCTTGTTCCAGCAGACCGAACAGAACGTGACCGATAAAGTCCCGTTCCTGGGCGACATCCCGTTCCTGGGCAACCTGTTCAAGAGCACGTCGCAACTGCAGAGCCGCACCGAATTGCTGATCTTCATCACGCCGCGGATCATCAGCGATCGAACCGTTGCGCATTGAGGTCTTGAAATGAATATCCAGGGAACTGAAAAAATGAAGATGTTCTTCGCGACGGCGGTGCTCGGCATCGTGCTTGCCGGCTGCAGCGCAGGTGGCAAGAACGACAGCACCACGACCACCACGACTACGGTCTCGACCCTGAACGTGTCCGTCGACAAGAGCTCGGTCAACAGCTCTGGGTCCGACACGGCCACCATCACGGTCGTTGCGCTCGATTCGAGTAACAACGTGGTGGCTTCGACCCCGGTCAGCGTCAGCCCGGACAGCGGTGTGCTCACGCCTTCGGGCCCGCTGACCAACATCAACGGCGTCGTCACCGCGACCCTCGCCGTCGGCAGTGACCACACCAATCGCACGATCGATGTCGTCGTGTCCTCGGGTTCGATCAAGAAGACCGTTGCGATCACGGTGACGGGCGCTTCGTTGACCGCGACCGTGGGCAGCGGGACGTCGGGGTCCGCCTCGACGATCCAGTACACCGTGCTCGATGCGTCCAGCGCCCCCATTGCCGATACGTCGGTCACCGTCAGCTTGCCGGGCCAGGCCGATGTCGTCGGCAAGACCGACGCCAACGGCAAATACCCGTTCCCCTTCACGATGCCCAGCGCGAGCACCACCGTCACTGCCACGGCGGCGGGCGTGAAGACGACCAGCACCGTGACCCCGACCAACGGCACGGCGGTGATTCCGGATGCCGCCACGGTGACCTCGCCTTCGCTGGCTGCAAATCCGTCGAGCGTTTCGACCAGCCATTCGGTGGAGGTGCGCGCGCTGTTCATCGGCGCCAACAATGCGCCGATCCCGAACGTCCGTGCACGTTTCCAGATGGTCGATTCGAACAGCATCGGTGGATCGCTTTCGTCCGACTCCGCCGACGGCCTGACTCACAACGTGATCTACAGTGATGCCAACGGTACCGCGCGCACCACGTACACGGCGGGTACGCGCGGCGGCACGATCACTGCCAAGGTCTGCTGGAGCACCACGGATTTCGCGAGCGGCGTCTGCCCCAACGCGGTGACCGCTTCTTCGCTGACGGTCGTGGCCAGTGGCGTCAGCCTGGCGGTTCTCGCGAACGGCGTGCTCGCCGTGGACGACGACAAGAACATCTATTCGTTCAACCTTGTCGTTCAGGTGGTCGATGCATCGAACCAACCCATCACTGGCTCGACGGTCACGGGCAGTGTCGATATCCCCCGCTTCTATCGCGGCTTCTACAGCGTCATCAACACCAAGTGGGCGTCGGGCTACTATTCCGACAACACGTTGTTGGGGTTCGTGGCCGGCCGCGAGTCTTGCGACAACGAGGACGTCAATCGCAACAACGTGATGGAAGGCACGGAGGACATCAACCTCAGCGGGGCATTGGAACCGTTCAAGGCCAGTGTCGTGATCGCTCCCACGAGCGCGGGCAGCAACGTGACGGACGCCTTCGGCAAGGCCTACTTCACGGTGCAGTACGGCCAGAACTATGCGAGTTGGGAAGACATTGCCCTGACCTTCACCACGACGGTGGAAGGCACCGAAGGCCACGGCAGCTACCTGTCGGGCCTGCCGGTTCCGGCGATTGTCCTGGCCACCACCACCTCCGATCCGCCGTTCAAGGTCAGCCCCTACAACCTCATCCTGGACGGCCTGCCGGCGCCGTGGCTCGTCGGGACGACGCCGGTGACCAATCCGGGCGTGATCTACCCGGCAATCACGACTTTCAATCTTTGCAAGCCGCAGCAGTAATCGCTCGGATCTCCCAGAGGAAGCTACAGTTAAAGCAGTCACCCTGATCGGAATGCCCGGTTGTGGAAAGTCCACGATCGGGCGACAACTGGCGCGCTTGCGCCAGTTGCCGTTTCTGGATTCCGATCACGAGATCGAGCGCTTCCTCGGCTGTTCCATCCGCGAATTCTTCGATCGCGAAGGCGAGCCCGCGTTTCGGGATGTCGAGCAACGCGTCATCGGCGAGATCCTGGCCGTGCCGCAGGTGCGCGTCATCGCCACCGGCGGTGGCAGCGTGCTGCGGCCGGCCAATCGCGAGGCGATGAAGTCGCACGCCACCGTCGTCTACCTGCACACGCAGCCCGAGGATCTCGCACGCCGACTGAGCCGCGACACCCAGCGCCCGCTGCTGCAGGTCGCCGATCCGCGCCAGCGCCTGCGCGATCTCTATGCGGTGCGCGATCCGATCTATCGCGGGGTCGCCGACATCGTCATCGACACCGCCCATAAATCGGCCGCGATGCTGGTCAACCTCATCTCGATGCAACTCGACATGAGCGCAGGTCCGCGGCAGGACGCAAAATAGGGGTCGATGCCGACCTCTCCCGACCTCCTCCACACCGCCCCGACCCGAGTCCAGATCGACCTGGGCGACCGCAGCTACCCCATCCTGATCGGCGGCGGGCTGCTGTCCGATCCGTCGACCTGGGCGCCGCAGGCCAATCGCAAGGCCTGCGCATTGATCGTCACCAACGTCACGGTCGACAAGCTCCATGCGGCGAAGCTCGTCGAGGCGCTCACGCCGCATTTCGCGCGCGTGCGCACGTTGGCGCTGCCCGATGGCGAGGTCTACAAGGACCTGGCTCACCTGAACCTGATCTTCGACGAACTGCTGGGGCAAGAGGCCGATCGCCGCACAGTGCTGTTCGCGCTCGGCGGTGGCGTCGTCGGCGACATGACCGGATTCGCCGCGGCCTGTTACATGCGCGGCGTGCCTTTCGTCCAGGTGCCGACCACCTTGCTGGCCCAGGTCGATTCCTCGGTGGGCGGCAAGACCGCGGTCAACCACCCGCTGGGCAAGAACATGATCGGTGCGTTCTACCAGCCGCAACAGGTCGTCTGCGACCTGGCCGTGCTGGACACGCTGCCCGACCGCGAGATGTCCGCCGGGCTGGCCGAGGTGATCAAGTACGGCGCCAGCATCGACGTCGACTTCCTCGGCTGGCTCGAGCGCCACGTCGACGCCCTGCGGGCGCGCGAACGCGTCGCGCTCACGCATGCGGTGCGCCGTTGCTGCGAGATCAAGGCCCATGTGGTCGGCGCCGACGAGAAGGAAGCGGGGCTGCGGGCCATCCTCAATTTCGGCCACACGTTCGGCCACGCCATCGAGGCCGGCATGGGCTACGGCGCGTGGCTGCATGGCGAGGGGGTCGGTTGCGGCATGGTGATGGCGGCCGAGCTGTCCGCGCGCCTGGGCCTCGTCAGCATGGCGTTCGCACGCCGCATCGAGGTGCTGATCGCGCGCGCGGGCCTGCCCGTGCGCGGGCCGGCCCGCCTGGAGCCGGCGCGCTATCTCGAACTGATGCGCGTCGACAAGAAGGCCGAGGGCGGCGACATCCGCTTCGTGCTTCTGGACGGCGAGAGCCATGCCACCGTGCGCGCCGCGCCCGAGACCGTCGTGGTGGACGTCATCAGCGCGCTGACCGCCGTCGCCTGAGCGAACGTGATCGCCAGCCCGCTCGCCGAACGCCCAGCGTATGCCAGCGACCCTGCGCAATCGCGCGGCCGTCGCCGACCCGAGCCTGCGGCGCCCACGCGCACCGAGTTCCAGCGCGATCGCGATCGCATCGTGCACAGCACCGCGTTCCGCCGCCTCGTCTACAAGACCCAGGTCTTCCTGAACCATGAAGGCGACCTGTTCCGTACCCGGCTCACGCACTCGCTGGAGGTCGCCCAGCTCGGGCGGTCCGTGGCGCGCACCATGGGCCTGGACGAGGATCTGGTCGAGGCCATCGCGCTCGCGCACGACCTGGGCCACACGCCATTCGGCCATGCCGGGCAGGATGCGCTGGACGATTGCATGCGCAACGACGGCGGCTTCGAGCACAACCTGCAGAGCCTGCGCGTGGTCGACGAGCTCGAATTGCGTTACCCCGAGTTCGACGGCCTGAACCTGACGCTGGAGACGCGCGAGGGCATCCTCAAGCGCGTCACGCTCGCGCAGGCGCACGCGCTCGAGGCGATCGAGCCGGGTGGTGTCGGCCATCGTTTCGTGGCCGGCCTGCAGCCGGGGCTGGAAGCGCAGCTGACGAACCTGGCCGACGAGATCGCCTACAACTGCCATGACGTCGACGACGGCATCCGCTCCGGCCTGCTCGAGCCGGCGCAGCTCGACGCGGTGCCGCTGTACGCGCGACTGCGCGACGAAGCGCTGGACGCCCACCCGCGCCTGCGCACACTGCCCGTGCGCCGGCTCGTGCACGAGACGCTGCGCCGCATGCTCTCGCAGATGATCTACGACCTGATCGCCACGAGCCAGGCCACCATCGACGCGGCGGGGCCGGCCAGCCCGCAGGCCGTGCGCGAGCTTCCGCTGCTGATGCGCTTCAGCCCGACGATGCGGCACGAGAGCAGCGAATTGAAGCGCTTCCTGTTCGCCAACCTCTATCGCCACCCGGCGGTGACGGCGACCACCGACCGTGCGCGTGACGTCGTGCGGGCGTTGTTCGCGATCTACCTCGATCGCCCCGCGGAGATGAGCGACGAGTTCCAGCACGCCGTCGACCGGCCGCGCGCGGTGGCCGACTACATCGCCGGAATGACCGACCGTTTCGCGTTGAAGGAACACCAGCGGCTGACCGGCGAGGCGATGTTCGGCGACTCCTGGTCGTCGCTGGGACGCACGCCCGCCTGAACCCACTTGCCCCCGGGTTCTTCGGGGGATGCAAACAATAGGGGTCAGCTAAACTCGGGCATGGCCCGCCTGACCCGCTTGTCGTTGACCGGATTGCCGCATCACCTGATGCAGATCGGGAACAACCGTCAACCGATCTTCGTCGACGACGAAGACCGGCTGGCCTGGTGCGCGCACCTGCGGGAGGCCAGCCTGGTGGCACGCGTCGATATCCATGCCTACGTGCTGCTATCCAACCACGTGCACCTGCTGGCGACGCCGCGCGACAGCGCCGACAACCTCGGCACGATGATGCAGTCGCTGGGCCGACGCTACGTCGCAGCCTTCAACCGCCGCCACGGGCGCTCCGGAACCCTCTGGGAAGGGCGCTTCCGAGCCGCATTGGTGGATCCCGAGGATTCGCTGCTGACCTGCATGCGCTACATCGACAGCCACCCGCAGCGCAGCGGCCTGGTGGCCGATGCGGCGGACTATGCCTGGTCCAGCTGCGCTCATCACCTGGGGCGGCGGCGCGATCCTTTGATCGTCGACCATGCGCGCTACTGGGCCCTCGGCAACACGCCGTTCGAACGCGAGGGGGCGTATCGCAGCTTCCTCGACGACGGCGTCAGCCTGCGCGAGGCGCAGGCCATCTCTCAGGCCACGCGCCGCGGTTGGCCGATCGCCGGCGTCGAAGGCCAGCGCAGGCTCGCGAACCAGCTGGGACGCGCGATCGTGCCGCGCCCCCGCGGGCGGCCGCGCCGCGTCGAAACGCCGCCGGCCTGAGCCGCTGCGCGCCTTGTGTGGCGAAGCCGCCGACCCTCGGCTCGACAGCCGATGGGCGTCATGGCCCATCCCCGACTCCTTCGCTGCCGATGCGTCGCGCCGCCTGGACGTGACGGATTCTTGCAACGATCAAAATCCAGTCAAAAGTCAGCCCGGTACCGAAAAGCACCAGCCCGGTGCAATAACACCTGGACTGACTGGTTGAATTGACTATGGCCCCAATAACTAATGCACCATCGCAATGCAAACTTAATAAACAACACTGACCCCTATTCAATGGAATTGCCCATGCTCCGTCGCTGGTTTAGTCTTCGGGTTTTCCCAGCGCTGAAGAAGGATCCGCCATGAGCAAGGCAGCCCAAGAGCAACCCACCTCGATGACCGACATCGCCGCCGCTGCCGCGGGCGGGCTGTACGACCCCGCTCGCGAGCACGACGCCTGCGGCGTCGGCTTCGTCGCGCACATCAAGGGTGTTCGCGCGCACTCGATCATCGAGCAGGGCCTGAAGATCCTGGAAAACCTCGACCACCGCGGCGCCGTCGGCGCCGACAAGCTGATGGGGGACGGCGCCGGCATCCTGATCCAGATCCCCGACGAGTACTTCCGCGCCGAGATGGCCGCGGCGGGCGTCGAACTGCCGCCGCCAGGCGAGTACGGCGTCGGCCAGATCTTCCTGCCGAAGGAACATGCGTCGCGCCTCGCCTGCGAGCAGGAGCTCGAGCGCGCGGTGAAGGCCCAGGGCCAGGTGCTGCTCGGCTGGCGCGACGTGCCGGTCGACCGCGAGATGCCGATGTCGCCCACGGTTCGTGCAAAGGAGCCGGTGCTGCGCCAGATCTTCATCGGCCGTGGCGCCGACGTGATCGTGCCGGACGCGCTGGAACGCAAGCTGTACGTGATCCGCAAGACCGCGTCGGCCGCCATCCAGGCGCTCAAGCTGACGCACAGCCGCGAGTACTACGTGCCCAGCATGAGCTGCCGCACGATCATCTACAAGGGCCTGCTGCTGGCCGACCAGGTCGGCAAATACTACAAGGACCTGACCGATCCGCGCGCCGTCTCCGCGCTGGCTCTGGTGCACCAGCGCTTCTCCACCAACACGTTCCCGGAGTGGCCGCTGGCCCACCCGTACCGGATGGTGGCGCACAACGGCGAGATCAACACCGTCAAGGGCAACTTCAACTGGATGCGCGCCCGCGAAGGCGTGATGAAGTCGCCGGT
>Ga0307516_10005872_pt1 | contig 14531 bp, 17 predicted proteins | sample 19_EM_MG_FD_203310 | JGI IMG/M metagenome (GOLD analysis project Ga0307516, IMG submission 203310) | Populus trichocarpa ectomycorrhiza microbial communities from riparian zone in the Pacific Northwest, United States - 19_EM | ecosystem: Host-associated > Plants > Roots > Unclassified | place... | reverse complement strand
CTCACCAACCCTACCACCGAACCCACACACAAGATCTAAGATTATTCCGCTGTGAATTGTCGAAAGTAGCCTGATTACCTCTGACTCTCCCTACACTCCGGTCACGATACGACCCCAGTGTCACACTTCATCTGCATCGACAACCAAGCGGCAATGACCACACTAAACTTTAACAAATACAACCACGAATATGCCTGACGGGCCCTCAACTCTATCGAAGACCTGCGCACCCTTGGCTGGCAAATCTCAATCACCTGGTGCCCGTCTCATTGCAACATTAGAGGCAACGAGAGGGCCGACACACTCGCCAAGCAAGGGGCCGGCAGCTCGGTTCCGTGCCGCTTTGCACTTACAACAAAAACCTGGCTACTCGTGCAAGCACGAGCACAGTTCATAGAACGATGGAAGACTCAGCTTCCCCTCTCCACGCCATCCTTCACCTTTCCCAAACACCTCCAAGAGGTGGAATGGGCCGACACACGAGCTCTCTGGTGGGTTTTCTGCAACCGAGCACCAACCGACCCACCCCCCAACATCACCGCTAACCCCTGCCCATACGGCATGGACCGCGCCACCTCACACCACCTCCTCCGGGAACGCCAACTGCTGAGTACGCGCAGTGAACAATCCTCCAACGCGCCACCACAGGGGACATTCACACCCCACAATTCATCACGTCACCAGAAAATGCCCTCCCGCTTCGCAAGTTCCTCCGCGCAACTGGCCTGGGCCACTCCACGCACCTCCTCTTCGCGGAGAACCAACCTACAACACAAGGCACCGAAGACTCAGGTTCAGACGCGCCTGAACCAGACTTCGGCGCCTTCGAAAATTAAAAACAATCACACGAATGAAACGACGAAGCTCGAAGAAGCACGGACCGGGACGAATTTCCTTCGTACTGTCGGAGTGTTTCCTTGCTCGAACATTTCTGTAGCGTGTCTTTCATAGCGTTGGAATTCTGTTTCCTTGGTGCGAATACATTCTCGGGGGAAGGGAAAGATGGAAGCCCCATCGGGGTGGTACGGCGAGGAGGAGCGTATATTACCTGTAGTGTAAAAGCGCAATAGATCGAAGTCGTATATTATCTCTCTCCACAGACCTACCTCTCTCTACCCGTGAACCGGCGCTGCGACCACCACCCCCGATAAGAACAACGAACCCATGCAAGGCGTGTGAGAAGACCGCGACAAGACCACGCCAGGCATGACGGATACCGCGAGAACAACGAGCCCATGCAAGGCGCGTAAGAAGACCGCGACGAGACCATGCCAGGCGTCACGGATACCGCGAGAACAACGAGCCCACGCAAGGCGTGTGAGAAAACCGCGGCGAGACCACGCCGGGCGTGACGGATACCGCGAGACTACAAGCGGCGCGTGAGTACGCCGGAAGTGTGACTACGAGTGGCGCATGAGTATACCGGAAGTGTGACTACGAGCTTGCCCCTAAGAAACCGAGCCTACGTTACCTGTCGAGCAGCACGGAGTAGTCAAGGCAGGATCTTGACAGTTGGGACTCCAGGCAGATGGGAATGGGATTCGTCCTGGCAACGATAAGTTGAGAGCGTTCAGAAACTACCTGACACCAACCTGTGAGAAAGAGTTACACCAGTTTGTGTATATGACAACCTATCTGAGGAAGTTCATTCCGGGCCGAGCAGATCAATTCCGGATTATGCGCAAATCAGTCATCAAGATTCCGGAATTGGCAGCAATGAGCGCTGCCGAGAACGTCAAGGAAAACGCTGCCAAGAACTTCGCCGAGGAGAATGCTGCTGAGAACGTCGCCGAGAAGAACACTGCTGAGAACGCCGAAACGAACGTCACCGAGACCAATGCTGCAGAAAACTGGAATAAGGCTGTGGGCAACCAGAGGAGAGCGGATAAGCGGAAGGTCAAGATGAAAGAAATCGGGTTCCAGTGGTCGGGAGAAGCGGAGGAGTCATTTCAAGGGGTCAAGCGCTCAGTGTTGGAAAACGCTTGTCACGGTGGTGATCTGGACAGGCAATATCACCTTGCTTGTGACGCTTCAGGATTTGCCTACGGTGGAGTGCTATTTCAGCTCGCCGTTGAGTATCGGGTCAGAATGATCATGTCGCCAAAAATCGTCGGATCAATGCGAATCATCCAATTTATCTTGAAGAGGTTTTTGGACGCCGAAACTTGATATCATACCACAGAGCGAGAAGCCTTGTCCATTGTCTGATGTCTAGAGGAAACCAGGTGGCTTGTCAACGAAAATCGTCACCTGGTTTTGATTTACACCGATCATGAATTTGAAAACGGCCTTAGAGAACTCGGACAAAGGACGGATCGTTGGATGGCAGGTGAGATTGAGTGAGTAAGATTTCCGGATAATTCACATTAAAGGCAAGGTACACCCTCTTGCAAACGGAATGCCAAGATTACCGGTGGAAGCCATCGATTTCAGAAGGCTGGTAAAGGAGGAAAGCGCTCTGGAGATTATGGACACCGAGAAAATTGCTTTTCAATCGAACGCCGAGGACATCGCTTTTCGATCGAATGCCGAGGCGTAGCCAGTGCTGAACGATGTGGCTATTGCGTCAGACGAGGAAGGAGCGGACAAGAGGTGGGAATACTGGTTGGCGGATGAGTGGTATGCAGGAGTGGATTTTTGAAGTTGTTTGGGAAGTTGCGAGAAAAGGATGGAGGGGAGGATAGATTGATGGTATGGAGGTGGTGGATTCGGAAGGCAGCCGCCCATCAGCTTATCGAGGAACCGGATGACTACCCACTCTTGGCTTATAAGGAGCGCAATGGACAACGATCCTGGTGTGTCCGGGAGTCGGAAGTCAGCAAGGTTCTTGAGTGGACTCATGATTGCCACGGCCATTATGCAGCAGACCTGACGGTGAAACAACTGATTGGCCACTATTAATGGCCTACTCGAATCAAGGATATGCATGTCTATTGCCGGAGTTGCCGGAGTTGCCAGTTGACCGGAGGGAGACGACCGTCCCAGATTCCAAGACCAATCATTCAGCTGCAGCCGATGGACATGATCAGGATTGATGGCCTTGGTCCGATTTCTCCTGAGTCGAATCCAGGAGGACACCGATACATTCTCATTGTAGTGGACTACTTTACAAGATACACTTGGACGCAGGCTTTGCCGGCCATCAACGGACCAGCAGTCATCGACCTTGTGGCAAATATAGCCAGAACCTTTGGATTACCCAGAAGCGTTTATACCGACAATGCAACTTATTTTGTCAACGGCGCGTTTCCGAATTTCTTGGCCTCTCGAGGAGTACAACAATTTCCAGCACCAAAAACACATACTTTGTCAGTTGGCCTCCTCAAACGGTACATCCAACTGGTTCTTTACGGGACCCGGAGGATTGTAGTCGGAGGAGGAAATATCCAGGGTTGGAGTGTCTACTTGAATCAGGTGGTTCATTCGATGAATACATGGAAAGTCCGAGTCCATGGGTATTCGCCTGCGGAATTGCTCTTTGGATATAATCTGGTTATACATCATCATGATTTCACTGTTCGGGATTGGCAAGCGGCACATGACCTTTAAAAGCGACAACAGATTTGGGAGGACTCGGACGACGATCGAAATGTGCAGCTTGACAATCATCTGGTTACCCGAGACAAAGCTCTCGAGTTGACACGCCAACGGTACTTGAGTTGATCCGTCGCACAGCAAGGGAAGGATGGTAGATTTCCCGCACCAGAGGAAGGCGATCTAGTTTTGCTCCGATGGGCTGCACTCGATAACCGATACGACAAGAAGTTAGAAGTCCGTTGGGAAGGCCCTTTCCGGTTGAGCAATCTTGCACACCATGGCCGCAGTGGACGCCTCTACTATTTTACTACTGGCAAATTGGTCAAGATCAAGCAAGCGGGGTTAAAAGATCGAATTCACCTGGATGATCTACGGGTCTATGTGTCAAGGGAGCGGACAGGAGCAGAAGGCACGGAGGTTGGAGGTGTTTTGTGTGACCGACTAGATTGGAAGGGCGAAGGGGCAGAAGAGTGGAAAGAAATTGGGAAAGGAGGAGTGGTTGAATTGGGCAGATTGATTAAGATGGAATTGGGTATTTTTCAGATTGGGTGACAAGAGGGACCTCGTCTTAGAGAAAATGGGGACAGATGTGGGAGGATTCGGAGGATCTAGGCTCAGGGCGAAATTTTTTGGGTTACGTTGTTGTATTGCCTTCGGCTCTGTCGCTTCATTTCCTTCGGCTCCGTTTCTACATTTTATTGGGTTCGGACGCTGCATTTGCTTAGGTTCGGTGGGTATATTGCAGTCGGTTCGGACGGACCATTGAAGGATTGGGATCCGTGGGTTTAAGGAAGATTGACCACCCCGGTCGGTATATAGATAGAGGGGTGGAGCGGAGTTGGTTCTACATCCTTGTCAATCACCGCATCCTATCGTTGTCAATTATCCTCTCTTTTCTCCCTCCCTCTTTTCGTCGTTTGTGACATCGGGCCTGGCATAGGTCCTTCACTAGGTACAACACTTACCCCCCTTTCTGCTTTTGCGGTACACCCGAAAACAAATAAACAGCGAAACCAACTGAACGGGTTGTCTCGTGACCAGACCGTATATCCTTAGCGCCGCCAGGGCGTCACCGTGGTATAGCCAGTGGCGCCCTGGCGGCGCTAAGGATATACCGGATGGTCACGAGACAACTGAACGGGAAAGCAATCATCAAAAGCAATACATAACCGTGTCCCCGTCAGCCTCGCTAAAACCTACGAAGTAAAACCCAGTGAGCAAAACTGCTAGGAAAGAGTACCGACGGCTTGAACGCTAAAGCATCACCCAAAAATTTAGCAACTCCTTCGTCGACTCATATTCGAAACGAGATGCTATGGCATTCTGGCACAAGTGCCTTCGTCATAATATCTGTTAAATTGTCGTCGGTAGAAACGTAGTCGAATTTGACAATTCCTTGAGCATGGAGCTCTCGGCTATCGTGGAATCAAATATCAATGTGCTTCGTCTTTGCACTCGAGACGCCGGAGCAGATGTTCTTCAATGCGCCGTTGTTGTCGCAGTTTATCGGTGGTACAACTGATTCGCCGGTAACGCCTTTATGGAGTTGTATAAGGCATCGAGCCTTTCGTATGGCTTCAGAGCAAGCTACATATTCTGCTTCAGGAGTCGAGGTTGTCGATGTAGGTCTTCTGACTAAGTACAATCGACCATCGGGTAATCGAGCAATGTCTGGGTGTTTCGAAGAACCAAGATTCGAAATCTGATACTGTGTCATGGAACATTTCTGGCCTCTATAGCTCTTTCGGAAGAACCGTCGGCATAGGCAACCAGCATATCGTCGACGTAAAGGAGCAGTAATACACCGACTGCGCGTATATAAAGATTCGGGTCGGCATTCGATCGATGGAATCCGATGGTGAGAAGAAAAGTATCAATCGTTTGATGGCATAGTCGAGATGCTTGACGAAGAATATACTGCTCGGAGGTTCGGAGTCGCTCGCTGCATGGCAAAGACGACAATGAGGCAACATGGCCACATGTAGAGCATAGGATCAGCGGTTGGCGAGATCTCGTCACGATGGCTGGCGCCACTGTAGTTTCCCGAGCGGACAGTAGTACATATCCTCCTCCCACGGGCCACTAGCGCGACAGCGCACCCAACCCCCACCGTCCTCAAATGTTTCTCCAATTGTAGAAGTCACCTAGGTTTAGGGGCTGGTTTAGCCTTTAGCCAAGGTGAACACTCAACAACTATCGCGAACAAGATGGTTGGGACCATACCTGATTAGATTCCAGCTGAGAATGGTTGTTCCTGAGTCGATTTACGATGCATGCGAGTTCAGCTGCCGGCTCAACTAATAAGAGGCTCTCGAGCCAGGCACTGTTGGCCCCTTTCCTCATGAGAACTTTTCGTGCAGCGCGGACTGGGAAATACCTGCTCGGACGGCGGGAGCAGTGGCGTATGCGGGCAGGTACCCGATTCTCTCCAGCCATTCGATTACCTCCTGTGGATTGTACTGGCAGATTTCGGCGTATGTCGGAACTTCACTGGGCCCAGGCGGAGCATCGTGTAGGATAGATAGGTCGTGGCCTTCGACGGAGGGATTCCATAAGTTTCACCGTTGTTGCCGACAAGCTGCACAGACTGGGCAGGACGATGAATTTGACGTCCTTGCCGTCGACGATAACGGTTCGCTGGTTGTTGAGGAGGATTAGGTGGCTGCTACTAGCTCTGTCGCTATTGATGCCATGCGGCAGACCAGAGCACCGCGGAGGGGAATTGGCGAGGTTCCACATCGGCGACAGTCTCAACTTGCAGATCTCTCAGGTATGGAAAGAGATATGGAGGGACGACGAACGTGGATATTTAGTGGGACGAAAGCGCGGTTTGAGATGGCTTCGTGACATTGTTAGCATAGCTCGCAGAGGGACTGAGACAGTGGTTAGTTGTACAATTCGTTGAGACAGGTATGATTTCAATGAGGACACCGGCGGTGTGGATGACCTGAAGTATGACCCGAGGCATACGATGGCAATGAGGATAACGGTGGCGTAGATAATACCAAGTAAGACGCGACGAGGTCGATGTCGGTGAGGAAACCGGCGGTGTGAATGCTATGACGTGGGTCGCGACGAGTACGGTGTAGATGTGACGCTGGTGGCTAGGACGATCGCGGTTTAGACGCGTCGAGTTGATCCGGGAGCTTCGTGACATTGTTGGCACAACCCTCGGAGTGACTGAGACCGGCGGAAGCTGTGTATTACGACGTGACGATTAAGTTGTCAATGGTAAAACCGGCGGCGTTGATGATTGTCGATCAGTAAGGGCGCGGCTGGTGCGGTGGCTGTGAGGACTCCGGTGGCGTGGCTGGTGTGGCGGGTGGGGGTCCTCAATTTTACTCAGATAAGCCCGTCCAAGACTACGGCAGACACCACTGTCCGCGGTGCTTCCTTTGGCCACTGGCACTGGGATTGGTGACCGTTGGCACGTGCGCGGCTGCGACCCGCCGATAGGGAACTCCCCCGGACAAACCAACACAACATCTGAAACTACAAGAGAGAATGTGTGGGTGTTGACGCGGCCATTATGATTGGCTGATTCCGTCCGGCGTGGATGATGTATCTACAGGATACGAAACAAACCGCTTCCAACAACTCACTTAGTACACAGAATAGGTTGAATAATCCCCAACAGAACCTGAATCCTCCCACACTAGGCACTGTACACAGAAAACAATTCCAGCAGCTTTAAAGGATCGATCATCATCCCAGACAGTCCCACCATTTGCGGTTCAGCCAACCTCGTCCAACAATTCTCCAAACGCCGTCCACCCATATTTATCCACTAAGCCATAAGAGCAGAAACTATGAAGCACTCACTTCATAGTATTTCCCACAATGCTTTGTCGCTGACCGGCAGAACGTATTGTTCCCACGTTTCGAAATCGGGGGGGGTTGCTGGCCGAACGTCTGCTGGCCGAGGTTTGGTTCGCCGAGCCCGAAATACTTTGCCTCTTGGAAGCAAACGTGCTTGCGACATCGGCCGGAACGACAAAAACGAGTATGGGCGGGGCCTCCCTAAACTTTTGGGGTATTACCGCCCAAATACTCGCAAGCCCTTCTGCCTTGACAGGGTGCTCTGTGCTCACTGTGATTTGGAATAACACCAATACCGGGTCTCCGGTTGTGGCGCATTTGGTGATGGCAAACCAGTCCAACGAGGGGAGATTGCAGCGCTGGGGCTTGAAATAACGCCCGATGATATCGGGATTGATGCTTTGGGATCCAGGCTCCTTCCGAAGCAGGCTACCGAGTTCCGACACCCGGGAGAAATCTTCGCAAGACTCGATAGTAATGGTTGCCGATCCACCTTGCTTGGTTGCTACGAAAGGCCCGCCACGCTGGAAGATTTGGTGCATGTGGGCCTTGAAAACCCAACCGGCAGAGGTTTTAGTCGCGCCCTGACGCAAAAGAAAGTCGTGCAACCTCTGGGCATCCTTCAGGGAAATGGTAATCGTTGCCCCTGCAATCCTACGGCCGATGTCCGCGGTGGCAAAGCCGAAAGCTGGACGATCAGACACGTACTTGTAGTCATCTATTTTCCAAGGACGCATCGTATAAATAGTGTGACTGCAATTAACCACAAACTCTGTGGACAGCGCAATATTGGGGCTCAGTTTCACCGCCTCAACGATTTTTCCCTGCAGAAGATCGCCATACTCGTCCATTCGGCGCTCTAGGACCCCACTGACAGTTAGGCCGTCGTATGTGAAAGGTGGGAGGAGAGTCTCGAAAAGCAAGCGCGGAATTGGACCGTAAACGTCGAAGAGTGTGAACAGCGTATCCCACATCTTCTGCGCGACGCCCTTGAGAGCCCTAAGTTGAACATTAGTATATAGAACAAGCTGGCGCAACTGCCAACACACAACTTGTACGCAAATGGGGAGGCAAGACTTACGCGGCTGCCACAACTTCGTCCCAGTCCCAGGCAGGGAGGTAGAACTTCTGGGGCGAGTAATCTTTGACTAAGTATCTGCTTATAATTTTCTTTTCGGGGCGAGGACGTCACCACGACTAGCCATTTGTGATATTTCGCCTTTTGGGCGACTCTGAAGGGCTTCTGGACGGCCAAAACCCATATGTCCGCCTTATGTAACTCGGAGTTGATTTGTTCTTGGTCCATTTTGCAGACACCATTCCCGTTGATGAGGTAATGAGCTGCGGTGGTGAACACGGTGTCGCCGCCGGAGTTTTCGCCTTCCTGGAAAATAGTGGGCTTCCCCCCAAAAGCCTCCGCACGAGGACATACGAGAGGAACCAAGTCTTTCCGATACCCGGCTGGCCAAGAATCAGGATGATCTTCTCGCTATTGGGTTTAGGACTGTCTTCAGAGTACTTCAGCCGGTCTTTCTAAGCTTCAAGAAGGATATCGTACATCTCCTGATAGGCATTACGGACGAGTAGCTCATTCGCCCCGCATGGCAGACGTTGAGCCCTGCTAGCAATGCGACTTAGCGTCAGCTTTACCGCGGTCCGCGTATCACCACTATTTATGTGTGGGTCCGTATCGCGGTTCCACGACAGATGCTGAAAGTCGCAAAAACGGTGTTGAGTAGGCTCTCCTCCTTCCCCCATAATAGCCCGTGGAGAAACTTGAGCGTCGTTTCAATCGAGTCTATTGAAGGTGACTGAGCTGTGAAGGGTTAGCCGGTTCGTCAGAGCCCAAATAGAAGCATTACCTGGCCCCTTGATACTTCTCACCAGACGAGAGAGCTTTGAGCGCGGACCGGCCGGCAAACCACATTCACCACGCCAGAAATTGGAGCGGTCGCCCTCGGTCAAGAACATGTCGCCGTCGATCAGGGCCTTCTCGAATGTCTTCCTGCACTCGTCATTCCGCAAGATGTCTCGTAAGTAATTGTTTGAAGCTCAGCAACTCCGCTTTTGTCCACTCTTTGACAACAGCAGCTAACGGAAGTTGTTTGGAGTCGGTTGGAGGTTGTTCTCCGTGTGCGTCAACAGGTGCAGCATCTACCATCGGAATATCTGTGGCCATGATGTTGCTTCTCTGGTAGGCGGAGCGGGGAACACGAGATAGTTAGTTGTTAGGTAGTATGCCAGCGGCAGACGTCGCGGAAGAGATGGCAGTGGCAGCTGAGGTGGCAGTTCTAGGAGGTGTGGGGTTGCGGAGATGTTGTGAACCTGATTGTGGAAAGTGGTAGGTAATGCGGCTCTGCAGCTTAGCCTCGGGTCTTGGTGCCGCGTGCGGAGCTGCAAACTCCACATCCTAGCCCAGCCGACGCCTGCCGAGCCGGCGCCTACGGAAGGCCATCCCATAACATATGTAAGCGTGTGTCCGTATTGTGTGGGGTCATGTCGGAATGTACGTGTACGCTGTAGAAATGTACAAATGTACGTGCAAATCCAGTTTTTTTTTGGTTTATTCGTTACTCGCATGCGACTTGTCTCGCACCAGTCGTGTCGTACCTTAAATCTATTCGAAATTGGAGACCTCCATATAACTAGTGACATCAATGACTTCACGAAACTTCAATAAGCCTAAAGAGGTACACCGGGAAATAGCTGTAAGATCACAATGTGCGTGGGAAAAAAGAGCCTAGCAAAACCGTGGGAATAGAACACTGCAAGGACGAAGAAACGTTATGCAACAAGAATACACTAGCGAAGTCGATCAACAGAGCTCGGCTGTAAGCCTACAAACCCATAGACTCACGCAGTTTGCTTCCCATATCGGCAGGACCAGCAGCGGTCGTATGGGCAGGTTTGCGAGATGAGTTAGTGCTGTTCGAAGCGGTCGTTGGAGTGCCATTGGTGCGGGCCGGAGACTTGACGAATGGATCCGAATCTGTGCGAGCACGGCTGGCATCATGTGTAGCTGATAGGCAAGTACGAGCCGGAGCGCCACGCGAAACAGGGCGAAGCCCTGCATTCCAACCGAAAAAAACCTGCAGATTCGCCAGAAACCCTCTATCGCCGCCACTGCCATTCGCGCCACCTAGCCTCATGAGATGCTGTCCGCGCTTGAAGTCGAGCTTGCTACGGACACCCTGGGGGACAGTGGGGTTGATTGGGAAGCCTCGTAGTTCAAGGATGAAGGGCGCTACGAGGATTGTGTCAAGTGGGAGGGAGAGAGGTGTCGAGACGGAGCGTGGGCTTATACGCTGGGTGTTTGGTGGGCAACGATGAGGGATAGCGACGACCACCTCCTTCCCTTTGTTTTGGTGCTCGTTTCTTTGTGTGTTTGGAAAGATTGGTGGCTGTGGGGGGCATTCCCCCGTGGATCGACTGGCATCTACTGTGGTTACTTACCTTGTGATGGATTGGTTTACATCTGGTACATAGTAAAAGGGTGGGGTAGCAAGGCAAACTGTAGCGGCCAGTGTGGGCGGGTAAGCAGCATGTACGATATGTAGGCAGCTGGCTCTTAAATCGGCCGAATTGATGGACTCGATTTTAACTGTTATAACTGTGGTTAAGTGCTACCGACATACAAATGAGGTACTTGATTGCTTCTGCTAAGCGGGCTACTTTCGACATGTCGCCCTAAACCGCACCTGGACAAGTACAGAGCAGACAGTCCTGCTCGAAGACCCGGAGCCCTTCGACGCGGCACTGATCCTGGAGGAACGGGAGGAGGCGAAGAAGGAAGCGGAGAAGGAGAGACCGGGGCTCGTCATGTTCACGGACGGGTCACGGTTGGAGGAGGGGGCCGCCGGGTACGCGGTAGCATGGAAGAACGGCCAATCCTGGGATGGCATCAAGACCCACATGGGATTCAACCAGGAGGCCTACGACGCGGAGTGCGCAGCGCTAGCGCGTGCCCTCGGGACGGCAGCCAAGGCCAACCCGACCCCGGAATGCATCACCATCTTCACCGATGCCCAGGCGGCAATCCGGAGAATGAACACCGACGATCCGGGACCGGGACAGAAGTACGCGCTAGAGTCTAGGCAGCATATCGCCGAGCTACGAGGAAGAAGGCCAAGTATCACCATCGAGATCAGGTGGTGCCCGGCGCACGAAGGGGTGGAAGGGAATGAGCTGGTTGACAGATGGGCCAAACTCGCGGCAGACGAACCAGACACCCCGGGGGTGGAATGGTTGGAAGGGGTGCAACCGCTGCCACTCCCCACGCTCTCTCGCCAACATCAAGCGGGAGATCGGCGAGAAGAAGTGGGCAGAGGCGCGACAGTGGGCGGGAGGCCGGACCTCCAAGAAGAAGTACAAGATGCCGAAAAGCCAGAGGCCGGACGGCACGGTTGCGGGGAGCACCAAGCGGCTTGCTGCAAGGTTCTACCAGCTGAAGACGGGGCACTGCCTCACAGGCGAATACCTGCACTGGACGAAATCGCGCGCGACTCCCCAGTGTTGGTGGTGCCAGTGCCCCAAGCAGACGAGGGACCACCTTTTGAAGAGGTGCCCGAGATGGAAGGAGGAGCAGAGGACCTTGTGGGAGGAGGTATACAAGGAGACGGGCAGGGGGAGGTGGCGGTGGAAAGCGCACGAGCTGTTCGCCGAGAGTGGGTGCAGCCGAGCGGTGCTGGACTTCCTCTCCTCGACAGACGTAGAGAAGATAGTGCCGGCTGTGGAAACAGACGCCGAGGGGAGTGAGGCGTCGGAATGGGAGATCCGGGAGAGGAGGGAGCGGGAAGAGGAAATGGAGACGGAGGTGCAAGTGCTGGGTGCCGAGGAGGAGGCTGACGCCGGGGATGAACAGCAACTGTTCCTCCCTACCCCCCCGTTCATGGTATCGGCGGGAGAGGAGTAGCGGGCGGTCGCGGCTCTCTTTTTCTTTTGTCATTTCCTTTGTCATTTCAGTTTGGTGCGCCATACTTCTTCTTGGGACAGGCCTGGGCGGAGGGCAAAAAGGGAAGCTTGCAACGTGCCGCTACACGCGGACTGCAGCGGGGAGCCGGACTGTACATATGGGCTCACGCCCCTCGTCATGATCTACATAGGTCGCACACGAGTAATGAATAAACAAAAAAAAAAAAAAAAAAAATTTAGACATGTCGAGACCCGACAAATTCGACCCGCATCCATCCTCGCTGCTCGGTGTCGCCGTGGCCTGATAGGTGTCGTATGCGTTCAGTGGGGCTCACTCTCTCACTCTCTCCTACATATCCTCTTTTTTTGTTTATTCGCACTCGCATGCAGCCTATCTAGACTGTGGCGGCGCCCTTTTTATCCAGGTTTCCCGTCCGCTGCTCGCGCGAGGCGGCACGTTGTAAGCCTTTGCCCCTCGCCCCGGCCTGTCCCAAGAACTTATATAAAATCTAGGGAGAGAAGCATTCAGACGGAGGAAGGAGCGAAGGAAACCGTAATCCCAACCCCCCGCCTACTCCTCGTCAGTGGACGCCATGAAAGAGGGCGTCGGGAGGGACAGCGGTACCCAAATCCCCCGCGGCAGCACCAACATTGAGCGGTGGGGCACACGGCCTCCCGCCCATCGCTGCGCTTGCGCCCACTTCTTCTTCTCTGTGATCTCCCGCTTCGGATGTGCGAGGGATCGGCCCGCATTACTCTGCTCCATAGTCCTCCAAGACGCAGTCCCGTACGCCGTGGGGCCAAACGTGGTCAGTCCGCAATTGATGGCCGTCCCAGTCACGTGATGGTGATTCGGCTTACATATCTATAGACTGTTTTTCCTTGGCACGTGGTCACCCGCAACTCCAACCGTGGCACGCCCTCGACGGAAGGAGACAACCATCCACCAAAGCAAGCGTCGTGATGCCGTACTACCTTCTACCGTACCCTTTCGGTAGTGGAAGATCGCGAAGACGACTCCACTCCACTCCGGTGGAAGACGATGCCGTCGAAGCCCTGGAGTGTCTAAAAGCGCTGGCGGGCGGAACACAATTGTCCAGTCCCGTGCCGTTGCCATTCATCTTCTCGCTGTAGTTCTGCAGTCTCAAGTCTCTCTGCTCTACGTCACGGCGCACCTGCAGTTGGCCGGCGCGAGGCCCATCTGCGCTGCGAGTCGGCGCAGGCGTGCCATCGCGTTTTTCCTATTCGCCAGCCAGATGGCGTGATGATCTGAGCGTGGGAGTCGCGCCAGACCGCAAGCCACGTCGCTCCGACATACATGTATCCAGAGTGCCGACACTTTGACGGGGCAGCGCCACCGAGTTTGGTCGCCCATTCTCTTGGCCACTGCTCCGCAACAGAATAAGGGAGGGAACTAAATTGGAGAGCGTAGGTGTGGGAAATAGCGTGTTGGAGATTCATTATACGCTCACCGATTCTCTTTAAAGGGGATGGTTGCCGAGTTTCAAGGGATTGAAGTGGAGGTAATTTTGGTGATGGCTACCAGAATTTGCACCCTTCTTGGCGTATCTTGGCGTATCTTGCCGCCAGGACCTTCCTGATTAGGCTAGGGCTAGAATGATATTCTATGACTCCTACAACAACTATACGGAGACGTCTCTCAGTACGTGGGCAAGATTCGACGGGCTCGGCAAGGCGATCGCAGGAAGCCAAGAATCAAGTAAATCTGAGAAGAATCGACGGCACATTGGCGGTATCTGAGAAGTTGGGCTTGGGAACAGTGCAAACTCTGCCGGAAGTGCGGGGGCTGGGAATATTTAGCGGTGACATTCACCATCACTCGAGATTAGTCACCAAAATCGTCAATTTGTGCTTTGTCAAGACGCTAGCCCGTTAAAGTGTCCGGCACTCTCTTGCATACATATGTAGGTAGATACGTACCGTTGGTACCTACGTCGAGTGTCGCACTGCGTCCGCAAAATTTGCACGCTAGATATGTAGTTAGTTAAATTCAGGAACGCTGCAACATGGTTAGCGCCGCGGGTGATTGGCCACGTTCCGGCGCTGTTTGATTTGCACGCTCGGCTGCGCAGGGGTGAGACCGGGCTATGTATGCAGACGAAATGGTACTCTACTTATAGAGGGATTTTGCAGTTTAGTTGGGGATGTAAGTTGGGGTGATACTAGTGGGATTTCTGGTGCCGAACCCCAACATCAGAAAAGGAGGTTTTGCAAATTCAGGGTTGGGGATGGGAGATGTGGCG
>Ga0307516_10005871_pt1 | contig 14533 bp, 13 predicted proteins | sample 19_EM_MG_FD_203310 | JGI IMG/M metagenome (GOLD analysis project Ga0307516, IMG submission 203310) | Populus trichocarpa ectomycorrhiza microbial communities from riparian zone in the Pacific Northwest, United States - 19_EM | ecosystem: Host-associated > Plants > Roots > Unclassified | place... | reverse complement strand
TAAGCAATATCAATAGGAAACGGCAAAGACGAGAATGACGTGTAGGCAACATAGAAGAAACAAAGGAAGAGGTCTGGACCGGCCAGCGGTCGGGGAATATCGCTACCGGCGCGATATGTCGGAGATCGGCCGTGGCGCGCTAAGCGCGAAGGATGACCGTGGCCGCGGCAGCTGTGATGAGGGCGAGCCATAGGGCTGCAAGGGTGACGGCGGCCCCGGCCGCGGCACTTAGGAGCCTGTCGCGCGAGGTTCGTGACACTTAGTCCATGGTGTAGGGTGCAGGGAGCCTAAAAGGTTGCGGCCAAGGAGTTGGAGATGTCTATTCTTTAGACCATCTAGTATGTAGCAGATCATCTTGACCTATTCGTAGCGCGCCCCGTGACCTTTGTCAGCCGTCTTGGCGGCCTCCCACTCATATCATACATGACACGTTGAGACTGTCAGCAGCGGAACGGAACTGGAGGTCGCTATGGTTGAACTACCAAGTCGACTATATACCATATAAACCCATGTAAAAAACTTGTAAGACTTATGGCAGCCTTATATTAGCAAATTTAGTTGTATGACCCTTATATAAGCCTGTTGTAAGCAAGTATATCTTGTAAGGACTCTATAAGGCTTATTTTAAAATAAGGTCAATGTTTTTAAACCCCTAAAATCCTCATAATGTCTATACGGTGAGGGCTCTTATCGGACCGATAGGTGTTTTCGTTTCATGAGCCTTAAAATTTGCACAGGTTTATATAGTCATTATTGACAGGTAGAGCCTTAGCATTCGATAATAACTGTGAAACTAATAGGCTTTTCAGGGCATTGTGGGGTTGTCAGCCCTGAGGGAGAAAACCCTTAGAGCACCACATGCCCAATTCCTTTACCAGTATGCTATAAGCATTCAATGAGCCATATCCAAAACTAGGGTTCTATCACCCTTTTGAAACAATAATACCTATGCGAAAATCAGACTGATATATACCTCTTGATATAAAAATTCTCATATCACCCTTAATTCATCTGATATATAATAGGAGATATGTTCCTGCCACCATGTTCCGGTTCCCATTCTTGTCCCCACCACCATGTCCTTGAGCTTGTCTCTATCCTTGTCTTTGCCCGCCACTCGCCCATAGCACTCATCCGCTCATCTGAGGTGCTTGACCACTCACCCACCATGCTCATACGTTCACCTATGGCGCTTGCCTGCTTGGACACAGTACCCCCCTACTGGCCCACCACTTCCTGGAGCCACGCCGGACACATCCATCACAGTGATCTTGGGAGGCTTTAGAGCGAAGCCATCAATACATAATTGATATCCCTCACAGTGACATCATCATTTGCGTAGCATTCTGTGTATTGTTGTGGCTCTCTCTGTTCTCCCAGGCGTTAAGTTCTCATTTGTTTCAGATTATAATTGTCAAAGGTAAATTAAGACACGTAGATGTGCTTTTTGGTGTAGTAGGATAAAAATTGTAATTTCTTGTGTAGATCATGTGTTCAAATCCCGGTTGTACTAAGACTTTCCTAGACAGCACAAAATATAAAAGTGCAGAGGAAAAAAAAAAAAAAAAAAAAATACTGGAGATAATGAAAAATTTCTTTTGATTTCATGCTCCTGACGAGTGTATTGGCCTTACTAAGCCTTCTGCATCAATAATCCTTATGGCATCCTTATGAAACGCGTATGATCTATAAGGCTTCACAACTCGTAAGGATGGTACAGGGCTTACGTAATGAGACTAGTTTGTATTTTTATAAGGATTATCTCAGCCTTAATTGACAATAGCACTTATGATCAGAAAAGCCTGACTCAGCCTTATTTAGCGAGAAGCCTAAATGGAAAAAAATACAAATATAGCTATAAAATTTCCATAAGGGTTTTTGAAAAATCGTCCTCATATTAGGCTGCCATAAATCTTATAACTTTTTTACATGGGTTTATATGGTATCTTGTCCCCCGCTTTCCTCACGGAACTGGCATCGTTTGCACTAGTAATAGAGTATTCGCATCTTCGGCGCCACAACCCGTAGCACTCGCCCGCAGCCGCGCCCGCCAGTTCCAATGCGCCGGATGAGGCGAAACCCAACCCCCAGTGTGGCGGATCGCTCGGCGCGCGGGAAATCTTCTTGGCGTGGCGTAAGGCAGCGTGCCGACATCCGAGCCGACGAGCAAACGTTTATCTGTTCGATCGCACCGCCAAACCGTGTAGATATGTAGATGGCAGCTATCCTACATACCTGCGAGTGGGATGCCTGCTCGATGTCGCCGCGCATCCGGTGCCGACAGACTGCTGCGGTGGCACGATGCCGCTGTCCCACGGTGCAGGGGCCATGTCACTCCACCTGCCGTATGTACGCCCTGCAGCTTGTTCTTCTTCCATCACGCTATTTCTCCGCACGATCCCCTGAACGGGATCAGGGGCGTTGCTGCAGGGGTGCCCACTCCTATTTACTATTTACTTTCTGCATTCGTTAAGCTACAGCCAGACAATTTAATAGAGGGATTTCGCAAGGCGCTAGGGATCGTTCTGGGGATGACTTTGGGGGTATCACTGTGGCAACCGGTTAAACTCACGATCCCCAGCCCCAGAATATGGGGTTGCAACCCCCAAATATGGGGGACGACTAGCTTCTAGGGATGGCTTGCTTAGGAATAGTTGGTGCCCGCTCTAATGCCGATGAGGAAGCTTACTAGAATTCCTGCCCGAGACCACTAACACTTGACGACACAACATATACCAGCGAGAAGTTGAGGTTAAAAACATGCCAGAGCGACATCACCCCATGGAGGGAAGGGAGAGTGTCCTGTTTCTGTGACCAGTGGTAGAGAAGGTACCCATTCGTGGCGAGGATATCAGTTAATCCACCACATAAGGCGAGCCACTGGTTCCGACGCTGAGGGCTCACGATGGACATTGAGTGTGTTGATGTTCATTGACCGGATGGGATACAAGGGTTCACCACTAAAATCGAGAGTAGTTAGTCTAATTTCTCCCATCCCCCATCCCAAAGTTGCGAAATCCCTTTTTTTCCTTCTGGGCCCCGCTGCGCTAAACTCTCCCCCATTTCATCCCCCACTACAACTGTGAAATCCCTCTAATTGTTAAACAAAATAAAGAAAAAGCGAACGGCGTCACGTGCATGCCATGAGTACTTGTGAGGCAACTCATGTCAAACGAAACAAAAATTGAAGCCAACTAGACAGCACAAGGAGAACTGCTATGCGATCGTGACGAGAACAGCTATACGTACGCGGTGTGAACCACTACTTCTCAGGAAAAGAAGAAAAAAAACTCTCACCAACGCTTCGGAGGCACGGTAGAAAGTTGTGCTGCGCGATGACCAACTTACCAGAGCAACCAGCATGCTACCAGAGCAGTTTTATCCCTTGGTTGAACTTTATGTGAAAACTCATGACATGCATTAGCGCGAAAGTTAATCACTAGCAAAGCCGAGTGATATCAAAAGCATTCTTCAGCGCATACAAATTTTGCCACACAAACTCATCAAGCATCCTCTTTCTCATGCCACCTCTTCCAGCACTCACTTCCTTGTGGCCGACAAAGCGCTGCTGCAGGAGTGCATGTAGTACATTCAAATTGTGTCAGTTTTGGATTTCTTCTTTTGCTGCCGGGGAAGAACGTGATGTTGAGAAGTAGGAGAGTTGATGGCTCTCGGGTTCTCTGCTTATGCTACTCTACCATACTCAGCCCACTGTGGCTGAGCCTCAGTACTCTACGCAGTCTGCGATGTTGTGCCATCGCGGAACCTACCTACTCTGCTCTCACTCAACTTTGACGTTGATGCACGAAATACGCTAACCCCTTTAGGTGGCGCTAATGCATGTCATGAGTTTTCACATAAGGTTCAACCAACAAAGGGATACAAGAGTTGGTGATGCTCTCGCTGGAGTTGACTACACCATTCGGAAGATCACACTTACATCACTTTTAGTTAACCCCAGAACTCTACATATGCACCGTCTTGAATCGCGTCGGTAAGGGCGTAGTCCTTGTCATCAGTGTTCCGCATAGTCCGGTCCGGACGGCCGTCCACGCCGTCCGGACGGGAGTTTGGTAGTCTCGTCTGAGCTCTGGACGGACTGTACTGAGATAGTCCGTCCCGTCTGTGATGGGGGAGGACGGCGCCCGTCCCCGTCCTAGCTGTTGGACGGACGGCACTAGTATTGGACGGATGGCGATAGTATTGTTAGGTAATATGTCATGTGCAAGTACTAAGTGCATGAAAATTTTCCTAAATCTTCCTCTGCCGAAGCGTCGCACATCTACACACCAGTTCACCACGATCATGCTGTGACCTTGGGCGAGAAGAGTGACAGCAGTGCATTCCAGCAGCGGAAAGGTCGCCCAAACAATATGCACTATTTTGGTGGCGCCTTGGCGGTCGACCGCCGTCGACTACAGTCCGTCCCGTCCTCGGATACTCCCGACGGAGTGCCGTCCAGTCCACAGATTGGACGGATGGCTTGGATTTTATGTAGTCCTGTCCGAGGCCCAGGACGGACGGACTGGACTATGCGGAACACTGCTTGTCATTCGCGTTCTGTCGTAAAGTACAGAGACCTTACCTTCGAACATCGGTATTGCCGTTTCGTAGTCCCCAATGGAGTCAAGAAGTGCCTTGTCGTCGCCATTGTCTCGCGTTCAGAAGTGCGTCATCATTGCTGTCGAGTTGTCCCGAATCACGTAGAGAAGTGCAAGTTCCTGTCGAGTTGCCCCAAATCGCATCTCGGAATGTAGCGAACTTACCGTAGAGCCGTGTCCGTAGAAGTGTTTGAAGTGCAACATTTACTGCCGCCGTGTCGCGTCGGGAAGGGGTATTGTCTCGCGTCGAGAAGCCAGTCATCATCGCCGTCGGGTCGCATTGGATGCGTTGTCGTCGCCGTCGTCGCGGGTCGAGAAGAGCATCGCAATAGGTAACATTCATAGGAACGGGAATTAATGCTGTCATCATTGTGGTGAATATGGAGGTAGGCTGGTAATTCTTCTCGGTGATGACGCGGTTATTGGTGCAGGCTTGGTTGAGTGTTCACTAATGGATGTACTATCTACTATCTATTACGTTCCTACACTACCTAGTAGTACAGTGGATTACAATTACTGTGGTGCAGCTATTAACTATTAGGGAGGTTCTGCAGATTCCGTGCACCACAACTACAACTATCCAGGGTTACCAGGTGGGCTTAGCTTGTTCGTAAGGCATGAGAGGTTCTGCAACGCAAGCCGCAAACTAGAACTATTATTTTTTTTTTTTTTTTTTGTTTATTTATTACTCGCGTGCGACCTATGGAGATCATGGCGAGGTTATGTACAGCCCAGTTCCTGTCCGCTGTCCGCACAGTGGCGTCACGTTGCTAGCACCCCTTTGCCCGCCGCCCAGCCTGTCCCGTGAAGATATGAAGCACACCAAAGGAAAGACAGTGAGAACGCGAGAAAGAACAAATGAAAAGTCTAAACCTCTCCGGCGGACGTCATGAAGAGGGGTGTGGGCAGGAACAGTGGCGGTTGCCCTCCAGTGCCCGACTCCTCGGCCCCCGCTCCATGCTCCTCCAACCACTCCCGCACCTCCAGCTCCAAAACCGCACTCACGGCGTCATCCTCCACCCCCGGCACCCGCCTGCCGACGTCCGTGGTCAAGAGGAAGTCTAGCACCACCCGGCTGCACCTCCCATTGGCCAGTAAGTCCTGTAACTTCTACCGGTCCTTCCACCTCCCCGTCTCCTTCTTCACCTCCGCCCACAGGATCTTCTGCTGCGGCTTCCATTCTGAGCACTCCTTGAAGAGGTGGTCCCGGGTCTGCGTTCGGTACTGGCACCACCAGCATTGCGGGGTGGGGCGGCTCTTTGTCCAGTTGAGGCATTGTCCAGTCAGGCAGTACCCCATCTGCTTCCTGCTACCGTACCCTCGGGCCGCTGGCTCTCAGGCAACCGGTACTTCTTCTTGGAGGTTCGGCCCCCTGCCCACTGGCGTGCCTCCACCTACTTCTTCTCCGAGATTTCCCGCTTGAGGTTGGCAAGAGATTGAAGGATGGGTCTGTGGTTGCCTGCCTGCTCTGCTGCCGCCTTGGCCCACTCGTCCGCTTTTTCATTGCCGGCGACCCCCTTGTGCGCTGGGTACCACCGGATTTCAAAGATAATACCCGGACTAGAACTATTATTGAGGCGGCCGGCCATGTACAAATCAGCTAGCAGGGGGCGATAAATCATCGTATGCGATATCGGAAAAGAGAAGGATTCAAAAGACATATGCGATTTCCTTGATTTCGGCGCGATTGAACTGTAGGTATTCCAAACACCAGGTATAGTCATGATTATCAATAGACATTGTATTCGTTGGGTCGAAGGTAATATGGCGCTTCGGTGCGTAGTTCTTTACCACCCAGCTTGGTCCATGAAGAAGGGTTGCGATTCGTTGATGTCGATGAAACAACATCATCGATATGTAGAGGTGTGTCGAGGGCTTCGGCGAATTGCAGCAAGATAGCGGGAGAAAGTTGCATATAAAGGTATCGTTCTTGGGCGTGCTGTGTGGGGGGTTTTTTTTTTTGTTTATTCATACTCACATGCGACCTATATGGATCATGGCAGCGTACATTTTGCCCGTTCTCCTGTACGCAGTCCGTGCAAGGCGGCTGCGTGCTGTGTGGGTGTTGTCAGAGGTTGGAGAGTCTGTACCCCTATCCTGGGTGCTGCCATCCAATCAGCGTCTTTGTTTACATTCTATAGTTTACGCTAATTCACGAACTCCAGTAGTTGACGAACGTGACCAGGGCCCTGGTCTAGACGATAGCTAGCGTGATCGCTTGCCTCAATTAAGTAGGGTCCGTTGCTGTGGTGATAGTTGTAGTTGTAGTTCACAGGGGTTGCAGAACCTCCCTATTGTCTAGATAACTAGGTAGTGGCTGCAACGCTGCCCCCGATACCCCCCGAACACGACTTGTGTTACAGGTGCAATATCTACATAGTTATCACGTAATCTCCGCTGGCAAGCAGGAATGCCGCAGCACAACTGCGCACGGGGGGGACAGGTTCTGGAGGCGGCACTGGAATCGGCAGTCAGCTCGGAGAGGAGCGGACCTGGTGCTTATCCAGGAGCCCAGAGGAGAGAAAGAGAAGGATAGTACACGTTCCCACCCCAGTTTCACCTTCATAAGGGGGGAGGAGGGTGTGACGGCGAAGTGCTGGATTGCCATCAACCGGGCGTCAAGGTGCCGGGTGATGGAGCTGAAGGAGTTGACACGGGAGTGTCGCAATCATGTCCAGGTGGTGGAGGTGGTCGTCACGGGGGGGGAAGCCATCATCATCGCCAACGTGTATGACCAGAAGGAAGGAAGCGAGACGGAGAGGCCAGCGCAGCGAGCGAAATGGGGCGAAATCGCCAAGCACTGCAGGGTGATCATCGTCGGACACATGAACGCGCATAGCAAGGTGTGGAACCCCAAGACAACCCGCAACAGAAACCACACCTTCTGGGAGCAGCTCATCGAGAAGGAGGAGCTATTCGTGTGGAACACCGAAGAAGCTACGAGGATAGGGCCTGGGGCAATGAACCACTCCATGTAGGAGGAGGATTCCGGACGCTGCCAGCGCTGCGGACGCTACGCGCAGCGGGGTGTCTAGAGTTCGGGTGACACAGACGTCACGACAAGAGTGTACCCTAGGGCTAGGGCTAGATAGCACGGTCACATTAGACAGTCACAGCTGCACGCACACGGACACTCGTATAAGAGACCGGTGCTCGGCTCTCTAGAATGGTCATGCTTCTTGCTACCCCTCAACTGGTAGCAACACTTTTTTTCTTAGTGTTGTGGCATCCCGCTGGACGAGCGACGAGCCATACCCCCCCCCCCCTCCCGCGAAAGAGAGTAGCGAAGGAGTGCACGCGAGGAGCATCGTACATACCGCCGGAAGGAGCGAAGACGGTGGCTGGCGCAGTGAACCCAGCACTGTAGAGAGAGAGAGAGAGAGAAAGAGAGAGAAGAGAAAGAGAGAGAGAGAAGGAGAGGAAGAGAGAGAGAACACCTTGCGTGAAAAGTAACTGCCAGGAGAGCAGCGAGCGGTAAGCGTGGGGGCCGGTGTTCGGGGCCCATACTTTACGTCTCACTGAGCTGTTGGTGGCCGCATACAGTACGCTGACCATCATACGAGAGATTACATAGAATCGAGCCACAGCGCCAATACCTACTCACACTCCGGAATCGAGCAGTGGCACCATTACCGTACTCACACGCGGATTCCGTACCCACACGCCGTACCCACGCCGTACTCACACGCTGTACGCACACGCCGATTCCTTCACACACGCTATACGTACACACAGTACTCACATGCCGTACTGTACCCACAATCTGTGAGACGTCATCAAGAGGACATTGCAGCAGTCTCAACTACCCGTTCATCGGGCTGAGCTACTGCCTATATAACCCGTTCATTGGGCAGAAATTCAGGAAATCGAGCATTCAGAGCCGATACCAGTGCAATGGCGACATCAGGAGCCCCTGTTGACTGGCCGCTCCCAGAAGCGCTGTTTGTATGGCTCGGCGAGGCCAACATTTCTCGAGAAGGGCAGACAAACGCTATTCTGGGCGTCGTATCTGCAGCGGTCCGAGAGTGCTACACCCGCTAGTACAACTTTCACCGGGAGACCATGGTCATGAATGATGTGTTGGCAATGGATCTGCAGGCCGCAAACAAGGAGAAGAAGAGTGTTCCGACACTGAAGGCGCACATTGCTATGCTTGAGAAGGAGAATGCTACCCTGAGGGAGGAGTCACTGACCAAGTACCGAGGACAGACCGATACGTGGGCAGAGAGATATGGAAGGCTCGCCGATGACTACCAGACCTTGCGGACTCAGACCGCAAACGCCACTCCCGGAGTGCAGAACACCATCATCCAAAAAATAAAGCCATTTGAGCCCAAGCGCTACGAGGGATCGCAAGACCTGGAAGTCGTCACAAGGTACAGGCTCGACGAAGTCGAACATTATGTCCGCCAGGGAGCCTCGATGTGCCCGAAGGCATCGTCTGACAACCAGAATATCGACACCTTCTGGCGTTTTCTCTCAGTAAAGATCTTTCGATGGTTCGAAAAAGCGATGAAGGAGAGAGAGGTGGATGCAATCCCTCCAATCGACAACGACTACAAGATCAAGTGGGCAGACTTCAAGAAGGTCTTCAAGGAGCAGTTTGTACCGGAGGTGGCGGTGTCTATTGTGAGGAATGAGTGGCGCGCACTCAAGTTCAACAAAAACCAGGTGCTGAGATTCAACCAGAGGGCATTGGAGCTGGTGGAAATCATGGGAGGGTCACTGTCGATCACCAGGGGAGATCCGCTGTGGGAAGAGTACTTGCGGTAGCTCCCAGAGGCAGCAGCCCAAGATGTCACACAGCAAGCTCGCCTGATGCGTCGTGTCCACAAGATCGACCTCACACTCTCTGATATGATGGACATCATAGTGGTTGAACGGACGCTACCATATTTGCAGCCTGCCGCCCCTTCCGACACGCCATGAGTAGCGTCCACATCTCCAGTCACCATTTCCACTGCTGATTATGGCATCCCGATGGACTTGAGCAACTTGGAGGATCCAGAACTTTATACTGTTGACAAAGCGTCAAAGCGGTGTTACCGGTGTTTGGGATTCGGACACATTGCAAGACTATGCCCAACTCCGAGTTCCGGCGTACGGCCTGCGCAGTTTCGTCAGAGACAGCAGCAGAATGGAAGCAGCACGCAGCGTGATGGAACCCACTCCGTGCATCCTGGATCCCAGCCGGACAGAAGCCACTCTGAGAGTGAAAGAGGCCGTCAGCACTACGATGTACACCAACAGTGGCGTCGAGAAGAGCCTGCACAGCTCCCACCAACAGAGCGACCGCCAATGCAACGTTCGCCAATATTGTGTCGCCAGAACCCGGTTCCAACAACTGAGGGTCTTGGAAAAACAGGCAAACTTCATATGGTTGGAAAGGACCTGGGAAAAGTGTCGGATGGGGAGGAAGATGAAGCGGTGGTGGGCCACACCGTGGCAGACTTTGAAAGATCGACAGTAGAAGTGATGAAGCGTCCTTCTAATACGGAACGGGAAGCGGCAACTTTATACCTTACAGATCTTGATGAGATGAAGAAAAATGGTGATGGAAATTCAGATCTGTTACGTTTTTTCGCAAAAGTTAAAACTTCCCATTCCAAAACCCGCTCGGCATACACCCTAATGGATCCGGGTGCCTCTCATTGCTATATCGACTCGAACTATGCAAGACAACTTGGACTGCCTCTGCGCCACGCAGGCAAAATTTCAATAATAACCGCAGTCACCAAACACCCCACCTCTGAGTGATACCAGGTCTGGTTGGACGGCCAGATTCGGGGCGAGGCAGGGAATTATGCCACCATAACAGGCTGGTACACGCTTTTCGACCTCAAAGGCGCTTATGACCTTATTGTGGGAAATAATTGGCACTCCACAACACGCCATATGGTGGATTCAGACAACATACTCCACCTGCTAGAGGAGAAGCATTCCGCCGATGGTGGCGTGGCATTCGTACCCAAGTTGTCACTAAAAGGACTCCGGCCACACTGGGGCAGATACCGAGAAGTCCAAAACCATTGGAAGGCAGTGGCTCGTGCGGCTTCAATCAACCTAATATCCGCAGACGAAGCTAGACAGGCAATGTCAAAGTCTAGCAAAGACAGGATATTCGTACTTGACATTCGGGAACGAAAGATTGGAGAAGAATTCGGGGAAGACGAATCCGTGTTGGCAGACTTGGGTTGAAAGTGGAGAGTCCAGATCCGACAGGAATTCGATGACCTCTTCCAGCCGCCAAAGGGAGTGCCACCGCCAGGAAAACACAATTTCCGTATCCATACTGGCCCTACAGCGAGGGTTCCGCAACGCCAGCCGTACCGTATGACACAGTCCGAGAGCGCGGAATTCGACGTCCAGATAAGGAAGCTGATGGCAAACGGATGGGTAACAGATTCTCATTCTCGCTATGCAGCTCCGATAATATTCGTGAAGAAGCCAGACGCCACTCTACGAATGTGTGTCGACTACCGTGGCTTGAATAAGATAACCGCCAAGGACCGGTACCCGTTGCCTTATATCGAAGATCTGCTGGATAAGCTCCATGGGGCACGCATCTTTACCAAGCTGGATCTGGCCAGCGGGTATCACCAAGTACGGGTACACCCAGACGACTGCCACAAGACGGCGTTCATTGCGCCAGACGGCTTTTACGAATACAAGGTCATCCATTTCGGTCTCGCAAATGCCCCAGCCACATTCATGTGTATGATGCACAAGATACTGCATCCCCACAGACGAAATGCAATAGTGTATCTGGATGACGTCTTGATCTTTTCAAAAACGTTGGCAGAACACAAGGTGCATGTGGAAGGCGTGTTGAGAGCTTTACGGAATGCATATCTGCGTCTGAGCGAGTCCAAATGCGTGTTTGGTACTCTGGAAACATCGATTGTGGGTTTCAGGGTGAATCGATACGGTATTCACACAGAGGAAAAGAAAGTTAAGGTGGTATGGGACTGAGAAACACCTAAGACACCTACACGACTCCGCAGCTTCCTTGGGTTGGCAGGCTACTACCGGAAGTTCGTACAAAAGTTTGCACAGCGCACTCATCTGCTTCACGACCTCGCTGCAAAGTCAAAGAATGAATATGTGTGGACCGACCAGCATGGAGACCAGTTTGAGGACCTCAAGAAAGCCTTGACATCCACTCCAGTTCTGGCAACGTTGGACGCGGATGCTGACTTTATCCTACGGACGGACGTGTCAGATACAGCTATCGGTGGTGTATTGGCCCAAAGACAGCTGTTCGAGGGAAGGGTGGTGGAGTGTCCACTGGGGTACTTTTCCCGGAAACTCCATGCGGCAAGACAAGATATCCAGCCTATGACCGAGAACTCCAAGCAATCAGCGCAAATCTGGACCATTGGGCTTGCTATGTCCATGGGCGTTAACGGACTACCATTTACACTGACCATGCGGTACTACAACACATACTGGGGCAGAATAAATTGACAAGTCGTCTATGGCGCCACCTCGATAAACTGCAACAGCACGACTATGAGGTGAAATACTACCCTGGCGTGGCAAATGTAGTTGTGGACGCACTCAGCCGTATTGCTTACACACAGTCACCTGTCACGGACACAGACCTCATTAATGTGGTGGAGTTGTGCATTTCGGCGTCGGAAGAGTGGCTGCAGGACGTCCGGAAGGAATATAGGCAGGATATGATATTCGCGGATATTCTCGAACACCTTCAAAGCGATGGTGTCAGGAGAGACATTACGGCAACCAACACTCGGAGAAGCCGCCGAATACGAGAGCGGGCAAAGGGATACCTTCTGAGAGATGGACTACTTTTCCATAGGGCATCAGGAGAAAAGCTCTGCATCCCATGAGTTTTGCAGGTGGATGTCATTCGAGAAGCACACGATGCCATTCTTGGAGGAGGACATGTCGGTGTCGAAAAGACAGCAGCGGCAGTAGCCTCAAGGTACCATTTGCTCTGGCAGACGGACACGGTGGCTGAATGGGTTGCCGGGTGTGATGAATGCCATCGGGTAAAGCACAAGAACGGCAGGCCGTACGGGCTTCTCCAGGCACTCCCGATACCCACTGAACGGGCCGAACGAGTTAACATCGACTTTATCACCAAGCTTCCAGCTGGAGAAGGAGGATACGATGCCGTGGACACCATCATCGATCCACTGACAAAGAGGGCACGATGGATCCCTGTCAAAGAGGCCGAGTTGACAGCTGAAATCTTTGCCGAGGCATTCATTTCAGGATACGTCAGGAACCAAGGACTTCCACTGTCAATCGTCTCGGACCGTGGCACCATGTTCACCTCGAAGTTCTGGCAAGCCCTATGCACCCAGCTCGGTATCAAGCTCCGAATGTCGACGGCCTACCACCCACAGTCGGACGGACAAGCGGAAAAGGCAAACGCCACTCTGGAAACGTTCTTAACGGAATACATAGCGCAATTGCCACTCCCAGAGCAATGGGTGCGCCTGTTGCCGTTGGCGGAGTTCACGTACAATGCAGTGAAGCATAAGGCGATTGGTATGACACTGTTTGAAGCTGACATCGGTTACGTTCCACGACTGCCACTGGACCTGTTGGCACCTGACCCGCGACGCTTGGATTCGGAAGAGGGTTTGGCCTATGTAGAAGAGTTGTCCAAGACACTCAGAATGCTACGCGAAAGGATGGAAGAAACGCAAGTGGCAATGACTGCGGAAGCCAACGAGAAGCGGCAACCTCACCCGTTCTGGGTAGGAGACGAGGTCTTCCTGGACACGTGTTTACTGCCTATCGGATACGCAAATGTGTCGGGAACCGCAAACGACAGTGGCAACTCTTGGAAATTCCAGCACCCGTATGCGGGACCGTTCATGCTGCTGAAAAAGATTGGCGAAAACGCGTTCGTATTGGATATCCCAAAGCATTGGCGCCTGCACCCAGTCTTCAATGTCGCTCATCTCAAGCCCTCCAGAGTGGATAGAAGTCGCGAACACCCACCCCCACCGCCACTGCGTTCTACAGCAATGGCCGAATACGAGGTCGAGACAACCCGAGAACACCGAGGCATGACCAACCGAGACCTCGAGTACTTGGTCAAGTGGGCAGGTTACAGCGACGCAACATGGGAACCGCTGGGAAACTTGAGAGGCAGTAGCAACGAGCTGCTCCGCGAATACCACGCTGCGAATGGTCTACGCATCTACTGGTGGATGGAATAGGAGTGACGGGCGAAGGGGCTGGATTTCTGTGTTTCCTTGTTGTTGCTTTTGTTGGTTTCTATTCTTTTTTTTCTTTCTTCTTGTTTCTTCTGATTGTCACTTCTTGCTATGTTTGTTGCTGTGTTTGTCAAGGGGTGGACTTTGTCGGAGGACAGGGCTAGTTTTTTTGAGAGGGGAGTGGTTGTAGGAGGAGGATTCCGGACGCTACGCGCAGCGGGGTGTCTAGAGTTCGGGTGACACAGACGTCACGACAAGAGTGTACCCTAGGGCTAGGGCTAGATAGCACAGTCACATTAGACAGTCACAGCCGCACGCACACGGACACGCTGTCACACCCTGGTAGATCGGGGATGACAATAGGAGTATAGGGTACATAGTCACGTGTGGGATGTCAACATATCGCTGGCAAAAACCCACACCCTTGCGGGACATGGCACGCCATACGCAGAGTATGACATATGCGCAGGGTCGAGAGAGTCTAGGCGGGAGATAAGGTACGGGGTTAAGGACTACTGTAGGAGGAGGATTCCGGCCGCTGCGGGCGCTGCGGACGCTACGCCCAGCGGGGTGTCTAGAGTTCGGGTGACATAGACAGTGCTACGGGATTGTGACATAGGGCTACATAGGACAGTCACGGTAGACAGTCACAGGCGGCGCACGGACACTCGTATAAGAGGCCGGCGCTCGCCTCTCTAGAATGGACATGCTTCTTGCTACCCCTCAACTGGTAGC
>Ga0307516_10005870_pt1 | contig 14534 bp, 20 predicted proteins | sample 19_EM_MG_FD_203310 | JGI IMG/M metagenome (GOLD analysis project Ga0307516, IMG submission 203310) | Populus trichocarpa ectomycorrhiza microbial communities from riparian zone in the Pacific Northwest, United States - 19_EM | ecosystem: Host-associated > Plants > Roots > Unclassified | place... | reverse complement strand
ATAGTCACGTGATCATATGTCACACATCAGTAACGTGTGAAACGTCACTCCTATGTTTGTATATATACCACATTAGGCGTGTGAATATGATCTAACACTTCTTGCTCTCTACTCTCACCATCCACTTGAGCAACTCTCTCACCCTACCAGGTAAGTCATTGTGTCCTGTCTGGCGCTGACCTCGCGTCTGCTCAACAAAGACGAGCTCCTAGTTTTACAAGACAGTCGCCCAATCCCGTATGCAAACGCAGGACCTACACATCATCCTGTAGAATACCTCCCAAATCCCATGCGCGAATGCAAATTCACGCCCGATCTTATACACGATCCCAAGTTTAACGACCAGCTGGGAGCGATCGCGTGCGACTGTGTGACCTGGCACCGCTTGCGGCGACTACACGCACCCGCAAGTGCCTATCACCGTAAGTCAATTTTCCTGACGCCCGCACCCCATCGGAAGCATTCCCCGTCGCGTCGGAGTCAACCAATTAGCGTCCTCCTGGAACCGGTCTCTTATTCAGTCCATACCTGAGTAGGCCCCTGAAAGCTTCTCCCAGACACTCGACGTTCCCTAGGCCTCAACACCACCAAGTAGAGTATTGGAAGCCTGAGGCGAGCGTGGAGCACCTCGCGCAAGGCCGATGCCCTCTCCGCATACGCTCGCATCCCAACACCCCCATTATCCCACTGTTAATCGGCACCAAGCCTAGGATCCTTCCCGCACAGCTCCATTCGTTCCCTTGCTCCTGGGCAGTCCTGCGTGGTGTATAGATTGAACCCGTGATGCAGATGTTAGCCCAAGACAATTCTTGCCCAACTCGATGATCAAGGTTTCGAGATCAGATCCAGATTACCAGGTCCTCGGCATCACAGCGCTAGCACCCACATCCTCCCCTCCATGGAGTAACGCGGAGGAAAACAAGGGCGGGTTACTGTCCCTCCTCACTCTCGTCTCCCCTGCCCCTACCCACGTTCGGTGTCCTCTCTTTCACCGCCCATTCCACACCACCAGCCCCCCACCTTGGTATACTGTCGGCCCCAGGTGTACGCTGAGTATGGTCTTACAGCTCCTTAACTTGATAGGTCCATGTGACATGTACAATGATGATAACATTTCGATATTCAACGCCGAGCTTCCGAACTGAGGAAAACAACAACTACAGCGCAGGGACTACCCCGATTGGACGTCCTTGAGTGGTCCACTCGTGGTGTAACTTATGTCCCACCGGACATCCCCGACGCCCGCCCGGCTAACCTAACCTAACGCAACGAAGGTTCGTCAAATTTCACGGAACTTTTTGACGATGGCTTTGAACATTTTCCGGGCACCGCGGGCTGGGCCGGCGGCCCAGCCCTCCTTCGAACTACCCTGTTGTGGTGGGGCTGGGGGTTTACCGTCGTTCGAGGGACTTGTTGCACCGAGGGGGTCAATGTGTGGTTGAACCTTGGGTTCATTTTTACTTTGCGTAGTCGGTGGGTCTGTTATACCACGAGCGTAGTTAGAGGCGACCCTCGCGATTGGGGTGAGGTAAGGGAAGCGCACCGGAGACTGATATTGTCCCATGACGAGGGGGTCCGTTGTCGCTACGTGAAATTGATGGACCTGTTATGCCACAGAGATGGTTGAAAGTGAGCCTGAAGCCTTAGACGAAGTGGGGATAACGTACTAGGATCGTTCACTGCACCATCCTCATTTGTTTCCACTTCCCGGTCGCTCCCTTCAAGACTCAGAAGCACGGTTTTGGCACTTATCCGATCATGCGGTTGAGGTTTCCAACAGAGTTCCAGTGTCCCCCATATACCATCTGTGAACAGTTTCCCCTCATCACCTTGAGGTCTCTTAGGGCGTTCGCCGTCCAGGACCATCTGAACCACGACAAGGCCCTCGTACGGGTAAAACGGTGTCCATCCGCTGAGTACCTCGTATATCACCATCCCCAGGGCATAACAATCCGATTCCTTCGTTGGGTGGCTCTCCTTCAAGCCGAACTTGGTTGGGTTGATGAGCTCTGGGCTTGTCTGTCGAATTGCATCATCCATCACGACTAAGGGTGTGATGGTTGGTTGGTCCAAGGTTATCGTGAGTAGACTGGAACCTGTCAAACATGCATGGCCGCCGTGGTTGATCAGGATGTTCGTCTTGGGGTTGGGTGAGTTGTGTGCAGACCGCGACTACGGGGCGCAGAAACGTACTCCTTTGAGACCCCCGTGGACTATTCCTTGATCATGCATGTAGGTCAACCCCCTAGTGGCGTCTCGAAGCTACAGCAACCATATCACCGTCAGTGACAATCGAAAATAGACCTTGGGCAAAAACGCACGAGCTCCAACTGATCCACGTTGACATCCACCTTCGCAAACTCCATGATGTTGCCCCTCGCCATCCACTCCGATACCACCACGAGCCGATCCTCGGTCATCGTCACGCCTAACAGCGGCAGTATGTTCGGATGATTGAGCGCTCTCCACACCACAACCTCCCTGCAGAACCTCTGCCAGACACGGCCAGTTGTTAATACACGCAGCAAGCCGGGAGTACCACGAGAAACCCACTCTTCTGATCTGTCCGAGATCATCCCTTGACCGCGACTTCAAAACCTTGGCCACCACATCCCTGCCATGATATTTACCCTTCCACACATCCGCAAGCCTGCCATGATGGAGCGGGTCCTCCGTTGGGTCATAACAGAGTGGAATCTGTGGCGATCTCGGAAGAAGGGCTTGGCGGTCACAGATTCTGTATAAACAGTGCAAACACTTCCTGCGTGTCTCTGGTTGGAGGTTATCCAACGCCTGAGCAACAGGGGTAGAAGTTGGTGTCAAAGCCATCCGACTTGGCCTTTGTGCATGGTGTTGCTTGGACTCACCTCAGATACTATATCAATAAAAGCCTGGGCGTCGTCCCCAGAAAGGTGACCGACTGTCTCAGCCTCATCGGGGGCCGAGAAGATTTTTGCGATCAAAGAGGTACGCCCGTCCATAGATAGGGTATGACTGATTAACTGCTTCCAGGCCGGATGGTCACTGTACACATGAAACCAATCAAATCAACAAATGTATGGTTACCGGAATGAACGAAACACTAACAGAGTGAGAATAATTTGCAAGACTTCGGGAGCTTCCGGGCGCAATCGAGGGTCCTGATCCCAACAGCGTTGTGTCAGTGTCCACAAATGCTCCGTGAAGGTTGGGTGTGTCGGCCGCGGGGGGCGCTTGCCTTGCACCACGGCCAACATAGCAACGAAAGATGAAAGACCCCCGAATGGAATCATGCCAGTGAATACCTGTGTCAATATGGAACGACCCTCAGCCAAAGCTCTGCGTGGCAGATCGCCTGTGACGTACTTCGATCATGACCATCGCGAAAGAGAAAATGTCGGCTTCCTTGCTGTATGTCCCCTCCTCCTTCAGGATCTCTGGCGCCACCCACCGTGGGGTGTAGTCACGCTGAAGCGAGGCGCTCTGGACAGAATCCAGGTTTTGAGTGACCATAGCGAGGCCGAAATCCACAATGCGCGCATGACCAGAGTGGTCCACAAGGATGTTTGCCTGGCCCGTGGTTAATACCGTGCCGGAGCAATATTTAGAACAATCGCGTACTCCCTTGAGTCCCCCGTGAATCACGTTGTAGGAATGGAGGTAACAGAGGCCGTTAGCGACGTCGGATACCTGGAAACGGGGGTGAGCGCGTGACAAACGCAGCCGTGGTGACGCCTACAAGCCCAAGTCGGTCTGTATCGGGGTTCATTCTGATGTACTCCGGCAAGTCCCCGCCAGGCATCCACCCTGAAATGAGTTGGAGGGGAGTTATGATAATGCCGAGTGGTGGGAGGATATTTGGGTGCGTCAAGCGTTTCCATATCACGGCCTCTTGACAGAAGGTCTGCGAGTATTGTTAATGACAGCGAACAAGGGAGGCGACGCAGTCGGCGACACACCCCAGCAGTCTTTTGTGGACCATTCCTAGTGTACACCCGCACACGTTTGACGCAAACCCTCGAACCTTCAAGGACCCCTCGGAACACATCTCCATAACTACCCGAGGCGAACGGTTCGAGATCAATGTGCAGAGCGTGGGACGAGAGCGTGTACGATGTTGGGAGTATCCCCCTGGTGCCGCACATCCTTCTGAGTTCGCGCAGACACTTCCGGGAAGCGGCACCAGACATGCCAAGATCATCGAGTACCTGTGCTGGCGTGAGTGCGGAGGGGGAGCGGTGGCGTGGCAACATACCTTGTCCAGATAGTCAACCAGCCACACCAAATCATCGCCTTGAAGGTTCGGCGCACGTTTCTGATACTCCTCTCCATAGAGTATGTTGCAGAGTTGATCGGGGAATTCAGGTGAGGGCCTGTCGAGGTGACGGAGTTGTTGCAGGAAGGGGCGGGAGACTGATGAACTACGCAAAACCTCCAACACCTCTGCAGCTTCCGGGCGTAGGTGCGGGTCCTGGTCCCAGCAGCGTTGCACCAGCACCCACAAACCCTCAGTGAAGGCTTGGTGCGTCGGCTGTTGCGGGCGCTTGCCCTGAACTATTGCCAGCGCAGCGACGAAAGACGAGACGTCACTGAACGGAACTGCGCCAGTGAATACCTGGATTGATATCAAATGTCAATCAACACTACATCTAGTCGACTACCCACGACGCACTTCGATCATGACCATCGCGAAAGAGAAAATGTCAGTCTCCTTGCTGCACGTTCCCTCCTCCTTCAGGATCTCCGGTGCGGTCCATCGTGGGGTATGGCCATGCTGATGCGAGGCGCTTGGCATGGAATCCAGGCCTTGGGTAACCTTAGCGAGCCCAAAATCCGCGAGGCGCGCACGACCGGAGTTGTCCACGAGGATATTCGGCTGGTCATGTGTAAATACAGTGACGGAACAAGATTTAGAACGACCACATACACCCTTGAGGTCCCCATGAATTATATTGTAGGAGTGGAGGTAGCAGAGCCCCTCAGTGGCGTCGGATAGCTGATAAATGGGATGAAAATTGGATGGAAACAACAGGACGGACACCAACCAGTCCAAGTCGATCCGCGTCGGGGTTCTTCTTGAGGTACTCCGGCAGGTCCCCACCAAGCATCCAGCCTGAAATGAGCTGGAAGGGAGTGATAGTGATACCGAGTAATGGGAGGATATTCGGGTGTTTCAGGTGTTTCCACATCACGGCCTCTTGACAGAAGGTCTGCGAGTTTCGTTAGTGGTGGTGAATAGGGAAACCGACGGCATCGGAACGCACTTTCACGGCTTTTTGTGGACCATCCTTAATATAAACCCGCACGCGTTTGATACAAACCTTTGAACCATCGAAGGTCCCCTCGTACACGTCACCAAAACCACCCCAGGCGGACGGTTCTGGAGCGATGCGAAGAGTGTTAGACGAGAGTGTGTACGACGCTGGGAGTATCCCCTTAGAGCCGCATATGTTTCTGAGTTCGCGCAAACACTTCCGGAATGCGGAACCGGAGGGGTCGAGGTTATCGAGAGCCTAAAACGGCTCAAGGGGGGAGTGGGGAAAGGTGACGTGGCGGCACACCTGATCCAGATAGTCAATGAGCCAAACCCAATCATCGTCTTCAAGGCTCAGGATACATTTCTGATACCCCTCCCCGTGGAGGACGTTGCTGAGTTGATCGTGGGACCCGGATGAGGACCTGTCGAGGCGATGGAGTTGTTGCAAGGCAGGGTGGTTGGGTGGGGACATGGGGGACACCCAGTGCTCGAGTGCCTGAGTGACGGGAAGATCCGTTAGATGGGTAGGTATATATACCGTCAGCCTCACCCCATCCACGAGGCGGATACACAAACGGACAAAAGCGAGATGAATTATCGCGGGCCGGGTGTGAGAGCACCGCCGGCCGCACGCGGTCCCAGCAATTGCCCGGTGTTTCAATTCCTAGCCATTACCAGTTGTACCTTCCTCGTCAGTATCTGTTGCGAGTACTCGACTTTGGCCCTCTCTGGCTGGTTAAAACGGTGACAACGGTCCCGGTTCCGATAAACCCCCTTCGGCCACTCTTCATCAGGCATCGATTCACGTCGCGTACACCTCCACCCCCGCCGATCCCAACGCCAACGTTGGGGAAATGACCGGGGCGGCGGGGTGTCTCATCGAGGGACCCAAAGTGATCCCGGAAGGATTGTGTCGCAACTGCACATCTTCAAGGATTTGAGATATTTCATCCGGATCTGTGACGGGAGATAGAATGGGGATCGCGTCTCACCTGTCGCGTCGATAAAGGACGGGACACTGTCCTCGGCGACAGACCAGGGCGTTACGATTGAAGGCAGCACTTTCAAAAGCAGGGATTTCATCGGGGAACGAGATATTGCAGGCTAAGAACACCAGTCGTACTCCTCGTTATACTTGGTGTATGTCGCGTTCCTGTTCAGAACACCGGTTCAGCCGTCGAGCGACTTGGGCGTTCGTATTTCCACCACCGCCGGCTTAGTATGGGGGTCCTGTCATGGTAATGGGGTTGAGCACAAGGGCGCAAGAGTCCAGCGAAACGCCCACGCAATCCACTACTTACTGTTCAGTTCGCCACGCCCACATCAAGTCTAGCCTGGCAATACTTCTATGATCGTGCGAAACCCTCAATGAAAGTTGTGGATTGTTCCAGAAGAGAGTTGGCGTACGTCGCTGTTGCTGAGAGTTAAGACACGGTGATTGGGGGCGGGTGGGGGGAGATGCCCTTGGGAGGGGATGATGAAGTGAGAGGAGGTGGGTGTGCTGACCGTATGAGACGGACGCGGTTGCCAACACTAAACTCGTGGGGGGTGACTCCGGGTCTCGGTGGTTTGGACTGACGAGCCTGGTTGTGTTCACCGTCCGTACACTTCGAAATCAGCTACCCGTTTGCGAGGAGCGTTGGGTGTCTGGCTGAGTAAGTCGTGGGGGACATTCCGACAGGTTGATCATGCACGTTCCGAACGCACGCCTATCCTCTCCGCAATGGCTACCTCCCTTCTACTTTCCCACGCCCCATTACTGCCACCTGGCCGGGTCCTGCGCGAATCTGAGCATGGACTTGACGACAATTTCTGTTGGTGTTGTGAGAACGGATGGAACCCAAGCCACGCCGAGTTTCGCGATGAGAAGAGAGGAGGTGATGAGCTCTGTCATTCTGTAACTGGGGCGATGGTGGAATGGTTCACCCGTAGGAAGGAGAATGGATTGAGATGATGGACACCCCACAGCTTGGCGTGTTTTCTCTTTGACCGGCCCTGATTTTCACTTGACCGATAACTACCGACAGTATCTTCCGCCTTGGTATCATCCAAACCATTCATTCACCAACCATCCCCGCCGTGGACGGCAGCCCTCGAGCGGGAGATACCAAAACTCACCAGGTTCGTCAAAGTCCGGGGGCTTTGGGCAGCCGCGCGTAGAGAATTAGGTGTCCTTAGTGATAATCCATTGGTTCACGTATACAAGTATTCTACCTATCCTACGCGATACAAATATACTAGTTTACAAACTTCCTAGTGATAGAATTGAGCTTTTTCCGAGCATCGCGCACTACCTTACCGGCCCATCCCCCCTCCGAATTACCCCGTCTCAGTGGAGTTGGGAGTCCACTTTCGCCATGTGTAGCCAGTTGGTCTGTTATGCCACGAGGGGGTTAGAGGCAAGCCCGGGTGTCGTTGGGCGAGGGAAACGTACTAGAAGTCGTTGCTGCCCTACGACGAGGAAGATGCCGCTGTGGGACTGGGAGGTTGTTGCCGCTCTGTGGAACCGGCAGGCCTATTATGCCACAAGCGTTGTTGAGAGAGACCTTAGACGAAACGGGGGAAACATACAAAAAGCATTCGCCGTGCCGTTCGACCGATCACCAACATCTGTCTCCACAACTCTATCCACATCAGGAGATGGCGTGAGAAGGATTTTCAAGACTTCTGGAGCTTCTGGGCGTGAGCGGGGGTCCTGATCCCAGCAGCGTTGCACCAATGCCCATAGATCATCTGTGAAGGTTGGATGTGTTGGCCGTGGCAGGCGCCGGCCCTTCATTATGACCAGCGCGGCTACGGAAAACAGGTGATTACCGAAAGGAAATGCGCCAGTGAAGACCTGTGTTGATACGAAACAACAGTAAGCCGGCGCTCCAAGCACGGAAGCTCATCGGTATCGTACTTCAACCACGACCATCGCAAAAGAGAAAATATCAGCTTCCTTGCTGTATGTCCCCTCCTTCAGGATCTCCGGCGCAGTCCATCGTGCGGTGTGGCCGTGTTGATGTGATGCGCTTAGCACGGAATCTGGGTTTTGAGCGACCCTTGCTAGGCCAAAACCCGCGATGAGTACACAGCCGGAGTCGTCCACGAGGATGTTTGGCTGGCCCGGTGTCAATATAGTGGCGAAACAATATCCGGAACAACCACGTACTCCCTGGAGATCGCCATGAATGATGTTGCAAGAGTGGAGGTAACAAAGGCCGCGAGCGACACCTGATAGCTGGAAATGGGTAAGTAAGGGGTAAACGCAACAGAGGGGCACTTACAAGTCCAGGTCGGTCTGCATCGGGGTTCTTCCGGATGTATTCACACAGGTCCCCACTGGACATCCAACTCGAAATAAGCTGGGGGGGATCGACAGTGACACCAAGGAGGGGTAAGATGTTCGGGTGTGTCAAGCGTTTCCACATCACGGCCTCTTGGCATAAGGCCTGGAAGCATTGTTAGTGGTGGCGGTCCAGGAAAGGGACAGGGGTAATAACACACTTTGCCAGCCCTCTGCGGACCGTCCTTGATATAGATCCGCACGCGTTTGATACAAACCCTTGAACCGTCAAGTGTCCCATGGTACACATCACCAACACCCCCTGAGGCAAACGGGTAGTGTTCAATGTTCAGAAGGCGAGATGGAAGCTTGCATGACGTTGGGAGTATCGCCTTAGCGCCGCATATGCTTCTGAGTTCGCGCAGACACTTCCGGAAAGCAGGGCTGGAGGGGTTGAGATTATCGAGAGCCTATGGTGGTTTGAGAGGTGAGCGGGGAAAGGCGACGTGGTGATATACCTCGTCCAGATACCTCGTCCAGATAGTCAACCAGCCACACCAAATCGTCGCCTTGAAGATTCGGCACACGTTGGCGATATTCCTTCCCATAGAGCACTGCGCTGAGCCAATCGTGAAACCCAGATGAGGACTTGTCGAAGTCATGGAGTTGTTGTAGGAATGGACGGGAAACTGATGAGCTACCAAAGATTTCCAAAGCCTCCTGAACCTCTGGGCGCAAGCGAGGTTCCTGGTCCCAGCAGCGTTGCACCAATGCCCACACATCCTCTGTGAAGGTCGGATATGTCGGCCGTGATGGGCGATCCCCTTGCACTATGGCCAACATAGCTGCAAAAGATGGATGATTGCTGAACGGAAATGTCCCAGTGAATGTCTGTATTGATACGAAGCAACAGTAAGATAAATATTTAGACACGACAGATCATCTGCGACGTACTTCGATTATAACCATTGCAAAAGAGAAAATGTCTGCCTCCTTGGTACATTTTCCCCCATTCAAGACTTCCGGTGCGGTCCACCGCGGAGTGAATCCATGCTGAAGGGAGGCGCTGATATGGAATCCAGGTTCCGAGCAACCGTAGCGAGGCCAAAATCCGCGATGCGCGCACGACCCGTGTTGTCCACTAGAATGTTTGGCTGGTTAAGTGTCAATACAGTGGTAAAACAAGAGTTAGAACGACCGCATACTCCTTTGAGGTCCCCATGGATGATGTTGCAGGAGTGGAGGTAACAGAGGCCCTCAGCGGTGTCAGATAGCTGGTGACGTGAGCAAGCATTAGATAGACAACAAGAGGGACACATACAAGCCCAAGCCGGTCCACATCGGGGTTTTTCTCGAGATACTCCAGCAGGTTCCCACCGGACATCCAATCTGAAATGAGCTGGAAGGGAGAGATCGTGATACCAAGTAGTGGGAGGATGTTGGGGTGTGTCAAACGTTTCCACAGTATGACTTCTTGGCAGAAGGTCTGCGGGTTTTGTTAGCCATAGCGAACAGGGAAAGCAATGGCACCAGTAACACGCCTTGGCGGCTTTTTGTGGACCATCCCGGGCAGACACCCGCACCCGTTTGACACAAACGCTCGAACCGTTGTGGGACCCCTTGTACACATCACCATAACCTCCCGAGACGAGCGGTTCGGGACCAATATGTAGAGGGAAAGGCGAAAGGGTGTGTGATGCGGGAGCACCCCCCTATTGCCGCATATGCTCCTGAGTTCGTGCAGGCACTTCCGGGAAGCAGGACCGGAGGGAGAGTCGAGAGCGTTGAGAGGCTAAACGGCTTCAACGGGAGACGGTAGGAAAGGTGACGTGGCGACACACCTCGTCCAAATAATCAACAAGCCACTTCGAATCATCAACCTGAATGTTCAGCACGCATTTCTGATACTCCCCCTCATGGAGTGCGTTGTTGAGTTGATCGGGGAACTGGGATGAGGACCTGTCGAGGCGAAGGAATCGTTGTAGGCCTGAGGGTAGAGGACGTGGTGGTGGCATGAGCAAGAGCCTTGGGCGGATGGGCGCTCAGCGCTCCTGGCCGGCGGGAAGGTGCTTGAGAGGCGAATCTCTAACCTACTGGGGGTATATTAACCAGATCAGATCAGATCGGGATTTGAACGTCTACGGTACCGAGGGAGATTCTTGCTGCACCGTATGGGGCGGAGACGTCGTCCTTCTGCCCAACCCTGGGTCTGATATCTCCGCCTCGTTTGCCCCACGCTCGTGTCAGAAACAGCGTCTCGTCACGCCCACACTGCCTGACCGTAATCTCCACCTCAGAAACACCTAGTGATTTGAATGCACCGCCGATATTTTACATGGCGGATCCGGGGCACTAAGGGGTGTCGTAAATCATTGAAACGGCGCCAGATATGTGTAATGATTATAGGGCCATGGGGTAGTGGGTGGGGGTCCAGTGTGGAAGTTCGGACATGAATGTACGGGGGATTGGGCGGCAACGGTGATACAGATTCAGAAACGTATCCGGAATTAGAGTAGATTCAAGGTCGATGCTATAGCCCAGGTGCTCGGAGCCGAGTGAGCGGCTGCAACAACCCACTCCGACGACGGCTCAATCATACACGAACGTCTGACCTGAGACTACCGCGTATACCCTCTCTCCGCCAGGGACCGCCTCTCTTTTACTCTCCTGTACCCCATCGCCGCCACCCGTCCGCGCCATGCGTGAATCTGAGCCTGTAGTTGATGGCCGGCAATAACTTCTGCTGGTGTGCCCGGAATGGATGGACCCCAAGTTATGCCGAGTTTCGCGAGGACAAAGATGAGGGGAGATGGGATGACTGGCTTTGTCACATCAGGAAACCTGCATTTCGCTTTTTTACAACTTTTCTCTCTCTTATCACAAGAAAAGGTGTAAATAAGGGAAAAGTTCAAACTTCTATAGGTTGACCTATCAACTTATTTTAGTTGCCCGAGGATGCCCGTAAGATGTAAGAAAAGTTCAACATAAGTTGAATCAAAGCCATGACAGTCCAAGGCGCCTGTCCACACTCGACCTAATCCGGGTGTAAGCGGTGGCCGCAGCGTGGCAATATAGTGCCACATTTCTCTGCGGCGCTCGAATCGCGTTTTATGACGTACGACAAACGACCCGGCACCACCCCTGCAGCCCCCCTCCTCTCGCGTCCAACCCCGCCGTCGTTTCCTCCTTCCCCGAGCCCGCTATCGAGCTCCCATCACCAACCGATCATTGTTGCAAGCCTGATCGCGCCCACAACCCGATTAGGAAACTCGAAGTTCCCACGACCACTCGCGCCCACTCAGTCCGGCCTCTCGCTCACAATTTCGGCCGGTTTTGTTTTCCCTCAGTAGTTCCCACCCCTAGAACCCAGTATATAAACTTTGTATTAGGTAAAGGTAAAAAAAAAGATCCCCTTTTGGCGTCCACCGCCATCACCACCTCTTGCGCTTCGCTCAAGCTCATACTTCCGCCCCACTTGTTGTTGCTACGTCTGCCGCTGTTACTGCCGATACCGTGTTGATACGGTTGTTGTCGTTGAGTCGGAGCTTCGGCCTTGCTTGTCACTATCACCCCTCTGTTCCCCTCTTGCCGTCGTTGATATCTTCGACGTCGTCGACTCCCCTTTGATCTCGACCCCCCCTATCAATCTGATCAATTCTATCGACGCTATCGAATTCCCTAAATTCAATACTCGTCCCTACGGCGATCCTACCAACGGAGATACCCTCTAGCACAACCTAGGACCTCCCCTCATACCGCTATACCTCTCTAGGTGATCTCCGAGCGTCCGACCGGTGTCAGCAGTACAGCAATAATGGGGAATTCTGATGTAGATTCTCTTCCTTACTCACACGGTCAATATAAATCATAAGAAAAGCTCAGGACCTTATGTAATTTGGGGAAAAGCAAGAACAAGTTGAGAAAAGTAGATAAGTTGAGATAAGTTTCTGGACGTTTTGCTGATGCATTTCCATTTCAATCAACGAGATGATGGCGGAGTGGCCCACCCTGTCGGTAGAAGTGTGGATTGAGGTGACAACAACCCGCAGCTTGGTGTGTTTATCTCTTTGACTGACCCCAATTTCTCTGTGCAGGTAGTATGGAGCCCCATTTTCAAACCCTCAGACGGCATGCAAGGATGTTACAAGGTTGTGGATGGTGAGTTGGGAAGGCATGTCATGATTTTCACCGGTTTTCTGTCTTTTTCTTTCTAAGTCCCAAGCGCCCACTCATTCAACTTCGCTCAACCATGACATGTTTCCACATTCCTTATCTTATCTTATCTCATGTCCCATTTCTCTTATCTTATCTTTCATCTTCTTTCAGTCATTTCGGTTCGAAGGCGAACTCAATCATCTCGGATTACTTGGGCTAGAGACTTTTGGCCCATGGGAAGACAGTACAGAGGACTATCTATTTTGGAGCAATGTCAACGTCCCCTACAAGGGAGTCAACCCAAGCCTTGGCAGTCTCCTTCGCCTTGGCCACTAACCTCTCCTCCTCCTTGACGTCCTCCACACTCGCCAACCACTGTTCCCAGTCCCTACCCGACTCGATCCTCTCGTCCAAGGTCCTAGGCCCAGAGGCCACCACGTGACTTCCCAAAGTGATGGGGGTATCCAACACGTCCGTCAAGTCAAATTGTTGAGGAGGATAGGCCTCAAACCTACTCCTCATGAGACCCATGGAAACTTCCACTTGGGTTGTCCTCCTCAACATCGACTCATACTTCCCCATCAAGTCGTCACACCTATCAGCCATCCCGGAGCAACGCTTCTCCAAAGCGCTCACCCGGTTCCTCAACTCCAAGTTCTAAAAGGATATCAGCTTTGGTCAAAAACAACCAACTGCAATGTCCTCACCTCTTCATCACACTTCTCTAACTCAGAGAAGACCTCAGCCATCGCTGTCATGAACCCTCTTTTCTTTTTCCCTTTTTCTTCCTTTTAAATCAAACTTTTAATCTTGACTTTCCTATCTCCTGCGACAGACAGACGAAAGACGTTTCATTAGGGGAACGCGGGCACTACGGATGGACAAGGGTATCTACTCCTCCTGAACCACCAGCTCTCATTGGACCTCCTCTCCTGATTCCAACCGATGCGCGTACTCGACAATGGCCACTTCCTCCCGCTCAGAAGGCATGACGCGACGTAACCATGCCATGTACGCCTCATCAGGGTTGGCAGGCAGGTCTCCTGGCACATAAGGAGGACTAGACGGAGTAGAGCGAGGAGTAGGGGATGCGTACGCGGGACCAGGAACCGGAAGCATAGGCTCCGGAACGGGAATCGGCTTGGTGTTCTCAACCGGGACCAGGGTATTACCCCAGCCCGGAGCCACGTTAGGAGAAACCCGGAACAAGACTGCTCCCCTCTTCTGGCTGGAACGAGCCGCCCTACGACTGGCCCGTTGGCCAGTAGTAACTGGGCCGGGGCTGTTCTGGCCCGAGCGAATAGGACCAATTTCGGAACCGCTCGAGGGAGGAGAAGGAGCTTGAGATTGCCCACCCCAAGCGTCCTCTAGGAGTTCGTAGGGGCGATCTACCGAACCATCTCCTTGAAGATGACGAGTGGCCTGGAGCTGGAAGCCAATCGTTAGGAACAACCAGAATAGTTCCAAATACAACCAGCTGACCTTGTATACCAAACCAGTCAAGGTTCTCATGCGTTCATCGGTCTCGTCCTTGTGGCTTTCCAAACGCGCAACTCGTGCCCGGGTGTCGTTCCGCTCCATCTCCAAATCTTGAATCCGCCCCTGTGCCCTATGGATCTTATCCTTCAGGAGATCCAACTAGGGATGCAATAACCATGAGATCACACTGGGGACAAGGACCCAAATACCCACCATGTTGAGCAGACGCGAGGTCAGCGCCAGACAGGACGCAATGACTTACCTGGTATGGGTGAGAGAGTTGCTTAATGGATGGTGAAGGTAGAGAGCAAGAAGTGTTAGATCATATTCACACGCCTAATGTGGTATATATACAAACATAGGAGTGACGTTTCACACGTTACTGATGTGTGACAT
>Ga0307516_10005869_pt1 | contig 14535 bp, 15 predicted proteins | sample 19_EM_MG_FD_203310 | JGI IMG/M metagenome (GOLD analysis project Ga0307516, IMG submission 203310) | Populus trichocarpa ectomycorrhiza microbial communities from riparian zone in the Pacific Northwest, United States - 19_EM | ecosystem: Host-associated > Plants > Roots > Unclassified | place... | reverse complement strand
GGAAAACGTCGGCGTCAATTGAGTAACCGGTGACTTGACGGCGAAAGGATACCCGTTTTACCCTTTCTTTGGGGAAGATTCGAACCCAGCATTGGGGGAGGGGAAACAAAAGTAATTGACTCGAAGGTGCTCGAACCGGTCGTCATCCATTTCCTCCGTCTACTGTATCGGACGGTGGCACTTCGTCATGGATGCAGCCAACGTGGCGAGGCCGAACTGGAACGGCCGGATCAAATCACAAACCGAAGTATATGACGTACAAAGAACCGACACATCCTCGCAGTCAGAAACGGAACGGAAGCGTGCGTATGTACGATTTACGCAAAACAACAGACGGTGGTGGAAGGGGAAGAGGTCTTCTGCGCATGCATGCCGAAGGGGCGGGAACATTCATCAGCCCCGACGCATCGATGAGTTCAGCAAATAGGGGACACCGGCGGTTCCGGATACCCGGTATCTCACAGCCCGGGTGATTGAGGGGCAGCAGATTGACCGCTCACCATCACGTACTGCCTCGCAAAGAAGTCGAGTTCCAAGAGGGGCTTCCGATTCCCTCCCAATGATAAGAAGGGAGGAAAAGGCTACAACTTCCCGGCCGACGGATACCTGACTTCTATTGCATCATCCCCCTGTAGCCAGCAATAAACTCGAAACGTGTCCAGGTTTCGAAAGCGAAATGGGCGGCGTCAGCATCGAGGGCCATACAAACCACGTACACGCGTCATTCGCTGTCGGAAACCGACATTCGAACGATGTTTGTCTTTCCTGGCTGCCTCCGATCCACTCGGGCGGGAGAAGTCGCCCGGGGAAGCATAAAACGTGTTAGGCAGAACGAAGCGCACGTCCCGGTAGATCAAGGGAGAAGGCGAGCAGAAATCCGGACGCGAGCGGAGATGGTCTCCCCGATCGAGGGTGGAGATCGTGCCACTGTGGCGGCTTTCTCGGAACGGGGATCAACAAACTCGTTCCTACTCACCCGTACCTAGGAATCCCTATCGGCTGTCTATAGTACATTCGTCTCGTACATTCAACATTAAACCCCAATCGCAATTAACGTTCATATCGCGGGTCATAAAACCTGTCTATTTCGGCACCAGGGGGTTAGAGGGGTTTGAGATATCCCGCACTAGAGGAAACGGGAGACAAGGGGAGTGAGCCGACGAGCCCAGACTACGACTCCGAACTTCCCTATCACCGCCAGGGGGGAGAGACAACCCGAGTTAGAAGTGACCACGAGGAACGTACACAAAACCATTCAATATTCACCGGCACCCTCCATCACACACCTGCCAGATACCCACCAGATCCTTGTCGTCATTCTTTATCGATTATCGCAAGTCATCCCTCGAGATCTCACGTTTCAGCCACAGCCCAAATGAAACCGCAGCGCAATAGCAAATCCCATAATACACCAATTCCGCCTGCCAGTCTAAACCCAATCCGTCAACGAGGAACGAAAGCCGTTGATGAGGGCTGGAGATGTCAAGGTGGATGGGCGGTTCTCGAATCATTAGAAACCTTGGAGATCGTTTCTGTCGCAAAGGCCCAAACGCGTCGCCCTGTGTAAGATTAAACTACGCATGCAAAGCAAGTGTGGTCCACCTGGCAGTCTTGAAACAAGAAAACAAGAAAACATTGCTTTATGAATTCTGTAAGTTTAAGACCCCTTTCGAAAGGAAAGACCAGATTACTCAACGCCGGCAGGCCTGTCACCTACAAAGCCATCAAATCATAGAGCCATAGGGTTGGGCCGGAGGTAAGAACCAGACCGCTAGAGCCCAAAGGAACGTGGTACGCCGCACACTACACGATCGACGACGACCCTGCCGCTGCGGTTGCGGGAAAGAGCGGGAGGGTTAGAGAGACGGAGTGTTCTGTTCCATCGTTCGGTAACAAGGGCCCCGAGATCCTCGAAGGGGATTTACTACACTGCCGGAAGCACTCGAGTGAAGTGACCCTGGGCGAAGTCAACGGCACTGATGGCGGACGGGTTGTACCTGAGCGAACCAATCCGTCGAAGAGTGACAACCAGGGTGGGACCAAGGGGGGAACAGAGTAGTTTGAACCTGGCAGTAAACGGCGACAGAACCTGAGCCACGTACTAAACGAAGCCGTCCTGGATCCAGTAGAGAGAGAAAAGGGCGCGAAGCGAACAACCGACTGATGCATGCGGCGACTCTGGGAAAATCCACAACTGAATAGGGTGAGAGAGTTTAGCACGGCCGCCGTCTTCAAAGGTGGGGGGCTCGATGGTGATGGGTCATGAACACTATAGTAGTGCCCGACCACAGAACCGGTACCCCGTAGCTCGAAATGTCCAGAGATCGTGAAATGATGCCCCGGCAACCACCTGTTCCGGAAAAAGAAGCGGGAAACCTTTGCGCGTCGAGAGGGTTACACAGGGTGCAAGGGCCTCTCGCCCCGTACAACCACTGTCGCAGGAGACCTAAACCGCGAATTTGAGACTGGCGGTTTTAGCTCCCCGTTTTGGACCCACACGCGTCAAGGCCCGAACCACAGCCGGATCACGGGGGGAGGGTTATACTTCAGTACCCACTACAGGTGCGGCCCCCATGATTTCCAGTGGTCATCCCTGAACATCACCGCGGAGTTCCTTACAACTCCGCCTCGAGCGAGGAGTAGACTCCAGGGGTGGGGGTAATGATTCCCTTCACCGACGTCGGGGGCGGTAGGGAAGACGGAGGTCCCACAATGATGACCGGGGTGCCGCTCAATCTACGTCCACCCCGGAAAGCATACGACGTACGAATGGGAGGGTGAGGAGAATTAACGGGGCCGTGATCCGACGATGGAATGGTAAACTCGATAGAACACCGGTGCCGGGGAACCATATGGGCCCAAGGGTGCGTGTGAATGCTTGGCGGGATGGAGGAACGGACGCGCGGGGCGTGAGAAGGGGTAGAGTGAGCAAGCAGTACGGTGGAGTAGCGGTGGCGAGCCGAGTAGGAGTAGGACAGCACCAAAGAGTGTCAGGCAAGATCAAGCCCCGGAGACCATGAGGTCGAGTTGAAGGCCTGAGATCTGGAATCTCGGAAACCGCGGCTGAAGATGGCCCGCCATGAAGAACCCAGAATCTTGCCACGAAGTCGTGAGATCCCAGGTGCTCTAGAGATATAGTAGCGGAGAGGAAAGGAAAACGAATGGCGAGTTTGACCCACGGCTGGAACCGGGAGACCATATTCAATCCTCCTCGCTTGGAAGACATACTGATCACCTTGGGTTCGCCGCCAGTTTCTGGAAAGAGGAATTGATGAATTGTGGTGTCGAGGAATAGGTGATGAGAGAGGGAAGGAAGAGGGGGGGGAACGACGGCGGGTAACTGCGCCGAACTCCCTCGTATTCACCCACGAGGTCCACGCACGACTGACAACCCACCGGCCATCCAACGCCCAACCGCCGAACGGCCTCCTCCGGCACACGCACGATCCCTTAACGCTGCCGGTATGATAAATCGCAGTGGGGGTCAGGGCTGAAACCGCACAACTGGGGAACATCAAAGCGCGGCTGAGGAATGAATCAAAATTTTCCGAAGGCGAGACGCGTGCACTGAGATAGCCACCCCGGCTATGTCACCCGTCCGACCGTTCACATGACTCATGTCACCCCACGTAACATATCGACAATGAACCTGGTATTCAATGGGAACGAGAGTTATCGTACACTTTTGTTACAACGCGGTGGAAAACCTGGCAAGAGTATCATACGGATCGTTGCGATGTACTACAAGAACAAAATGAGAGGGAAGAAAAGAGCCTAGCGGCCATTGTCTAAATCTTAACCACGAGAGAAAGTCCGCTCGGCACGCTTGGGGGTACATAATGGGGCGGAAGGAGTATCTAGTAGTAGTAGGGAGATATCAGCCGGCCAAGAGAAAGGATGAGGGAGGCGAGGGGAAATTAAAGTGGTATGATGTGCGGCCGCGGGAATTGCCGGCTTCTGCTATAGAGAGGTGCAATAAGGATAATGGAGGGCGGATGCTTCGATTGATGTGCGATTGCTGTTGGTGGGTGAGCGATGAGGAAGGAACGGGTGGGTGGCCAGGAGGGGTTTTCACTAAATGGAGCATTGGGTGTGCCGCAAGCCCAGGGTTAGCACTGTGGGATGCTCCCAAAGGTATCGAACCCGCCCATTGTGTCTAAGCCAAAGAACCCGGGACTGTTCCAACCGGCCGCGAGATCAGCGTCAGCCGCATCGTCCTCCATTTTCGCATCCCGGTAGTATCCGAACCTCAGACCATCAGCGGGTGAGGTCGAGGGGGAGGTTGAGGAAAAGCTGAACATGGATTCAGCAGAGCCATTGGAAAAATCGGAGTCGGATGTCGTCGGTCGTGATGATGACATGCTAGCGAAACAGTTGAATGATGTCGACATGTCGAAGGCAGAGCCAGCATCGGGTCGTTGGTGAGCAACCGCCAAGTGATGAGTGATGTCCGATGAGTCGTTGCTCCCAAAAGAGCAGTCCGAATACATGCACGAATACGTGAATGGAAGCTGCCTAGGGATGACATGGGATGTTGCCGTCGACGTGTGGAAGCCGAGCTGGGGGGCGGAAACCCTACGGGTAGGGCCCATCTGACCGGAAGGCATTATCCTCATGTCTGGATGGTTGGCGAACGAGAGTTTGGGAGGCGGAGCCGACCCCCTGTGGTAAGCCGGCGGTCGCAATTCGCTGAAGCGCAAGTTGTAGAGGGATGGGGGTTGCGACACTGACGACTGGGGGAGGCCGCGCTGTTCTCCCCCGACGAGGAGCAAATTGAGTTCCTCGATCTGTTGTAGTTCTTGACCGTTGGCGTGTTCAGGGAAACCCATATTCGAGGCGAATTCGGTATCCTTTGCATCGGAGAAGGGAGAAGAAGGCGACAGTTGGCGAGGAGGGGTAGAACAGGGGGAACTGTTTGGGCTCAAAGAGGGGGTGGAGAGGTTTGGCGTCTGTGAAGCACAAATCAGATGGGCAATCGCAGAGGAATCATATGGGTTAGGTACATTCATGGGGTCAACTAGGGAAGGTTTTCCCAAGGGCGTCTCACTCCGGCCATCCGAATCCAAAGATTTCTGAATGCGTTTGAGGCTGGCGTAACGGTTGCGGCAATGGACAGCAGGCCTTCCGTTGAGTTCTGTGATAGACGTGGGTCAGACACCGCCGGTCACTACGTAGCTTGTGAAAGGGATAGAACTGACCTCGCGAGATAAGGTTCCATCTGCAGCCAACCTTCCTCCACATGTCAAGGAGGATCCTATCCTCCTCCTCGGACCAGGGTGTCTTGGCGATACCCGGGTCGAGTTTCTCCCGGAAACGCTTAGCAGCTTGATCGTCCGTTCGGCCAGGAAGGTACTTGGCAACCTTATGCCAACAGTGGCCGTGCTTGCGGATGGCCTTCAAGAGAAGTTCGTCCTCCTGGAGTGTCCACCTCCCCTTTCTGAGCGTGGGATTGAGAGAGTGGATCCAGCGCTTGCGACAGGCCTTGTTCGATCGGCCGTCGATAAGTTCGGCGATCTTAATCCAATTGATCTTTTCACCAGTGGCTGTAACGTGGACTCGGATGAGGGACGTCAATGAGTGGAGTAAGAGGAGATAAACGGACTATAGGTGCTGACTGCACTGATGAGGATCTCGTCTTCACGGCCTGTCCACTTGCGTTCTAGGAATGGTCGTTCGTAAGCAATGGGAGGGGGGTTGGGAGAGGATGAGGGTGGGCAGACCTGGGCCCTTTGGCTTCCTCTGGACCGGTGGTTTGGCGTTGGCTACGATAACTGGAGGGCGGGTCGTCGAGGGCATGGTGGCTGAGAAAGAGGAGAGAGAGGAGATTGAGGGTTATCGACAGGCAGGACAGAATGAAATCAGACGAGCTTATATACAGAACCGGAAGAGGAGGGAGGTCAAACATAATTATTTTATTTTCCAAATTCGAGGAAAGCTTCGATACGTCACAGTGAAGGGGGCGGCAGAAGCCAGACCGGCGGATGCTAATTCCAATCAAATGCCGATTAATTCGCCGGATTTTTTGGTTTTTTCGGCCGGCCTGGTCCGGAGGTATTCCCACGGTTTTCATTCCGCGCCGATGCGGGACTGCTAAGATGATGATCTCTGATTCCCTGCCAGTCACCCAGACCAATTTGTCGATCTCTCGCCAGCATTCCATTCTCATCCCCCCCAATCCTTTCTGTTCTTTTCTCCCCGCCCCAACCCCGCCCCACCTGGAATATTCTGATTCTCCGCCGGCCTGTTGCTAGTCCTCTTCACCTCCGCCTCCAACACGTCTTGCATGATGTCCAGCCAGCGCCCACTTATGCGAGCCTCTATTGGTTTTGCTTGTTATCACCTCCTTCGTCCCAACGTCGTCCTCTCCTTGCCGATATCATTGATCCTGGCATACGAGTGCAGCTTTCGTGCGCTTCCGCCCACGAAAACTCACTCCAGCCCGACCTATTGGGGTGGGCGCGGCTCGGATGGCGTTAGTTCAACCTGCCACTCCACTGATCGTCCGGGTGCTAAAACACGCCGCTCGGGAACAAGCTTTGGACGTTTGTGCGTTGTTCGGAAAACACAACGACCCGCACCCTCTCCCACTGAATAACATCTCCCGACCCGACCTCCCGCTTGAAAAAAACACTCGACCCTCACGTGACGCCTCACCCCGAGTTATTCTTTCCTGATCGCTCCCTCCCCAGGCCCCTCTTCCGCGCCGGCCCAACTATACAGTACTGGCCTGACACAGATGTCTTTGCCCGTTATTGATTAGTTTTCAACTCAAACGCGCGCCCAGTGGCGTACAGGGGGGTCCCACCACGTTTCGTCAATCCCAGCCTCCGATTACAACTCCTACTGACAGGAGGGATTACAACTAAATAGCTGTGCTTCCGGCCACCACGCCCCTTCGGAATCGGGGAACGATTTCCGGCGCTTCCCCAATTGGCGCCCACAGCGGACCCTCCCCCCCCCCCCGCGGATAACTCTCCCTTCTCGGTCACATCTTATCGCTTTTTTGATTTGTCTACCGGCATTCCCGCCCGCTTCATGTCGATAAATATCCATACACTTCCTGGGCGCAATATCGAAATACACCTGACTCAATTCATCGAACCCCCAAACCCCACAAAGAGATCCCGTCAACTTCCGCATTCCCGACTCCTATGACCCATTCTAGGCACCCGTTGCTTCGGGTCCATCAGCGAGGGGGAGTTTTGGCTATTCATGGCCACGGTGCAACAAACGATCCCAGTCACACCCCGTTCTACACCCAGATTTCTTCTCGCCGCCGAACCTCCCGCCCTCAACTATCGGTCTACTCACCCATACCGTCCACCGTTAGACGGGTGTTGGCAACGTGGCGTTGACCCACCCGCACTTGCACCAGATGGTATCACCCCTTGGTTACCGGCTTGCGTTGGGTGGAGTTGCGGGTACATCGGTGCTTTCCTGCGTTCACGCGTAACTCCCGCGTTAGTTGTCCAGATTTGCTGCGGTATCGTTGTATAGAACCTCGTGGTGATTTATGGGGTGTAACACAGGATTCGAGTGTATCATCAGGGCCCACCGTCTATCGCCCGCACCTACCAAAGGTTGCGGACGCCGATGTATCATCGCGAGCGCTAGCACCTTGACTCTGTGCGCGGGTTTTCTGTTCCAAAAGGGTGAGGCAAAGTACTCCCAAAACGTACGGGGGCGGTTCTTCTGCATTTTGTTCCGTTCCGTCCGCCGTCCTGATCGTCACATACATATGGGTCTATCCGACATGAAACGGCGACGAGCGTGCCGATAGTGCCATCGGCATGAGTGATCAACTCGTGTTTTTTGCGTCCGGCGTTGGATTTCGGAGAGGGGAGGGATCTGCGTTTTGACAGGGTTCTCTAGGGACCATCACAAGCCCTGCGTTCTGCTGTGCACCCCGGCTCTATGTGGATAAGTCGCCGCGCGTAGAGTTGTACCCGGCGCACTGTAGCTTGTGGATGTGGAGCACGTCAACTCTCGACCGGCGGTTGTGGCTTATTATACCTCATTCGCCATCTTCTAATCGAGACCGCAATTGATTATTCAGGGGGCCGTTGGGCTGCCCGGGCCCTCATGGGCCGGATGCACGAGGGCGGATGTCTCAATTACGGATGCCCCAATCCGGAAGTTGAGGCGTTTGTCAGGTCACGCATATGGCCGAACGTGTGACGGCGTCACCTCATTTTGGAGCTCAGTTTTGGATGTACAGAATAACGAAGTAACAAATACGTGCGGAAGGGGATAGCTCTCAAGACCAGTTAGTGTGTGCCTACTCCTCTGTCCTGCCCTGCGTAACTTGGGGATGATTTGCAACGGAACGCCCGCCCACTAACCGGATTCTTACAATTGAGTTTGCTCGATCGATGTTAGTCACTCGGCATCCCCCACGTCGTACGGACTGAGGATCAACCTCGGCTCTGGTCATGCTGACAAGTCTAATTTACTCGCGGTCTGGTATCTTACCCTTATCGTTCGTATGTCGGCGGGGTTAATGGTGGAAATTGCCGCCCAATGTCGGAGTTGCCTAATCGTCACCCATCATCCAGTTGAGTTCTTGGATGTTGAGTTGCATTCGAAGTTCCCGAGCAGTGCGAACAGGACGACTTTGGATTAGGTTATTATAGGTTCCGGCAGAACTCAGGGGCAATTCCTATCCGTCGCGCTCGTTGGATCCTTTCTCCGTGAATTGTGAACCTGTGAATGTGAATATAAAGTGCGCCCTTTCAATCTTCTCGAGCTCTGTTTCTTCGGTATACGGCTTGGCCATATACGGTTTGGCCGAGATGATACGACACAGCTCTGAGGTGGGGCCTTGGCCATGTTTGCGTTTAGATACCGTTTAACGGCCTGCCCCATCACCTAGCATGAAACCGTCACTATGGTATCCTATCCTGCGCTTTGTTCGACCATGCACTTTGCGAGTTCCCGTTGTTATACTCCTATTGGGGGAGGGGGTGAGCGGTGCATGCACGAAAAGTGGTTAGTGATCCTACCGATGGGTGTCTTTTATCCGTTCTAGTCGGACGGACCACTTCATATTGTGATGCGGTGGAAATGATATGTCATATTCCATTGACCCACCACTCTCCCCCCTGGGCGCTATGTACTAATCGCTCGCGGAGGGTGCCGGCAGAGACGTAACCATACCCTCAGGTGCGATAAGATAGGATTTGATGCCATTAATGGATAATGGGTCAATGACAGGTGGTTGGGAGACACGTCAAAGCATGCGTGAGCGTTTGAATGGTGGACAACTATGGATCGATAGGGGCTGAAAACGAGGACCCGTCGGATTGGGCAGCTCGGCGGGGGTGGCCGAGGGTTGTGGATGAGTGAAAGAGCGAGAGGGTGGTGAACCGGTGGAGTGGCCGACTGTGGGAAACGTCAAGCTGCCCAAACTTGTACGGCGACGCTCTGTGTGGCGTTCAATGGGTCCTACTTTGCACTACGCCGTGCGTACGTATACACCTCGAATAGTTGGGTCAGATGGGGGGATCTTTCAGGGGCTATTGATGTCGTTGGCAATGACCTGTCACCCTCGAAACTGGAGGGCTCAGGGCATCTGGTCAGCTAGGCAGTTTGAGGTGGTTTCCTGGTGCTCGACCCGAATCCAAGAACGATATGAAACGCAGAGTGAAAAGTTATTGTATTGATAGGTGACACTCCACCGGCACATCCCACGCAGTAAGTACCGGTAAAGTTCAACGGCCGCCGGAGCGTGAAAGAGGGGGCGAGGAATGATCGTCGGCATGGCCAACTACCGCCACCTGAGTCCAAGCCGACGATGCGCATCGCGCCCGTAATCAATGAATTTCTTCTCGCTTTCCGACCTCATTGATGACGAGGGATGTGTCGGGCAGTCAACAATTGTCCGATAAGACGAGCAACGATGCTTGGCGCCGGTGCCCCATTCAAGTCGCTTGGCGCCAAGAAGAGCGGTTTGTTGGGTGATGACCAGACGAATACGGAGGTGCCGACGACGAAGCGAGCAATGTCCGGTTGTCCGTTCTTGATCTGATCAGCATACGGGTGGTAGAAGGCGGCAGTGGTCGTGAGAAATGCGCAGTCGAGCTCGTTCCGGCTGGTGACCGCGGATCCGATTCCTCATCGATGCACCTTCCTCCCTCCCCCCTCGGCCAGTACCTCCATCGACTTGGCCGCCAAAGTGTGGCCCAACCGGGTTTCACGACTTCCAAAACTTTTGTGCCCCATCTTTGCGACGCTCCACCTGTCCAACGGGGATTTGGTGTACGACATGTTCATTTTCGCTCAGCGACGTTTTTACTCTCGCCGTCCAATTCATGCACTCCTCCGCTCCACGGATCCGCAATCGTTATCGACGACACGCCGCCGGCTTATCCATGTGCTCTACTCCGCACCTTTCGAAGATATCGCCAGTACCCACCACCCTACACGGCCCAACGATAGTTCCCGCCATCCCCGCACCACACCGCCCGTGATCCACCATCGCCGACACTGTGTTCACGGATCGTGCAGTCTACGGGCATCATGACTGTTGGATCGCCAACACGTCCTCGGATCCCACCACGCCCCCCGCACCATTACCTCACCTGTCTTATCTACGGAGGAACGCAGCAACGCACGGCGTGCGACATCCATATTAGTCTCCAATACCCCTAAAGGATCACGCCAGTCTCACGCGAGTTTCGATCAGGCGTACGTCACCTGGGACAAGAGCGGTACTGTGGTCACATTTGCCCGTGGCATCTTCTGGTGCGTCTACTTCGTGTAATTTGGTCAGATGAGTCCAAGTTTTGACAGTATCTCTATAAGTTCCACCCACAAACCCAGCAGAGTGCCGACGTCACACGTTTATCTCACAATCCACGTGTCTTCGGACCCGGTTTCTCCGAACCACATGGGGAAATCCCGGTAGATAAGGTTCCGTCCAAGACCGATCGGGACAAGCGAAGTTTCAAGAATGGAGAGAAACGCCTCGGGCCCCAGAACGCCCCTGAACTTGCCACATGTGCACGGTATTCGAAGGGAGGTGGTTATCTGCTCGTCAACGTCGTTGGTTGCTGTTGGGGTACGACTATTTTGATCGTTCACACCACACACTTTGACGGCTTCTGGTTCTGGCATTTTCCGTTCTTCATGTCCAGGGTGGAGCGATCGCCGCGCTGGCAGGTGGAGATCCTGACAATCCCTTGGGCGCGGCCGCTATTGTCCATCCACTGTGAGCGCTGATCTTTCATTTTCGTTGCGATTTCGGTTGGGAGGCTGTCCGGCTAACACGTGCATCATCGATCAGCCGCTAGCCAACTCACCGTCGAGGGTGCTGAGAAACAGGTCGTCCCGCTTGGCACCTACAGCAGTAAAGGCGATTCGCATGGGTGGGTGGGCGGGTGGGTTAATCGTTTCTTGTTTGCGTAAGCTCCGGGGAAGGTGTCCGTGACCGATCCCACGTGCAGCGCGAGAAGACCATCAACGTCATTTCTAGGGGCCCGTTTGCTTCGAAGCATGATCGCAAATATTGGGGGAATGTGCGCGTCCCGTCATTTACACCTTGCGCAAGGCGGAAGCCCTCCGTATTTGCAATAGGGTCCTCTACTGGGCAGCGGTGCGAGCTGATCTTAACGATCTAGATGGAGGGTTTGCCAGCTTTTATCCTAGGATCGCTCCCTCCAAGTGTGTCCAACGAATAAACTTTACGACGTGGGGCGGGGGGCATAATGTGTCCATGTTGATGGCGTAGCCCCCTTCGTCCTGCATCCGACCGATGATCTCCCAACCCATTCGTCAATCAATTCAATGCGATCCCACCTCCAACGGTCAGCCATCATCACTCCACCTCTGTTGCACCCCTATCCATTAGGTTGTTTGATGCCTTGACCTGTAACGATCCGCGCCGATTGGATTCCCAGGCTTCTCCCGTGACACCGAAGATGTAGTTTTTCGACACCTGATTCCCGCTTCCCCGCTTAACTGACATTCTTCCCCGCCTTCGGTAGCATAATCTCCAACCGGTTTGAAGATCCCAATGTGGTGGCTTCCTTGTGCTTCGCGTGACTTCGACGTGAAATCGCGTCGGGTTTCCGTCCAACGGAGGGGTACACGAGGTGCTTGAGGGCGGGTGGATTCGCTTGAACGTACGTGCATGTTCCATGGTTGGGCGCTCGACGCCGAGTCGGACGCTGTCAGGTCGAGGCGGAGCACCCGGTTTCCATCCGGCGACGGCGACGGCCCATTATGGGACCGTACATTGTCCCCACATTTTAGGGGGCGCCTCCTGTAAGACGGCGCACCGTCCACCGCTGACCCCCTCCGCACGTTGTCCGTTACGGCAAAGGGAAGGTGATACCGGTTCACCAAACGAATGAAACAAATTGGCTGTACCGCTTTCTTGGTTCTTGACTAAGGCCACCCTCTCGCTTACCACAAGCGTGCGCCCGTCCTATTATGCCCATATGCGGCTTTTCCGCTCCGTGGTTCCGTTGTTTGGGTGAAGGTGGTTGGTGTTAGTGGCTATGGACCTGGCGGGTCACGTCCCGGATTGTGGCCGTTAGCCTCGTCCAGACAGATGGGGGCGACTAACAGGAACGACGGAATGGAGACGGGAAACGGTTTATTGCTGATGAAATCCTCCAGCTCCTCCCCTGCTTACCCCTTGTCTCGGCGGTCCTCACTGTTTTTGGAGATTTAGCGCTAGCACAAATGACCCCGTTCTTCCCCTCCAATCTCCACCTGGACCCCCGGGGCACGTAGATCCGGATACCCCATGGGGTTGCCTTCTTGATCTTGGACTGGGTCGCGTTTTCCTCCAGGGTCCTCCGTTTCCTACCACCCGGAGCAAGCCTCATCAAAAGGAAGGGGCCCTGAAGCGGTCCGGTCTTCATCGCTGTGGACGTCGGGGTATATTGTAGGCCCACCGAAACCTGTGCGTGACCAGAAAGGTGCGTACCTCCATCTATGGACTTCAATTTCAATCTGGTACTTACGTTTGTGAATTATGTTGAATTCTGCAACTAAGAACGCTAGGACGTCTGCAATTTACAACCTTCATCAGCAATACGGCAAAATTCATACTTAGTTCCGTGGCGTACGCGCCTTCCGATTCACAGAACCCGTACGAGCTAGCGTGGCCCTACCCAGAACTGCGTGCGTGGCTATATGTCATGAGGGGAGCGGAGTTGGGCGGGACTGGCGAACCCTAGCATCGCTTGATTTCTATTTACAGTTAGGCTAGGTTCTGCCAGTTAACCACGCGTATACCGATTGAAATATACCGGCGTCCGCAGTCTGTGGGGCTAGTTTTAATGGAGCAGTCCGGCATTCAGCAAGTCAGCGGCGATATGGACGATAATGCCGGGTACTCAGCAATGTGGCCGGCGGAACCCACACCTCCAGTTGATGTAGCGATCTCCCTTATTCCTCCTGGCCATGGAAGTTCCTCTGATGATCAGTGAAGATGGCGGTGGAGACAATCTGGTTTCTTTGCTCGTGTATCGCAACTATTCAGGTTGTCAGTCGCTCATGATTCCAATAGCTCTGGATTTTAGTACCTCAGTACCTTCTCCCGATGAACGCTAAACTGCCACAGCAGCCCGCACGATGGCCTGGCACGCCGTTCAAATGACCCAATGCATATGGTGTGCTCTGCTGATCCGGAGGGTCCGGTGCCGTACATGTAGAAAATGACGATGAAAGGTAGTCCATGAAGGGACCATACCACCACTCGCCTCTGTTTGTGATAATTTTTTCCTATTCGGACCATATGCATAATCGCCGACATCAGAGATACACAGATCACTTGAGATCAAGAAAACGTTCAGCGTTCAACCTCCGCCAAGGTTGAGAGGGCGCGCGGGGGTGAGTGCTTTCCGGCCACCGACGGGCCAATAAGAGACCTAATCCCGTTCTGGGATGGTTGCCCTGTACTGACCCCACGGCATCGCGCTGCTCACAATCTGCATACCTCCTCCCGTCATCAAACGTCAATCGACAGTTTTTTTGGTCCTGCGTCTCAAACGCCATGCTTGATGTCTATGGTCAGCCACCACCACCCGGGTGGCCTCATTCCCGACCCTCCTCCCTCCCTTTTTCGCCTTTGTTCCGGCCCGCGTATGTAAACCTCCCCACGGGCCAGGGAGGTATAGTTCAAACTAACAGGGCTTGCATTGCCCCGAAAGACTCGGAGAGTCGTTGCCACAATTCTGGGTTGACACCCTGCCGTCAGACAATCGAGACCCTCGCCCCCTCCGTCCGCCCCTTTTCTTAGGCTTGTTATATGTCCCCCCGCAGATGAGTCGGGATGAGGCCCGGGGCACACATCGAAACAAGTGTTTTTGGCGCCGTTGTCGGACCGTGGAATGTTTTGGTGGTCTGCCGGGGTGGCCTGGAGCAGGCACGTTCATGGAAGTGGTATAGCCTTGTCAGGCACAGAGGCACGAGTTGCGAGTTCTTAGGCCCGCACCTAGTGCATCGCGTGTCCCCGAACTAACATGAATGACTCGAATGCGGAAGGGACTGAAGTTGTATTCCCCTTCGTTCTCTCCAGCAATT
>Ga0307516_10005868_pt1 | contig 14538 bp, 23 predicted proteins | sample 19_EM_MG_FD_203310 | JGI IMG/M metagenome (GOLD analysis project Ga0307516, IMG submission 203310) | Populus trichocarpa ectomycorrhiza microbial communities from riparian zone in the Pacific Northwest, United States - 19_EM | ecosystem: Host-associated > Plants > Roots > Unclassified | place... | reverse complement strand
GCCCCAAGGTATGGTAATTCGCTCTTCGAGAGGAAATCCCAATCAGAGCTGTCGGAATGGCCCGTTCGATTTTTATTTTTTATTTTTCAGGCGAGCGCCTCGTGACCAGGAAAAGCCGAGGGAAAGACGGACGGAAGAAGAAAAAGTGCCATTGCAGATCATTGGCTCCCCACCTCCGATCCCCGCAGGGCACGACGGGGCGTCCCGGGTGGGGTGGTGGCTTCAATTCCCCCTGTTGTCCCGTTCAGAGGCCCATCCCCGAGCGTGGGATATCTATACATATACGTAGATGCACGGGCTACATATGTAGGAGGTAGGTAGATCATAGGTGAGGTCGCCTTATACTCTACATACTTGAATGAAAAACTGCTATAAAAGTGTGTTAGAGTAAAATACGGAGGGAACCAGTTGCAGTCAAGTTGCGATGGTTTTTTTTTTTTAAAAAAAAAAAAAAATTTGGTGGGGACCCACTCTAGGTTAGCACGTGATCGAAAATACACGCTAGTATCCCCGTTTGGGAAGGTATTAAAGAGATTACTACCAGTTAGGCTAAGTAAATATGCAGTCAGTCACACTAGTACGGGTATTTTTTTTTTCTTTTTTTCTTTCTCCAGATATACTGCCGCATTTGGAAATGATTAAACCAATTGTTTTCCTCCAAACCAATGTCCACCCTGGTCCGTCTACAGATGATCCCAATGCGTGCACCACATACTTACATATACTCTACATGCTCTGGAGGGCGGGAGCGAGCGAAGGCTATCTAGAGTAGATATCTACATATGTACATACATACATACCTCAAGGCTCCAGCACACCTGCTTCCTGCTTCCTGCTTCGTGCCGCCTGCGTCCTGCGTCCTGCAGGCGGGTGTGTGATGCGTGCGATGGGACCTCCAGTGCGCGTCTTATGCAGCCGCCGCCCCAACTCGGTGGCAGGTCCGAAACCACTGTGGTACATACGTACTCTACATAACTACCCCAATGTCTTGTCGCTGCTGTTTATAGATAGCTCTTGCATGGTGGGGTTGCGATACATACATCATACACCGAGACAGCGGTCGTTTTCTTTGCCGACGTATGTATAGATAATAGATAGGGCGGTTACATACTCCCGAGGGGGGGCTTGCATGCGGGCATGCGCGTGCGATGGAAAAGCCGCGGGGATCGGATGTCGTGCACGCGCGCGCGGCAAAAAAAGCGAAAGATCCACGGGGATCGCGATTGGGGGGCCGTCCACAACGGGAGTGAGGCGCTTCGACGACCTTCCAGCTGCGGTCGCCCAGCACCTTTCTCACAGTGGCCGGCGCCTTTCGGCTTCAGCGGACTCGACTCGGACAACCCGTAGAACGCCACGGAAGCCCGCTCCAACATGAGCCGCGAACAGACCGGTCCTCTGGATACAAAAGGGGCGGGCATTCCGCTGCCAACCCCCCGCCGTCCCGGGCCTCTGCATAGCTAGAAGCCAACCGGAAGGAGAAGGAGAAGGAGAAGAAGAAGAAGAAGAAGAAGGGAAAAAAAAGAAAAAGGATCACCTCCAGAGAAAGACTCAAGAATGCGCGCTCCGCCAGACGACAGGCGCCCAGCCTCCACCCCGGTCGAGACGGACAGGGCGTATGTTCGGCCTTCACGGGAGCCCACAGACGCCGGCCGCGGGATGCTGTCCGGTAGCGGGCCGTCTCCAGCGCGACGTCGCGGGGATAGCGACATATCCACGCCGCCGCCGGCGGGGATGGTCAGGGAGGGCGGAAGGGTGCGCCCGCTGAGGCCCGGTATGGAGAGGGGCCCCACGGAACTCGTCGGACTTCCCAGAGACGTGACCAGACACACGTCCTCGCCGACTAGATATCCGGGAATGTACCACCATCCCATGCTGGGGGCATACAGGCCGTTCCCATCCGAGGTGCCGATACCGCGGGAGGCGGACGAGGCTGCTGCCGCCGTGGAGGAGGATGAGGAGGAGGAGGGGCAGCAGCAGCAGCAGCAGCAGCAGCAGCAGCGGGAAGAGGCGCCGAAGCGCGGACGTCGCGTCCGCGCGTACTGGGACAGCTTTCGAGGCCTGTTCGTGTTCGCGGGCGGAGAGCAGCCAAAGACGAAGCCCGCTCTGGTGATCTCGCGGCCGACGGACTTCAGGAAGACTACTTGAAGGGTGAGTGGTATCTGCCTGCTTGCACGTTCCTTGCGCGCTCCCCCGCTGGATGAAGCCAAACACACGACATCACCCCCTCGCACGCTGCGTACGTACTGTCTGTCTTGTCTTGTCTTGTCTGTCGTATCACCCCATTCCGTCAGCAACCCTTGCCCTCCCCGTCGCGCCTATCTATCTACATAGATAGATAGATATGAGGTAGATATGCACACTGGTCTGCGCCGCGCCGCAAACTGCACTCCGGAAGTCGTCCGAAGTACGAAGCCGCAAAAGCCAAAAAGAAAAAAAAAACGAAAAACGAAAAAGAAAAATCACCTGACACGGGGGGGAGGGGAGCATATCTACATTAGATCATAGATATACATATACATACATCATATGTACATAAGTAGAGACGAATGCACTTCCGTGGGGAGAGGGGCAGACTAGACTAGTAGTTAACTTCGCGCAGAGAGCTGGAGTCTGGATTCTGGATTCTGGAATATGACATTCTCCCCTTTCTTTTTTCTTTTCTTTTTTTTTTTTTTTTTTTGAGTTTCGAACAACGCACTCGCAAAAGCCAGCCCAACGTGCTGTGCTCCCTCGTGTGCGGTCTAGTCCCACATTCTCGAACCCTTCTCCAAACGTTCGCGATGGCCCACAAGAACTATCCACCTATCCATCTATCCATCCATCCATCATACCCACGTACATGGTTACCGTCTACGCACGCCTCCCAGCAACCTCCAAATAGTAGAGTTTCGCGCCTGGACGTCGCGCGGTCGGGTGCGTGTGCTCTACCATATGTACATACTCCGCTCCTCGCGGGAAAGCTCGGCATTCAGTGCAAAGCAGGTATGTATCTACATACTTAGGTTTTCCGCTCCAAGTTCCGCGACGGGGCCGGGCGGGCGGCGAGGGAAACGTTAGGGGTATGCACTCTCCTCCGCCCAGCCCTGCATATCATACATACATACATAGCTGCCTTCGCGATCGGCACGACGGGGTATGTAGACTACATAGATAGCTAGAGTAGAGTGCAAGGTAGAGTATGTATGTATATTGTAAGTATATGTACATCAGCGGCGAGGGGAGGGGGGGGGGCTCTGTCGGACCACGCGGAAGCCGCGAATATCCGTCATCCATCCGACGCATGCGAGCCGACAGCCAAAGGTGGAAAGGGGAGTGTTTCCGGTCCCCACTTTGTTTCACCCGCTGGATTACATATACTACCCTGCAGACACCACCCGAGAGACGTTGGCGCGTTGAGGTAGAGTACATATAAGTAGCGATAGAGTATGTATCTATCTAGAGTACCTCCGAGTTCGCATAACTAAGTATGTAGGTACTTACCTAAGTAGGTAGATAGACTGGAGTAGATATCGCCATAGACTATCGTAGGCTAGTCAAGTCATACGTGCCCAAAAATCGGCCAAAGCAGGCGACGCAAAGAAGAAGAAGAAAAAGAAAAAGGAAAGCGAACGACGATGACGTGCGTGCCCAGCCACAGCCAGCCAGCCAGCCGGCGTGCGTGTACCAGCCACACGTCCGCCTTTCGTTCCAGTCCGACCAGCCGCCACACGGGCGAGCGAAGGGCGAAACGGCAGGAGAGGCAGAAGATCAGAAGATCAGCCGATCGCGATCGCGAGGAAGGAGATGCGGTGCACGCATTTTCCGGACCAGCGGCCGCGGGCTCTGCTATGAAACAGAACGTACAGAGCACGTATGTATGATGTATGTATGTAGTTATATGTACTTATGTATCTACGTTGCTTGCATCTGTCCCGTACGGAAAATCGGAACCACAGCCGACCGAGATGGAGGCCAATTTCCGTCCGCGCGCGCGTGCGGAGGATTTTGGTCCTGGGCGTTTCCGCGGGCTCGTCCGCAAGTCTTGGCATCCGGCAGGGTTTGAAGTGGCCCCCCCCCCTGTGTGGCGTGCTAACGAGACTTCTATCTATGTATCTGGATATCTACAGATATCTATATGTAAATAGACTACATGTGTACTAGTACATACTCTACATACATAGATTCTTGCATACATATCTAGCAGTTCGTGCGCTGCATCTTCCCGGTCCGGTCCGGTCGTCAACATGCCGTATGGCTGTAGATAGAGTACAGTTCCGCACATTGCACTGGCCACGGCCGTATGCATGCATGCATGTACATATGTACGCGGGCTCCGTGCAGACGGCGGCCGGAGGGTTAGGGGTTGTGCTGTGCTGCGCTCCCCTCCCCTTCCAGGGAGGCTGCAGATGGGTATCATACATACATATGTACGTATCTAGAGTAGAGGAAAAAAAAGCAAGCAGCCGACGGAAGGAGAACGTGCGCTTCTCCACCGCCGCCGCCGACCGAATGTAACAGCACAACACACGCACTCACGCACTAACACACCCCCCCAGTTAGTTGCTCACCACCACCACCACCACCTCCTCCTCCTCTCCTCCACGCACCACCCACCACCCACCGTGCACCACCCACCACCCACCACACACCACCATACACACACACACACACACACACCTCTCTCTCTCTCTCACACACAACCTACTGCTGGCACAAAGGGGCGGAGAGAGAGAGAGAGAGAGAGAGAGAGAGAGAGAGAGAGAGAGAGAACGGGGAGGGGAAGTGCAGAAGTGATATCCATAGTGCCCTCGCGGAGACAATAGCGGTACGGAGGATTCCACCACCGCACACCACACACACCACACGTCGGCAGCGCCCGGTATGTATAGTACATAGCCTATTGACTTTCGCGGGCGGAGCGATATCTACACATCGGGGCAGTTCTTGCGGCGCGGGCAGGCGACGTGCACGGCCGAGTCGAATCGCAGCACTCCAGGCGATGGTGCTGCCGTCACGCTATGTATGTACTCCGCATGCCTTGTGCGAGGGAGTGCGTGGGGAGAAGGGTATGTAGAGTAAAGTGAGCGAGCGGGCAAGGGAAAAAAAAGGAAAAAAAAAAGGAAAAAAAAAGCATGCAAGCACATATGTATATGTATATATACGCGAGTTGTAGTGGGGCGGGGGGGTTGCGCTGCGATCGCCTGGCAGGCGCGCGGGGCCGATCGGACTGCTCGATGTCCACGGCGCCTGGATCGATGCGAGGAGGAGAACAAGTTCGTGTTTATGTAGCCGTTACATACTTACGTCTTCTGAATTGCATGCGGTGTACATACATGCATACATACACACGCACATACTCGACACGAGACGACGTCTCCGTACGGACGCATGTAGGTGCATGCCGGCGTGCGTGGGGATGATGCGGCGCGGGCGGGCGGGCGACATGAATATTTGTTTTTCTGGGATTTGCCGGTTGTTGGGCTGACGGTGATATATATATGTATGTAGACTATGTGTGCATGATATGTATGTATATATGTATGTATAATGCACATGCAGGTGGTCGCGCTGGTGCGGGTGCAGGTCAGGGTTGCGGCGGATTGGGTGGGTGGGGAAAGGTGTGGTGGCTGTCCCGCGTTTCTTTTTTCTTTCCTGTCGGTGCGGTGGGACAGGGTGGGCTGCAGGCAGGAAGGCGGGTCTGCGGGGCTTGGCAGCGCTAGTCGCGAAGGGGGCGTGGACGGTGCAGCGACGTGCCTGCCGGGATCGCTCCACGCATCCCCGACTCCGTGTGGCGTCGAAACATTTCCGGACAGCGCGCACCCGCGCGGGGAGGGGGTGCTGGGGCCCGGCATGCCGGAGCGGGGCGACGAAGAGCAGGGCTCGGCCCGACGCCGTCCTCCGACGATTCAGCGTCGGCCTGCGCGCGTTAAGGCCCGTAGTGGGTGGAAGATCGCCGCTCTCGTCCGACATGGGTGGGCCGGGGTACGTAAGTAGATATCGGCTCGTCGCTTAGCGTCTCCAGAGAAGCGCGGTTCGGCTGCATCCGGAACGGAGAGAGAAAGAAAGAGAGAGAGAGAGAGAGAGCGAGAGAGAAAGAAAGAAAGCGAGACGGAAAGAGAGCGAGACGGAGGGAAAGCAAGAAGGAAGAAAATGAGAAAGAAAGAAAGAAAGAGAAAGAAAGAACGAACGAACGAACGAACGAACGAAAGAAAGGGAAATAAAGAAAAGAGGGGAGCTGCAGCTGTCGGTGCGCACATTCCTCATGGCACCGCGCGCAGTCGGGCATCGGTCGTCAGATCGGTTCGCCGCAGTGGCGCACGGACCAAGCGACGTTATCAGGCCCGGATCCGCCAGTCGCTTTCGGGGAAGATCACCCGCGGCTTCCGGGATGGCCCTCACGCCGCGGGATTTTCGAAGCAGCGGTGAGGACGGAGGATGCCGGACGGAAGCCGCGTCCGCATCGCGTGCATGGATAGATACATACCCGACCGGCCCGGCCTGAGGCTCAAAGTCAGGTGCCACCCGTGGGGGGGGGCGTGGGGGCGTCGAATCGATCGGCACGGGATCTAAATTTGAGACTCCGCGCGGGCGAACACACGCCTGCCTGCCTGCCTGCCTGCCTCTGCCTGCGTCTCCGCGAACACAACCGGCGTGGCCACCGCGGGAAGGCCTTCCGCACCGGGCGGCGGGGCGTTCTCTCGACTGCTCCGCGAGAAGCCAGCCACCGCACAAACCTGAGAAACCAGCGGTCCGGCTTGCGCGCTTGACGGGCAGGCATCCCCTCCCTCTTGCTCCAATTAATCCCCGGAGATTCCACCAGCCAAGAGAATCCGAGCCCACCCCTTCCCCTAGCCCGCCAAGAGCCTTCGCACACTGCCTCGGCCAGTCCCACCCCCGGCCCGGCAGCAAGAAAGAGACGGAGCGAGCGCGCCAGCCACCGCCACAAATCTGGAACATGCATGTGCCCCGTCGATTTGCTGCGGACGCTTGGTCGATGGGCCCACACCGCCGCCCCCTCTCTCTCCGGTGAGCGGAAGAGGCGAGCGGAAAACGGAGACGGGAAACGGACGGGAAACGGAGACGAGAAACCCGCAGGCTGCGGAGAGCGCAGATGACGAGAAGCCTCCCTCCTCCGCCGAGTCCGCACGGACTGGCTGCCTCTCGGACCTCGACCGCCACGGGATCGCACGCACGTCCCCGCCACGAGCAGAAGACAGACAGGATGGGGGCGGCCAACGGGAAGCCAAGCGAATCGCTCAAGTGCGGAACAGAGAGCCATCTATGTCGCCCATGCTGCCTGCCTGGCTGCCTCCGCCTGCCTTGCGATACACTCCTGGAGCCAGAGCACATTGACTTCCCTGCGTGAACGTCCGGCCGGCCACTGGAGCCCGCATTCACGCTAGGTGCCAGCTGCCCGTCATCCATCCACCCATCAATCATTTCTCGGCGCCCCACGCCATGCGCTGCACCATCGCCACTCCCACCACCAGCACCCACCACCCCCCCATCGTCATCCTCTCATTCGAACCTCTGCACTAACTCCGCCGCCACACCACCACCACGCACACCCCTGCGGGTCGTCGTCTTCTCGCCTCACCCACTTATGTACTCCGTCTGTGCTCTCTTCCCACGAACCCTTCCCTCCAACCCGCTACACTTGACACTTTGTGCAATCACCCCCCCCCCCGCCACCCCTCCGTCCGCCCCGTAATCCAAACAACCCCCCCCCACATTCCTCATGCCACTCCCTGTTGCACCCCCGACTAAGCACTTACTTAAGGGCTTCTTCCGTCTTGTGTCTCGTTCTCCCGCTCTGCTTACCGTAACCCCTACCGCAGCTGCGCACTAGCAACTGTCCGTTCGTGTAACCCCTGCCAGCTCGCGCACGAGTAGATAGAGTACCGTACATCCTCGACACCCCCCCATACCTACCGCTTTAGATACACTTCCTCCTCACACCCCTTCCCCCATCTTTTCCTTTCCTTTTCCATCTTGCTTCCTTCTCCCACTCGCTTCCCTCTCCCGAATCATCCACCACCCCTAACACCCTTCATCAATCACCACCTTCTCCGCCACCCCAAACCCGCCCTTCCTCCTCCCACCAAATCCTCCACCACCATCCTCCACCACCATCCTCCACCACCACCACCACCATCACCACCACCACTACTACCACCACCACTACTACCACCACCACCACCACCACCACCACCACCACCACCACCGCCACCACTATCACCTCCACTTCCATCACCACTGCCGTCCGCCGCCAAATCCCACTACTTCCCTCCCGAATCGATTCTCCTGGAGGAGCCGCCCCCTTCCCCTCTCCCCCGTCCTGCCGTCGCGGTTGTCCGGTTCTTCGTTCTGGACGCTATTGGCCCGCGACGCGAAGTACTGTACTGTGCGTGCGGTGCAGTGTGTTCTCTAGGAGCAGAAAAGGCAAACCGCCGCCCCATCACTCCAACTTTCCGTCCGAACTGAGTATATCTCACCTTCACGCTCTCGACTGGCCCTTGTAGTTGGAGCCTAAGCTTCTTTGCCGAAAGGGATTATTTTTATTTATTTTTTAAAAAAAAGAGCCTAGACGGTCAATTCAGCCATCATAACCGATCACGCGAAAAAGCGAGAGAAAAAAAAAGCGAAAAAAAAAGAGAGTCAGTGTTCTCCGCTGGTTCCAGCGGCTCTCTAGCGATCGAGCTTGTGCACAGGGTCCCGATCCAAAGCTTCGACGCCAGAACCACAGCCACGCGACAGATCAGGTCCGTCCTTCTTGCGAAGGTTATATCGCCGGTAACTTGGCTTGCTCGCTCCAGCTACCCCGTAATAGGAGTTGAAGGCGACCTTGATTACGGAGCGCGCGCGTGCCCGCATGGCCTCTGTCCAGCACACATCTTCTCCTGGCCACGGCCAGTCACAAGCCCTCATCCACCAACAAGGCCCCCCGATCGGGCATACCAACGGTCATCCTGGGCCTCCGATGTCACAACAGCAGCAAGGAAAGCCCTCTATTTTTCAGCAGTTGACGGCGATCAATGAGGTGACATGGCTGCAAATCGGTGAGTGCCCCACCCCATCTCCGCCGGACACACATACAGCCGTATCCTCCGCTTCATCTTACCGTAGCAATACCCGACTGACGACGCTGTGCAATTCCAGGCAGCCTCACCGAATTGATGGGCGATCTCGACCGAGCCACGCAGGCATACGAGGCGGCGCTTCGGATGAATCCGTATTCGATTCCTGCCATGAACTCGATCTCGTGTATCCTGCGAACGAAAGAGCAATTCCCCAAGGCTGCCGAGTACCTGCAGAGCATCTTGAACATGGACAGCACCAATGGGGAGATTTGGGGGTCATTAGGACACTGTTATCTCATGATGGACGACCTCCAGAAAGCTTATTCAGCCTACCAGCAAGCGCTGTACCACCTCCGCGATCCCAAGGTATGAATGATCTCCGCTCGGGCGATCACTTTCCTCCGGCGTGCCAGTATGGCTGAAGATGGCTTTATAGGAACCCAAATTGTGGTACGGAATCGGCATTCTCTACGATCGGTATGGTTCGCTGGAGCACGCCGAGGAGGCATTCTCTCAAGTGATGCGGATGGAACCGACCTTCGAGAAGGCCAATGAAATCTACTTCAGACTGGGTATAATATACAAACAGCAACAGAAGTACCAGCAGAGCTTGGAGGTACGTCTTTTCTCATCCGCCGTGATCGGCGGAGAAGCGCGCGACCGTTGCTAATGCGCCCATTTAGTGCTTCCGTTATATCGTCTCCGATCCCCCTGGGCCCTTGACCGAAGAAGACATCTGGTTCCAGATCGGACATGTGTACGAACAGCAGAAAGACGTACGTACGATCCGGGGTCTCGTCGCTCCAATATTCTCGGTTGAGGGGCTGACATTTTGACCTGCGTAGTATAATGCCGCCAAGGAGGCGTACATGAGGGTGCTCGAATCGGATCCGAACCATGCCAAAGTGTTACAGCAGCTTGGCTGGCTTCACCACCAGCAAAACGGCGGTTTCGAGAGCCAAGAGCTTGCGATCGAATACCTTGAGAAGTCTGTTAGCGCTGGTAGGTTGCCGATCCCGTCCCCTCCGAGTTGGCACACTTGACTGACGCGCACAAAAAGACAATACCGACGCCCAGAGTTGGTATCTCCTGGGACGTTGTTACATGTCTCAGCAAAAGTATCCCAAGGCGTATGAAGCCTATCAGCAGGCAGTCTACCGTGATGGCCGAAACCCCACATTTTGGTGCTCCATCGGTGTTCTCTACTACCAGATCAACCAGTACCGTGATGCGTTGGACGCGTATTCCCGTGCGATCCGCCTCAACCCTTACATCTCGGAGGTGTGGTACGACCTTGGAACATTGGTAAGCTACCGACCGTTGCTCGAGCGAAGTGCCGGTGCGGAGTTACTGACAAGTTTTTTTGTTTTTTTTAGTATGAATCGTGCAACAACCAGACCAACGATGCTCTCGATGCCTATCAACGTGCCGTCGAGTTGGATCCCGAGAACCAACACATCAAATCGCGACTACAACTCCTTCGGAGTGGTCAGAGCTCCGGCGTGCAGCTTCAGGCATCGGCGCCTCCTCCACAAGATGTTCACCCTCAGGCGTATCAGGCTGCTACGGTGACTGGGCCCCCTGGACCGCAATGGGGTTCGCAAGCACCTCAGTCGGCACCGCCCGTGCGATCACATGCGACGCCAACACTTCCCCACCTCCCGCCCCAGCAACCCAACCAGGGCCCCTACAGGGTTGGCGATCATCAGTCTCTGCCTCCGCAGAGACACATGAGCCCCGACCACATGAGGCGACAAGCGGAAGAAGTCAACAGGCACACTCCCATCCGACGAGGCCATTCTCCATCTCCCAAATTCCTCAACCACTCCCCTCAGTCTCAGTACCCTCCTCTGTTGCAGACACAGCAGCCGCCCCCTCCTCCAAATCGCATCCTCAACCCTCATCACAATCCATCTCCTCAGCACGTATTGCCGCCCGCTGCCAACGGTAACAACATCACGCTACCTCCGTACCAAGGTGGTGTGGGACGCGTCAGTCCGCCACCCGAGGTCAAGCCAAACGTGGAAGACCTGCCGTCACCCGAGTCGGCTGGATACCCCCATGCTCGCATTGCCGCCCAACGGCAACAGCAGATGCAACAGCCACAGAGCGGTGGGATCGCCGGAGGTGCTCTTCCTCCGGTGTCTGCCACAATGGCCGCCGAGGCCGCACAGCGGGACAGGGATGAGAAGACCCAGCACGTGCCCATCAAGAGGCAGAGGGAATGGGAAGATGATGAAGGTATTGTCAAGAAGCCTGCTTCGGAGGAGAACCGAGCAAGAATGGACGACGTTAACCACCACCGCGCCTCTCCGCCTCCCCAGCACCGAGGGCGGGGCGACTCCGTCGAACGCGAACGTGACCGCGAGCGTGACCGCGAGCGTGATCGTGAGCGTGACCGCAGCGGCAGGGACGAGTACCACCACGGCCCCCAGCCACCATCATCTCAATCGCTTCCTCCACCCAATCATCCGCAGGTACCGCCAATGACGGACACGCCACGGATGTCTGATCAGCGGAGAGAAGACACAAAAGAGGTTGTTGAGCCCGCAGCTCGCAAAGTTGAAGAAGATGACGAGTACGACGAAGAGGAGGATGTAAAACGAAGCTCCGATAACCCACGACACAAAGAGAATAGCAGTCCAAATTCCAAGGGCACAAACGGCATTTCGAGCGGACCTAGCGGCGAGAAATAGATGCGACAGACGTGAGGCTACGCCATGGCCGCAGCCGTTCCCAGGGAGTCAGATTTTTTTTTGTGCGCGGGTGTCCAACAAACCACGAATGCTGGTGGGTTCTCTGTTCGCGGAATATATCTCGGTGGGATGGATAGGCGTGGAGATTCGAAGATAGCTCTGGGGGAATGGACCATGTGTGTTGTGTTTTTTGTGCGAATCTGCTCGGTCAAGTTCAGACGGTTGTCCATTACGCCTTCGCTTCCTTCTCTCTTTTCTTCCGTCTTTTTTTCTTTCTTTTTCTTCTTTTTCTTTTCCTCTTGTTTCTTGACTTTGTCTCGTCCAAAGGCGACGAGGGAATTTCTTTTCCCTTTTTCTCGGTTCACAAGTTAATGTAGTGTTCCTGTGCTTTTCCATCATCTCTCTACTTCCTATTCTTTTAACGACTTGTGTTTATGGAGGGCTCCTATGTAGCCGTTGGATTGGGAGACCGAGGAAAAGGAACGTGGAGGAAAGTAAGTACTTAGCTATACTCTACGAATGAAGAGATGACGGTTTATCAGCGAAAAAAAAAGGAGAAAGAGAGAGTCTATACAATTATGCTGAAAGGAGTTTACTGGTTTTTGATTCGGTTCGGTTCGGTTCGGTCTGGTCCGGTCTGGTCTTGTTTTTTTTTTCCTTTCCTTTTCTTTTTGGTTTTTTTTCTTGTTTTTTTTTCTTGTTTTTTTTTTGCCTTGGATTGCTTTCGGGTTTCAAAACTGTGGTACCTAGATAAGTACCTAGATACTTTCCTAAGTATGTACTTACCTCTTACCATCATCTTACTTACTTACCTACCTACCTACCTACCTACTTTCTCGTGCTTTGGTGTGCGTACTTACGTACTCTATCTATCCATCCAAGAAAGAGAGAAGAAGAAAAGAAAGAAAGAAAGAAAGAGAAAAAAAACACCTATATAGTCTACATTGTACCTGCCCGGAAGACCCGACCGACTGGGCGGCTAGACGTTGATATATGGTACCTATGTATGTATGTAGATACATACTCGTACCGTTGTTGGCGGCTGATCCCCGTCCATCGGGACAACCCGACTCTGGATACTCTATGTACTACATATGTAGGTAGGTATATGTAGAGTAGGTTTACAAGGGACGACGGAACGAAACGACGAAACGTATCTATGTACAGTATCTACATATGCGGTTCTGATCGAGCGCCCTCGGCAGGGAGCTGGGAGCTGGGGCTGGGCTTGACTAGGTCAATGGATCGGGCTGGCTACATACATACACGGATAATCTACTTGGGGGGGGGGACACGGACCATCGGCCACCAGATGTCGCTCGCGGGGGAACGGCCAATTGGGCGGGCATGCGTACGTATCATAGCTGGGAGTGGGAGGGCTTGGGGGTTGCGGTTTTACTACTCGTACACGGAACGGAGGGAGGTGGTGATGCGAGGCGGAACGTCTCGCAGATATAATGTAGCTAGGCCAGGTCGTCCCCCTCCGGTCGATTGTTGGGTTCGACACCTACGATTGTGAGGGCAGTTCGTTTGGTTTGATTTTACAAAGCAGCAGCAGCAGGAGGAGGAGACGCAATTATCCCCCTCCCCACAATCCCCCCAACAGAAGAAAAAAAAAACCCCCCCGTATTCACCCCTCCCTGAAGGACGAATCGCCTCCTTCTGGCAACTCCTTCGGCTTCAACGACGAAAGCACAAAGTTCTCCCACCTCTGCCTGACCCACAGGAAACTCCTGTACTCCATTCCTTTCTCGTCGTTCTTGTCGCCCAGCAGCACCTCCGTGTATAGCCAGACGAAGCTGATGGACGCCCCCGCGGCGGCGATCGGGATCGCGACGAGCGGCGAGAGGACGTGCACGCGGACCAGTCCGGTGGCGCCGACCTCGTCGGGCGAGGGGACCGGATGGCGACGCCGGTAGAGAAAGCGCATATGCAGCTTCAGCGCCGGGAGGAGGCGCGAGACGACCGTGGTGGAGAAAGGAGGACAGGCGGACGATGTCAGGTTTTGGACGGGGTAGCTGATGATCAGTAGGAGGAGGGTGTAGAGGGTGTAGAGGGCGCACAACACGCTGAGGAAGGGCGCGAGCAAGGTCAGATAGCACTGCGCACGTGGGAGTCAGCAGAGTTCGGGCGGGGAGGTGGGGCTGCGGAGGGTATATATATACCAGGACTCGCCAGACGTAGGAGGACTTGTGGCGGTGGCCGATTTCCGCACTACCTTCCGCTTGTTCCACATCCACAACCGGCCGGTCATCACCGCAGAAGGCGTCGCTATTTGTGCGTCGCGATTGTCGAATACGGCTATTGTGGTGGTGGTGGTGGTGGTGGTGTTGTCGCTGCTGCGGTTGTTCACACTCTTCGGCGCCATCTTCTTTCTCGCTGAGGTCCGGCGTTGTAGTTGGTATGTCATGGGTACTTCGCGGCGGCGGCTGTTGTGTCGCATGGTTGTTGATGCTTACTGTGGATTCCTCCAAGCCCACTTCCAACTTCCGCTTCTCGGGGTCCCGCGGCGAGCAGCTTTCCGATCCAATAACAGCACCCATTCCTCTGTTTCCCTCTCTTCCTCCTTCTCTTCTTCCTCCTCCACCCGCCGCTCCCCGCAGTTGTACTGTCGTTGTCGTTTGCTGCGGTTCAAGATGTTCAGCCCCGTCACTACCACTGTCACTGTCGGTCCCGCTCCCATCAAGCGACGACATATCTCGGGATGTCCACGGGGGGGGGGGGGGGGGGGGGGGGGGGGGGTGGGGGGGGGGGGGGGGGGGGGGTGTTTTGTGGGGGGCGGG
>Ga0307516_10005867_pt1 | contig 14540 bp, 22 predicted proteins | sample 19_EM_MG_FD_203310 | JGI IMG/M metagenome (GOLD analysis project Ga0307516, IMG submission 203310) | Populus trichocarpa ectomycorrhiza microbial communities from riparian zone in the Pacific Northwest, United States - 19_EM | ecosystem: Host-associated > Plants > Roots > Unclassified | place... | reverse complement strand
CGCACTGCCTGCCCTAAACTCGGTCCCTATATATAGTGGTAGACAGTCGCTGTCATTCCTTAGATTTTGTCAACTCAGGATACTCCTTCGGTTCTCACCAAACACGACATTGGTCCTGAGTGACTCCAACTTCTCCCTTGTTCCCTCTTGCTCTCACAACCCTCCTCTATTCTCCCCTCTGTGTACTGCGCCTTGCGCTCCCAGTAGCACCCCAGCACGAACTCCAGACCAGCGTCGACTGTATTTCAGGTGACCACCGAGGTCCACCCTGACACTTATCTTGGACTTTTCTTTCACTTTTGTGACCTCCAACCTGCAACTTATGTAAGTTGAGGACATAGCTTTGATAAGTTTGTGCTTTTCTCTTATTTTTCTACTTTTCCCAAAATAAGAGTGACTAATGTAACAAAAAAGAGAAATGCAACATTCCTCCATCAGCAAGTCGTGGAAAGTCTGCTATAGCCTTGCAGCACCAGGTGATCGGATTGCTTCCTCTGCAAGGGTTTATAATGGATTATAAGCCCATATAACAGGTTATAAGGCGTGTTTGGCGCCCAGGACTCCAACGGTTATAACCCATTATAACTCAAGATATAGGTCTACCACTTTCGTAGACCCATATATTTCAGTATAGTGTTTTCCGCGACTTGCTGATGTGATGCACCACAGAAATCAATCAATTTGCTGATGTAGTCTGCCTGTTCCGTGTGCCCGACAGTGATTCACCATTGAGGTTTTGCAAGAAAGATATGGTGTGGAAATCCCTCCGTCATTCAAATGTATAGAAGTGACAATGACCGACCCTCAGTTCAGGGCGGTAACATTGATGGGTTTGTGAAGACGCATGGGGATGCGGATCGGCGAGGTCTCGTTGGCTTTCTTCCCCTTCCGTGAGTGAGCGACCCCCAGACTCTCTCTTTATTCAGCCCTTGACCGTGCGTGACCTCATTAGCTGGGGGACATTCCGGTGGGGTTGAGTGAGCAAGAGGTGGTTCACGATAATCCCCAAAGATGTACGTCCCGTTTTTACAACGACCCTAGGATTTCTTCCCCCTTTTTATATGTATAGTCTCCCTGTTTCAAGGCCTGTGTCGCTCGATCGCCTACGGCGGTAAAGCCAGCTCGCAGACTTCTACCTACTTAAAATTATCTCGAACCCCACCTCGAACGACACGGTTCGATGGGTGAATCCAGATCTCCTCACCACACGCAAGTTCAGTTGCGAAGGAGTCGCCCGAGGGAAGTCCGGACCGTTGCACGCGAGGTGTAGAGATATACAAATTTCCCAGCGAACGGCATGCTCAGTCGAAGGGTTTCACTTTCACGTGGAGAGGTATTAAAGGTTCGTCCTGAGAGGCCTCAAGGCAAGGGATGGGTCAACGCATAGGTCGCGAAAGACACGCTGCGTCCATCGAGCAATATATTTACTCATTATATTCGCATCCGTCACCATGGTAACGATGCTACACCAAACCTTCGAGCGGATGGAGACAACCTTTCAAACGCTTTTCAAGAAACTCACTGCGCGCCGGCGCAGAGACTGCCACACGTTCAACACTCGTCTGCACACTCAAGGACAGTGTCGAGACTCGGACAGTTGTCAAGTCAAGTGTTCAACGAAGGACCACTATCCCACCACATCGATTGAAGCTCTACATCGCATTCGGTAAAGTCGAGGTCCGACGCCGAACCACTACCAGTGCCACACGTCGGCTCTCCAATCGTTCACCCGATGTTGTGCCAGGATCGGCGAGGGTGGAGGCGAGTACGGGGCCTGGTGGAGATCTCGACGGTTGGGTGTGGTGGTGACGCTCGGCGACCGCATAGAAATACTCGGGGCCAGTGAGTACGTAAGTATCGGGCCCAGCAACCGCGCACAGCGAGAAAAAGTCCAAATCCAACCAGCGACTTTTGGCGCCAGGTGGACTGCCCACGAAATTCGTTCGGCCAGGCCATGGCGCGGATCCCGTGACATGTCACGATTCATCTCGCTCTCCGAGTCATCGGTCCTTGTGATTCGGGTGAGGCTTGCAATTTATATACCTTTCCCCCTGCTGGATCCTTCCGCAACCAAAACACTCGCCCCTAGCTGGAGTTGTCCCCATGCCCTCACCCAACCACCCTGCCTTGGAACAACTCCGTCGCCTCGACAGGTCCTTATCTGGGTTTCACACCCAACTCTGCAACGGACTCAATGGGGAAGAGTATAAGAAATGTGTACCAAACCTTGAAGACGATGATTCGGCATGGCTTGTTGACTATCTGGACGAGGTACGTGCCGCCTCGTTGCCCTTCCCCACTCTCTGCTTAAGCCACGTAGGCTCTTGATGGTCTGGACCCCTCCAGTCCTGCTTCCCGGAAGTGTCTACGTGAACTCAGGAGCATATGCGGCGCAAGGGGAATACTACCAACATCGTACACGCATTTGACTTCCCTTATCATTGGGCCCGAGCCGTTGGCCTCAGGAGGTTATGGTGATGTGTACCCTGGGACTCTCAATGGCTCAAGGGTTTGCATCAAACGTGTGCGAGTGTATACTAGTTACGGTCCACAAGCAGCCGCTAAAGTGGGTTCTAACCCTGTCGCTTTCCGTGTCCGCCATATCCAACAATACTCGTAGAACTTCTGTCAAGAGGCCGTAACGTGGAAACGGTTGACACACCGGAACGTCCTCCCACTACTCGGTATTACCATGGCTCCCTTCCAGCTCATTTCTAGTTGGATGCCTGGCGGGGACCTGCCGGAGTACATCAGGAAAAACCCTGGAGCGAACAGACTTGGACTTGTGCGTGTCCCCCCCCCCCTTCTGTGTCAATCCCACACTGACTCCCATTGTCAGCTATCCGGTGCCACAGAGGGCCTCTGTTATCTCCACTCCTGCAACGTGGTTCATGGGGACCTTAAGGGAGTACGTTGGTGTTCTAGATCTTGTTTGACCACCATTTTACACCGCGCCAGCTGAGCATCCTCGTGGGCAACTCCGGTCATGCGCGCCTTGCAGATTTTGGGCTCGCCAAGGTCGCTCAAAACCCGGATTCTATGTTGAGGGCCGCGCATCAGCAGGGCCACACCCCACGATGGACTGCACCTGAGATCCTGAAGGAGGAGGGGGCATGCAGCAAGGAAACCGACATTTTTTCTCTCGCGATGGTCATGATTGAAGTACGTCGTGGGTGATCTACCATGAGTGGACTGTGGAGCTCTGACTAAGTGTCGTTTCACATCAATACAGGTATTCACTGGAGCGATTCCATTCTGTAATAGCTCACCTGCCATGGCCATGCTGGCCATAGTGCAGGGCGGGCGCCCGCCAGAGCCGACACATCCAACCTTCACAAAGGATTTATGGACATTAATGCAACGCTGCTGGGAGCAGGACCCTCACCTGCGCCCGGAGGTTTCAGAGGTGTCGAAAGTTTTACGTAGCTTGTCAATCTCCCCCCCGCCCCTGCAACGACTCCGTCGCCTCGACAGGTCCTCGCCCGAGTTTCACGATCAAGTCTGCAACATACTTTATGAGGAGGAGTATCAGAAATGTGTGCTGAACCTTCAAGGCGATGATTCAGTGTGGCTCGTTGAGTATCTAAACGAGGTACATCGCCACATCGCCCTTCCTAACTCTCCGCTCACGCCAGCATAGACTCTTGACCGTCTCGATCCCTCCACCCCCGGTTTCCAAAAGTGTCTACGTGAACTCGGAAGAATATGCGGTACTGGGGGGATACTCCCAGCATCATACACCCTCTCGTCTGACCTTCTGAGTGTGGATCTCGAGCCGTTCGCATCGGGAGGCTATGGTGAAGTACACCAGGGTAGCCTTGGTGGCTTAAGGGTTTGCATCAAACGTTTGCGGCAATATGCTGGCGATGGTCCGGAAAGGGCCACCAAAGTGTGTTCTCAACACCATGGCCTTTCCTGTACCCTCACTAGCAAACCCCACAGATCTTCTGCAGGGAGGCTGTAATGTGGAAACACATGGAACATCCAAACATTGTACCTCTACTGGGTGTGACTACCAGTCCATTCCAGCTTGTTTCGAAGTGGATGCCCAGCGGGGACCTGCCAGATTACATCGGGAGGAACCCGGGTGCAGATCTGCTTGGGCTTGTAGGTGTCTCTGCCATTGTGTTTATCCCACACTTACCCCTGTCACCAGCTATCCGACATAGCTGAAGGGCTCTACTACCTCCACTCCCGCAATATGGTTCATGGGGACCTCAAGGGAGTGCGTGTTCGTTCTAAATCCCGCTTCACCACCATATTGACACCCGGCCAGCCAAACGTCCTTGTCGACGACTCCGGTCATGCGCGCATCACGGACTTTGCCCAGACAATGGTTACTCAAAGCCCGGATACCATGCAGAGCACCTCGCGGCATGGCAGCACCCCGCGATGGGTTGCGCCAGAGGTCTTGGGCGGGCAGCCACCTAGCAAGGAATCGGACATTTTCTCCTTCGCGATGGTCATGATCGAGGTACGTCACGGATGACTCGTTGTGCGTGTGGGTTTGGCCGATTGTTGTTTTACATCAACGCAGGTGTTCACTGGCGCGGTTCCGTTCAGTACTCGTTCAACATCCATGTCTATCTTGGCTGTGACGCAAGGCCACCGCCCGCCACGCCCGGCGCATCCAACTTTCACTGGAGGTTTGTGGATGTTGATGCAACGCTGCTGGGCTCAGCAGCCCCACTTGCGCCCGGAAACCTCAAAAGTCTTGCAAGTTCTCCTCACCGTGTCAGTCCCCCAATCCAATCCAACGATCACACACCCGTTAGTTGAACGCTCGTGTATAGTGAACATCCCCTCTGGAAGGAGTTGATCGGTCATACCCTCGCCACGGACAAGCGTATCTCTTTGATCACGAAAATCTTCTCCGACCACGATGAGGTCGAGGTGGTAGGGCACCTCTCTGGGGACGATGCCCAGGCTTTTGTTGATACAGTATCCGAGGTGAGTCCATACACCATCGTGCTCAAAGGACAAGCCGGATAGCTTTGACGCGAACCTCTGTCAACCAGGCATTGGATAGTCTCCCACCAGAGATCCGCAGAGGGTGTTTGCACTCTCTATACCAAATCTGTGACCGTCAAGCCCTGCTTCCGAGATCACCCCCGCTCTGTTATGACCCTACGGAGGACCCGCTCCATCACGGCAGGCTTGCGGACGTGTGGAAGGTTAGGTATCAGGGCCGGTATGTGGCGGCCAAGGTTTTAAAGTCGCGGCCAAGGGATGACCCCGGGCAGGTTAGAAGAGTGGGTTTCTTGTGGTACTCTCGGCTTGTAGCGTGCATCGGCAACTGACCGTGTCTGGCAGAGATTCTGCAGGGAGGTTGTGGTGTGGAGAGCACTCCATCATCCGAACATACTGCCGCTGTTAGGTGTGACGGTGACCGAGGATCGGCTCGTGGTGGTATCGGAGTGGATGGCGAAGGGTAATATTATGGAGTTTGTAAAGGCGGATGTCAACGTGGATCGATTGGAGCTCGTACGTTTTCGCCCAAGGTCTATTTTCGATTGTCACTGACGATGATATGATTGCTGTAGCTTCGAGACGCCACCAGGGGGTTGACCTACATGCATGATCAGGGAATAGTCCACGGGGGTCTCAAAGGGGTACGTTTCTGCGTCCCGTAGTCGCGGTCCTGCGCGCAGCTCACCCTATCCCAAGACAAACATCCTGATCGACCACAGCGGCCACGCCTGTTTGGCAGGTTCCAGCCTACTCACGATAACCTCGGACCAACCGACCATTACACCATTAGTCGCGACGGATGATGCAATTCGACAGATGAGCCCAGAGCTCATCAACCCGAGCAAGTTCGGCTCAAAGGAGAGTCGCCCAACAAAGGAATCTGATTGTTACGCGCTAGGGATGGTGATATACGAGGTTCTCAGCGGATGGATACCGTTTTACCCGTACGAGGGCCTTGTCGTGGTTCAGATGGTCCTGGATGGCGAACGCCCTGAGAGACCTCAAGAAGATGAAGGGAAACTGTTCACAGATGGTATATGGAGGACATTGGAACTTTGTTGGAAACCTCAACCGCGCGATCGGATAAGTGCCGAATCCATACTTCTGGGTCTCGAAGGGAATTTGCCTCATTCGTCGTTGAGGCCACGTTCTGACACGGATGGGAGGTCCACGCGCACTGAAAATGGACCCCCAGCTCCACTGCAACAGGGTAGCGGGAAGGGCAGGTGGGTTGGTAGGTTAGCACGCAGCGCCCAGAGCACGTTTAATTTGCTGCGCTGCGCGGGTTGAGGTAGGGTTCACTCCACAGGCGGGACACTTAGTTACATGTACACCCACCCAAGTAGTCTCTGTACGATGTTCATCATTTTCCTCGCCGTTTGCCTGTCGTCAGCGGCACACCTCAGCAACCCAACCTCAGCAACCACTCCCGTTGACACACCGTCGAACACGTCGAACCACACAACACCAACAATGTTCGCCTTTTGGTACAACGCGACACTTTCCGTGAAGTCGACAAACTCAAACATATTGAGGCGAACTCGGTGCTGTAGCAGGAGGGGAGGAAGTGAGGTGTCTGTTTCGCGATTCGGTTCCTGGAAGTTCTACTGTTTGGGGGTAAGAATTCTACTGAGTCGATCTCTGCGATACGCGTTCAACGTATGCGTCGCGATACCAGCCCGGTGGGGCGAGAAAACATACGGACCCTTGCTGAAGGATCCCAAGTCTTATACCAAGTGTGTTGGCGGCAGGATCCTGGGCACCTTCTGGAGGGAGCGTCAAGCCACGAACGTAGGCGGAGGGGTGTTAACGGTAGCTTCGTTGCTCCACACGTCCTTCGGATTTCCGACGACCTGGATGGTAACGGTGGGGATCTGCGCAGGGGGTTGATGGAAATGGAACGCTGAGCTCAACACTAGACGAGTAGTCTGAAGTGAACCACGAAGAAAGAAAATAGGGGGGAAGCGTTCAAGCACTCGCCGGCACCCCCCCTCCAGTAGAGTTGCTAGAACCGAAATTCACGCGCGGGGCCAAATGGGAAAAACTCCCCAGCGGAGAACGTGTGATGCAAGACGTTGGCGGAGGTCGGACCCCCCAGGGTTCACTTGGGACGGTACAAAATATCCATTGAGAGTCTCGCAAGCAGGAAACCCGAGCTGAGAACTGAGGGTCGAGGCGAGCGAAGTAGGAGTAGAACAGCGAACCACGGACTACTATTGTGGATAATTGCGGGGGAGGCGAGGGAGGGCAGAGTGAAGGTGAGTAATAACAATGAGCATACAACGACGTGGGGTGAACGGTTTCATCGAAGATCCTTCCTCGCGTGCCAATGCGGTGTGACCTCGCTCGAGAAGGACCGTGAAATGGAGGGTGCATGAAGCGTATGATTGTTGCAAGCCTGATAGCGAGTGCCATGAGGCCGGTAAGGCGTTCAAGTGTAGCCAAGCACTAAAGCACAATCACCTCACAGGGAGGCCGGAACAAGGAACATCCACGTACGTCTGTTCCAAGTGGCCCATGCCAAACTAATTCCCCGCTCGTTCCACGAATACGATGTACCGTATGGCCATTGGTCAAGGTGAACAGATCTTTCGGCTCCTAACCGTTCTCGGTCGTCCTTGGCGAACCAAAAGCAACGGAAACACGCGTCATCTGGCTGTACAGCTGGCCGTTTTGCTAGCAGTGTGACCTCCTCTCGTGGATTGTCGTGCCAGAACACGCGAGGCATGGAGCCAACAGTCCTAGAAAGCAGCACAATGACTGAATAAAAGCCCCAAAGTGTAAGGTGAGGTGGGGCACGAAATCAAGTGCCTTCCCAACCTTGCAACGTCTCGGTGTACCGTCCGAGGGTTCGGAAATGTGCCTCCATACTATCGGCCGTGGGGAAATCGGGGTCAGTCCAAGGGATAAACACGCCAAGCTGCGGGTCGTCATAACCCCAATCCGCGCTTCCACCGACAGGGCGGGCCGCCCCGCCATCGTCTCGGCCGTGGAGATGACCAAGCTCATCATCTCATCTCCCCTCATCTTCTTCCTTACGAAATTTGGCGCAGCTTGGGGTCTATCCGTTCCGGGAACACCAACAGAAGTTATTGCCGGTCATCAACCCCAGGTTCGGATTCACGCAGGCCCGGACGGGTGGCAGCGGCGAGGGGCAGGAGAGTAGAAGAGAGGCAGTCCATGGCGAAGAGTGGGTATATGCACATGGTAGTCCTAGTAGACGTTCACGATCGAGCCGTCGGAGCGGAGTTGCTGCTGTAAACGTCGCTGACGGTACAACCTCCTAAGCCGGCGAACACGAGGGGTACTTACTTCTCCACCTTCCTTGTGACGATCTGGACCAGGCATCCAATGCTCCCCGCAAACTGGCAGTCGAAGGATCCAGCTCGATCCCTGGACTCTTCCCCAGTCTCCTTGATCCAACCCGCTCACTCGGCTACGAGCATCTGGGCGAATGCAGCTGGATCGTTCAGAACGGTTCGAACGCCATCGGCCTTGAATCTACTCTTCTGAATCCGTATCGTCGTCGCCGCCCAATCCCCTGTACATCCCTATTCCTCGTGCTATCGCCGGCTCATGTTCTAACTTCCGCGATGGACCCCCACACCTACCCAACAATCACTACCCGTATCCGGCACTGCTCCGCTGACTTTGAGTTCCTCGTGTTCGTCATGTAGAATGTCGGCGGTGCATTCACAACCCTCGATGGGGTTCGACATCGTGGTTTTTGGCATAGATTCAATTTTGGCGTGACGATGCGCATGAGAAACTATTTAGAACCTGACACTAGCGTGGGACAAACAGATATCAGACCAAGGGTCTTCGTGATGGGCAGAAGGGCGATGTCCGCGATCCTCTTGCTTCCCCGCCCCATACGGTGTAATAAAAATATCCCTCGATACCATGAGAAAAGTGGGAACAAGGTGGAGGTGTTAACTTCGCGGCGAGGCCTGGGATGGATGTGGAAGGGAAGACGATCCAATCCCGATCAGACCAACGCGTACAGATCTGATGAGGGCATCTGGTTAATATATCCTCAGACGTACGCGCAAGGTTCTGTTTATGGTTCTGTCGATTAGAGATTCGCCCCATCGGTCCTTCCCGCCGGCCGGGAGTGCTGAGCGCCCATCCGCCCAAGGCTCTTGTTCATGCCACCACCACCTCCTCTAGCCTCAGGCCTACAACAACTCCTTCGCCTCGACAGGTCCTCATCCGAGTTCTCTGATTGGCTCGACAACGCACTCCATGGGAGGGAGTATCAGAAATGCGTGCCGAACCTTCAGGACGATGATTTAAAGTGGCTTGTTGACTATTTGGACGAGGTGTGTCGCCACGTCACCTTTCCTACCCTCCACCGCTGAAGCCGTTTAGGCTCTCGATGCTCTCGATCCCTCCGGTCCTGCTTCCCGGAAGTGTCTGCACGAACTCAGGAGTGTATGCGGTAATAGGGGGATACTCCCGACATCACACACGGTTTTGCCTTTCCCTCTGGTTATTGGTCCCGAGCCGCTCTTCTCGGGAGGTTATGGTGATGTGTACAAGGGGACCCATAACGGTTCGAGCGTTTGTATCAAAGCGGTGCGGGTGTATACTCGGGGTGATGGTCCACACAAGGCCGCTAAGGCGCGTTGCTGGTCTCGTTGCTTTCCCTGTTCGCCATCACTAACGAAATCCGCAGGCCTTCTGCCAAGAGGCCATACTGTGGAAACGCTTGACGCACCCTAACATCCTCCCACTACTCGGTATTACCATATCTCCCTTCTGGCTCATTTCAGATTGGATGTCTGGTGGGAACCTGCCAGAGTATATCGAGAAAAACCCCAATGTGGACCGGCCTAGACTTGTATGTGTCCCTCTCGTTGTCTATCCCATGCCCGCTCACATCACCAGCTATTTGACACTGCTGAGGGCCTCTGTTACCTCCACTCCTGCAACATCATCCATGGGGACCTCAAAGGAGTATGTGGTTGTTCTAATCTCTCGCGTCACCACTGTATTGACACCTGACCAGCAAAACATCCTTGTGGACAACACTGGCCGTGTACGCATCGCAGATTTTGGCCTCTCTACGGTTGCTCGGAACCTGGATTCCATACCAAGCACCTCCTGTCAGCATGGCTTCACCCCTCAGTGGACCGCACCGGAAGTCTTGAATGGGGAGAAATATAGCAAGGAGGCGGATGTTTTCTCATTTGCAATGGTCACGATTGAAGTACGTCACAGATGATCCATTGTGTCTAAACATCTAGCTTACTGTTGCTTCGTATTGATACAGACATTCACTGGGGAAATTCCGTTCAACAATCATTCAGCTGCTACAGCTATGTTGGCCATAGTGCAAGGGAGGCGCCCATCACGACCAACACGTCAAACCTTCACAGACGATGTGTGGGTATTGGTGGAACGCTGCTGGGACCAGGATCCTCACTTGCGCCCAGAGGTTCGGGAGGTGTTGGAAGTTTTTAGTAGCTCATCAATTTCCCGTCCATTCCTACAACAACTCCGTGACTTTGACGAGTCCTCACCTGGGTTTCACGATTGGCTCAGTGAAGTGCTCTATGGGGAGGAGTATCACCAATGTGTGCCAAACCTTCGAGGCGATGATTTGGTGTGGCTCATTGATTATCTGGACAAGGTGTGTCACCACGTCGCCTTTCCCCACTTGCCTCTCAAGCCATCATAGGCTCTCAGCAATCTCAACCCCTCCAGCCCTGCTTTCCGGAAGTGTCTGCGCGAACTCGGAAGTATATGTGGCACTAAGGCGATACTCCCAACATCATACATGTTTCCATCCCATCCCCTGAACATTGAACGCCACCCGTTCTCCTCAGGAGGTGTTGGTGATGTGTACCACGGGAGTTTTGACAATTCAAGGGTTTGCATCAAACGTGTGCGGGTCAATGCTAAGGATGGTCTGCAGAGGGCTGGCAAAGTGTGTTATTGACGCTGTCCCTTTCCCCAACCGCCACCACTAACAATGTTTGCAGATCCTCTGCCAAGTGGCCATTATGCGGAAACACCTGGCACACCAGAACATCTTACCCCTCCTTGGTGTCACTGTTGATCCCCCCCAGCTCATTTCGAGTTGGATGTCTGGTGGGGACCTGCATGAATACATCAGGAACAACCCTGATGCAGACCGACGTGGACTTGTAAGTGCCCCTATTGTGATTATCCCTCACTTACCCCCATTCCTAGGTATCTGGTGTCGCTTGCGGCCTTCGTTACCTCCACTCCTGCAATGTCATTCATGGAAATCTCCAAGGAGTGTGTGGTTGTTCTGAATCTTGTTTCGCTGCCATATTAACACCATCCCAGCCAAACATCCTTGTGGGCAACTCCGGCTGTGCGGTCATCGCGGGTTTTGGCCAAGCTAGGGTTACTAAAAACCTGGATTCCATGCCAAACCCATCGCATCAGCATGGCCACATCCTACAATGGACTGCCCCAGAGATCCTGAAGGAGGAGGGGACATACAGCAAGGAAGCTGACATTTTCGCTTTTGCGATGGTTGTAGTTGAAGTGCGATACTGATGATCTTTCGTGCTTGGAGTGCTGGCTTACTGTTGTTTCATATCAACACAGGTCTTCACTGGTGCACTTCCGTTCGGTGATCACCAGATTTTCGTAGCTGTGCTGGCCATAATGGAGGGCCAGCGCCCGCCACGACCAACACATCCAAAATTCACAGAGGATCTATGGAAATTGGTGCAACGTTGCTGGGATCAGGACCCCCGCGAGCGCCCAGAAGCTTCAGAAACCTTGAATATCCTTCTCACGCCATCTCCTTATGTGGATAGAGTTGTGAAGACAGATGCTGGTGATCAGTCGAACGGCGCGGCGAACGATCATGGTATGTTTCCCCTGTTTCGTCTAAGGTCTCTTTCAACAACCCTTGTGGCATAATAGGCCTGCCGGTTCCACAGAGCGCCGACGACCTGCTAGTTCCGCCGCAGGGTCTTCCTCATCGTGGGGCAACAACGACTTCCAGTACGTGTCCCTTGCCCAATGATCCCGGGGCTCACCTCTAACCCCCCTCGTGGCATAACAGACCCACCGGCTACACATGGCGAAAGTGGACTCCCAACCCCACTGAGACGGGGTAATTCGGAGGGGGGATGGGCCGGTAAGGTAGTGCGCAATGTTCAGAAAGCGTTCAAATCTATCGCCAGAAAGCGTGGATGCTAGTGTATTTGTATCGCGTGGAATACTTACATACATGAACCGGTGGATTGTTATCATTAAGGACATCTACTTATTCTTCACGGCTACCCAAGGCTCCCCGGACCTTGACGAACTTGGCGAGTTGAAGAGCTGCCGTCCACGGCGGGGACATTAGTGAAATGGATGGTTTGGGTGAGACCGAGGCGGACGGTACTGTCAATGGCTATCGTTACGAGAAAATCAAGGCCAGTCAAAGAGATAAACACGCCAAACTGCGGAGTGTCCATCGCCTCAGTCCATACTTCCTCCTACGGGGTGGGCCACTCCGCTATCGCCCCGGTCACAGAAATGACCAAGCTCATCGTCTCGTCTCTCCCCATCTTCATCCTCGCGGAACTCGGCGTGGCTTGGGGTCCATCCGTTCTCACAACACCAACAGGAGTTGTTGTCAAGTCCAGGTTCAGATTCACGCATGACCCGGACGGGTGGTAGCAATGGCGTGCAGGAAAATAGAAGAGAGGTAGTCCATAGCGGAGAGAGGGTAGGTGTGGCGGTCCTCGTTCGGGCAGTCGGAATGCCACCCACGACTTGCCCAAACAGACACCCAACGCTCCTCGCAAACGGGGGGTTGATTTCGAAGTGTACGGACGGTGAACACAACCCTCGTCAGTCCAAACCACCGAAACCCGGAGTCACCCCCACGAGTTTTATTGTTGAGTCTCGAAATCTCAAGTTGGCAGCCGCGTCCGTCTCATACGGTCGGCACCCACCTCCCCAGGTTGCGTGTTCCTGTTCAGGGCACCGGTTCAACCGTCGGGGAATTTGGGCGTCCGTGTTTTCATCGCTGCGGGCCCGGTATGTCAGGGCAATGGGGGTTGAGCACAACGGCGCAAGAGTCTGGCGAACCGCTCACGTAATGCACGACTCACGACTCAACCCCCTCGCCCTGCCCGCATCAATGGATCAATGGCCTTAATCAAGGTTTCCCCAGATATCGAGTTCCTGTTTATGAGACCCCTAATGAGAAAGCTGTTGCGTCATCTCCGAAGCGAGCTGGAGTGTGTTGTTGTCATTGGGCGTAAGAGAACAATGGTTGGGGGTTGGGGAAAGGTGCCGTTTGATTCCCTTGATACGCTTGATTGGGAGGGGGTGGCGGAACGAGAGAATGAGGCGGGGCAGTATGAGGTGAATGATTCCGTCAAACTCGTATCCACTCGAGCGCCCACGACATCCTACTGATGGTCAGTACAAGGCTCCGCTTGAGCCCCGACTACCAATCTACCTTGTCAAAAACCCCCGTGACGATTGAGATCTTGAGAAATCGATAACCCCGTCTTCGAAAGATTACGCTCACTTGAACGGATCGCTTGCCATCTTGTCAATTCAGCTAGTTTGCCATCCCGGCCATGTCTTCCAAACCTTCATGCATCATGCACTGTCGAGGAACACCACTCAGCGAGTCATGAGGCCGGGACAAACTCGGTGACCGGGTTTCGGTGGTCAAAATTCCGTCGCGGAACTGGTGAGGATCGCCCCGTTGACCCCACGCATCCACGCGCGGTAGGGAAAGGATTTCTATGCCATAACTGGGTCATTCCCGGCCACCGTGTCTCTCGGGTTCGTGATGAAGGAGGTTATCTCACCATCAGACCCCGCGGGTTCTCCTCACCGTGGGCGACCACTCTCCTAGTACCATCACCGCTATGCGTCCGAAGCTGGGGTTGTGGACCCGGTTGGTTTTGCTAGGGCGAATGGACCTCCGTCGGAATTTGCGAGGGTGAAAGGGAAGGGGGGCGGAGTGAGGAGCTTGGTTATTTCTGCAAGAGGTGGAAGTACGGGGCAGTAGTACGGCGAGAAATGCTAGACGCCCGAGCTGCACCCCACTGTGAACTTCTGGCCTGGGTGGTACGTTGTTAACGCGACTTGACCATCCGTGTGGTCCCTTACGGTTGGCGACAGCTCGGGCGTCGAACATCGTAGCCTGGTGTGGTTTCCTCTCGGGAGACAAACTCTCAGCCTGAGCTCTGCACCGGGACTCTACAACGGTTGGGAAAACACTCAATATTTCACACCACACCTCATCTCGTACTTCCTTTCCGGAACGGCTTGCTCCAGGCCTCACTCCATGAGGGCACACAACACGGCCGGTCGTACAGCCAGAAGACACTTGATGGTCATGTTGCTTTCCACGGAATGAGCGCGATTTAGTTTGGGCTGGGGTGCTTTGGAGTGGACGTGCGTGGAATTTTTAATTCTAATATCACCCGTCTTTTCAGAACCCCTTTCCCCTCGCCAATTCGAAACCCCTACACCTCGCAATCGGTCCTCCCCCCTTCGCAACATGTTCATCCCGTGTGGTCCGGAGGCCGTGAGGTGGAGGGCGGTCGAAGTGGGAGATCCGCACA
>Ga0307516_10005865_pt1 | contig 14545 bp, 17 predicted proteins | sample 19_EM_MG_FD_203310 | JGI IMG/M metagenome (GOLD analysis project Ga0307516, IMG submission 203310) | Populus trichocarpa ectomycorrhiza microbial communities from riparian zone in the Pacific Northwest, United States - 19_EM | ecosystem: Host-associated > Plants > Roots > Unclassified | place... | reverse complement strand
CGCTCAAACGCTTCGCCGTCATGTCCGCCACGTTCGACTACAACGTCGCCGTGGGAAAGCTGGCGCAAGTCACGGGCTGGGAGAATCTTACGGCGCCGCACTGAGCGGAGGCCGTCAGTCGTCAGTTATCGGTCGTCAGGTAGGGGCTCGGCGCTCGTCTAACGCGCGGGTCAAGCTGACGCCGCGATTCTACGCAGGCGGCTTTCCCAGTCGAGCGCGGCGACTGACGGCTGACGGCTGAAAACTGAAAACTCAGTCTTCACCCGACGCCGCATCATCGTCGTCCGACTCGTCGTCGTCTGAATCGTCCGAGCTGGAAGAATCTCCGCCGAAATCGCCGAGATCATCGAGATCGTGCGTGCGGGCGCCGAGCGTGGGCGTTGGTGGAGCCCCCGTCACCGTCGGATCGGCGGCGGGTGCGCTGCTGGGACGCGCCGCGTCGTACTCGTCGAAGCGCTTTTCGATGCTGAGCAAAGCGTTGATGATCGAGTCGCTGACCATCTGCAAAATGATCGGCAGCTGGCCCTTGAGCGCCTCGTAGTAGCGCTGGCGCTCGGTGGAATGAATGATGGCGGGCGGGTAGCCGGCGCGCATCAAGAGTGCGTTCATCAGCAGCCGCGACACTTTGCCGCTGTCGTTCGGGAACGGAAAGACGCGCACCAGGTCGTAGTGCACGCGCGATGCGATGCGGATCGGGCTCTTGAGCTTCTTCGGCTCCGGCCCGTTCAGCCAGTCGATGACCTGTCGTACGCGGTAGGCAATCTTGTCGGGCGCCGCGTACTCGTGGAAGTACAGGCGGTGCTGGGGAATGTCTTTGCGGTACTTGACCGACTTCACGTCGCCTTCGTCGGGATGAAGAATGACGTACAGTTTTTTGATCGTGTCGACGGTGATGGGGATGCGCTTGCGCTCCGCCAGCTCGCGCACGTACTCGATGGCTTGGCGGTGGCGGCGAATCTCTTCACACACCGGCTGCATGCCATCTGGGACGCTGCCGACCGACGGATCGGTCGCGGTCTTCAGCTCTTGATAGGTGTACACGACGCCTTCGAGGGCGCTGTCGTGATAGACCCACGACATATCGAAGCTCTCGCGATATTCGCGGCGAAACTCGATGTCGGTGGTGTTGAGGCGCGCCAGGATTTTGGCGTAACGCTCTTCGATCGGCAGTGAGGGTGCGACCGGGGGCGGGGGCGGGGCGACCGCTCGAACTGGCTCGGCCTCGGGCGGGATCTGCCCGGGCTCGAGCGAACGTACCCCGACGAGCTTTTGCTGACCGCTCGGCGTGTCGAGGCGGCGCGTGGTGCCCGATTGGTTCGGAATCGCATCTGGGCGGTACACCCGCGCGCTGGCTCCGCGGCTCAAATCGCGCGCAGCGCGCTTGGAGGCGCGGGCTACCTTGCCTTCGAGGGCGCGTCGGGCCGCTTCTTTTTCGGCACGGATGCGCTCTCGTTCGGCCTCTTTGGCGCGCCGGTAGGCCTCGCGCTCGGCGTCACGCTTGGCCCGCTCTTCTTCTTTCAGTTTGCGAGCGGCTTCACGTTCCGCCTCTTTCGCGGCCCGAATCCGTTCACGCTCGTCGTCGCGTTCGCGCTTTTTGCGATCGCGCTCGGCGACTCGCTCTTTCTCTTTCGCGAGGCGCGCTGCTTCGCGCTCTTTCAGTTCTCGCGCCTTGGCCGCTTCGCGCTCTTTCTTCTGCCGGGCCGTCTCGCGCTCTTTTTCTTTCTTCTCGCGATCACGGGCCTTCGCTTGAGCGGCTGCCTCGCGCTCTTTTTCTTTCTTCTCGCGGTCGCGGGCCTTGGCCTTGTCGGCGGCCTCGCGTTCTTTTTCGCGCTTGGCGGCCTCTTTGGCCTTGTCGGCGGCTTTGCGTTCGGCCTCGCGCGCCTTCTGCAGCTTGGCCTTTTCGGCCGCCAGCTGTTTCTTCAGTTTCGCCTTGTCGACAGGCTTTGCCTTCGACTTCGCCCGGCTCTCGGCTTTGCCCTTGGGCTTTTTGGCCGACCCTTTGGCCGGTACCGAGGCCGGTTTCTTCTTCTTGCCCTTGCTCTTCGACTTCGGCGATTGGGCATGCGCCTTTCGCTTGGCAGGTTGGGCTTTGGGGCTCTTTTTGCCCTTATTTTTGGGGCGCGATTTAGATCGAAGCGACATTTCCAGCCGAAAAATTAGACGGACCCGCCCGCCCGAGCTGCGCTTCAGGCACAAACCTCTACATGTCCGGGCGCGCCTGACACCGCATTTCGGTGCAGGCGGCGGGACCGGGGTCCCTGGGCCATAAGCCCTGCGCAACCTAGTCGCGCGCCACACAATGAGTCAAGCCGGACATGAGCCGGGTCGGCCGCTCGGCTCGAGGGCCTGGAGCCCTCGAGCCTCTTCGTTCTCGTGGACGGTGGGGCCCGAGCCCCACCGCCGGCGCCTTTGGCGCCTAACAATGATGTTGTTGCGGGTGGTCGGCTGGGGCCCCGGCCCCACCGCCGGCGCCTTTGGCGCCCAACAATATTTGTTTGGTGCCGCGTTTGCGACCACGACCCGCTACTTGGCGAAGTAGGTCGGGTAAAGCTCGCTGTGAGCGAGCACGGCTTCGCGCTGCGTGAGGATCTCGACGCCGTCGGAAGTGACCAGCACGGTGTGCTCGAACTGCGCCGAGAGCGAGCCGTCTTTGGTGACTGCGGTCCAGTCGTCGTCGAGCACTTCGACCTCGTAGGCGCCGATATTGATCATGGGCTCGATGGTGAAGGTCATGCCCGGCTTGAGCCGGTTGCCCTTGCCCCAGTCGCCGTAGTGCTTCACTTGCGGCTCGTCGTGAAATTTGCGGCCGATGCCGTGGCCCACGAAGTCGCGCACCACCGAGCAACCTTTACCCTCGGCAAATTCTTGAATTGCGGCGCCAATGTCGCCCAAACGAGCGCCCGGCTTAACCTGCGCGATGCCGAGCTCGAGCGACTTTCGGGCGACTTCGACGACCCGCTTGGCGTCGGCGCTCGGTTCACCAATGTAAAAAGTGGCGGACGTATCGCCGTGATAGCCCTTATACAGGTGGGTCACGTCGACGTTGATGATGTCGCCGTCTTTGAGCACGCGGTTGGCGCTTGGGATGCCGTGGCACACGACCTCGTTGATCGAGGTGCAGACGCTCTTGGGAAATCCGCGGTAATTCAGCGGAGCCGGCCGCGCGCCGAGCCGCAGCGTGTCGGCGTGGACGAAGTCGTTGATCTCTTGCGTCGTGATGCCGGCCCGCAGCATCGGACCCACGCGCTCCAGCGTTCCGGCAGCCATGCGGCACACTTCGCGCATGAGCGAAATCTCACGCTCGCCCTTGATTTCGACCGAACTACTGCGGGAGTACATGTCCATCGCTGCTTACGGTGGTAGCCCATCGGGCGCCCGCCCGCCACCGGCGACGAGTGCAACGGCGGAGCCTTGAGCCCGTCAGAGCTCGGATGCTAGGTTCCGGGCGCTCGCGGACCCGGAGATTTTCCATGAAGCCCAAACTCATCGCTACCCTCGCTGTAACGAGCCTCGGGGCTCTTTCGTTCTTGGCTGTGGCCTGCGCGCCCCCCAAGGACGCAGAGTCACCAGAGAGCGCGGATTCGCCGAAGGGGGCGGAGTCGTCACCCAGCTCGGACTCGTCTTCGACCGGCAGCTCCGATTCGAGCGCCAGCTCGGATTCACATGCGAGCTCCGATCCGGCACCCAGCTCCGACCCGGTGCCCAGCTCGGACTCGTCGTCGAGTAGTGACTCAGCGCGCGCTGATTCGCCGAAGGCCGGCAAGGGCGGGGCGGACAAGCCGGCGAGCGGGGCCCACAAGGGGATTCCGATGCCGGTCTTCCCAGGGCTGAAGTTCGGCATGAGCCTGGAACAGATCGCGAAGCTGAACGACAAAGACTTGGACGCCGAATACAAAAAGAAATTCTTGGCCGCGAGTCCGTCGGCGTCGCTGCAGATCGAAGACGAGCTGCGCGACAAAAAGGCCGTTTTCCGCCGCAGCCGCATCGATTTTCTGGATACGCCCACGGGCATCGATCAGTCGCCGCTGAAGGGCGAGTACAGCTACGCCAACAAAGAGAGCCTTGCCCGCTTGGCGGCTCGCACCCGCGACGACGGCAAAGAAGTGCCTGCGCGCAACTTTTTCTTCTTCAACGACAAGCTGTGGAAGGTCTACGAAGAGTACAAGCTCGGTCCGAAATCGAATCTCGGAACCGACTTCGACTCCGCCGTGAAAAAGCTATCGAAGGTCTTCGGCGGCGAGCCAGCCAAGGTAGCGGCCGATTACCAAAAGGGCATCAGCTTCGACGAGGCGCAGTGGCACGACGGTGAAAAGCTCATCCGCGCCGTCGATCGCGGCGACACGTTGGGCATGGTGTTCGTCGAAAAAGCTACGCAGGACAACTTGCCCAAGTTGCGCATTCACCAAGTGGTCGACCAGCACGAGATGGACAAGGACGTGAAGGCGGCGACCGCCAACCCGCCGACCCAAGCTGGTCCGCCCAAGGACGAGAAGAAGACCGACAAGAACGGCAAGCCCATCAAGGGCGGCAAGTAGCCGACGCGGCCGGTCAGGCCCCTGCCACGACCCGCTGGGCGCCCTTGGGCACCAGCGGGCCGGTGGTCATCGTGAGGTAGGCGCCCGGCACCGCGGACACGATCAGCGGCTCGAGGACGCGCCGCCGGGCCAGCGTATTGCCCGGACAGCCTGAAAAACGTCCGGCAAGGTGCAGCGAGACCCCGGAATCATCGACAGAAACCAGATACAGCTCCCCGCCGTCGGCTTGAACCAGGGGAGCCAGTATTTCTCGCACCACGCGGACGATCTCGTCCTTGGGAGCCACCATAGGGAAATCTCAAGCTATCACGGCTTGACCGTACCGGAAGCTTCCTTTAATAGGCTGCCTCGTCTGTCTCGTAAGGTTGGGGTCCCAACCCCAACCGTGTTTTCTGGAAGCTTTAAGGCTTCCGCCGGCGAGCTGGCGCTGGGTGAAGCCCGTGCTAACGTGCCCGCCCTTCCGATAGTTGTTCGATTCTCAGAGGATTCATGGCTGTTCACATTCGCCTCTCGCGCTACGGCACCAACAAGGCGCCTTTCTACCGCATCGTCGTAACCGACCACCGCGCCCCGCGTGATGGGCGCCACATCGAGAACATCGGCACGTTCGATCCGAAGGGCCCGTTCAGCGTTGACCGCGCGCGCCTCGAGCATTGGACGAAGCTGGGTGCGCAACCCTCGCACACCCTGACTCAGCTCTTGAAGAAGAACCCGGCCCAGCCGGCTGCCTGAGCTTCTGGGCCTAGCCCGAGCAGATCATGGCACTCAAGCAACTCGTACAGACTCTGGCGGAAGCGCTCGTGGACGATCCCGCGAGCGTCGACGTGGCCGAGGTCGAGGGTGACAACAACATCATCCTCGAGCTGCGCGTCGCGAAGAACGACATCGGCAAGGTGATCGGCAAAGACGGCCGCACCGCTCAGTCGCTCCGCACCATCGTGTCGGCGGCCTCGATCAAAATCGGTCGCCGCGCCCACCTCGACATCATCGATTGACCGGCGAGAGCGCGGCCGACAGCCTGCTGGCGATCGGCCGCGTTGCCCGCGCGCACGGCCTGAAGGGCGAGTTGCGCGTCGAGCTGTTTTTCGACGGCAGCGACGCGCTCGAGCACGCCTCCGAGCTGTGGCTCTCCGAGCAGGTCGACACGGCGGCAGCAGCCCAGAAATGCGCCATCGAATGGGCGCGTCCCGTGCCCAAAGCCTACTTGGTGAAGGTCGAGGGCGTGACCGAGAAAAACGGCGCCGATGCCCTGCGCGGCCGCACCGTGTGGGTGGCGCGCTCCGCGCTACCCGAGAGTAGCGACGCCGAGTACTACCTGGTCGACCTGATCGGCGCGAAAGTCACCGGGCCTGAAGGCGACATTGGCACGGTCGTCGAGATTGCGACGCACCCCAGCATCGACGCGCTGGTGATCGAGACCGCGGACGGACGGCGGCTCGAGCAGCCGCTGGTGCCGGATTGGATCGCACGGGTCTCCGTGGCCGAAAAGCTGGTCGAGCTGGCCTCGCTCGACGGCCTGATAAGCTGAAGGACGAGTTGGGGCCCAAGCCCGACAAAGACACGTCGTCTGTTACGGAACCCGGCTCTCAAGGACGCTAACGCCATGCAGATCGCGATCGTCACGCTGTTCTCCGAGCTGTTCGCGCCGTTTTTCGCGACAAGCTTGATGGGGCGCGCCAAGGACAGCGGCGTCGTCAGCGTGCACTACGAAGACTTGCGACCGCACGGCTTGGGCAAGCATCTGAGCGTCGACGATACACCGTACGGCGGCGGCTCCGGCATGGTGATGCGAGCGGACTGCACCGTGGCTGCGATGGACGCGGCCTGCGCTGCACTCGGCGAAGGTGAGCCCGTGCACCGCATCTTGCTGACGCCGCAAGGCAGGCGCTTCACGCAAACGGATGCCCGGCGTTTGGCGGAAAAATCGCGTATTTTGCTGACCTGCGGTCGCTATGAGGGCTTCGACGAGCGCGTGCGCTCCTTCGTCGACGAAGAGCTGTCGCTCGGAGATTTCGTGGTGACGGGCGGCGAAGTGCCGGCCATGTGCTTGCTCGAGGCCGTGATTCGACTGCTGCCCGGCGTGCTCGGCAACGACGATTCGGCGCGCGAAGAATCATTCAGCGAAGAGTGTCAGGGCCTTTTGGAATACCCGCACTACACCCGCCCGCTGTCGTTTCGAGGGCTAGAAGTGCCGGACGTGCTGCGCAGCGGCGACCACGCGAAGATCAAGCAGTACCGTGAAGAGCAAGCGCGCGTGCGCAGCGCCGCGCGTCGCCCGGAGCTGCTCGCCGAGCTTGCCGCGCGAAAGGCGGAGCGATGAGACCTGTATCGGCTGTGCTGATTCACCACCCGATCTTGGATCGCGAACGCGCGATCGTGACCGGGGCGATCACGAACCTCGACTTGCACGACATCAGCAGAAGCGCGCACACCTACGGCCTTGCGGCTTACTACGTCGCTCATCCGATCGCCGCGCAGCGCGAGCTTGCCGCCCGCATCCGCGAGCACTGGCTGACCGGCTCGGGTTCGCGCAGAATTCCCGATCGAGTGCCACCGATGCGTGGCCTTTCGATCGTCGCCTCGCTCGACGAAGCCTTGACCGCTGCTGGCCCCGGCACCGAGCTGTGGGTGACGAGCGCGCAAGCTTCGGGAGCATGCCTTTCGCACGAGCAAGCTCGCCTGCAAATCCGCGGCGAGGGGCCGCCGATTTTGATCGCGTTCGGCACGGGCTGGGGCCTAGCCGACGAGGTGATGAAGCGCGCCGATTTCTTGCTGGCAGCCATTCAGTCCCCGCGCGAGGACGGCTTCAATCATCTCAGCGTGCGCGCGGCTGCGGCCATCACCTTCGATCGGCTGCTCGGTCCCCGCTGATTCGGAGCAGCTCTGGTGAACGGCGTCGCCCCAGCCACTCGATCAACGGTGGCTCGACGACCAAGCCGCCCGGACGAGCAACGCGCAGCTCGACGAGCGCAAGTCTCGCCGGTTCGTCCTCCCGGGCGTGCACGAAACGCAGCCGCTTGGCCACCAGCCCAGCCTGCTCGGCGCGGGCCAGCAGCTCGGGCAGTTGTGGCGCGGGGTAGCTGAACAAGGCTCGCCCGGTCTTGCGCGCCAATGAGGCTGAAGCGGCGCGCAGGAAGGGCGATACGTCGCCGCTGCGTGCCGCCGCTTTGGCGGCAGATTGGGCGGGGCGATGACTGTGCGCCGGGTAGTAGGGCGGGTTGCACAGCACGAGCGGCACGGCAGATTCGCCGAGCTTGCCGCGCACTAAGTCGAATAGCCGGGCCTCGCCCTCGAAATCGCCGCGCAGCAGGTTCTCGCGCGCCAGGGCGACGAGCTTGGGGTCGGCTTCGATCAAGAGCGCGCGTCGAGCGAGGCCCCGCTCTAGCGCCAAGAGGCCGAGCACGCCAACGCCGGCTCCTAGATCGACAACGCGCTCGACGCGCCGCGGCCCGGCGAACGCGACGAGCAAGAGCGAGTCCACATTGACGCGGTAGCCCGTCTTGGGCTGTAGCAAACGTAGCGCGCCGCCGAGCAGCGTATCGGTCGTGGTAGGCCCGAGAGGTGGCACGAGCCGCAACTCTTGCCCCAAGCGGCGAGCTTGCCAAGCGGCGCCGGCCAAAGCCTTGCGCGAGCGCGCTCGCCGTGAGAGGGACGGGCTGCGATGAGCGACGAAACGGCGCCACGGCGTGAGAGCGCCTTTTTTCGGCGTATGGCGCACTGGGGAGCGCTCAAAGGGCCAGAGAGCCTGCTGCGGCTCAGCCCTGGGCCGATTGGAGCCGCGTTTGGGCTAGCGCTGCCCGGGGTGCGGCGGCGCATCGTGCGCAACCTCAGGCGTGTTCACGGCCCGCGCGGCATCTGGCGCGAGCAGCTCGACGCTGTCGAAACGCTGGCCAACTACGCGGCGTGCTTCGCCGAAGCCATCGGCTCTGATCGCGAGGATGCCCGCCCCCACGTGGACGTGCACGGCGAAGAGCGACTGCGGGCCGCGCTCGCGCGGGGCGGCGTCGTATTGGTGACCGCGCACATCGGTCCGTGGGAGCTCACCGCCCAGCAGTTCGGGCGCGCGCTGGCCGCGGACGTGATCCTGGTCATGGAGCGCGAGCCCAACGCCGAGGCAGGCGATTTGCAGGATCGCCAGCGCAGCGAGCGCGGGCTCAAGGTGCTGCACATCGGTTCGCACCCCACGGATGCTTTGCCGCTGATCACGCACCTCAAGAAGGGTGGGGTTGCGGCGCTACAGCTCGACCGCGTGCCGCCCAGCGGCCGGGTTGTCGACGTTTCGCTGTTCGGCGCGCCCTTTCGCGCGCCCGAGGGGCCGTTTCGACTGGCCGCTCTGAGCGGGGCGCAGGTGGTGCCGGTGTTCGCGCGCCGCCACGGCTTCTTCGACTACGAGCTCGAAGTCTCCGAACCGATAGCGCTCGGGCGCCGCCCGACGGCTGAGGAGCTACAGGCGGCCGCCCAGCAGGCAATCAGCGCCATGGAGCGCTTCGTCTCGGCGAGCCCCACGCAGTGGTTTCACTTTGCGGATGAGTGACCTGGGGCCTGGCGGCGGGACCTCTGGGCGCGGACCGGGGTCGTCCTGCTGAACAGCAACTGATCGCGCCAGATAGGTGAGCTGGCCCCGCCTGCCTGGCCCAGCAGCGCGGGATACGCTATACGCGGCCGGCTCATGCTTCTTCGAGTCGGTCAAAGTCCCTCCAAGCTTTCCATCGCGCGCTACGGCAAGCATTTGGACTTGCTCGAGGTGAGGCTCGACAACGGCGCTCCACGGCGCCGCACGCTCGAAACCATGAAGAGCGAGGCGCCGCCGAACCTGGCTTTCGCCGTGCTGGTCCCCAAACAGCTGTGTGCGCTCGAGACGGATGCCACCGCGGTCGAGGTCGCGCCGGCTCTCGAAACGGCGCGCGGGCTCGGCGCGCGCTGGCTCGTGGTGCGCACGCCGCCGACCGCTCGTCCTGGCGCACGCACTCGCGCGCGCCTCACGCAGCTGATCGACCTGCTCAAGGTGGCCGAAGTCGCCATCGCTTGGGAGCCGACCGGCCTGCTCGCCGAGGCTGAGGCTGAAGCGTTCGCTGAGTCGCTCGGTGTCACGCTGGCGCGCGATCCCGCGCGCGACGATCTGCCGGAAGGCACCGTTGCCTACGGCCGCATCTCGTCGCTGGGCACGGGCGGCCGCGTGCGAGGGTCGGCTATCGAGCGCGCCGCGGAACGCCTGGCGCTGTTCGAGGAAGCGTACGTCGTCATCGAAGGCGACAACGCGCTGCGCGCCGCCAAAGACCTGCGAAGCCTGCTGGGCGCCGGCCAAAACGGCGCCAGCGCCGCGGCGCTCGGAGACGACGAGGACGAGGACGAGGACGAGCTCGACGAAGACGACGAAGACGACGAAGACGGCGATTTCGAGGGCGAGGACGAAGAGTCGTGAGCTCTCGCCTGCGGGCTGTGGCGCGCTCGAATGACCCCGCGTGCGAACAAGCTGCGGGTGACGAATTGGCCAAAGGCTCCAGCGCCATCGATGCGGTGGTGGCCGGTTATTTTGCAGCGGCCGGCGCCTACCCGGGCGTTCTGCTCGGTCCCGTCACGCTGCTGCTCGGCGGCACTGGCTCCGGTGATCGCGCCTTCGATGGTCGCGTTCGGCAGCCGGGCAAGAACGCCAAACGTCCGCGCGGCACCCTGCCGGGACAGCTGCCGCCACAGGCTTCGCGTGTGGGTGTGCCCTGCTCGGTTCCGGCTTTGGCGGTTGCGCTCGGTTACGGTGCGCAAGCCACGCTCAGCCGCCTGGTGCAGGCTGGCGTCGGCCTAGCACGCGAGCGGGGAGCCGAGCGGCGCGCGGCCGTGCTGAAGCGGGTGGGCGAGGTCGGGGCCCTGGCGTTTTCGGAGCCCGAGCTGTCTCGCTCCCTGGTCCGGGCCTTCGGGGCGCCGAACGGGGGACTGCTCACGCCGGCCGACTTCACCAGCCCGGAGGGGCTCGACGTGCCCGCAGAGCGTAGCGGCGGGCTACTCGCTGCCCCCTGGGCAACGCAGGCGACGAGCGCCTTCGCCCGCGGCGTGGCGGTGAGCGCCATCGACGTGAGCGGAATGTTCGTTGCGGCGGCCTTCGATGGCCAGCCCGAAGGGCTCTACGTCGAGGAGCTCGAGCTCTCGGCGCCGCTGCTAGCCGTGCCGACACTGCGCGGCGTCCCGCGAGTTGCGCCCGGTTCGATCATTCCCGCTGCGGCTCCGGTTTGGATCAGCCACGACGCCGGCGGCGCCCCGTACGAGCTCTGGACGGCGCCGACAGCGCGGAGCATCCTCGAACCCGACGCTCGCCGCTTGGGCATCCGACGGAGCGCGGCGACGCGAACCGTCGAAGCCGTCGAAGCGTGAGACCGCCTTGCTGGCCTTCAGGCCAGCGCGACACCGCGCCCGTTGGCGGAAGCGCGAACCAACGTCGCTGGCCTCAGGCCAGCGTGACGCCGTGCTTCTTGGCGTAGGCGAGCAGGCCGACCTTGTCGATCGAACGCAGGTCGCCGGTCGTGACCTTCAGCGTCACGTGGCGGCCCAGCTCAGGCACCCACAGCCGACGACGCTGCACGTTCACGTTCTGCCAGCGCTTGGTCTTGATGTTCGAGTGAGAAACGTTCTGAGCTGCCAAGCGGCGCTTGCCGGTGATTTCGCTGCGAGCCATGGGGAAGGCCGCGGAACGTAGTTGAAGGGCCGGCCAAGTCAAGCGCCCCGATGCTCAGCGCCTCAAATTCGCCCGGCTTTTGCCAGCGGCGCCTGGCGCAGCTGCGCTAAGTCTTCGACCAACGCTCGACAGAAGCTCCGCATAACTCGGAATTCATTCGGTTTTTTGGCGAGCGTCTGCTCGTCCATGTACAATTTGCGGTTGAGCTCGATCTGGATGGCGTGGATCCCGGTCGCGGGGCGCCCGTAGCGCACGGTGGTGTGGCCGCCGCGGTACGGCTCGTCGTGGGCCAGGCCGAGGTGGAACTGGGCCGCGACTCGCTCCGTGATCTCGATGACCGCTGCGGCAGCAGTCGAGCGCTGGCGTGTGCCGGGGACAACGTCGGCACGATCGCGCCCAGGGTCGTCGTGGCCGTCGCGGCCGCGGCTGGGCATGGAGTGACCGGACACCAGGATCACGAAGCCATGACGCGCCAGTCGCTCGCGCACGAGCTCGTCGAGACAGTCGTGGTACGGCCGGTAGTAGGCCTGCAGCCGTCGCTCGAGCTCGCTCTTCGGTAGCGGTCGGGCGATGGCCGCCCGATTGTCGGTCGTGGAGCGCCAAATCAAGCCGTGCGGGCTGGCGCGGCCGGTGGCGCCGAGCACCGTATCGCGATCGACGTCTTGCTCCGAGCGGTTCAGATCGCAAACGTAACGGCTCATGCGTGCGCTGAGCAGCGTTGCGCCCGCGTCGGGTGCATCGGCGTAGAGCTCGTCGACATACAGGTCGGCGTCGCGGCCGATGGCGAGCGCAGGAGCGACGAGCGTCGACAACGATTCGGCGTCGAGCGTGAGACCGGCGTGCGGCACCTCTACGATGACGGGCACCTCGGGGGCGCGGGGCTCAGTGAGAACGAACGACAAGCTGGCTTCACCATACTAGCGGCCCGGCACCTTTCAAGCGCCGTTCGCTCGAACGCTCAGGCGCGCGGGTGAGCCTTCCGGTAGGCCTGGCGCACGCGATCTTGAGAGACGTGCGTGTAAATCTCGGTGGTAGCCACGTTGGCGTGGCCCAATAGGGTCTGTACGCTGCGTAGATCGGCTCCGCCCGAGAGCAGGTGCGTTGCGAAGGAGTGCCGCAGCTGGTGCGGGTGGACGTGGCCGCGAATGCCCGCGCCGCGCGCGGTGCGGCCGACGATTTTCCAGAAGGCTTGGCGGGTCAGCTTGCCGCCACGCGGTGAGGGAAACAGCAGCTGAGAGACTTTGTGGCTCTTCCCGCCTGGGCTCCGGCGCTGCACTCGCGCGGCGGCGTCGGCTTCGCGGGCCGCCAAGTAGGCCGCCAGGTGATCGAGCGCCACCTCGCCCAGCGGGACCAAGCGTCGCTTCTGGCCCTTGCCGAGGGCCGAGACGATACCGCGCGCGCGATCGACGTCGCCGAGCGTCAACGAGACTAGCTCGCTCACGCGCAGGCCCGCGGCGTACATCAAGCTCAGCATGGCGCGATCGCGCAGCCCGCGTAGCGTGTCCGGCGGCGGCGCTTCGATCAGCGTTACCATTTCCGCCTCGCCGAGCGCGCGCGGCAGCTTGCGACCGAAGCGTGGCCGCGCCGCAAGCTCGGTCGGATCCGTGCGCAGCACGCCTTCACGCATCAAGAACTTGCACAGACCTCGTGCCGACGAAAGGTGCCGAGCGGTGCTGCGGGGGCCCAATCCGGCCCGCGACATCTCGCGGATCCAACCGGAAATCACCCCCAAGTCGACGGCCTCGATCTCGGAGACCGTCACGCTTTCGGCGAAGGCCAGCAGCTTGCCGAGGTCGCGGCCGTAGGCCATGACCGTGTTTTGTGACAGCGCTCGCTCGACGCGCAGGTGCTGCAGGTAAAAGTCGAGAGCAGCGTCGAGGCGCACGGTGGCTTCAATTTAGGTCACGGCGCCGGAATTCGCCAAGATTCGGGCGGCCGAAGCCGCGAGGCTCGAGTCGCGAGGCTCGAATCGTAGCGGGCGCGCGCGATTTTTGGACTCAATCCTCAATCTTCACAGCGGCTCGCGCGCGGCCTCGGCCAGCGAGCGCAGCAGAGGTTCCGGGTCGTCTTGGCGCATCAAGGCCTCGCCGACCAAGGCGGCGTCGGCGCCGCTTTGACGGATGCGGCGCACGTCGTCGGGCTTGGAGAGGCCAGATAGACGCACGCGTACGACGTGGTCGGGTATCGCGGACAGCACGCGCGCGGCGCGCGCCGCGTCCATGATCAGCGTGTCGAGATCGCGAGCGTTGACGCCGATGAGCTCCGCGCCGCCGTCTAGGGCAAGGCTCAGCTCGTCTTCGGTCATCACTTCGACGAAGGGCACGAGCTGCCGTCGCTGGGCCTCGCGAATCAGCTCGGGCACGCGCTCGGGCGTCAGGCAGCGCACGACCAGCAGCACCGCGTCGGCGCCGAAAGCGCGAGCAGCGTCGAGCTGAGATTCGTCGATCACGAACTCTTTGCATAGCAGCGGCAGCTGTGTCGCGGCGCGAGCTTCCAGCAGGTGCTGGTAGTCACCGTCGAAAAAATGCGCGTCACACAACACGCTCAGCATGGCGGCTCCGGCGCGCTCGTACGCCGCGGCGCGCTCGGCGATCGAGAGCGCCGTCGACAGCGCTCCCGCGGAGGGCGAGCGGCGTTTGAGCTCCGTGATCAAGCTCAGCCGACCCGCGTTGGCGGCGCGGCCGAGCGAAACGGCTCGGCGTTCGGGCGGTGCGGGCAAGCTGCGCGCACGCAGCGACGCGAGCTCGCTGTGTTTCTGCGCCAAAATCTCGGCCAATAAGCCCATCGTCTTCAAGCCCCCTGCGGGCGCCGCTGCTGCGCCGCCGCCGCCCAAGCCGAAAGCGTTCTGAGTGGTTTGCCGCTCGCCAAGACTTCGCGCGCCTGGGCACCCGCCTCCCGCTCGCTCAAGCCGTGGAAGACGACCAGCGCGGCGGCAGCGTTGAGCGCCACGGCGTCCGCGGCCGGGTGCTTTTCGCCGCCTAAAATCGCGGTCAAAGCCCGCGCGTTATCGGCCGGCTCGCCGCCGGCGATGGCGCCGGGCGGGCTCGGCGCGAAGCCGAAGCTCTCTGGCGAAATGCTGTGCTCGCGCAGCTCGCCGTGATCGACCTCGGTCACGCGCGTCTCGGCGAAAGGGCTGACCTCGTCCAAACCGTCGACGCTGCGCACTACCCAAGCGCGCTCGACGCCGAGCTTCACCAGCGCCTGCGCCAATAGCTTGCGCGTCGCGTCGTCGGGCGCGCCGAGCAGTTGATGAGTGACGCCGGCCGGATTCGAAAGTGGGCCCAACAGATTGAAGAGCGTGCGAATGCCGAGCTCGCGCCGCGTCGGCATGGCGTGGCGCATGGCC
>Ga0307516_10005864_pt1 | contig 14548 bp, 3 predicted proteins | sample 19_EM_MG_FD_203310 | JGI IMG/M metagenome (GOLD analysis project Ga0307516, IMG submission 203310) | Populus trichocarpa ectomycorrhiza microbial communities from riparian zone in the Pacific Northwest, United States - 19_EM | ecosystem: Host-associated > Plants > Roots > Unclassified | place... | reverse complement strand
CCAATATTGTTGATGGTAGGAGGCCAAAAATCAATCAACATATATGATGGAATAAGGTGGGGTGTTATATTCATATGTAGATTTGGTGATGATGATTTAACATTTTGCCAAAAAGAAAATAAAAAAAGAAAAAGTTGCAATGTGCATTTTTACAATTGAAACACGCGAACACGCATGTAATTGCTGCAGAAAGGATGGCCACCATTATTTGAACTCTCTGATAAAGTGCAGTTATTTTTGTAAATATGTAAATGAATAAATCTGTCCAGAAGATTTTTAATCTCTTCCAACAAGTATATATGCAGTCATCGATGGCTATAAACATTGAATTCCATCTCAATCGATTAGAATTTTTCATCACACACACACACACACACACATGCATGCATCGTGTGCGTGTCTTTTCTTTTCGGAAGAAGACCGATCCCAAAGCTACTGTGTTGGTTGCAGATGGAGTGCTATATATGTGGACCACTGCTCTTGCAGATGGGAAATAGTTTCTTCTTTTCCAGTCTTGCTTGTGACAATGTTGAACAGGCCCTGTGTCATTATTTTAGAAGCTTTAACTATCTCTCTTGTCTCAATTATTTTCGCCAGCCAGAAGTGAATACGAGATACTGTTGCTTGTCTGACATGGAGTCCATATAATTCCATCTCAGGATAGAGAGATTCATTTAATTCTTAATCTTTTATAGTTATTTGTTTTTCCTCGTTGATGAGCTATGATTACACACTTAATCTTTCATATCCTCCCTTCCGTGCACCCCAATATTGCCAGGTGCTTTTATAATCAGTTTACGCTACCAGCTAGATATCTTATTCTCAGAAAATAGAAACACTTAGTACACATGAACTGATTTAATTATTTTTTTTATAGACACGAGCTGACTTAAAGTTCGAATCTCAACATTTTTTTTATTTTTATAATTAAATTAAGCAAAAGATAATAATATTTTTTTATAAATTTTAAGTTTAAAAAACTTTTATTTAAGCGTATTTGTTGAATGAACATAGAGTCACTTATTGAATTTCAACTAAATATTTTAGTTTGTGGATTGAGATGATTTTGATTACACTCCACGCTCTAATGATGACTATGAAGTTATTAGAATCTCTTCTTTAGATCAAAATCCACTCTAAATATCCACTTTTAAGCCCTTTTGCATATCCAATCCACATATCAAGTTTTAAGTTCTTCCTATTTCAAAATTATAGTTTTATTACATATATTCTTACATATTTTCTATTATTTCTAGATTTCTTATTATTTTTTCCTTTCTAACCAGAGGTCAACTAATGTAGATTATTTATACGGTTTCGCTTGTAAATCTTTGACCTTTAATTATCAATTATTAATTAGAATCTCATACTTTTACTAGTTTTTGAGTAAACAAAACTCTTATATTTTTACTATGCACTACTTTATACATACAACCTAGGAAAAATGAAAAAAAAATAAAAATCGCACCTGGCAATTCCTGTTATATATGCTCTATGGTCTACGCGCATGCGTCAACTAAGCTCTTCCATATACTTTCCTGACTTGACAAGGAAAACATCTTTAGTTTCTCGAATATATATATATATATATATATATAGATGAAAGTGATGTGTGCATGTTAATATGTATGGATAAAGAAGACGATATGAAGCAATTAGCTAGCTAGTAACACAGTGTGTGTTTCGATATGGTGCCACCTCTCAAGGGGGCATGGCTAGGCCTTGATTTGCACGCTTCAGAAATGCAGGGTGTGCGTACGATTCAAGGGGGAAAGCGATTATAAGGACACTGTCCATGAATAATAATGCAATCAAATAAGCAAGCCTTTTCTGGCTTCTCTTATCTTGGACCGCAGTAGAAATCAAAATGCTCATGATATGAGTCTTGACAAATTTAACATCACACAGCCAATCAGTCGAAAAATCCAAACATTCATGCATGCATTGCCAGATTCATCAAAGTTGCCATATATAAAGGTGCAACGTGTTTCGTTAATAAATTAACCATGTTCGTTTTTTTCTTCATTTAAGTTGTCTCCTTTTATATTGTTTTAGAGAACATATATAAGCTATCATTTCGTTAATAAATTAATCCAAAAATATCTTTAATCGTGAAGAAAAGCTATCCATTAAATAAATAAAATATATAATGTCTGTTATTACCTATTTTGGAGGCTCACGTAAACTTAAAACAAAACAGAAAGAAATACAAAAAAAAAAATTGTAAAACAAATATTGGAAGAAAATAAAAAAAATATATCAATGAGAAGAATATACCAGAACGTCCAGTAAATAGTCAAATACTAGTTGAGAAAGATCAAAATATATAAAATTAAAAAATTCAACAGTGTATTCTCGACTGATAAAGATCTTATTGGCAAAGAAAAATTCAATTTAAGGAGGACATTAAAAAAACTTAAGAATTTATTGAGTTTATTGAGGGTTTAATTGTAAAAAAAAATAATTTTTGAAGTCAATGTAGGTTTTGATTTGAAGAAATTAAAGTTTAGGGGTCGAATTGTAATTTTAAAGAGTTAATTTGATCAAATAGGGGGCTTAATTTTATAAGTATTGAAGTTTAAGGGGCAGTTAAGGACTTGATTGAAGAAATCCAAAAATCGAGTCAAGGGCCAAATTCGAGAATTTTTATGTTTTTTTAGGAATTTAATCTGTTTTTTGGCTTTAGTTTTGTTTTTGGCTTATTTTCAGGTCAAACCAAGATTTTTTATTTAGATTATTGTCGAACAAAAATTTTTAGGTCAACTCGGTCGGGTCGAGTAAAAAATAGGTTAAAGGGTTTAATACCTTGTTTGGTTTGTTGTTTTTTACTAAAGTTTTTTTTTTTTTTGCTTTACGGGTGTGTTTGACAAAAATCCTTTAAGCCTATTTTTTATAATTTTATTTAAAATGAGTTTTAACCAAACATTGCCCTTACAAAATAATTTTTTTTTTTTTTTTTTGCATACGGCTAAAAACCCTAAAGTTATTTAAGGTTTTTTTTTATATAAAAAAATCAAAAATACTTTGACATGTTTTAAAAAAATGCATTTATTTAAGGATTTTGTCCTACATTTTAAAAATATATAAAAAAAATTATTTCATTTCTTTTAACATGTGAAATTATGAACTTGTATATAAGATAAATTCCTGATATTAAATAAAAAGACAGTTTATTTTATTTTTTATGTTGGCATTAAAACGATTAGGTTTTTAACCTAATACAATAAAAACCTCCTTACAAATAATGATTTTTCTTAAACTTTTGATGAACTAACGGTTAAAAAATATAACATTAACCTAGTTTGCATTAGACAAATAAATAATATAGTTTATCTTAGACAAAACGTATTAGGGATGCTATTAGAATTTTTAATGATTAAAATATTAACTGTGATTCTCATTTCTCTTATTTTACTACTAAAATACAAGAATTTCTTATTTTTTCTACCCATATAATTAATTCCACTAACCAAAACATATCTTCTCATTAAAAAGGGAATATATTCCAATCCATACTCAACTGTTTGTAAAAGTCCTTGATTAGCGCTTAATTGAGTGATCTGTTTGATCGGCAGAAATTTTGATTAAAGTGGTCTTTGTCTACTTTGAGATGCATACACTCCTAGCTACTCAGTTTCCAATTTATTTATACTATGTTTGCAATTTAATTCGGTGAAGCCTGCTCAACGTTAACATCACTAGCTCCTCAATAAATATTTTCGAATTAATTAATGATCTCAATGCCAAAATTTGTTATTATCGCAATCTTTAAACACCAAACAGGACATTGTGTATATTTAAATGTTTGCTAGATGTTTTTCTTCTGTCTTTAAAAAAAATTAAGACAGAACTTCAAAAAATTTTAATTCCCAAATCTTGTTCCTGTAACATTTTATTTTATTTTTTTTAAAAAAAGAATATCACCCCTCCATCGTACGTGATTTTATCCAGCAACAAACTAACCTTTACGCGATGGCTGCGTAGTCTCTTTTTTTTTTTTGTTCTCAATAGGGAACATATGCCACGAATTTGTAGTTGTACATGGGAGATTATGTTAATTTGTTAATGAGTATTAGAACCCTAATTAATTAACGAAGTGATGATATTAAGAATTATCGTGCATAAATAACAAAAATCAAGAATTTTAAATATTAAAAAAGAGCGTTTGTCTGCTAAAAGTTCAGAGAATGTTAGATCAATCATCAAATTGATAAATAAGTGATGTCTAAATGTGGACATCTTAAAACGAATTTATGTGATGAAATTATACGGCTCCATGTCACGAATCCTCAGGAACAATAAATACCCATAGAGTTTTATATATTTCAGTAATGCCCCTTTTAGCGATCGTGGAACATCATTCTTGACTAGTTCGATCTCGTCATGCAAGGCACAATTTGACTTTTATTCTTTGATTCAGCAAAAAAACAAAGAAGAGAAAAGGAGTTTACTAATTGGTGCTTAATTCTTTATTTGGTTAGTAGTGTGATATTGCAATGCTATGCATGAACTTTTCAATTACAGTCAGAATTCCATTTTATAGAACGTGACAAGAATCTGGTAATTAAGATTTTGTTGTCGAACGAATTGATTGGAATATTAAAAAAAAATGATTTACCTATTTTATATAATTTAATTTAAAATAAATATCACAAGAATCGATTGAGTGAATTATGTGGAACCAGAAATAGGTTTTCTAATATTTTTAAAAACATGACAGAACATCTTGTTTTTAGTCTAAAATACTAAACATGCAAAACTAACTTTTAATGGTATATTTGTCTTAAAAAACTCCCTAAAGTAAATATTATGATAGATGACAGACAGATTCCTATAATTGACTTATTGTGTGTGTGTATATATATATATATATTTAGCATTTAAAAAAAAAACAATTAATAGGAATTGTGGTACGTACTAAGACTTAATGGCTTTTAAAATAAATATTTTATGTTGGTAAAGTTTTATCATTTTTAATTGCTTATAAAATTGGTATGATTGTATTTTTTTTTTATCTAAATCCTGGTATTCAGAATTCTACTGTATTCCAACTAATCCGTTCAAACCGGAAAACAGCGTTCTAAAATATAAAACTGTTTTAATAATAATGTACATCATACAAAAAAAAAAAAACTTGAATTTAAAATTTTATTTAAAGAAAATAAATACGGAACTACTTAAATTAATGACTATTTGTTCGATACACCTGTGATGATATTCGGTAGTATATCAATTGATTAATGTTTTTAATATTCCGCTGTATAACAGCGATGGTGGAAACGTAGGAGACGAGCCAGAGTAGAAATTATATGATTTACGTGATTCCTCGAACAACCTCCTCGGTGCACGCATTCGGCAAAACACTGTGGGGGAGCTGTGAGGGCTTGAGGACCAACTATTTCCTCCCTCGTGGTTGTTGGATGTGAATGGCAATACAAGAAAAGTATAAAGGGCACGGTGACAAGAATCTACGTTAATAGGCGACCCAAAGAAAAAAAGAAACCACTAAAAAGTTTCCATGCAAAAATAATAGTGAAAAAGAAAAACCGCTGCAGACAAACCCAAGAAAATAAAGGCAAATTCGATAGTGACACTTCCAGCAAGGATGCCCTTACCAAGACCTGCTTTTCCTAGCTTTTTAGTTCTCTGATATTTTTATTATTATATTTAAGTAAAAAGGATATAATACAATATGAAACTTCGCTTAGGGTTCCTCTCTCTGCATGGCCACTAATCACTTTACATATGTGGGCTGATCAGCAGAGGGACACTGTAAATTAAAAGCGCATAGTGTCAAAAGAAGCTTACAGGTTAAGATAAGAAAGTTAATCTCATTGCATTGCATTGAAACCCTAACCTTAATTTATTTAAGAAATTTAATAAAAACAAAAAGGAGAGAATTTCGTGGAGGGAGATGGTTAAAATAAATAAACACACAGAACCCTCCTTTATCTTTCCATCTCCTTCTCTTTTTCTCTGCAACTCCCTTCTCTTGATGTGATTCTCCACCATATCTCCCAAAAAAGAACCCTATCGACCTTTACAAAAGAGAGAATTAAAGCTCAAGCACCATGGTCTTCTCATCCATTCCAGCCTATCTAGGTTCACGCAATTGGCAACAGGTAGGAGATTTCTTCCCTCTTAATTTTCTCTCTACTTGCAACTGACTACATAGCTTCCTCTCCAAAAAAGCAATTCCAAAGATAAATAATATTCCAGTCCTACACCTTTTATTTTATCTCCTCTTGATGAATATACTAAATATTTGATTTCTTTCTTCCTCTCTTTATTTTTGATCTTTTGCAGCAACTTAATAATCAACCTCCAGGAGCTGGAAATGAAAACCCTCAACTTCCACCTCAGCCGGCACCACCTCCAGGTGGTGGCTATGGTGATGGAAGCACAGGTTCATTCAGGCCTGGCTCGATGACTGATCGAGCCAGGCTAGCCAAGGTTCAACTACCTGAAACAGCCCTTAAATGTCCAAGATGTCAATCACCAAATACCAAATTTTGTTACTTCAATAATTATAGCCTCTCGCAGCCTCGCCACTTTTGCAAGACTTGCAGGCGATATTGGACTAGTGGAGGTGCACTAAGGAACGTGCCTGTTGGCGGTGGCTGTAGAAGGAATAAAAGGAGCAAAGGAAGCGGTAGATCAAAATTTCCAATTAAAGCCGTCTCTAGCTCAAGTGGTGGACTTGCTTCTAATTGTTGCACTGCTGATATTCTAGGGCACATGCCCCCTCCACCACCACAGCTACCGATTTTGCCACCGTTGCATCATCTTGGAGACTACAATTCCGCAGATATTGGGTTAGATTTTGGTGGAATTCAGCATTCAATAGGGGTAACAGCTGGTGGAGGTGATGGTGTAGAATTTCAGATTGGCAGTAGTACTAGTTCAAATGGTGTTGCCGGGTCTATTTTATCTAGTGGGCTAGTTGAGCAGTGGAGATTGCAACAAGTTCAACAACAAGTGCAGCAATTTCCTTTCTTCTCTAATATGGAACCACCGAGTGGTTTGTTTTCATTTGAGGGTGGAGGGATTGAATCATCAAATTATGCCGGTCAGATTCGGTCCAAGCCGTTGGACACTACTGGGATTACTCACCTAGCTACAGTCAAAACGGAAGAGAATCAAAGGCTGAATTTATCGAAAAAAGTTTTGGGTATCTCAGGAATTGATCAACACTGGGGTGGAAATAATGCATGGACTGATCTTCCTGGTTTCACTTCTTCTACAAGCCATCTATTATGATTTTGATGTGTTTTTCTGTCCAAAACTCCACCCAATCTTGGTGTTTTCTATTGTATTACCACAGGTCCAGTGAAGAGTAATCAGCTTGAAGATAAAAGAGAACTTTCAAGTTTCAATCAATTACCCTAACTTCGCAAGTTCAATCATTAAAATCTTTAGGTTGAGCCACGTGAAGGATGGATCAAAGAACTTGTCTACTCACGATCTACTGAATTCAAGAACTTAGAAATGGTAGGCCTCTAGTCTTGAAGTTTATTTTTCTGCTGGCATTTTTTTCCTTGTATTCTATGGGATTGTGTTACAAATTTAGGGTATATGTTTCCATGGAGTTGGATATCTGACATGAATGGCTTAAATTATTATAATTGGCCTATCTATATATGCAGTGTACTAAGGTATTTTCCTTGAGATGATATGTGATTTTTTTCTCTTTATTTTGCCCAATTCCTTCTTCTTTCAATATCTGAAAATTGATTTTTCTTCTCTCTAGATCTTTAGTATTATCGCCGAATTTTGTAAGCTAATTATGTGTACATGGTATTCTTTTTTTAATGATGACCAGTATCATTTGCATCCTGTCCATGCACCCTTGTCCTCGTGATAAAGTTTGCTTTAATCGAATCCATCTTTAATGCTAAAAGGAAATCATCATGATGATATCCCAAATTAAACTCAGATAGTTTGTGGGTAATACTTAATTAAGATGTTCAGGTAAATAGTTTGTGGGTAATGGTAATTACCCGGATTTTGAGAAAAGTGAGTAAGTGGGTGTTAAGAGAGAGAGAGATCGAGGGAGGGAGGGAAGCATGATATCCTTTTGGAAGGTTTTGTACGTACTTGACTGAAAATGATTATATAATTATGGGTGATTCGCCAAATGAGAAGTACTTCCTTGTTGTATCCGTGCCTGTTAGAAACTCTGAGTGGTAGAGCTGGATATATATACATGGACAAGAAGAAACTAAAGAAACGCCAAAATTCCACTCAAATCCATGCATAGACACCCTATCTAGAATAGGATTCCCGGATCTTGTTTGCGAAAAACTAACGTAAGACTACTGCAGTTTCTAGGCTCTAGACAGAGTCAAAAGTTGTGCAAGAATGCACAAAAACTGCTAGACCTTCTTCAAGTTTTGTTTGATTTTTGTTCCCTACTTTTATTAAGCCTGTGGTAAGCATAGCCTTAGTGACTGCATTGTTTAATCAAATATATATATTTATATATATAATCTCATGCTGATAATCTCAGCCGTGTTTTATGGGGATTATGATTGTCATTATTAAAAATCTTTGTTGGGTTTTCATCTTAGTGTAAGAGATATATAGAATATTGGAATCTGGGATTTGGATCTGCTTTTGCAATAACCAATGATATTTACCAACAAGGAATAAAGGCATCCCTAATATGTTAAAAAAAGCAAATAATCACTCTCTATCTCCCTCTCTCTCTCCCTCTCTCTCATGAGAGTGAAACAGTGATCGAGGATGTGGGGTATTTTTTGTCGGTTGAATGTGAGGTATATTTGATGAGATAGTGATGATCCCAACATTCTCGATAGTAATGTGGCAAAGTGAGGATGTAGCTTAAAGAGAAGAAGAAGAAAAAAAACATAAGAAGAAGAAGATTTAAGGAAGGAGGTCCGAAATCCAAGCGATGACATGTAGGATTAACCTTTTTGTTGATGCCACATGTAATGTTAAAATTTATCAATTCCTCAATATTTTTATTTGTATTTATTAATTTGTCAATATTTTTATTTGTATTTATTAATTTGAAACAGCGCAACCTGTATATTTTTTTGAGACTGTGTTGTTCCTAGCAGTGTAATCTCAAAAATGACAACCTCAATAATAAAATAAGAAATTATAAAGTTTATGATATTGTGAACAAGGAAACCTTTATCACTTTTGAATATCCAAATTTTAGATTTTTATTTGGACAATTGAATGTCCAAACTTTGTCCGTTGAGAACAGCGCAACCTCCATAAATTTTGAATGTTCAAATTTTGGACCTTCATTTAGACAATTTAGTTTCCAAATTTTGAACATTCAAATTTGTGAAGGTTGCGCTCTTCTCCAAGAGCGCAACATTCATGATTTTTTTATATATTTTAAAAATTAAATAATATTGAAAATGGACTCAGTGATTAGAGACCCGATTTGAAATTAAGTTAACCAAATATAGGTTCGTAAAAATAATAAACACTAAAAGACAAAGATAAGTACATCAACAGTTTGTTGTCTCCATCTCAAAACTTAACTTCATGGTATTGTTTATACAATAAGTAGAACAAAAGAGTTGTGAGGAAAATAAATTAGACCGGTATGCTCACTTAATTAGAGATTTTGATATAGAGGGGAAGATAAAGATGGCAAGTTGAACCCACACCCGATTGAAAGATTGAGACATGACATTTTGGAAATAAAAAAAAGTTGGTTATACAATTCTAGAGTAAAGCGATATATCAGAAGATGGTGGACTAAAACAATATTGTTTTTATTTTTATTTTTATTAAAAATTTATATATCTCGAGATTGACTTGTCGATTTTGAATTGATTAAAGCTAGGTCATCCATGTTAACCGAGCTTACATTAAGTTTAATCGGGTCAGCTTCTTGGTTGGTTTAATTTCGCAACCTTTATGATTATTATTTTTTAATTTTTAAGGTTGCAATATTGAAAATAAAACAACTTCAAAAAAATATATAGTTTGCATTTTCAAACAACACAACTAGCATATGAAAAAAAAAAAAAAAGGGGGTTGTGTTACAATATGTGAATATGTGATATTTCCCTGAAAGTTTTTTAGATTAAGCTGTTTTATAAAAAAAAAAAACATGTATTGAGATGTCATTGTTGCTATTATATACTTTCGCTATCTATCTCTATCCCTGATGAGTCTCTAAGATTTTGATTTGTGCTAGCTTTTTTGTTGCTAGCCCTTTCAGTCATTATATTATGCGTTGGATTCTTAATTGCTTGGTCATTTCTAGATGTCCATTTCATAAATCATACATTTCTATCTTTAAAAAAAAAAGATGGCAAAAAGAAGTGAGGGAGAGAGATTTTCTTTTATTTATAGTCTTTTTTTCTTTCTTTCTTTGTTTGTCTCAAAATACAAACAAAGAGAAAGAATAACTTTTGAAGATTTGTGTAGAAAAACTTCACAAAGAAAAGATGTCTAGAACTCTCTTTCTCTTTTTCTCGGTTAGATATTCGAATAAATCCAATGACATTCACCTCTAAAAAAAAGGGAACTTTCCTATTAAAATTCTATTCATGCGACTAGAAAAATTACGATAATGATAAACAGGGCATTTCAATTTATGAACTTGTTTAATTTATTTTCTTCTAAATTATTGTTATCTATCCTTTACACTCTATTTATAGTTATATTTCAAAACTTCTCCTTATTAGATAATACACCACACTGACACACACACACGAAGACATACATGTGCGCGTGCGCGTACATATATGGTTAATGATTGCTTAAGGCATGTGTAGGATCAATTGTATCTTATTGATCTTATTTTTAATCCTGGCTTAATTAATTGATATATTTTTTTATCATTTATGTGCAGCGTCGCAATAATCATCCTCTCAGATCAGGATTTTTCGTGGTGATGTGAGAGGAAAGGATAAGAAATTCTTTTTTTTTATCAGTAAAAAATAGGAATGGAAGTCGTCATCTAATATTTTGATCATTAGAAACTCTAACTGGTCTCAGAGTCTGGGTAAAAGAATTGATTGCATAAAAGAAAGGTATTAACACTCTCAGTATGCCTTACCTGGGTGATCTGAATTGTTTATTTGTCTAATATAAATTAATGTATTGTTATGTTTTCTAATCGTTGGCTTATCTAGGGTTTAAGAAAAGCCCTTCTTGGTAAGGAAGTCTTTATCTTATCAAGTTAAAACTTAATTATTCTAATGCCAAAACATAAATATAAACTGAATTGTTTTTTTTTATTTAATATCAAAAATACATCTTACGTATAAGTTTATAATTTCGCATGTTAAAAGAAACAAAATAATTTTTTTCATATTTTTGAAATGTAAGCCAAGTTCTAACGAATAATCATAAACTAGTTATGATATCCTTTGACTAATTCTTGTATTTTTTTTTCAAAGTATGATAAAAATGTATTTTTTTATAAAAAATAAAATGTGCATGAAATTTTTAGAATTTTTCCACATGCAAGGAAAAATAAAATAATTTTGATATAAAAAGATTACAAGCCAAACAAGGTCTTAACCCTTTGACCCCACGGGGTTGATCTGGAATTTCTTGTTCGACTATAAATCGTACAAAACATTCTGATATGACCTGAAAACAATCTTAAAATAAAACCAAAGTAAAAAAAATATTAAAAAAACATAAAAACACAAAAATTCTTGAACAAAATAGACCAAATACAAAAAAAATGAAGAACACGGAGAACACCAAACCCAAAAGTATGGGTTCCAAATTAGACCTGATATGGATAAATTAGGGGCATAAATATGGTGGAAATCATGCAAGGATCAATAATCTAGCATCTATTTACTTTTATTATCACTTAAACATCATAATTTTATTAAAATAGGTTTCAGTTCAAAATCAAAACCCTAGGATTAAATCCCATCAAAAATATGTTATTGATACAAATAAATCCTAGATTATTTATTAATCAAGCATAACGAAGAGTTATATGTAGGGAAATGGACCAAAATTGATTCAAACTAAGGGCTAAGGCAATGTTCCTCCTAAAAACATGAAGAATATTGCCCATAAACCCAGCTATGAACCTAGCATAGGTAGCCATTGTCAAGCCTAGAAAATAACATTTTTGGCTTCTATAACATGCTTTATTTAACACAATAAGTCATACTATCATAAACAAAAATGTTTGAATCACAAAAACTAATAAATAATATCAAAATATCAAAATCAAACATGAGGTACTATATCCAAAAATCATCAACTTAAAACACTTGTTCATGCAATATAGATTAAAAATTATTTTTTTGAATTCATTTTGTGCATGAATAAGCCTAGCAAACCCAGAATAAACATTTTTACTTTTACATGCATTGCTTAAGTTAAACTAAAACAACATTATATAAAAAACAACAAAAAACTTCAAAAAGTACACAATAAATAAAGATCACAGCAACAAAGAAGTAAATACAACATCACTTGTTAAGTATTTCAAACCTCTTTTCTATGCTTATAAACATAAAACTAAAATTAAAAAAAAAACACCTCAAGCAAGTCACAGGGGCGTCCTTTTAGATAAGAAAATATATGTAGAACAATTATTCTCTCCTTTTGCTTTCATTTGAAAAGTTGTCTCTCACAAATTTATTATCCTTTCAAAGCTTAGGAAATCTTTGTATTAGGCCCTTGAACTTTTACACTTAGGTTTATTATTGATATTTTCCTACTTTTTTTCTCCCCTTTTAGCCTTTATACTCATACGTCTTTTTCAATTTGGTTCTTGGTTTTTGATTTTTTCAATCAAGTCTTTAATTACCCATTAAACTTCAATATTTATGCAATTAAATCTTTGATTTGATCAAATTAACTCTTAAAAATTACAATTAAACCCCAGAGTTTAATTTCTTCCAATTAAAACCTAAATTTACTTTGAAAATCAATTTTTCTGGCAATTAAGCCCTCAATAAATTTAATTAGACCTTGAGAAATTTTAATTGAGTCTTTAAACATTCAATTTTGAATTTTTCTTTTAAATTGAATTTTCTTCAGCGCCAATAGGATCTTCCTTCATCGGTCAAAAATACACTGTTAATTTTTTTAATCTTGTATATTTTGATTTTCTTCAACCAGTTTTCGGTAATTTTTTAGGTGTGCTGGTATATTTTTTTCATTGGTATATTTTTTATTTTCTTCCAATATTGTTTTTTATTTTCTGATTTTTCTTTTTACGTGAGACCAAAAAAGGGAGAACAACAGTTTTGTTCGTGTCCCGGGCTAAAGATTTATCAGGTGATTGATTGATTATACTTTTTGATCTTGTGCTACATCATCTACCACATAAAAGTTATTGGAATTTTGCGTAGAGAAGCACTAATTTTCATTCAAGCACAGTTTTGTAATGATTCTATATTGAGTCCTGCAATAATTAAGTAACGAATCATGTCTTGACATGAAGAGAAAAGGCAGAGATATGGAACGACATGGTTGACCAATCTCTTGAACGAGGACTCGTCTTTTCTGAATATGAGAATCATTTTTGTTTCTTCCTACACTTGTAGTTGATTAAACCCTCCTGATTTATAATTAATTATCTTCAGTGCTGATACAAAAGAAGATTCCTCATAAGTGAAGATCCTAAACGTCATATGAGACGGTCATATCACACACGTATATCTTTTTATCATTCTTAAAAGATGATACCACCTCAAATATCGAAGAGAGGGCCTACGTACGTACTTCTTTACATCTCTTAATTATCCGACCTTGGAAACACAGATTCTTTGAAAAGATCACCATAAATGCTAGATCAAACTCAAGCATCGACTCTACATGGAAGTTAATTTAGAAACATTTGCCAAAGTAGAGGACAAGTGGAATTCTTTGTATGATTATGATTAGGAAACGGTATTCGGTTGGCTATAAGCGTATAATCAAGAGGTTTAATCCAATATTTCGATCAGGTGAAAAATATATAAGAACTTGGTCATCGATCGATTATCCTCTGGGATATTTGAAATTATTGCAATATTTTCAGTCTCCCTCTCCCTTGCTCACAAGTGAACGTTATGTTTTGAGAGCATCACTAGGGCTGAAAGCATATAATATCCATATTTAAGGTTGTTCACATTGATTTCCGAGGTTAATGATTTCATAGGCCCTTGAATGCAATTTGGAATTGGTGCCACGGTTCTTTTTTCCCGTAAGTAAGGGTGGTGTCGTCCTCACAATAGATTTTTTTGTGATTGAATTTATTTTGTAAAATTATATTTAGCTTGAAAAAAATATTATATTAATTTTTTTAGATGTTTTTTATGATTTTATTTTATTAATGTCAAAAAAATCTTTAAAAAATATTTTAATATATTTTAGCTAAAAAATACATTACACCACATTCCCAAACACACATTTTTTTTTTCAAAATTATTCAATCACCACAACTTTTTATATAGATACTAATAATATCTATCTTAATGCTTAAGCAATATATATCTTGCCTTTACTGAAAGCTCTTGCGTAGAATTCCTATTCGTGCTACAGTAGCTAGTTGATGAAGTGATTGTGGACCTTACTGCTAGATTAGATG
>Ga0307516_10005863_pt1 | contig 14548 bp, 18 predicted proteins | sample 19_EM_MG_FD_203310 | JGI IMG/M metagenome (GOLD analysis project Ga0307516, IMG submission 203310) | Populus trichocarpa ectomycorrhiza microbial communities from riparian zone in the Pacific Northwest, United States - 19_EM | ecosystem: Host-associated > Plants > Roots > Unclassified | place... | reverse complement strand
CGATGGCACCCTGACAAGTTCAATACCAAGGTACTCCCAAGGATATTCCCGGATCATGCCGAATTTGCGAAAGACGCTGCTGGCAACGTCGTACGAATTTTGACCCAGATGTTGAACCAACTTGATCATTGAGGGCGCGTTGACGTTATCCCGTGCGGTGAATATCAGCAATCTGGTCGTTATATCTTATATGCATGATGTACTTATGTTCTAACACCCACTATCTGCGTCCCTGCGTATACATGTCTGCGTCCATAAAATGAAATATTATGTCCTTTTACATTTTTGGTGAGGCGGGTTGTGTTACTCCTCAAGCCCAGCATATCTGACATCGGCGTTGGCTTCCAACCACGCAAGCCATTTCTTCAGATAGCTCCCTCCATGGGAAACAGTCAATGAATCTCCAACGACACACTGTCGGTCGAGGCATTAACGTTAGATCCAAGTACGTTGTTCAGCAAAGACCTACAAGATGTCGTCTGGCCCTTGTCATAGCCACTGCAATACCAATTTAGCAACTGTAGAAGAGTATATGGCAGTGTGATGTATACCAGGTACTGACCATTTAAACGCCGTTTCTCCTTTAAAAAGCCCACCTCCCTCTGTGGGTTGATTCCGTTAATAACTGGTCAAAACATGAGATTGCGTCCTACCGTCGCATTACTGCGTACGAGACTAATTATCACTGCCTCTTTTTCCCGGCCTTGCATGCCATCAACGCTTCCGATTTCGAGCCCTGTTCCATATAATGGACGGAGAAGTGAAGATAGAAAGGCAACTTGTGCTTGGTATCTTGTGTATCCCAGGGTCCAATAAATACGTCAGACACGAGCAAAAATAGGAAGAGCCTACGGCGTGATAACAGCGATTTTCTCTGGGGTAAGTCCAACTTCGACCTTTGATGAAAAGATTATGAGACCTGAAAAAGTTATGATGGAGGACCTACTAGCTTCGCGATCCACTTCTTGACCACCATCGCTTCATTCTCGTTTAATTTACTCCCTTCATCAGCGTCGCCGGACTCGGTTCGTTCGTAATACTCGCAACCAGCAGTGTCGAAGAACACCACTGGTGTCGTCAGAATCTCGTTGGCGTCCTCTTCCGTGTTGGCAGGTACACTGGAGAGATCCCGCAGAAGATGATTCGCGACAGAGGGGTGAGACTCCAGTTTCGAAGCGTACAGGGTCTTTGAAGGGAATGCACATATCTGAGAATGCATACTAGAATAACTGGTTTGTCTGGTCGAACAGCATACCAATAACAGACGACATACCGATACTGAACCTTGAGCATTCGCTTGATATCTGGCCCATACATTTTCTCAAGGCGGTCAAACAGGGTGGTCTCTAAAGTACGCGGTGGCCGCAAGATTGGATAAACCTTTGATGATTGCGTATCTGGTTTCACCGGGAGAGGCACCACTGCTCCTGCTGGATCGGGGGACCTTTCAGACGCTTCGTCGGCCTCAATAGAGGACCCTGAATCAAGGTCAGAGTTGCCAACGGCTTCTGAATCGGATGCAGAGGAAACTTGAGGTTGTTCGGAAGGAGCGCTGTCCTTCGCTTTGCTGGTAGACTTGTCGTCCGCCTTCGATTTAGGTTTCATCTTGTTGGCGCCCCGTTTCTGACGATCATTAAGTGATAAGACGGTTGGGGGCAGCTGCATGGGATCGCCAGCTAGTATCAATTTCTTCGCTTTGAAGATAGGAACCCAGCAGACCTATCGATGAAGGATCATGAGATAGATTCATCACAAAGGGAGGGAAGGCTGACCGCTTCGATGGCTTGTGTTGCTTCGTCAATGATTACGACGTCGAACTCCTGGTTAACCAATTGTCTACCGCCCGCAGAATGACATGTCGCAATTACGACCTTTTGTGCAATTCGATTTGGACTGTTTTGAAGACAAAAAGCGCAAAATCACATACTTGGGATTCCGCAAGAACTGATTTGACGACCCCTCCTTCTCGCCGGCGATATCTGAAATATATATAAATATGTTTCCTGGTGTTGGGGGCAAAAAAAACCACGAGACCATACTCTTTGCGCAGGGCTTTGACTTCGTCCCATAATTTCTTGCGTTCTGCTCCTCTGGGCCCTTTTCCTTTTACACCCTTTCCCTTTCCCGATAGGATCCCAAGCGTTGTCTCTAATTCATTCTTCACGTCTTTTGCCAAGTTTGCCTGGCGGACACATAAAGACAAGAAGGCCGCAAAGAGTGAAGACATACCTGATCCGTTCGAGTAGCTTTGACTTCCAATGTTGAATCAAGGATGCCTTCATGAGCCATCACTCGAGCGGGGTGCCCGATCCTTGTTACCTTCAGCCGCTCACCATTTCCTGCAGGTGGTAAGGCGAGCAACCGTTCTAAGATATTATCCACCGATAAGTTGGAGGCTCCGCACACGAGCAGACGCAGTGGTTTTGGGTTGACGGGTGTTGAGGAAGTGAGTTGTCGAATGATCTCAATGAGGGTATGGGTTTTTCCGGTCCCTAAGCAAGAAAGTAAGTGAAAGAGCTAAAATGCGATGAGGGTTTTGATTTACCCGGAGGTCCGTGAATACAGGAAACTTCTGGAGATTCTAGGCAGAATTTAACTGCCTCTTTCTGGCTAGGATTGAGGGATTCGTCGAAAAAAGCGACTTCTTTTAAAGGGAATCTGTCGGAAGGTAAAGATATTCCGAGCAAAACTTGCGTCAACCTCAAAGATTCAGGTGATGACTTTTCATCCTGATTTACCACATCACCTCGTGCCTGCGGTGAGTTCGTGATCAAGAAAAACCTTTATATTCCCGAGAACGCGTCTTTCTAGGCGATCCAAAGCTGCCTCCATCCTTGTCCGGGTTAGAATTCGTTGACAGAGGACGAAAGCGGTACCTATCATAAGTCACATTGTTGGCCAGTTTCAAGACGCGACAACGTTCAGGTAGGTCCAGAGCTTCTAATGCAGTATCGGACGCATCGATGGCGACGATGATCCTGGTATCAGATACCTAGATATCATGGTGCAATTGGCAATCAGCTAGCTATAGAGAGACAGATGGACGACGGAGCATACCCTATAAACTACTCCCTCAGGAACCGAATGCGTGGATCCTTCCTGCGTTTTCTTGCCCTTCCTCGAGGCCCCCGTAGCAGCCACATTGGCTTCAATTCGGGCGAGGTCTCCGGGGCTTATGAGTTGGTTAGGCACATTGGCATATCGTATGAAGGCAGACGAACCGGAATGTGTGTGGAGGGAAGGTTGTATTCGTATGATATGCTGTCGGACGTTCAAGTTCCACTAAGCTTCAATGATATGAGGAGGTCTGTCTGAAGGACTAGGAACGGATACGTTTTGCCGCCTAGCCCGATATTGACACCAACCACCCCAAGTCCCCCCAACGACAAACCTTTCTGCTCGAGAAGCTTTGGGCCGCAGTTCGAGAGAAGGAGAGAGCTGCGCTCTACTTCGGCGTCGCGCTCTCGTTTGAGGAGGACACGTTGTCTGGCGATGAATTTGGTGCATTGATCGTCAGTGACCATTGCGTTGATGGATGATCGATATCGGCGTCAGACAATTATCTTGTGAAAGGGCTAGGATCGTCTAGTTGATCTTATAAAAAGACTAGGGTCGTCTCTCACCGTCGTTGTGCAGCACTCCGACGCGATCACGTGACAGTTCGTGTCACTCCGAGGTTGGCGATCAATACACTTGCCTCGGCTGCTGCTCTCTCTGCGTTTCCTCATGTCGTCTGCGTGGTTGGATTCGTTCGACTCCTTGGACATAATAGGGAATGGCTCTTTCGGTATCATTCGTAAAGTCAGGCGGAAAACTGATGGTGTGGTGAGTTGTAGAAGCCACCGACTTCGCCGTGGATCACAGTGACAACTGAAGACTACTTTTTTGAAAACAGATTTTTGCACGCAAGGAACTGAACTTTGAGCGCATGACCGAACGGGATAGAAAGCAAATTGTTGCAGAAGTGTACGTCTCCTAATTAATCCGACCCTCTACTCTCACCTGTTCACTGGCACGAGACAGAAATATCCTCAAAGACCTCCATCATGATCACATTGTACGATATCATGACCGCTATGTGGATAGGGACGCCGGCGTCTTGTACATCCTGATGGAGTATTGTGGCGGAGGAGACTTGTCTTCTGTGATTAAGCAAGCTGCGAAACACAATCGACCCATACCAGAAGAGACGGTCTGGAACTATTTTATGCAAATCCTCTTAGCTCTTCAACATTGCCATCATCCCAACGCTCTCGGAAAGAATGGAGGCGTCGAATCGGAAGCGAATGAACGACGCTCCCAGGTCCTCCATAGGGATTTGAAGCCAGATAATGGTCTGTCCCTCGTCTAGTGTGATTAATGAAACCTCATCACCTTCAATATACAGTATTTCTCGACGAGTCCAACAAGGTCAAACTTGGTGATTTTGGTCTGTCGAAAGCCCTGGCGCAAGCCAGTTTTGCCAATACTTATGTTGGGGTATGTCTTTTAAATCAAACCTGGTTCAACCACTTTTCTCATTTTTGCACTAGACTCCGTATTACATGTCTCCAGAACTCATGCAGGAGAAGGCTTACGATTCCAAATCTGATATCTGGTCCCTTGGGTGCCTCGTTTACGAGCTATGTGCGCTCAAACCCCCATTTCATGAAGCAAAAACGCATTCAGAACTCAGTATATGTATTCGGTAAGATTGTCATGCCTTTCAATCTACGTCAAGCTGACGTCCGATTTAGCAACGGCCGTATCCCGCCCCTTCCACGAGGATATTCCCAAGGCTTATCCACCCTCATCAAGGCTATGTTGAACCTGAACGTGCGTTCGTTGATATATTTTGGCGCTTCTTGAACTTCAAGATTGTTCCAGCCTGCAATGCGGCCTTCTGCCACCCAGCTCCTCCAACACGAACGTGTGGAGTTTGCATTCAAGGTCTCAGAAATGGAAAACATGTAATTAAGTCTCTACTGTCTATTCGAGGCCCACTCTTAACCTTCTCTCCCTTGAAAAGGCTTTCTGCGATAAAGGGTCACAGAGCGGATCTGATAGGTCGAGAAAGAGATGTCACTATTCGAGAAGATGCCGCTTCTAAGCAAGAACAACAATTTATTTCGTTGATCGCGCAGAAAGATGCCGAGATCGTATCATTGAAGCAGGCTGCCGCACGGTTGCAAGAACAGCAGCAGCGATACTCTCAAGTTCAAATGGAAAAGGTCGTTCGAGATGCAGTGGCAAGACGGGAGGAGGAACTGCGAGAGTTGGTAATGAAGAGAGAGAAAGAAGTCGCTGAGGCGATGGCCCGAAGAGAGGAGGAAATAATGGAGGCAGTCAGAAAGAGGGAAACAGAGGTATTTGAGGCTTGGAGCACTCGGGAGGCAGAGATGCATCGAGAGATCGAAAAGAAGGTGCAGGAGATACAGGAACGCATTGCATGGATCAATGTCAAGGAGAACGAACTAAGACTGGAGGATGCCCGGCTAGAAGATGCCCGCACAGAGCTCGAGCAAAAGCTCGCCAGCTTGCAAGAGAACGTCAGTAAAGGTTGGTTTTGATAATGATGCGAGCTTCCAATGTCCCTCACCATTCCTACTTTACTTAGGCCGAAAGGAAAAAACGCCACTGGAAGAAGTCAAAAACATCATGGCACCCCTCGCACGTATAGCGGACGAAACTCCTACGCAGCGGCGGAAACTCGAGATCCCGACCCCAAAGCCCATATCTCACTCTCTCCCGCTTTTTACCCCTCTCGCGCGTCCACCAAAACCGGAATTCGTCCCGTCAGCTATGAAAGGCGTCGTTCTCACTGCAACGGGCGAAAGCCTTGCAACGCCCACACCCACAGAGGTGGCAAAACTGTTCAATAGTTCCCCTAAAGTTGGTTTGAATTTCGGGAAAATATTCGACTTTGAGTCTGGCGATGAAGACGACGAAAGTACAAACACGCCTGTGGATATTCAACCCACTCGCGAAGAAGGCCCTCCGCCAAGCCCAAGTTCGAGAAAAAGCAAGGTGAAATCCAACAAGCGGGAAGGGAAGCGTTCTTCGGACGGAGCTTCCTCGGATTCAACATCTTCATCGTCATCATCAGGAGCAGTGACGGTGACGACAACGACATCAAGTGCGCCACCTACTCGCCTGCGACGGCCTTCGATTCGCACCGGATCGCAGCGACTTCCAATCCAGAGATCCGTGACGGTTCCCGCACTTACATCCGAACCCTTCGCCGTGGGTCTGTGCAGCAAGGGGTCTTCATCCACATCACAGGTTCAGCCGAAGCCCCTTCCTCATCCTCACCTAAATGCCCATGCCCCTGCCATCGGTTCCGCCGCGGGCCTGCCAGCTCGGCAACGTCCTTCGCCAGAATACGACCTAGCAGACGAGGAGAATCTGCCGAGTCCTTTCTTGAAACGCACCGTTGATCGTGCTGCCACGATGCGCCCAGTAAGGGGCATTGGAAAGAAGAGGCAAAGTGTTGGAACGACTCTGAGAGCTGTGGCTGCCGCTAACGCCATTGGGAAGCGTGCCTCAGCAGCTTTGGTCTTTGGGAATGAGTCGCAAGTTGGTGCATCAGAAGACACCAGACCCACACTAGCGAATGCTCGGAAGGCGAATGAAGAGGCACGTAAAGCGTTATCGCGGCCATGATGATTATAATCGAGATAGTCCTGCCTTTCTTCTCGGTTGCGGATTCTTTGGACCTAATATTGTACTAAGTAGAAGAATGATATGAAACTGCTCTTCAGAACCTCGATGAGCTACAAAAACCATCTATGGAGAGACTCCGGGCCAAATAAAATGCACTCGACTTACTACAACATTCCTAACTATTACTTTCACCAATAGCAACACATACACAGGTCACCATTATTTACTGAAGTTAGACCAAAACCCAAGAGAGGAATTCGAAAACAGCGTCTGAATAAAAAGAAATAAGATAATGTCGAAAAGTCCCATATGAAAGCAACAGTAGAACCGCAACTAAAGGAATGTGAGACAGTGTCCACTACGCCAGAGAGTTAACTTGTACCATCTTCAACGCATCTCCCAGTGACAGTGTAAACTTCACATTTGAAATAGGGATTTCGCTCGCCGGCGTCGGAGCCATGGTCGCAGCTGGCGGAAGATGGGAAATGAGCTGGGAAGAAAGTGGTGGTGTGATCCCCATCGTCAAGCCGGAGACCGGAAGCTTGAAACCATCTTCACGACGTGCTTTCTCTGCGCCCGCTAGAGAATGAAGTTCCCGTTTATCGACCTTCCCATTCCGGGTCAACGGTAGCTCGTCCAGCGCGAGGAATTTAGAGGGAACTGCGTAGGGCGGTTGAATTTGTGCAGTGGCCTCACGAACGAGATCGAGATCGACCGTCGATGGTGTGACAAAACCCCACAGCTCAGAGCCGATCAGCAGAGCGACGGAATGTTGCACAGGCTCATATGTCTGCATGAGCGATTTGAGGGAAGGAAAGACAAATGAAAGGAGGAGAACTTGCCCGCATGGCCGCTGTGACGCCATCCAATTCGACACGGAAGCCCTTCACTTTCACTTGATCATCGACGCGTCCCATATGGTCCAATTGTCCGTCCTTTCTCCACCGTCCAAGGTCGCCGGTGTTGAACATCATACCTCCGCCAGGTACGAAAGGATCTTTCTTCCACCGCTCTGCCGTTTTAGCGGGGAGGTTGAGATAGCCGTTGCTAACGCCTATGCCACCGATCCACATGCACCCTACCTGGCCGATCGGAGCTGGCCGGGTGCTAGATGGATCGCGGGAAAGGATATAGACATTCGTGTTCGGAATGGGCTTCCCGATAGAGAGAGGATACCCTGGCGTATGCAGTTGAACGGTGTTGCATATGGAGATTTCTGTCGGGCCGCAACAGTTGTTGAAAGACGTGTATCGAGCCCACTTGTCTGCCATTGCTAGAGGTCACAATGTTTCCTTAGCTACCTAACGTAAAAGAAACGCAAAAGGGAAGCCTACATTGAGAACAAGGTTCGCCCCCTACGATGACGTGCTTGATATTAGGGTAGTCACTTGGATCGTGGCATGTTAGGATGCTTGGTGTCGCAATGACGATGTCAACGGTTTTCATCAACGCGATCCATTCTTTGGAAGTGTTTCCGCGGAGACAGAGGGTAGCGCCATTATAAAGGGACCCCAAAATCTCCCATGCACCCATATCAAATGCGATGTTGAGCAGCTGGGCGACTCGCATGCCAGGACGCATGCCGACATTTCCGGGAGAGCCGGAGATCACTGAAAATGGGCAACAGTTGCCATCACTCGATGGTTGTCGTGTCAAGATATATGGAGAAACTCACCGTTGGTGACACCTCGGTGCATCACGTCGACTCCCTTGGGCTGGCCTTTTTTTCGGGAGTCAGAGGTGTTGTTTGGTTCAAGATGAAGGATATTCACCTGTGGTGCCTGAGGTGTAGATACAATATGCGCCATCAGTAGGAGAAGAAAGGTCTTGAACCTTGACGGGACCGGGATTGGCGGGCTCGTCGGTGCAAAGGGAACGCTCCAATGGGATGACAGGAGCGGCGCAGGTGGAAAGACGAGAGGCAAACTCCTCCATGACCAAGACTACCTGAGGTTCTGAATCATGTATGATAAATTGGAGAGTGTCGTCGGTGATCGTCAAGGCATCCAAGGGAACGTATTGCGCTCCACTCTTGAGTACGGCAAGAATGGCAATTACGAGAATTACGGAACGCTTTGCCAAGATGCAGACCCTTTTTCCCGGGGTGATGTTTTGAGCACGCAGGGAGGAGGCGAGGCGGTCGGCCTGTATGTCGAGTTGACGGTAGGTAATGTATTCATTGAAAGGAGTGTGTTCGACGGCGATAGCGTGTGGCTGTAAGCGAGCATGGTGCTCAAAGGCGTGATGTATGATGGGGAACTCGACGTGACGGGCAGGACCGATACCATACTGATAAAAGAGGGACTGGTCGGTAGACGACAGATGGGCCAAGGGATGGGGGGAACGAGGAGGAGGCATCTGCGGAGAGCCTGAGGGGGGGGGGATAGGGAGGAGGGGGGGAAGTACAAGTTTAAACTTTATGTCATATCAAGAGAACAAGGGCGGCCCCTGAGTAACTTGCCGTCTCAAAGACTGGACCTGGTGCCTGTTGATTAGTACTAATCTAACACCAGGAATTCATCTACAGCAATCTGTAACCCCTCCCAGAACGATTCCATTAACCCCCCTCCAAACCCATTTCTATCCCAGCACAAGTTCAGCCATAATTTACCGCCAAATGTGTGTTGAAGAAGCAACACTCCGCCCTCCTTCTGACGGCTAGCTGTCGTCACCGAACGAAGAGAGAACGTGGGATACATAGAACGAAGGTAGATCACGTCAAGATTCCCAATGAGCGAAAGTCCCACGAGTGCGGTACTCGGCGCAGGCGGAAGGGTGGAAGGAGTCGACCCTTCACGGAAGGAAAAAAGCTTGTGAGGCAACCCCCGAGCCCGGCGGGCGCGAATGTCCGACATGTGCAAGGCACGCGTCGTTAGGAACCGAGACTGGACCACACACCCCATCTGACTTTTAACGAGCCGTGCACGATGCCAAAACACTTCTCGTGTTGCAGGCGGGAAGGATGGCAACACGACGTTGAAGTAGGTCAGGGCAAGGAACCAGTAGGTAGATGTCGGATGGGGTTCCAAAGTATGTCTTAAGTTGACAGCGGCATACATCATCCTGCAGGGAAACAGTCCATCAATCTCGCGATGCAAGGGGGATTACCAGGCGTACATTGGATCTCGAAAAGAATCGGGCGCCACCATCCGTGACCAGACAACATTGCAGAGGACAGACAATACATGGTTGACAGTCACTCTGTTAAATTTGCATCTTTTGAGAATGGCCGCGGTTTGGGATTCGGTAAAATCGCTTTCGAAGATGACCGTCTTTCGAGGCCCAGTTTGATGCCGCGGAAAAGAGTGACCTCCCTATGGCAGAGTTGAATCCGGAAAATCAAGACACCAATGAAAACAAACATACGATCTCTTTTTCCAGCGTTTGGAGGAAGTTGATGCGAGATGCTGCCTTTGCAAGGCGGTTCCTCGGTTGGGGACATCGGGTTTCAAACGCAGGTGGTAATTTCTCGAGCTAAGTTGGGAAAATAGTCAGCTAACATCGCACGGGCTTTCGATTCGACATACAAAACTGGAAGAAAAGTCCAACTCTTGAGATAGTTGCTCAGGCGACAAGGGGGATGCTAACAAGGAAAGAAGGTCGTGTGTGGACTGGTGAAGGGAGGTGCCATCGCCCGTGAAATGAGGAGCGCACATCAACAGGTCATATTCGGTGAATTGGCTATCCATTTCTTTCCCGTCTTCGGGTAAAGATATAATAAGATAAGACAGCTTCCCGTCGCAAAGCGTGCGCGGTCCGTTCATGTAGTTTGAGATAAGTTCTTTTCTCTGTCGTTATCCATGTAATCTATGGGCATCTAAAGGCGACTCACCATCCTTTGTCTCCTTCTTGAAGAACAAGGACTCGCTCGCTTCCTTCAACGCAGCATCAGAGTTAGCGAGAGGCGAGAATCTTTAAAAAAGGTAATGTAAGTCTTCGAGAGAAAGCAATAGGCGAAAAGCACTTGCGAGAAATAAGGTATGCTCGCATTGTCGTCCTTCGAAATTGTGATGACCTTAGACCTAAGTAATGGATGTCTATGCCGAATGATGGCCCATGCTAAGACGACTCTAGACTGGCATAGGCAAGCTCGAGGTGCGGTGAAGGCCAGGTGTAAGAACCTATATGTTATCAACCATCAAGGAGCACGAATTTTATCTGATACACACATGTCACCCAGACCGTTTGCTGAAGCAGGGTAAAATGCTGATTCGCTTGGGCCAAAGAGCCTCTGCATCTCCCCGTTTTCGTCTACTACCCAATCGGCGGGGTTCATGTTTACTGTGCCCTTTGCGATGGGTTGCGATACAGATGAGAGGGCTTCCTATAATGACAATCGATTTGTATGCTCATATCAGTCTGATCACTGGTATGTCTGAAGTCACATGATGCAACTCTTAAAATCTTACTATTATTAGGCCTAGGTCTGGACTACATGATACTATGTAATGCAGGCCCCCGCTCTGTTCCTAGTCGGGACCGCCGCGGGTTAATCTATCCAATCCTATCCTCGCGGTCAGCATAAATTTAATTATTCGAGGGGATTCAAGGTTCGCTTGCAGTCGCGATGTCGCCCGCAGCTGACAAGTCAAACTTGAAGGGTGCTCATAGATGTAGGCTCTGATCTACGCCCTGCAGGGTCCGCATCACCGCCCATCGATATCACGGATGCCCAACCATCACCCACCCATGATCATCAGACATTGTCCATCAGCACCCGCTAGGCGCATCGTGCATCTCCAACTCCGTCTCGTATTTTAATTGAGTAAAAAGAAAACTAGATTATTGCCAAACACAATGCCGCTACTGGATGACTTTCCGCAGGATTTAGAAACACAGATTATTTTCTAAATCGTTAAGCGAGCGGAGTTTAAAATCTATGTTTATAGTTCTAGACCGTAACCATTCGTCTTTTCTAACCTAGCTAGCTGACTGGATATTTCTGCCAGCATGCATCAAGATCCCATCAAAATTTTACATCTCTCCAGAATGACAATTTTGGAGAAAGGAACGGTTCTCAGCGGTACAGGCAGCTCTAGATGAGTGGTGGCAGCAATTTAAGATGGCAGGGAGGAGGATGAAGGTCGGCAGCACCTCTGGCGTTGTCGTGGGCGGGGCAAAAGTCGAGATCGTGCCTCAACGCGGACGATGAAACTGCTGACAAAGGATTTAGAAACATGGATTTAGAACTAGAAGGGGGGGGGCCTTGTTTAGATTAAAATTTAGAAGTGGGTGTAGTTTCAAGGTCCGATGACAGCTGCGACCCATTTGGCAATCATCTCGGCTAACTCGTGTAACAGTTCGCTTAACGATTTAGAAAAGAATCTGTGTTTCTAAATCCTGCGGAAAGTCATCCACTACTAATAGCCATTAGTAAGGCACATAATGAATGGTTTTGAACATGGCATGCAGATCGGCATACATTCATACATAATTCCCATTTTCTGAGAGATGCAGGCTATCTATAAAATTACAACTCCCGACCCGAAAAGGCCAGGATCCTTGTTACAAGATATACATACAATCACCATTCTGTGAGGATAAAAATCACAGATAGAACATCGTGTCCTTCAAAGCACGCCCCGACACGCCATTATGCCACATGACGGTGGCTTCTTGCAAAACCTGGTCTTCGGATCCGCTCACCGACGACCCGCCACTCGTACTCAGGCCATTCAACAACTTGTGCAGATAACATCTTCCCCGCTCACAGGCCAGATCGGCATAGTAAGCAGGCGACACCAAGCTTACAGCTTTCGTAGCGCGAGCAAACATATAGCTGACAGAGTTCGTGAGCATCTGAAGGGTATCTGCCCTGAAACCTATCTCGTCATGAACAACGTAATAATGTGTAGGCCGAGTCGTTCCTTGGAGACCTCCATGCGCTGAGAAATGGCGTGAGGCTAGCTGATACCGTATAGAAGAGAAAGGCATGCCTTGGAGGAAGAAGTCAAAATTATAGATAGCCGTAACTCCTCTATCCACAACGGTCCCAGCCTTGGGGTTTCCATTTGAATCTGCATTCCCTGACTCCGTAGGATAAAAGCGCGTGTGGTGTCGTTTTCCCTGTTCGAAATTCAACAGTCGAAAAAAAATCACTATACACCAAGCTTACACAGATGACGATAGTTAGCTTGGGCTTATAAGGACTCTTTCCCGTATCATATTTCTTGAACGCAGCTTTGATGGCGGGTAGTTCCTCCTCCACAACAATGGGAAACTGGCCCTGGGTGCAAACAATATCAACAGCAGATACATCCCAGAAAGGAGCGATAAAACCTCTGAAACGCCATCACGGTAGACGAGGATTCTCTCTGGCAGATGGCCGGCGCGGGCTTTGTACAGGGCGAGGCGTTCTTGCATCATTTTCTCAAGTTTCGTAACCATCTAACACCAACGTGCGTCAGTCGCTCAAAACCGATGCTCTACGCCACTGACCTCTTTCTTCGTTTCTTGAATATCCATACTCGCTGGATATTGGCCAAAATGCTGATCAACATTGGCGACGACCGCCGCAATAGATGGCGTGCCCTTGACACTGCCGGGCCCTGGATGTGTTACATCTATTCCCACCAACATCGTGCGTGCTTCTGTCAGCCATTTCATGCTGTTCGTATCAAGATGGTGGCTGAGGAGGATTAGGGCCATGGAAAACAGCTTCCCAGAAAAAGCTCACTTGACGCCGCCCATCTTCATATTGACCTTCAAAGCAACATTCGCGAAATATTGCAATTGACCTTCCAAAGTTAAAGACTTCATCGAGAAGGAGAAACAAACTATTCACCTTTCTCCTTTCGTATCTTGCTTGAGTGGACACATACCGTCGCTGACAAGAGATGAAAGGTCCATTAATTATTGGCAAAAAAACAAAGAGCTCACCAACGTCAAGATGTGAATCACATAAATGCTTTATTCCCGAGTAGATGTGTTTATCGCCGTTTGATAATACAATCAACACCAGAGTTGGTTTCGGCTTGATATTCATCAATGTGGTTCGAATGGTGGCGATTGCCCGGGCACGAATCGGGTCAGTTCGATCCTTCCGAGGAAGATCAACAGCGGTCAGAAACGGAGCTTTTTTGCCAACTGTCATGCCACTTTGGCTACACATATCAGCAAAACCTTTCATCGTAAAACTCAACCCTGGGTCCCCGGGTCCGGAAAATTCGTCCCGAGGGTTACCATCTTTGATGACGAGGACTGCCCAGTTGTCAAGCGTCGCGCCAATGGCAAATTTGACGTTCCTTAGGTTCCAACTTGCTCGTTCGTCAACGGCAGGCGTTCCTTGCCTATACTTGATACCTGGGGCAGGAAGAATCCTCCCTGGAACGACCGCCATCTCCGTTCCTATGCTTACGCCAAACGCACCCAAAGGTGCAGCTCCTTGCCGGAACCCAAGTTCGGCGAGTCCATGATTCACGATAGCGCCCGCATTTACGTTCGGAGGTTTCGCGGCGACCGTGATCATACTTGCGGTGTGTTCTTCCGTCAACTTTCCGCGGTATGGCTGATTAGGCAAGATATCGCAAACCTCGGGCGGAAGGAAATTTTGCCCACCAAGGTGGACGAGCGGAAGGTCTGCAAATTCCAACCTCCTTTGATATTCTGCATTAAACATTTTAGGAGCGGTAACAAACGGTTTGAAAATGTAGGAAGGTGTTTACTTTCGAAAAAATAATCTTCGACTGTGACCTCCTTATTGCCATATGTGAATTTAAGTTGTCTTGCATTCATGTTTGATAATGCTTTCACGGTCTTAGTATAACCAAGATGGGTGAGTCTGACCCTGATGCCCTTGACAAACGCATTGACGCGAGCGCCGAAGCTAGAGTCCCTGAACTCTATCATAGCACGGGCAAGGCTTCCAGGTTTATAAAATGCAGTGGTGCAGACTGAACCGGGGGGG
>Ga0307516_10005862_pt1 | contig 14548 bp, 20 predicted proteins | sample 19_EM_MG_FD_203310 | JGI IMG/M metagenome (GOLD analysis project Ga0307516, IMG submission 203310) | Populus trichocarpa ectomycorrhiza microbial communities from riparian zone in the Pacific Northwest, United States - 19_EM | ecosystem: Host-associated > Plants > Roots > Unclassified | place... | reverse complement strand
TTTTTTTAATTCATGAGAATTAATGGTTAAAAATCATGGTATAAAATGTTGAACTTACAAGTGAGGTTGACATTTGAAATGTTAGGAGTTGACTAGAAAATTCTCAAAGCTTTCGTAAATATTCACCAATTTTAATTGAGAGTATTTTTTCACTGTAATACACAAATTACGAAGATCTATTTTTTTCTAAGAATTTATTTGAATACACGAGTTTATAATAAATTCTTAACACCAGATTTATTTATACGAGTAAGTCTCAATTCTAAACCTCTAAACCACATGAAGGAACTTACCTCAGGTAGGGTGTGTTAGGGTGCTAATACCTTCACTAGCCACAACCAGTCCCTTACCATCGAATCTTTGATAAGACCAATACTCCCAGGTTCCCTAGCGACCTTGAACCAAACAACTAGGCAGCGACTCCTTCGGACCCTACTCTCCTTTAACACATGTGCGACATAATGATGACTCCACTAGGGATGTGTTGTTTTTTACAGTATTGGATTGAGCTTTGTATTTTATGTGGTCTGTGTATATGCAACGTATTTAAATTCCCATGTTTTGTTTTGCTTGCCTCATTTTATTTACGCTTAGCATACTTTAGCCTGCTCATGCATATATATTAAATGTAAAAACACATATTTTCATACATCTTTTACTGCTCGGGGATACATGTGAAAACTTCAAGTTAGGTGGGAGAGTAACGACTTATCCTATGACTTTCAGTTAAGATTTAAGTTCGCGAAACCATCCAACTCTTTGTTAAGTGCTTGGATTAGTAGTGATTGGTATACGGGTCATCCCACTATCTACTGAGCCCTCATATTGCCTTCACGAGGGTGATCACTAGGATAACAAGAAACCTTTTAGAGACTAGATAGTGCTTATTCTTATCTCATGTAAAGGAACTAGAACCTACCCCTAGAATGTATGGCCTTGAATAAAAATTGTGGCATTAAGACATACTTGACCCTGAGCATCTCACATTGTAGGATTTCGGACTGATAGCGTGACCATCATTAAGAAAACAATTTCTATCGATTACAAGTTGGAATCTAAATCCTTGCAGTTGTTAGAAGGGGATTGCTTGAGACTAGATGCCAGCAAGTTGCCACCCATCAAGAACGTGAGCAACTCAGGAAAAGACTTGAAAAAGCTCCTCTCACATGTGAAAAGCATCTGTGTATGATACGATCCAAGAAAGATCAGATTCAGATTTTGTAGTAAAGTTTCCTACTGTCCAGTTTTCCTCTTTTAAGCATAACTGAAAATCCAACTGTTGGATCGAGCTAAACGTTTACCTGAAGATCCCGGAGGTATTAGTCTATGTTGGGGTAAAGTTTCAGATGAATCAAAGTTTGGGAATGACTTGCGATATAGGTCAGAACATGTTGTACAAGTTTTGTTATTTACTTTGTTTTAACTTGTGGACTTCCTATTTGGCAAGTATCATTTTCCAACAAGGATGTGAGAGCTTGTTTTGGTAATTTCCTAGTTCCACAAGGATATTTAATGAGCTGCAATATAATCTCCATGTGTGGCAAGGATTCATTAATGTTTCATAATCCTTTTTTTATAAGGATTCCTTATTCATCCTAACTACATAAGGAAAGAAGGGCTAGAGGCATTTAATGATAGATTAGTTATTTTTATTATTTTCTTTCATGTTTAGGCTTAGTTAATAATTTGTTTTTTAGCTAGGATCCAAGGCTTGTTTGGATCAGGTTATGAGCTTTTTAGTTTAGGGTTTTTGGGTAGGTTTTGTATGTGGATTAGTTTAGCCCACAAGGGTAGATCCATTAGGGTTAATTTTTCAAGAACTATTTAAACTCATGCAACCAAAATTTCTATAGCCATTGATGAATATTACTTCTGAATTTTTCAGTTTTAATGTGTAGAGTGATTCTTGCATTCTTGATGCGAACCTCGTGATCACGTGGTCGCGCAACCCACACTCAAAGACACCAATTCACTTATATGAGGCCCAGTTACAATTAAATGATGATTGTTGCCGTGAAACTTAATAGTAGTGCATTTTACGTCATAATCCGAATCTGATTGTTTTTTCATTGCCCGGATTGTATCATTACCTCTCTCTTCAAAATGATCCATCCTCGAATCATTAACAGGGATAAGGGACAAAGTTTTAGCCTCTTTTTGAAGCATTTGGAGTTCTTTTCTCGCCAACAATCGTCGCCAACAACTTTAGATGAAGGTAGCAACCCTTCTTTTTCATCTATCATCATTGTGACATTTTTGCTCCTCTCTTTCTGAAGCTTGTGTCGGCTATTGCTGTTAACACATCAAGTTCTTGCTGCATCCCCCCTAGAATACGGGATAAACTCTTGGTCTTTTTTTTAGAACACTAATCTTTTTTTTCTCTCCCTTTGATACCACCTCTCCTTTTGAATCCTCCTCTTCTTTTGTCATAATAGCTCATCAGAATACATGAAATCCTAATTGTAATACTCCCTTTGCATTATTTTAATACCAGAACCTAAAACGAAAGCTAATGATAGTAAAGAAAATAAAAAGACACTGAGGACTCAAAACTAACCCAAAATTACATGGACTTTCAATTGATGAACATAACAAACCCTTTTAGGACCAAAAAAGGGACCCTAAACCAAAAGACTTCCAAATGGTCTGAAATTTGACATTTAGAGCGAATTCATGCCAAAAAACCAGAATATCAAGTTTAATTTAATTCCAAATGATTTGATATATGGACGCGAAACCAACCCGAATCTACCCCTTTAAAACCTGAATTTGGAACCTAAATCAAACGATGTCCAAATGAGTTGAAAATTGATATATTGTGCGATTTCACGCTAAATAACCAGAATATCAATTTTGACACAATTACAATATGGTTTGTGTTGCTACCAAATTTTTAACCCATGTTTTTATAAATTTTCAAAAAAAAATAAAAAAAATAAGGGTTTGCGTGTGGCGATAACATAAAGCATCAGGGCTAATATTAAGGAAGCAATATGTGAAGGAGATAATTATTGAATCATATATAATTACTGCAAAATAAAATATCATAGATAAATGATTTGATTCATGCTGGTTATGGAAAATAATCACTACAATATAAAATACCATAGATATATGATTTGATTCGTGCTGGTTGTCGCACCCTCGCAGCGTCGCGGCGACCCTCGATTGATTTTTGTTTTTTTGCTTTTTGTGTAAGGGAGTCGCCACCTAGTATTATGGTTACTAGGAACCCTAACTAGTCTTTCAGAGATTCTAAGGCAAGGGACTGGTTGCGTAAAGGGAAGGTATTAGCACCCCTAGTACGCCCTACCTAAGGTAAGCTGCTTGGTGTTTGGTTTGCCTTATAATTGCTATGGTGTTGGTGTTTTATAATTCCATCGGTTTTCCTAGATTTATTGACTGGGAAGCAAAGTATTTCTTTAAAGAGTCAGCATTCATAGGTTTAACTAGATCTTCTCCATCCATTCTAGATAACAATAAAGCTTCTCTAGAGAACGCTTTCTTTACCACCAAAGGGCCCTCATTGTTTGGCGCCCATTTACTCTGATCTTCTCCTGGTAAAAGGCAACATTTTCTTTAGTACAAGATCCCCTTCATGGAATCCTCAAGGTCGAATCTTCTTGTCGTATGATTTGGCCATCCTTCTTTGATAGAGTTGATGATGATAGATTGTGGCTATCCTCTTTTCACTGATCAGATTCAGCTATTCATATCTAACCTTTGCCCATTCTACCTCTTCTAGTTCAAAGTCTATCAATACTCTCAATGAGGGGATTTCCACTTCTAAAGGCATCACCTCCTCCATTCCATATACCAACGTATACGGGGTGGCTCCTATTGAGGTTCGGACTGCGGTGCGGTATGTGTGAAGGGCAAATGGCAACATCTCATGCCAATCCTTGTAGGTGACTACCATCTTCTAAATAATCTTCTTGATATTTTCGTTAGCAGCTTCTACCACACCATTAATCTTTGGCCTATATGGCGAGGACTTGGAATGCTTGATTTTCCATTTAGCGCAGAGTTCTATTATCATCTTGCCATTGAAGTTCTGGGCATTATTAGTCATAATCTTTTCTAGTGGACCATATCGACAGATCAAATCTCTTTCCATAAATTTCTTCACCACTTTTTACCTCCATGTCATCCAAACATCTCAACAAAGTTTCCCCATCAAGATAGATATCCATTGCCAACCTCCTCAAAGTCTTCATGTCAATTTTGGATGCCGCCATGGGATATGTCTGGTTTTTTGATGAAATTCTTGATATCATAGTACCAAGGGTTTCCATCTATTTCTCTCTCAACTGAGCAACAATGAGCTGGGTTATTTCTGATATCAATGTGTACCGACTGTACCTTGTGCCCAAAGTTTATTCTAGCTATAGAAGCTAACGTGACCAAAGCGTCAGCAAAATGGTTCCCTTCCCTTCCTATATGGGTGAACTTTATTTCCTCAAATTCTCTAGCCAATTTAGACAGGTATTCTTGGTAAGGTCTCAACTTTTTGTCCTTGGTTTGTCATTTTCCTTTCATTTGGAAAATAATCAAAATCGAGTCTCCATACATATCTATCTTTCTAATATTCAACTCCAATGCCACCTCTAAAACGAGAATGCAAGCTTCATACTCATATATTGTTATTGCACCCAAACTACAACTTAACTAAAATTGAATACTATTTTTTATTAGGAGAGATTATCATTGCATCAGCTTTATCACCACATACGTTTACAGCACCATCAAAGTACATAGTCCACCAATCTAATTTTCCTTCCTCAACTGAAAACACATCTTCATCAGGAGGTACTGCTTGATTTTCTCGAAAGCTTCTTCACACTCATTCCAAATTCCGAGATTCTTCTTCCTTAACAATCGAAGATTGGGTCGCAAGTCATGGTTAATTGGGATATAAACTGAGCAATGTAATTCAACCTCTCTAAGAACTTTCTTGCATCCTTCTCAACCTTGGGAGTTGGCATAGATTGAATAGCCTTTACTTAACCAAGGTCCACTTCTATCCTTTTGTCACTCATCATAAATCCCAACAACTTCTCATATTTCACCCTGAATGAACACCTTGCATGGTTAAGCCTCAACTTGTACTTCCTTGGTCTTTCAAACAATTCCTTCAACATTTTGAGATGATTCTCTCCCTCTCTAGATTTAGCAATCATGTCATCTATGTATACTTCACTCTTTGTGCATCATGTCGTGAAATAGAGTTACCATGGCCCTTTGGTAGGTGGCCCCAACATTCTTCGACCCAAATGGCATGACCTTGTAACAAAAGGTTCCCCATGGTGTTGCAAATGTTGTCTTCTTCTTATCCTCTTACGCCATTTTATTTTATTGTAGCCCGAAAATCCATCCATAAATGAATATGTGGAGATACGTGCTGCATTTATCAAATATATCTATGTGTGGTAGACAAACTCTGATTTTATCTTCCTTTTTTGGTACAACTACTATGTTGGACACCCATTGTGGATATTTGACTACTTCTAAAAAAACCAAAGTTCCACTACTTTTCAATTTCTTCTTTTACTTTAATTAAGACATTCAGATTGGTCTTTCACAACCTTTGATTAAAAGATTGGCATCCTTCTACTAGTGGTACCTCTCGAAGTAGTGCAATCAACTCTTCTCTTTTTTTAGGGGTGATCAAAGTCTGTATCTTCAATTCTCTCTTGATTTCTTCATCGCCCACATCTATGGTTTCAAGCTCCTCTCTAGCGGGTTTCCAAGCTTGTTCATGTTGTCCTATTAATTTTGTGAATTCCCTAATGTTATTTTCCTCCCATTCTTCCTCTTCCCCTATGTTTGGCCATCCTTTCTTAGTATAAAATGCGAGTGTTGTTATGGATGATCCACTTTGAAAACGGAAAGTGATGTGTAAAACCATCAAGATGAACTTTTGAAAATGCATGATCTCATTTAAAAGGAAAAATTTGTCTCAAAACGTTTGCTCGAGCAAACCGATTAGGTGCGCAACATCATTCCAAACTCCTTCAAGCTCTCTTTGGTACTGAGCTTCTGGTTGTGACCTTTCTTCATTTTCCATCCTTTTTATTTATCGAGTGTTGTGGATTCTATAAGAGGGACCTATGTTTCTTAATCTGGAGATGCGTGCATAGATGTATGAGAAAATGCATGATTGTGATAAGAATGCTTTGTATATTGGGTATGGGTGCACCCTTCTTGTGAACGAATAATAGCCACCACCTTATAAACATAGGTTCTCTTGTCACATTGCTTTGCTAGGAGTACTGCCTTTCGAGTCGTTTGCTTGAATCATATTCACCAAGAGACAGATTTTGCATAAGAAAATAGGTCAACGCCCTTTTCATTAATGCTTGATAAGCTTATTACATTTAGAAATAAAAAAGGAAATACAGCATATTAATCCCTTTCCTCCACAAACTCTTTAGCCAAAGGTAAAAAGGCAAAGCCGCGGTTCTCAATCTTCCCTAGAAAGGCATCGGTTTCAGCTAGGCTTCGGCGATAGCGAATGATGTCCCCTCCCACTTTTCGCATTGATTCTAATAATCCGAGTATGTGCAGTAGCTTCGTCCATTTGCTCATCTGTCTTGGTCATCTTTTCTATAAGCAACATATTGGTTCTGTTCAAAGCAGCATTATTGGCGTTGATTTGATCCTTGTGTTTTCCATTGCTGCTAGCTTCTCGTCCAAATACTTCATCTTTCCACGTTCCTTGCCAAGTTTTGTCCTCATAACTTTTATCTCATTCTTCTTAACCGCTAATTCTACTTCAACAGCCTTAAAATCTTTCCTTTTACATTTTTCTTTTACAAACCCCGTCAAACGGCTTTCCAACTCCACATAGTTCTTGTTCAAGTCCTCGTACTTCCCAATTCTATCCATCAGCTCAAACTAGACTTGTGCAAATTTCTCTTTGTAATACTCTACGCTTCCTTGGCACTCTTCAAAATCAATCTTCAATGCTTCAAGTTCAGAGCAACTTTGCATCCAATCCAAGCTTGTTCCTCCCAGCTCCTTCTCATTTTCTTCCCTAGCAATCTTCTCCTCACCTAGCTTTAACTCAAGCTTTGTTATTCTCGCATCCCTAGATTGTATTTGCTCATCTAGAAATGCTCTCCTTTGATCCCCTTCCAGCGTCATTTCTTCCAACATTGCCTTGTCTTTTCTGCTTTTGCTCAACTCTATCCGAAGCTTTTCCACTTGTCTTCTCAACTCCTCTTCATTATTGACCTTTTCCTCTTAACAGGCTCTTATATAGTTTGGGGAGATTTGGCTTCTACACAAGGCATGGGCTGAAGCAGCTAAGTCTCTCCATCTTGCATATCCTTCACTTGCACATGGATCCTTTAAACCTTCTATCTCAACCAAAACCAGATGCTTCCAATCTTATTTGATGATCTCCAAAACTTCATGTGCAATGGGATCTTTGAACAAACCAAAGAATTGAGCAATTCCTATAGTCCTTGGAACAAACTGCATGCCCCCAAGTTGTCTTACCACCAGGGCAGGAGCATAACTCACATAGCCTGTAATCCCTACCAATGGCACCCAATGTCTTTGTCCACAACTCATTAGGACTTTCACTGTCGTTACCCATGAGGCTCTCCACTTAAAATCACTATTAGGCAAACCTTCTAATTTGTCAACCCAACCTTGGTTGTCTAGATCTCCCCATTCTTCTTCTTCTACTAACTTCAGGGGTCTTTAGGTGAACCACCAAAAATTATTGAAGACAGGTTATTTTGTTTTGATATGGCTAACCATCCAATTATACAACAACTGCGTAACATCTCATTACTCCTTTTCCGGTCCTCCTACAATGGTTAAGTGTCAAGATGGTTTCAGGCAAAATAGCAGCCACTAGATTGATTTGTGTATTCTCATACTCTACATAAGCAGCAGCGGCATCCAAACTCATTACACCCGTCTGACTTGGGAACAACACAAGGCCAAACATGCCCAAGACAATCAATCTCTCTCTTTTTTTTTATCCTGACTCCTTTTCCAATTCAATTTCTAGCATCCTCCATTTCAGACCAGTATCATTCTTTTCCAAAAAAATTTCCAAGTTGAAGATTCTGAGCAGTTTTGACAGTTCGGGGATGATCTTGTCAGATCTCAAAGGAAAATAAATCATATACAGATTGTTTGGAAACTCAATCAACATCCCATATTCCTCCATAGTGGGACATAGGTCTATGTTTCCAAAAGAAAAACACCGGTAGTCTGGATCCCAAAAATGAACTATGGCTCGCACAGCTGGGCTTAAAACTTCTACCCTTGCAATTTCCACCAAACGTCCGTATTTCCTAAAAAATGCATCCTTATCCACGTTCTGAAAGTGAGTCGTTAACTTGTTCACCTCATTCATAATGCAATTCAGGTTATTGATTGGTGACAGTTGCTTAGCATCGTTTCTAAGACAGTCTCCTTCAGTCAATCGTGACAGTTCATAATTTTTCCCATATTTTATGATGGAAAATTTAGCAATGGTGGCCATTTCGTTCACAAGTCCTACAATTCAAGATGCCTTGGGGTTAGATTTGTTTTGATGCAAAAGATATTATGGAGCATACAACCTAATGATAGGTTCTAGTTCCTTTACGTGAGACATAGGGTAGGTTTACTACTTGGTCTCTAAAAAGGGTCTCTTTCTGTCCTAGTGATCACCCTCGTAAAGGCAATATGGGGGTTCAGCAGATAGTGGGATGGCACATGTACCAATCACTATCAGGCTAAACACTCAACAAAGAGTTGGGGTTTACACAAACTTAAACCTTGACTCAAGTCATAAGGCAAGCTGCTAGTCCCCCACTTAACTTAAAGTTTAATATGTGTGCCCTAAAAAAGATAACAATAATAAAGTGATGCATCACTATACCATGTATGAAAAAAAAATGTAAAGATACATGCTAAAGCTTTTAAACAATGTATCATTCATAGTAAAAAAAACAACACATAGCATAAAAAACAATTACCAAGCTTAGTCCTAAGGTCCCCAGTGGAGTCGCCATCATGTCGCACCCTCGCGGTGGAGCGCGGCGGAGCGGCGATCCCTCGATTGGTTTCAGGGTATTTTTGTTTATTGTAAAGGGAGTCGCCACCTAGTATTATGGTCACTAGGAACCCTAACTGGTCTTTCAGAGATTCTAAGGCAAGGGACTGGTTGCGTAAAGGGAAGGTATTAGCACCAGGGTACGCCCTACCTAAGGTAAGCTGCTTGATGTTTGGTTTGCCTTATAATTGCTATGATATTGGTGTTTTATAATCCCATCGGTTTTCCTGTGATACATTTTGCTATGATGAACAAACTCGAATTGAAACTCTAAAAAGAAAGAACCCTTGGTCAATGTGGATCACACCCTTAGATGTGTCTACAAAGTACCAAGGAGAACCAATGCAGATCTCGTGAAATCCGTGTTCGATTAAGACTAAACTTATTAAGATAGAAATCCAAGGAGATTCCATGTGCTTTAAAAGCTCATTTTTCCCTTAGTATTTCAAGAATTTGCGACTCGTAAATCGCAAGGAGGAGGGACAAAAATTTAGAAATCAAGGAAATTCAGGGCTCTTTAAAAGCCTATTTTTTCCTTAGTGTTTCATACCCTCACGGCTCGTAAACCGTGGAGTAAAAATAATTGAAATGTCCTTGATTATAATCAAGGCTTCTTTCAAGGATGTGTCTTATTATTCCTAGAAAATTATTTTGGATATTTATCACTTAGGGTTTTTTATCCAAATATTAACAGTGAATAATAACTAGTTATTCCCAATAATATTTTGGATATTCATCCCTTTAGGATTTCTTTATCCAAACATTAACGGTGAATAATAGATAAATTCCCCACAAAATAAGATTTTTATATTTTTTTGGAATATTGGCCAATACCCTTTGGAGTTTTACAAACATGTTGTAAAATCCAGAAATACAAGAAAATAATTTTGTTGTGTTTAAGAAATCCATGCGAAAACACATTTTCGAAAACTTCCAATATATTTTTATATATAAAAAAAAGAACATTCAAAACATGTTAGGGTATTGGCCGTATGCAACACACAAGAAAACAAATTTTGATATATATGTATATTTGCCGCAATTGCGTCGGAAACCGGGTATTCTAAATACGAGATTGGTATATATTTTTTTACAACATAAAAAAAAATTCAGACTTTAAAATAAATATTCCAGAAAATAAATCTCTTTCTCTTTCTTTTAATTTTTTCAAAAAAAAAGAATTAGGTCCGGCTGGGTCACGTGCCTCAACAGGGGACCCGGCAGGACACAAAATTGAAACAACTGTTCAAGTGAATTATAATTCACTTGAACAGTAACCACAAAAGATTGCACAGTAACATATATAATTAAAATGCAAAGCAAAGAGAATGCATGGACTTACCTGGCGCTGAAACAGGCGATGGAGATGGCACTGCAGTTGCTGCACCCGGTCACTGGCTACTGGTTCTGGCGAAAAAAACAATGGCCACGCTGGTTCTGGCCTCTTTTCCTTGCTTCTTCCTGTTTTCTTCTCTTCTCTTTCCCTCCTTCTCTGTTCTGCTTTCTTTTTCCATTTTTCTCTTTTCACAGTAACGAACAGAAACTCCTGTTCTCTTTTCACAGTAACGAACAAAAATGGCCACGCTGGCTATTTTTTTGCTCTTTTCTCTCCGTTTTTCTCTTCTTTTATCCTCTTTCTTTCTGCCCCCGTTAGGTCATTAGAAGGGCTTATATATAGTCTAAATATATCTCTATTTAGGAAAGATTCAATGCATTAATTCTAAGATGCAAATCCCTACTAATTTGCAGTAAAAAAACGCAAAAAGGAAACTGCAATATTCTGATTTTGATTTTGTGCTCACGTCTGATTTCTTTCCAGTTTTAGAGGATGGTGTGGCTCTTTTCTTTCCTTCCATAGGGCCAGCTGCTCCCTTTGAAATGAGTCAATAAAAACATGGTCTACAGCTCTCCATTCAACCGAGAGAAACATGGAAACCAAACAATAAATTTCAGATAAAAAGGAAAGAAAGAAAACAGCTAGTTGTGCAGGTAAACATGTTTTCTTCAATGTCTTACTTCGGCAGAATTCCTTTCTATTTTTTATCTTCAATCATCCTACTTATTTTAGCACGTTTTCCATTTGGTCCAAAAAAAGATTCAAATTGGCCTGCAATTGGTCTTCAAACTTTAAGCATCTTGCAATTGTCCCTGCAAACTTGGACAAAAATCTTTCTTGCGGCAGGAATCCCTGCTTTCACACTAGATATTCACACTACACTCGGTTCAAAACGGGTATACACCATCTCCAGCACGTGGGGTCCAAAATTGAGTAACAACACTGGTTATGGAAAATAATCACTGCAATATAAAATACTATATATATAGGATTTGTTGGTGCTGGTTATAGAAGACAATCTCTACAATAATTATTGCAATATTTCCTTAAATAGCACGTGTAGAGATTTTCTATATAAGTGAACCTTCAGCCATATGCAAAAAAATAAGAGAAAATTTACAAGGGGGCAATTTTTACACAATTAAGAGAAACCACAGAAAACCCTAAACAAAAAAAAAAAAACCCCTAAACATCACCCTCTCACACGGAAGCCTCCGCTCACTCCCTGTAGCTAAAAAAAACAAGCAGTCGCCCCCCCTCACTCTGCTCTCTCGGCTGTTCTTCCCGTTCTCAGCCTTCCCCATCTTCCCCCACGACTCCCTCTCCCCATGCAGCAACGCCTTCTTCCTCCAGCAGCAAACCCAACCGCCGCGTCAACCAACAGGAGTGGAGATCATCAGCGCCGCTGCCGCCCAACCGCCAGACCTGCAACCAGGAGAAGAAGGAAAGAACAGCTAACTGAGAAGAAGAAAGAAGACAGAAGTTAACAGATCTAAAAACAAAAAAAAAAATTACAAGAACAATCTGGACAGAATAGATTAAATCAACTGCCTGCGTTTTCTTTTTCTTGTTACAGGTCACCGCCAGCGAGGAAGGGAGGAAGCCAAGTCATATCCATCCTGTCCCCTGTTTTTTCTCTTACGGCGGTGCATGAACCTACGCACCGCCAGTGTCGGCGGCGCGAGGAGGAGACGCGCTGCCTTTACGAGGGCGATCACTGGGACAGCAAGAGACCCTTTTTTAGAGACCAAGTAGTAAACCTACCCTATGTCTCACGTAAAGGAACTAGAACCTATTCTTAGGGTGTATGATCCATAATATCTTTTACATCAAAACAAGTCTAACCCCAAGGCAATTTGAATTGCAGGACTTGTGAATGAAATGGCCACCATTGCTAAATTTTCCATTATAGAATATAGGAAAAATTCTGAACTGTCACAATTGACTGAAGGAGACTGCCTTATAAGCGATGCTAAGAAATTGTCACCAATCAAGAACCTGAATTACATTATGAATGAGGTGAACAAGTTAACGACTCACTTTCAGAATGTGGATAAGGATGCATTTTTTAGGAAATACGGACGTTTGGTGGAAATTGCAAGGGTAGAAGTTTTAAGCCCAGTTGTGCGAGCCATAGTTTATTTTTGGGATCCAGACTACCTGTGTTTTTCTTTTGGAAGCATAGACCTATGTCCCACTATGAAGGAATATGGGATGTTGACTAAGTTTCCAAACAATCTGTATCGGATTTATTTGCCTTTGAGATCTGACAAGATCATCCCCGAACTGTCAAAACTTCTCAGAATCTCCAACTTGGAAAAGTTTTTGGAAAATAATGCTACCGGTCTGAAATGAAGGATGCTAGAAATTGAACTGGAAAAGAAGTCAGGATTAGAAAAAGAGAGATTGATTGCCTTGGGCATATTTGGCCTTGTGTTGTTCCCAAGTCAGACGGGTGCAGTGAGTTTGGAGGCCGCTGCTGCTTATATGTAGAGTATGAGAATACACAAATCAATCTAGTGGCTGCTATTTTAGCTGAAACCATCTTGACGCTTAATCATTGTAGGAGGACCGGAAAAGTAGTAATGAGATGTTGCACGCAGTTATTGTATATCTGGATGGTTAGCCATATCGAAACAAAAAAAACCTGTCTTCAATAATTTTTTGTGGTTCACCCAAAGACCCCTAAAGTTGGTAGAAGAAGAAGAATGGGGAGATCTAGACAACCAAGGTTGGGTTGACAAATTAGAAGGTTTGCCTAATAGTGATTTCAAGTGGAGAGCCCCATGGGTAACGACAGTGAAAGTCCTAATGAGTTGTGGACAGAGATGTTGGGTGCCATTGGTGGGGATTACAGGCTATGTGAGTTATGCTCCTGCCCTGATGGTAAGGCAACTTGGGGGCATGCAGTTTGTTCCAAGGACTATGGGAATTGCTCAATTCGTTGGTTTGTTCAAAGATCCCGTTGCACAAGAAGTTTTGGAGATCATCAAACAAGATTGGAAGCATCTGGTTTTGGTTGAGTTAGAAGGTTTAAAGGATCCAAGTGCCAGTGAAGGATATGCAAGATGGAGAGATTTAGCAGCTTCAGCCATGCCTTGTGTAGGAGTCAAATCTCCCCAAACTGTACAGAGGAAAAGGGTCAATAATGAAGAGGAGTTGAGAAAACAAGTGGAAAAACTTCGGATAGAGTCGCAAAAGCAGAAAAGACAAGGAAATGTTGGAAGAAATGATGCTAAAAGAAGATAAAAGGAGAGCATTTCTAGATGAGAAAATACATTCTAGAGATGCGTGAATAACAAAGCTTGAGTTAAAGTTGGGTGAGGAGAAGATTGTTAGGGAAAGAAGTGAGAAGGAGCTTAGAGGGATGAGGTTGTATCGGATGCAAAGTTGCTCTGAACTTGAAGCAATGGAGATTGACTTTAACGATTGCTAGGGAAGCGCAAAATATTACCAAGAAAATTTGCACAAGTTCAATTCGAACTGATGGATAGGATTGGGAAGTATAAGGATTTGAACAAGAAATATATGGAGTTGGAAAGCCGTTCGATGGGGATTGCAAAAGAAGAAAGTAAAAGGAAAGGTTTTGAGGGTGTTGAATCAGAGTTAGCGGTTAAGAAGAATGAGATTAAAACTTGACAAGGAACGTGAAAAGATGAAGTATTTGGACGAGAAGCTAGCAGCAATGGAAAAAAACAAGGATCAAATTGACGCCAACAACGCTACTTTGAACACAACCAATATGTTGTCATAGAAAAGATGACCAAGACAGATGAGCAAATGGACGAGGTAGCTGAACCTGATGCCTTTCTAGTGAAGATTGAGAACCGCGACTTTGCCTTTTTACCTTTGGCTAGAGAGTTTGTGGAGGAAAGGGATTAATATGTTGTATTTCCCTTTTATTTCTAAATGTAATAAGCTTATCAAGCATTAATGAAAAGAGCGTTGACCCATCTTCTTATGCAAAATCTGTCTCATGGTGAATATGATTCAAGCAAATGACTCGAAAGACAGTACTCCTAGCAAAGCAATGTGACAAGAGAACCTATGTTTATAAGGTGGTGGCTATTATTCGTTCACAAGAAGGCTGCATCAATACCCAATATACAAAGCATTCTTATCATAATCATGCATTTTCTCATACATCTATG
>Ga0307516_10005861_pt1 | contig 14555 bp, 3 predicted proteins | sample 19_EM_MG_FD_203310 | JGI IMG/M metagenome (GOLD analysis project Ga0307516, IMG submission 203310) | Populus trichocarpa ectomycorrhiza microbial communities from riparian zone in the Pacific Northwest, United States - 19_EM | ecosystem: Host-associated > Plants > Roots > Unclassified | place... | reverse complement strand
TCTTGGTGAGCTGCTGTCTTGATCTGTTGTGTGACAGAGTGTGCTTGTTTTCTTTATGAATCAAATCCCTTTTGAGGTCTGCATGCTTGACTTCTTGGAGAGCAGGATTATGATTTTGCCAAGAAAATAAATTCATCGGCCTCTGGGCTTTTGATGTAACAGATTCAGATCTCTGGTTTTCATAGTGGGCTAGGCCGATTCATAGAAACTTATCTAGCAGGAAAGGTAAAGTGTTCTTTGGGAAAATTTTCAATTTAATCAAACATATCAACTTCAATAATCATCAATTAATATGTGTGATTCAATTTAAATAAATAAAGTCCAGAATAATATTGAAATTCTTTTAAAGTTTATTTTATTTTATTTCTACTTTTAGATTTAAATAAAGATTAAAACACGAAAAACAAATTTATTCATCGTATAAACAAAGCTTTCAACTACTATAACTTATACTGTCTGTCCATTAATTAACCCTTGCCAATAGAGGTTATGAAACATTCCATGAAACCCCATAAATAGTATCGGACAATATTTTAAAAGTATTACCGAATCTGTGTGTTTACGTTTGTATTTTTTTTTATTTAAAAATATATTAAAATATATTTTTATATATATATTTAATATTGTTAGGGAATAATATAGATTATATTTTGGGATCTCTTATAATAATTTAAGTTATTGGATTGCAATGATTCTTTGATATGGTATCAGAGTTTTAATGACCAAGAGGTCACGAATTCGAATATCACCATCCCTATTTATTTGATAAAAATTAAGCACAAGTTAATATGAGTTTGTGTAATTTTTAAGTCTAAAAGGCTTTCACTTAAGGGGGTGTGTTAAAAATAATATAAATCATATATTGTAATATCACCTAATAATTTAAGTTATTAAATTGAGATGGTTCTTTAACAGACATCAAACACATCATAATCACTTAAAAGCATTAAAAAAAAACACTAATATAATGAACTGAATCAACACAAAAAAAAAAAATTAAACGCAAGATAAAACATCATAGACAGCTTCTTTGTATTCCATGAAACATGGAAAGGTTTATATCTATTTACACCACCTAGAAACACATCAACAACTTGCACTGATACACTTCACATGATCCAGATATTTTCTGTCTTGCAATATGTTAAAACAGCTATATTCTTTCAATAACATAGCTTTACTAGCAAAACTCTCTTCATTTTCTCTGAGTCCCCTATTCAGGGGTTCCACGACCGTGTTGACCTAAAATTTAGTGAAGATGCATGCCTATTTCTGCACTCGTCCTATGCTAAAGCCTAAAGACTTGGACTTTGACGTCGAGAGAATTGATCATACTTTCAAATTCGAATCCCGTGAATATTTGGGTGTCGAGAGAAACTTGGCTGGAAACATTTTCTTCCAGCCAAGTTTAATTACGACTGAATGGATTGATATATCATTTAATTACGAGGGTAGCACTGTTATAAAATATTTATTTACTTGGTTTGATTTGTTTTTTAAAGTTTTTTTCATCTAAAAATATTAAATTAACTTTTTTTTAGATGCTTTTCCATGAATAATTTTGATATATTAATATAAAAAATATAAATCATCTGAAATTACATTTCTTAAGTACTCCGATAACCTCAATAATAACTGCTGTGAGTTGTTCAGCACGAAATTTCTCATGAAAAATCCAAACACTGCTTAGAAGACCAATGCTGCTGAATTGGCTGGCCTAGGCATTATGGGAAACATGAGTTGGACCAGTACCTCTGAAAGTTACAATACTATTATTGGTCAGCACGTGAAAAGTTTGAAAGACAGACAGCAAAAACTCTGTAGGGAAGTTGGCAGGATAAATATATGAAAATAATATATTTTTTTAATTTTTTAAAAATTATTTTTAATATTAATACATTAAAATAATTTTTTAAAAAAAAAACTGAAAAACAGGACAGCAGAAAATAAGGTAACATCGATCTACCTCGGAATATTTATTAGTGTTAATGTCTTCGGTCTTGTAAAATGTAAACTCCTCAAACACAGAGCACAAAACGTTGAAACTGTTAGGCCAAGCTATACAGACAGCAACGTGTATAGAGCAAGAAAGTGATGGATACGTTAGATCGAGAGAGCTATATTATTAGGGAGCTAGCGATAAAATTAGTGTCATGGACGTAGTGATTAGATGTTCCCCATTAACAAGGAGAAGACAAAAGGCTATATCACTTTGACAGCTGCTGCCTGAGCAGGAGACCACCCATTTAACATGGTATATATCAAACTTACGAGGGATATAATTTTGATGCAGTGGCGGGCTTTGTGTGATTTCCATCAATAACAGTTGCCGACATTTATGTTTACGACACAGGCTCGTGTCTGCCCATTCCTCCATACCTCTTGGACTTGTACTTTGATAGATTGGCGAGACCTGGCTATACTTCTCTCGTCACGAACAAGCTCACCCAGCATCGATATAAACCTAGTTTGTTTCGTAATTATATGTATAGGTATAGTTTAACAGGTTACTTCTTATATTTATATTTTTATAGGTTATCTATATCTTAATATTATTAAAAGGTTATATAGTTGTTAATTTTAGAATTTTAAAAAATTAATTAAAATACACGTAAACTAACTTGAACATTCACGGTTAAAAAAAAAAAAAAACCCCAATTTGATACGTAACTATTTTAAATCTTTTTTTTTCCAGATACAAAGTAGATTGGATTATTCTAAATTAAATGACTTTAAAAAAAAAACTTTTAAAATAATATTATTTTAATAAAAAAATATAAATTAACCCAACCATTCACGTGAATCCCAAATAAATGTTTATAACTATGTATCGAAGTCTTGATTTACAATATACCAACCGTTCTGATGGTTTCAGGATTTGATGAAGGACTAACAAATCTTACATTAAATGTATTCATTGAAAAAAATAGATATATACCTGTTCAACTAGCAAGTGAGTCGAGATTTAATGACTCAGTTGGCCAACTAGAGTCCTTACATGCTCACCCTTTTATTTTGTTTGATACACACGCAGACAGAATATTATAAAATCACATTGTTAAAATATGTTAAATACTACACTTCACACATCCTGCTTTGCTTGTCCCATTTCTTTTTTATGAACATTCTATATTTTATTTTATTTTATTTTGAATTATTCGATTAATCACTACCTTATTTCAAAATATATAGAATTGAAATTGATCATGCACTCATAAGATACAAACACACTTGTAAGATCAAGTGATTTTTATTAAAACGATATGGTTTTTTTTCTAGAAAAACAATTTCCTATATATTGGTTTCACTTTCACCGCGTAAATGTTTTTAAAATTTAACCTGTGCCAGGCTCCTGATGTTAAATTTCTTGAATCGGTGAATTAGACGAGACAAGACAAGATGGATCTAAATCTATAAATATAAAATATTTTCAAGGCCATGAATCATAGTTTTAAAATCATGTCCAGCTTACGGGTTGAGCCAAAATCTAAAACTGAAATCGAGCTATGTTAAAAAAAAAATATAGGAAGAAAAAATTTAGTGTAATCTGACAAAACTCGGTTAAAAACCCGGTTATAACTCGTTGATTTTTATTTTATTTTTTATTAAAACAACGTTGTTTTAATTTTTTTTTAAAAAAAATTACCTTGGACAACCATAACTTAGTCAAAACTCAAAATTCAGATCTTTAATTAAACCGACCATCAAGCCGGGTCTAAAAACTTTAGCATGAATAATAAACAAAACAATAAGTGATATTTTAATAAATAGACGGATGTAATTCAAAGGCTAGCAAGGAAAATAGAAAGGAAGGACTACTTTAGTTCACATGGGAAATAGCAAAGAAAAGAAAAATGATATTTTAATAAATAGACGATGTGAGATCTCAGCTTTTTCAAGACCATGAATAATAAAAAAAACAATAAGTGATTTTTTTAATAATGTAGACGACGCGAGGCTGGCTTTTTTTCTTATGAAACATCATATCATGAGGTAATTAATAGTGATTTTTGTCTTCAAAAAGGACAAGTGTCACCTTTAGATTCCAATCAGGACATGAACTGATCTATGGACTTAGGGTTTGTGTTTGACCTTGTCCGAAGGAAGGAAAGCTAGTAGGCTGCGCTACTTATATAGACCACCACCGGACGCGGAGTTCGATAGTTAATGTTGCCCATTAAGACACACCTAATCTTTTCCAATTATTATTATTATAAACCTATTTTCAGACATGCCCATTTCTTTCTTCGACCTTCCACATTTACCCCCCCTGTACTTGACTTTTTTTTTCTCTCTCCATGCCCCTCTTCCTCCATGGTCATTTTCACTTAAAAGTTGCTAGACATGATCTAGGATTCAATCCGAAAAGGATTTGGATTATCGATTAACCCAGGATTATTGGGTTAATTATTTTTTTATTAAAATAATTTTAATGTTAGTTTCATCGGTTGATTTCCTGACTCAATTGAATTTCACCGGATCATCTATTAAGAGGCAAATTAAAACCTCATTTGGTTTGGTTTTACATTTTAAAAATATTTTTTTAAAAAAATAACTTTATTTTATTTTTTATTTTAAAATAATATTTTTAATATTTTTATATCGTTTTGATACGTTAATATCAATAATAATTTTTAAAAATAAAAATTATTTTAATATATTTTTAACTAAAAATTACTTTAAAAATCAAACAAAAATTTATAATTGTGTTTAACCTTGAAAGAGAAATCACAAATAAAAAATAAATTAAATCCCCACCTTTTTTTTTTTTGGAACATGCTGTCACTTTGTGAAGTTTCTAATCTATATGATAGTTGCATTATTCAAGGATAAACATATCCAAACCCACGAACACTTGTTTCTAAAAACTTTCATTGATAACTATCTAGGTGGTCATCTATTAATAAAAACTTGGGATCAAGAGATTTACTCTTTTTATGGTCTCAGGTTCGAGCCCTGTGATTGCTCATATGATGGCCACTGGAGGCTTACATGGTCATTAACTTCAGGACCCATGAGATTAGTCGAGGTGCACGCAAGCTGACCCGGACACCCACATTAAACTTAAAAAAAAAAAAAACTTCCATTGATTTAATTGCTTTTTTGACAATTCTTCCTAAAATCAGCGAATCAAATAACCAATGCTAAATCGTTTTAATCGAGGTAAAAGTATCTACGACTAATTTTAGTTTGTAAAGGTGCTAAATTTTATTTAGCTTTAGGTGTCTTTTAGTAATTTTATTTATCTACAAATAATATTTTAATCATTAATTATTATACTCGAATTAAATTAATTTAAAAAACTTAAAACCTTGATTCAATTTAAATTTTTAGTTAAATTAAAAAAATATTACCTTAATAAAACTTAATTCACTTGATAGAGTTTATAATAATATAATTGACCTGATTTAAACCAACTAGGCTATCTCTTTTGAATTTTTATTAAAAAAATAATAGACAAAGCAAATGTCTTTAAAAAAAAGAGAGTAGTCACATGTTGATTAAATTAAACCAAACATTTTCCCAAGGCAATTATAAAAAATATATAAGTTACAACAAGTAAATATGGGACACTTGAAAGATGATTAAAAAAACAAATTAAATTCCAAAAATAGCATGGTGGAACACTAAAGAAATTGGATAGAAATGTAAGGATAGAATTGTAGAATCATTACATTGAAAATGTGAGATAAAAGATGATAATTATGAAACTAATACTATAAATGGAATTTAACTACATCACCCACCACCATTCCTCTCTCACCTCCAATTGTTTGGCATGTTAGCTCTTTTAGGAGACAAACCCGGCATCATAGAAACCTGTTCTTGTTGAATCTTTACCCAAACAAGGGAAAGAAAAAAGGGAGAAGGAAAAATCCCAAAAAGAAAGAAAGTGGAAGGAACAAATTGAAGGCAAGCATTGATCACCAACTTCTCCTTTTGCTCTCCCCTTCAATCTAACAGCAAAACTCTACTAAACATTGTTCTTTTCAAAAAACTAGAAACAGCCCATTTCACCAAACCATCACAGCAAAATAGGACACACAACACATAAACAATCTCAAGAAACAAACAAAACAAAACAGATACAGCTTGTTGTCTTTGTCTTTGTCTTGATGGTTCCCTTCCAAGTCTCCCCTTTTCTTGGTTTGCTGCAAAAATGCAGATGTCGTTCTTGAAAACTAGTACGAAACAACGACAATGAGAGATGGAGAAGGGAGGAGAGAGAACAAAGAATGAGTCTTTGTAGGTAGGTAGAAAGAGAGAAATGAGCATAGAGAACGTTGGCATAATAAAGGCATGGGAAGCAAAACTTAGGAAATCACAAGCAACAAAGAAGAAGAAAAACAACAGTGTCTTTCTCACCATGATGTCAGCAGCAGTAGCTCATGTAGATGATGATGATCCTCCTTGTAAAGAACCTGTACACCATGCAGAAAAGGCCCTTTGTAATGGTGATTTCTACACAGGCCTATGGCTTGACAACCTCCCTCATGGACATGGAAAATATCTTTGGACAGATGGTTGCATGTATCTTGGTGAATGGTATAAAGGTAAAACAATGGGAAAGGGTAAATTTGGTTGGTTTTCTGGTGCGACCTACGAGGGTGATTTCAAGGGGGGTTATATGGATGGTAGAGGGACCTTTACAGGTTCTTCAGGTGATGCTTATAGAGGCTACTGGGTTATGAATTTGAGACATGGACAAGGTACACAGAGTTATGCTAATGGTGATTGTTATGATGGTGATTGGAGAAGAGGTTCACAAGATGGACATGGAAGGTACCAATGGAATACTTCGAATCGTTATATTGGTCAATGGAAGAGTGGGTTGATGAATGGTAATGGAACTATGATTTGGAGCAATGGGAATAGGTATGATGGGTTTTGGCAAGATGGACTGCCTAAAGGAAATGGGAGTTTTAGATGGTCAGACGGAAATTTTTATGTGGGTTTTTGGAGTAAAGATCCTAATGAGCAAAATGGGACTTATTATCCATCTGGGTCTGCGTCAGGGAATTTGGATTGGGATCCCCAGGAGGTGTTTTTGGATTTGAACGATTGTAAGATTTCTACTTGTGAAAAGATGTCAATTTTTCCATCGCAGAAGATGTTGAATTGGTCTGGGGTTCTTGATCAAGGGAATGCTAATCCAGTGAAAGGAAATGGCGGTGAAGGAAGGCTCAGGAGGATATCAGTGGATGGGAGGCTGAGTAACTACAGCGTGGCTTCATTAGATGGCTGTGATGTTTATAGTGGTGGGGTTGATGGGGATTTGAGGGATGTAGACGAAGGGTTTGGAAATCTCCAAGTTGAAGAATTGGATCCAAAAATATCTAAATGGAGAACACAGCCTGTGAAGAAGCAAGGGGAAACAATATCCAAAGGGCATAAGAATTATGAACTCATGCTCAATCTGCAGTTGGGAATAAGGTACTTGGGATTTGGTAAATGCTTCTTTGTTTCCTCTTTTCCATCTTATTGCTCTGCTCTATCAAGCATTGGCTGTAACAATTTGGTATGATGCCTTTTCAGAGTCCAAACGCGTTCTTCTATATATGCCAAAACTAATGCTTTTTCTTCTGTTGGTAATGTATTCAATATCAAATTTTGCTTGGCATATAGTTTAGCGCTTCACAAATTTGTATTCTAGATAGCTAATCTGTACTAGCAAATTGTTCTGTTGCAAAGTTTCCATAAACGCTCTTTTCCTGCTCTATTCTGCCTCTCAATGTGTGTGTGTGACGGCATTTGTTATGTTTTACATAATCTTGATTTTTAGATATGCTCCCAACTCCCAGTTGGTGGCAATCAATAGATCATCCTATATCCTGATAAAACATTTGTGATTGGGCAGACATTCGGTGGGACGGCCTGCTCCAGCTATATCTCTTGATCTGAAGTCTTCGGCATTTGATCCCAAAGAAAAAGTTTGGACTAAATTTCCATCAGAGGGATCCAAGCACACCCCACCTCACCAGTCTTCTGAGTTCAAATGGAAGGATTATTGCCCTGTAGTTTTCAGGTCATCTTCCTTTTACACAAGCGCCATGCCAAACACACCTTTTAGCTAGGGTTAATTAGACCTGAAAAATGATTTCAATTTAATCCTGCATGTGTATATTTGTGATTCATGGAACATTTCATTGGATAGCTGACTGCCCTAGCCTGGCACGCTTATCTCTTAGCATCATCATTCTCTCTTCAGTTGGTATAAATAAGGGCTGACAGTTGCTAATGATCCTATTTTCAGGACTCTTAGGAAATTGTTCAATGTGGATGCAGCTGATTACATGTTATCGATATGTGGGAATGATGCACTTAGGGAACTCTCATCCCCGGGAAAAAGTGGAAGCTTTTTTTACCTGACAAATGATGATCGCTACATGATAAAGACAATAAAGAAGGCAGAAGTAAAAGTTAGTATCATCGTTCTTCACTTTGTTTTCCTTTTGAACTTGAGATATATAAGCTTTAATTTCCACTTCCATGATTAAGTTCTACGACAATTTGCAATCTATGCAACAACTTCATGGTGTATCATGAATTTGGCATTCATGATTGGGCACTGTTTTGTTTTTGTGGTGTAAAAGCGTTTTTTAAAAAAATTGAATGTTTTTTTTTGTTTCAAATTATTTTCTTAGTATTTTTAGGTCGTTTTAATGTGTTGATATCAAAAATAATTTTTTTTAAATTGAAAAAAATATTATTTTAATGTATTTACAAGCAAAAAACACTTTGAAAAACAACCACTACAACAATGCGATACGGGCTCTAAGTAGTTCACCATCGTATCACATTTTGTCTACAATTTCAGAATGAATCCTCCATTTTCTAAGTTATTCTGCGTGATTCTATAAAGCAAGGATTCTTATGCTTTGCCTTCTCTGGCTAATGTACTTGCAGGTCTTCTTGAGGATGCTGCCAGCCTACTATAATCATGTTCGGTCTTTTGAGAACACTCTAGTAACCAAATTTTATGGTCTTCATTGCGTAAAATTAACAGGGCCGAATCAGAAGAAGGTAATGTGAAGGGCATAAAACTCCAATTTTTGGTAGAAACATTTGTCCAACTCCTGAATCTTTGATGAAATCAATCTTCATTTGGGACAGGTCCGATTTGTCATTATGGGGAATCTGTTTTGTTCTGAATTCTCTATTCATCGGCGCTTTGACTTAAAAGGTTCGTCCCACGGTCGCATGACTTCTAAACCTGAGTCAGAAATTGATCCAACAACAACCCTCAAGGACCTTGATCTCAATTACATATTTCGGTTGCAGAAATCTTGGTTCCAAGAGTTTTGCAGGTGAAATGATGTCTCTTATCTTAGTTCAAATTCTGTTTTTATCCTATAATTTTCTGATCACAATAGCTTTGTGTGAACCATTCAACTTTTTTTTATTGTTTATATCAGTATCCTGAAGTGTCCCTTCATGCAGGCAAGTGGACAGAGATTGTGACTTCCTTGAACAGGAGAGAATAATGGACTACAGTCTTTTGGTTGGTCTACACTTTCGAGAAGCTTCATACAGGGAATCCCTCACACCCCCTCGTACTTCTGGAGTTCGGACTCCCACCGGAATTCGCACTCCTGCTGGAGTTCAGACTCCCAATGGACTTCGAACTCCCACCGGACTTCACAGTCCTACAGGTATTTCTTGTCATATGTAAATTCACTGCTAATTCTAATTTGAGTATAAATGTTTGCCTAATGAATGAAACTGTATCTTCTCTGTATCTTTAGGAATGGGAGATGAAACTGAATCGGGAGCTCCACGCCTTTCCAGAGTGGATTTGGATAAGCTTTTCATCGATCCCACTCGGTAAAATAAATCTTAAGCATTGAGCTAAAGTTCTGTCTTTACTGTTAACGTCTTGCAGAGTCCCAACCGCCAAGTGATACCAGATTGTTTGATTAGTACACTTTCTTTGCGCTTAATGTAATCTTGAATCCAAACACCATAATTGGCTTATCTCATTCATTCTGAATGTTTTGTGCAGGTGGGCTTCCATTAAATTAGGTATAAACATGCCGGCAAGGGTTGAAAAGACAGCCAGGAGAAGAGATGGTGAAGCTCAGCTAATTGGAGAACCAACTGGGGTGTTATATGAAGTCGTCCTATTTTTCGGTATCATAGACATTCTACAAGACTATGATATAAGCAAAAAGCTCGAGCACGCATACAAGTCCATGCAGTATGATCCAACTTCAATCTCTGCCGTTGATCCAAAGCAATACTCAAAACGCTTTCGGGATTTCATCTTCAGAGTATTTGCAGAAGACGCTTGAAGGGTATAGATTGATTAGAATCGTCATATCGCAACCCGTGGCCATATATGTGCTTGGCTAGAGATGAGAGTACTTAAATGTAGACTAAAGGTTACTGTTTCACCATCTATTTGACCACAGGGAATGATTTGTTGCGGCTGGGAATAGGTTTTCTGAAATCGGGCATTGTATATTTCCCCTCACCATCATATCTACTAACTTAGTTACATACGATATATCATAGGAAAGGTATATACCAGAGCTACTCGAGCTTGTTTCAAGTGTAAATGAGTTAACCAGGTGGAGTACTTACATATATTGAAATTGATTCTTTTTGGACCTAATATTTTTCCCCGCAAGGCGAGAAGTTTCTGGGTTCAGAATCAAACTATGTACAGAAGGAAAGTGAAATGGAACTAACTTCTGAGTCTTTGAATCTTTAAATGAAACTCTTTGTCGATGAAGATGGATCATCATAAGATTTTTCTTTATATGATGAAAATTATAATCAATCCAGCTATCCACTTTATGGATGAAAAATCAACAATTTATTTCCTAAAAACAATTGTTTTCTTTATGCCAGAATGTTTTGAAAGAGAAACTGGGAAGTTGAAGTAGAAAATGTGATCATACCAATCAAAGAACAGTTCTGAGAACGGAAGGAATGAGGAAACGAAACTGCAGGAGCACAAGACTTGTCTTGAAATCAAAGAGCACATACTTTAGATTAATCATTAACTCAATCTAAGCGCAACTTCGCCATCCAATCTGTTCACACATTGCTGTAAACAGTCGTTCGTGGAAATACAGTTTCAGACTAATGATAGATATTCTGTCAGCACATGAACAGTCATTCTTGGATTATATAGAATCACATCATAAAATGCAGCTAGATCATGCTTAATACATCAGAAATACATACAAAAGTACAACAATAGGTAAAAGCAGATGAACAAGGAAACAAATTCCCGTATAAGAAAGCATGGACATGGATTTTACTAAATGTTTTGATAAACTGGAACCACTTTCAATATATAATTTCTGGAAAAGGCTCTTGAGTGCACTGGGAGACTCAAGATTGATAAATCTAGAGACTACAGCAGACCGAAATTCGCAAATCCTATTCGTCCTCACACTTGCCTTCCTGATATGTGTGACTACTGACTACTGGAACTGCTTGATCCTTTCACTTGTGCGCGCGCGCGCGCGTTTGCCTATTTATTATCACACAACATAATTTAAGGCTGCAATTCTGTCGTTCTTTTCATTCTAAGGATAATTATCCATCTCTAGTTGCTATCAACTTTTCAAAGACATCAAGAGTGCCTTTGCAGCACGTAGCTGGATAGAAACAGATCATGTAAGGGGATGTAGACAACATAGTTGGCCCACCAATATCAATCTGTAGTGTTGAGGCTGGCAAAATTTCCAATATATCACTGCATGGGATACAGCCTCTCATAGATTGCAAGGTACTTGACCACCTATAAGATCCTGTTTCTCAGACATGGCATGTCAAAGAAGTTATGTTGTCTAGCCAGAATGGAGGCATTTACAGAACGCTCCACGTAGGATCCCTGCCAAGTTGGTCATTGTGCCATCGGCTTAAGCTTTTACAATTTTCTATATGGTTACCGACAATCACTTTAAGATGAACAGAATAAGTCTTCCTATTCGAAGGAAATCTATAAAAGCAAGAAATGGAATCTATATTTACCAGTGTTGTGAAAAAAAAAACATATAGCAATTATCTATGGATATTACATTAGAAAAGAAACTAGAAAAAACACAAGATTTAATAAGGCTCAACAATGTATTTATATTCATATGAAAAAGTGATGAGTTTAAAGGTTTTTGTTTTTCAATATATTAAAATAAAATTATATAATATATATTTATAATAAACTTTAAACCGCCTAAAAAATCGTAATCATTCAAAAAGTATTAATAATTATTTTAATATCCTTTAAAGCCTGCAGCATCTGGCTATGAGCCGCAAACCACACCAACCAGCATCAGGAGGAGGCAACGAGAATGATCCAAACTGCTCGGTTTCAAAATTGAAGTGCACGTTAGATTTCCAAGATCACTCTTCGCAAACCAATGAAGGGATCCATTGATAAATGCTGAATCATACCTATGAGTATCGAAAACTTCCCTGGCTGCCTTACTCATTCTCCAAGTTACAGTCCCAGTTGTGTATACCATGCCATGCAGACCAGCCCTTTGATCATTTCCATAATGCGACAAGTAGAATACTCTAACAGCCTTAAACTGGTTGATCTTGGGGCAAAAATCAAAGTCCCCATGATACCTCTTGAAAGCCCTTTGGCTTTTCACAATCCGGAAGAGGCATATACTCTCCTGTAATGGGATTTAATACGTGAAATAACGATGATCCGTATGCTATCTTTATGATACAACAAGTAATGGATGACTTGATTCACGTACACAAAGCAAGCCGTTACAGGAATTGACGATCTGAAACTGAAACCGTTGGTCGACAGGTTTGGCAGTAGCCGTAGAGCCTCCATGGCAACTTTTGAGGCGTCACCTATGTTTTGTTTTTTTTTGTGTTTCAAAAATTGTCTGAGAGAATACAACTCCAAGAACAAATTATAAAATCTTGGAAATTAGTCAAACCTAAGAGGATGTATTAGAAAAATGAGTTTTGTTTTCTTCAAAAATAACACTAAATTTTTTGACAAACCAAGGCGAATATCCGATGCCTACCATCCATTGTTTTTCCTTTCGTTACAAAAGGGGCCGAAGGGCTCAAACAAACAAAGCTAAGAACACCACCTATTAGACAGGGTGTGGTCAGAAGTTGGGTTTGGAGGAGGGATTTGCCCTCATTACGTAGTATAAGGGCCTCCTGCTGGGCCTTTTCTATACATGTCTAGTGAAATTTTTCTTGTTTTCTTTTTTGCCATTTCTCTGCCATTAAAATGAACTTTTAGAACTGTGTTCTTCCAAGAATTTTTCTTTGTCCACCATTAAAGAGAGGGAAAATTCGAACTGAACAAGGCATTAAGAACAGCCAAAGGAGTTTCACCTCAGAAGCAAAACTAGGAAAAACTATGAAATCCCTTTCCAGTACATACAATTTAAGAGAAGAGGTGGATTCACACCTTCTGCATGCCTTGAAGCCAAACCACACAGCAGTGGATCTCATCCATTACCTGGAGATTTAGAGAAACTGGTTAGGCAGTGAAAATGCATGTTTCTGCCTTCTACAGTAAGGGGATAGCATAAACACTTGCCGGACAGAATTAAAATCACATCAGCATCATTTGGCAAAAAATCACATTTAATGAATTTTTAACTTGTTCCATTAGCATTCCCTAAGCATTCTAGGTTCGATTTCACTCTGTTTGATGCTCTAATTCTTTCAAGAAATCATAGTTAGGCAAGCATTGTCTCTCAGAAATCATATCCTTCTATTACTCATAGTCCCATGTCAGGCTACGTTTTACAAAAGAATATCAACATAATAAAGCAAAAATGAGAATGAGGCCATAGTTTACAATCTTTACTATTGCATGTTCATTTCAGGATTAACATGAGGTTGAAAAGCCATTGAAGAGCCAGAAGATCGCACTTCAAAATATGTTTTATGAGGCCATAAAGGATCAGTACTGGTGCAGTAACTAAATGGATGAGAATTCTGACAACGGCATGAAACAGGTCATGTTTTACTTGTAAAGTAACAAACACAAGAAGCAGGGAAAAAAATATCATAGTTATAAGACCCCCTGGTCTGAATTAAGACCCGGGTCATGGGTGGGGAGTTGATACGGGCCAACCCAACCTTCGATATTTTTTTTGGCTTTAAAAAAACCTGAAACAATAATAAAAAACGGGATTTTTCATGGTTATAAGATTTAACTCGAACTAAAGCCCAGACTGCAAGTGAGGATTTGAACCGTGCCAACTCGACTTTTGATTTTTTTTTTTTTAATAAAAAAACCCAAAACAATGCTGTTTTGACAAAAAAAGAAAAAAAAAGAGGGTTTTCCACTGACTAGGCTAGGCCAGTACCCGGGTTGACAAATCACGTATCAGACGAGGCTAGATCTTATAACTAGGAAAGTATCCTTCCACTCCATCAAAAAGGAAAAGCATAACCTTAAGAACACCATGTAGGAGTCAGATGAGCATGTTTCAACCATAATTGATGTCTTCCCATAAAATAAATGCTTCTCAGTAGAGTTTTGCAATGAATTAAATATATTGAAATGGATGGAACAGTAAAAAAAACACAACCAGGAAACAGCTCGTTAT